>Ga0209060_10000460_pt1 | contig 75815 bp, 65 predicted proteins | sample Coa_R1_8_FD_187155 | JGI IMG/M metagenome (GOLD analysis project Ga0209060, IMG submission 187155) | Surface soil microbial communities from Centralia Pennsylvania, which are recovering from an underground coalmine fire - Coalmine... | ecosystem: Environmental > Terrestrial > Soil >... | reverse complement strand
GAAACGGTCGCTGGTCCGATCTCGCTGCAATCCCTCAATCTCACAGGGTGGCAGATTTGGGACGTGGAAGCGGTCGCCGGTCTGACCTCGCTGCAATCCCTCAGTCTCTCCGGGTGCACGATCAGCGACCTGGAAGCGGTCGCCGGTCTGACCTCGCTGCGGTCCCTCAATCTCTCCGGGTGCACGCAGATCAGCGACTTCGAACCGCTGGCTGGGCTCACTTCACTGCGGTCCCTCAATCTCTCCGGGTGCACGATCAGCGACCTGGAAGCGGTCGCCGGTCTGACCTCGCTGCAATCCCTCGATCTCTCTGGATGCACGCAGATCAGCGACTTCGAACCGCTGGCTGGGCTCACTTCACTGCGATCCCTCAATCTATCTGGATGCCGGAGCACGGCGGGCTTCGGTCCGCTGGAAACACTATTACCGGGACTTCGAGAACTCCATCTGTACAGTGGCCAGTTCCCAGACTTACCCACGGAAATCTGTGGCGCTGCAGGAGAGAACGTTCTCGAGAACGTACGCGCCCACTATCAAGACCTGCGAGCCGGAGCCGCCCTCGATGCAGAAGTCAAAGTTCTGGTTCTTGGCAACGGGGGTGCCGGGAAAACTCAATTGTGCAGGCGTCTGCGCGGCCTGGCGTATGTCCCGCTTCCCTCCACGCACGGTATTGAACTGGGCGAAATGCGGCTGGAACTGGAAAATTCCGTCACGCCGGTCCGGCTCAGCCTGTGGGACTTCGGCGGTCAAGAGATCTATCACGGGTCGCATGCTCTGTTCCTCCAGGGACATGCGGTTTATCTGATCCTCTGGACGCCGATCCTCGAGGGTAATACCGCACCGTACGAAGAAAACGGACTGGTCTTGCGTCATCGCCCGCTGGCTTACTGGCTTGATTACGTGCGTGCGTTCGCGGGGACCGACAGCCCGCTGATAGTGGTCCAGAGCCAATGTGACACCCCGGACAAGAGAGTTCGGGGCCTTCCCGCCGGGGCGAGCGACGCCGATTTCTCCTTCGTGCAGCAGGTGCGGGTGAGCGCCAAAACCGATCTGGGATTGGACTCGGTGAGAGTCGCGCTCAAGGAGGGGGTTCGCGATCTCCTCTTCCGCAGGCCCTTGCCGCCGATCGGCGCGGGACGGGTCCGCGTCCGGCAGCGGCTGCGGGAGATGCTGGAACGAGACCGGGAACGGCCCACCACAGAGCGCCAGCGTTGGCTGGAGCGAGCCGAGTTCGACCGCATCTGCGAAGAGGAGAGAGGGATCAGCAGCACGGAGGCGCTGCTCGACTTCCTGCACCACGGCGGCGTTGTCTTCTACCGGCCTGGGTTGTTCGGCGGGCGCGTGGTGCTGGATCAGAACTGGGCTCTGGAAGCCATTTACTCCGTGTTCGACCGGCGGAAGTCTCTGTCCCTTCTGCGCAATTATGGACGGTTCAGCCGGTCGGATCTGGAATTCCTCGTTTGGCAAAAGTTCGAGCGGAAAGAGCAGGAAGTCTTCCTCGGCATGATGAGGAGTTGCCGCATCTGCTTCCAGGTGCGGCGGGCGCGCGCCGGTGGAGAAGAGGCTGAATATATTGCGCCGGAACTGCTGCCCCGATGGCAGGAGGCCCACGATCGGCTGCTGGCCGGACGGCTGCTTTCCACGGCTCCGGACTCCGAGGCACAGGCCGGCTTCGGCTTCCTGCACGAGGGTGTGTTGCGCGGCTACCTCTCAGCGGTCGGCGAACAGGCCGGCGATGCCGCCATCTATTGGAAGTATGGGTGCTGGTTCTACGAGAAGACCACCGACAGCCGCGTACTGATCGAGAGCCGTTGGGAGAACGCCGCGGCGGAGACGGGTCCCGGCGTCATCCATTTCCGCGCATGGGGACAACGCGCGAGGGCGTTGCTCGAGCCACTGGTGGAAGCGCTCGATCAGATCGCGGGCCAGCAGCGGCCCACGGTTCGCTGGATCGAAGATGACGGGGCCTCGTCATCCCGCCAGGCGCGGATCTCCATGGCTTCCGGGCCGGGGGATTTACATGACGCTGGCGGCGGCCTGAGCAGGCTGCAGATTGTGGAGGCCATCCAGCCTGCCGCGGGCAGACCGGCGATCTACGTTTCCTATGCCTGGGGAGACAAAGATTCGGAGGTGGGGCGACAGCGCGCCCAGGTGGTGGATGGGCTGTGCGCCGTGTGCGAGGAAGAAGGCTGGCAGGTGTTTCGCGACAAGACGGCGATGCGGTATGGCGACCGGATCTCAGACTTCATGAAGTCGATCAGTCGCGCGGATTTGATCCTGGTGGTGATCAGCGAGAAGTACTTGCGCTCGGAATACTGCATGGCGGAATTGCACGGAATCTATCAGCGCTCCCTGGGGGAGAAGGACGAGTTTCTCGAACGGGTGATGCCATTCACGCTGGAGGATGCGAAGATCGGAACTGTGTGGGACCGCGTAGCACATGCGGAGTATTGGAAGGCGCAGGTCGAAAAGATAAAGCCTTGCTTCGAGTCAATTGGCAGCAGGGACTTTCAGCTGTACAAAGCCATGATGAATTGGCACAACGATGTGGGTGACATTCTCGCATTCATCAACGACGTGCTTCATCCCGACGGCTTCGAGGCAATCGTAGCGAATGAGTACCAAGGATTGCGGACCATGCTGAAAGCGCGGAAGTGATCGTCAGAAAGGCGACGAAACTTGAGCAAGCCGATTACTATCGTAGCCAAACAACTGAGCGATGGAACCTTGGTGCAGGTTTTGCCGGACGGTTCCACCAGGCCGCTTGAAGATAAGACCGAGTGGTCACGTCTGCTGGCTATGACCGATGAGGAGGTTACGGCAGCGGCACACGCCGATCCCGACGCACGGCCAATGACGCCCGTGCAACTCCAGCGTGCGCATCGTGTCCACGTGCCAAAACACTGCGTCGTGCTCTTGCTCTAACCCAGGGGAATTCGCTGCCCGGTATCATATCCCGATCGGTACACTGCGCGATTGGGAACAGGGCCGCTGCGAACCTGACCAGCCCGCGCGCGCCTATCTGGCAGTGATCGCCCACGACCCCGAAGGTGTGAAGCGCGCTTTAGCCAACCAGCATTTGTGACGATGCGCAGGCTCCTGCTTTTAGACCGCCTCTGCCTCAATGACTCGGTGCATTTCTGCCGATAAGAAGTTGTATGTAAACCGTAAGAGGTCCGAGATCCGTAAAGAGTTCGAGGAGCGACTTTCGACCGTTTCGATGCTGGGATTGTAAAGGCAGCCAAGCCGACACTGCAAACCAGAGTGTTTTACGCCAGTCTGACCGGCAGGCAATCCGATTTCAGAATTCTCCGCCCGTTTTTCCGGCGTTTGCGCATCTTGATATGAGCGCGGAGTACACTGATATGACTACTCGACAACCTTCCCGGGAAATGGCGCTTTGATGACACCGGACGCCGGTCCCGGAAGGTTAGGGAACAGCGGTTTCGACCCACAGGAGAACGCCATGGAAAACACCTGGACACCTGCCAATCGCGATATCCCGGATGCCAGTCTTTGCATGGGCTGCATGTCGCCGGACACGGGCGCCCCGGTATGCCCCTATTGCGGCTGGCATCGCGCCAGCGGGGCCACTAGCGTGTTGCACCTGCCTCCCGGTTCGATGCTGGCCAACAGCTACGTGGTGGGCAAAGTTCTCGGACAAGGCGGCTTCGGCATCACCTATCTGGGGTACGACCGGCAACTCCGCAGAAAAGTGGCCATCAAGGAGTACTTTCCGCAGGTGATCGCCTCGCGCATGCCCGGAGGCGCGACTGTCACGGCCACCGGCGTTCGCGCCCAGGACGACTTCGCCTCCGGCCTCGAGAGCTTCCTCAACGAGGGCCGCACCCTGGCGCTCTTCGGCGACCATCCCTGCATCGTCTCGGTGCTCAATCTCTTCGAAGCCAATCAGACCGGCTACCTGATCATGGGGTACCTGGAAGGGATGACGCTGGCGCAGGCGCTGGGCGCCTCCGGCGGACGGCTGCCCTACGAGACTGCCCGCGAGATCATGCTCCGCGTGCTGGATGGCCTGCGCGAAGTGCATTCCCAGAGCATGCTGCACCGCGACATCAGTCCGGACAACATCTACCTCACGCGCCAGGGGCCGGTGAAGATCCTGGATTTCGGCGCGGCGCGCATCACGGTGGGGGAGCGCAGCCAGAGCCTCTCCGTAGTGCTCAAAGACGGCTATGCACCCGAGGAGCAGTACCGGCGCAACGGCGCGCAAGGGCCCTGGACGGACATCTACGGGGTAGCGGCAACTCTCTACCGCACCGTGACCGGCATCACGCCGCAGCCGGCACTCGACCGGCTGGCCGACGATCGCCTGGTCCGGCCGTCGGTGTATTGTCCGAATCTGCCGCCCGCGGCCGATGCCGCTATTCTCAAGGGGCTGGCCCTGAACGCCATGATGCGGTATCGGAGCGTCGACCAGTTTCAACAGGACCTGATGGCCCCGGCGGGAGCCCAGCCGCAGCCGATCCCCAATCCTCCTCCGCAACCCGACCCCAGGAGGCAGACCGGACAGATGCAGGCATTCCGGCAGGACATCCCCAAGCCGGGTCCCGCCATTCCGCCACCCTACGTTCCGCCGCCTTACGTTCCGCCTCCAGTGGTGGTTCCGCCAGCGGTCACGCCGCCGGGCACCTCGGCTCGTAAGCCCAGATCCCAGGCGTTCGGAATCGTCGTCGGGTTGGTCCTGGTAGTGGTGTTGTTCGCTGTGGTGATGGGCGGACGGAGTCTGCTCTACTCGCATTACGAGTCCGAGGGAGAAACCAATTATCGCAATGGAAATTATGCCAAGGCGCGGGAGGATTTCCAAAAGGCTGCGGACGCCGGCAATCCCGTGGGCGAGATGTCCCTGGGCCGCCTGTATGCGAAGGGAGAAGGCGCCACACAGGATTTCACGCAGGCCCGCCAATGGTATGAAAAGGCTGCCGCGCATGGCAACACCGAGGCCATGGACAATCTCGGGTTCCTCTACGAAAACGGCTTTGGGGTCACGCAGGACTACAAGGAAGCGGCGAAGTGGTATCGGAAAGCGGCGGATGCCGGGAATGCCGATGGGATGATCCGGCTCGGTCTGCTGTACCACGACGGGTCCGGTGTCGAACAGAACGATGAACAGGCCCGCCAGTGGTATGAAAAGTCCGCCGACGCGGGCAGCACTCGCGGCATCAGCAACCTGGGCAATTTGTATCAGGAAGGCCGCGGCGTGGGCCGTGACTATGAACATGCCCGCAAGCTGTACGACAAGGCCATCGCGGCCGGAAGTGTCGCCGCGATGACCTTGATGGGAAGCCTTTACGACAACGGCTATGGCGTCCAGCAGGATCCCGCGCAGGCTCGCCAATGGTACGAGAAAGCGGCCATGGGCGGCGATCCTCCGGCCATGAATACGTTGGGAGACATGTTCGGGAACGGCCGCGGCGGGCCTCGCAACACAGACCAGCAGTTTGCCTGGTACATGAAGGCATCGAAAACGCTGGTGCCTCGCGCGGTGGATATCAATCTCAACGAACGGCGCGTGTCGCAGGGGCGTGCCACCGCCATGCTGTCCATCGGAGACATCTATCGCACCCAGTCCACCCCCAATCCGACTCTGGCTCGTGAGTGGTATGAGGCCTCGGCGGCCGAAGGCAACGGCGAGGCGATGGCGAGAATGGGCCAGTTGTACCTGGATGGTGAGGGGGTCCCGAAAGACAACGGCAAAGCGCGCCAATGGTATGAGAAAGCGGCCAGCCACGGAAGCGCCGCCGCGATGAACGATCTGGGATTGATGTATACCCAGGGTCGAGATGTCGATCAGGATTATCAGAAGGGGCGCCAGTGGTTTGAGAAAGCGGCCGAGGGGGGCAACGAGACTGCCATGAGCAACCTCGGCCAGATGTATCTGCAGGGCATGGGCGTTCCTGCAGATAAGGTTAAAGCCAAACAGTGGTTCGAAAAAGCGGCCAACGCCGGCAGCACCGACGGTATGTTCTACCTGGCGGTGAGGATCGAAGACGAAACCGACATGACGAACAAATCTCCGCTCGGCAGATTGCAGGCAGTGCAGCAGTTGGAGGTCGCCCGTCAGTGGGTTCAGAAGGCTGCCGATTTGGGCAACCTGAAAGCCAAAGCGGGCCTGCCGGCGCTCGACAAAGAGATTCAGAGCCTGAAGAACTGATCCGGTAATGCGGAAGCGCTATGGAGCCTGGCAACGAATTCCGGCATGATGGCAATGTGGAAGCGACGCGTTGCCTGGGCTGCATGGAGGCGGATCAAGGCGCTCCGGTGTGCCCCTATTGCGGCTGGCAGAGATACGCCGCCGCCACGAGCGTGTTGCACCTGCCTCCGGGATGCCTGCTCGATCGGGGCTATCTGGTGGGGCGCGTTCTGGGACAAGGCGGCTTCGGCATCACCTATCTCGGTTGGGATGTGCAACTGCATAGAAAGGTGGCCATCAAGGAATACTTTCCGCAGGTGATCGCCTCCCGCATACCCGGAGGCGCCACCGTTTCCACCACCAGCGCCCGGACGCAGGACGACTTCCAATATGGCTTGCACGGTTTCCTCAACGAAGGCCGCATTCTGGCGCGCTTCAGCGAGCATCCCTGCATTGTTTCGGTACTGAATCTCTTCGAGGCGAACCAGACCGGCTACCTGGTGATGGGGTATCTGGAAGGGATGACGTTGTCGCAGTCGCTGGAGAAGTCCGGCGGCCGGATGGCGTACGACGTGGCGCGGGACATCCTCATGCGGGTGATGGATGGCCTGCGCGAAGTGCATGCGCAGGGCCTGCTGCATCGCGACATCAGTCCCGACAACATTTACCTTACGCGCCAGGGGCTGATCAAGATTCTGGATTTCGGCGCGGCGCGCTTCGAGGTGGGGGAGAGAAGCCAGAGCCTCTCGGTGGTGCTGAAGGAAGGCTACGCACCCGAGGAGCAGTATCGTCGCAGCGGCCATCAGGGACCGTGGACGGATGTCTACGGGGTGGCCGCCACGCTGTACCGGTGCATCACGGGAATCGTGCCGGCGCCGTCGCTCGACCGGCTGCATGCCGACGCTTTGCTGAGTCCGCGGCAACTCGGAGTGGCGATGCCACCGGCTGCCGAAGGCGCTCTGCTGCGGGCCCTGGCGGTGCGCGCGGGGGAGCGGTTCCAGTCCGTGGAGGCGTTTCAGGGGGCGCTGTCGGGCTCGGTGTATGTTCCGCCTCCTCCGCCGATACCGCCTCCCGGACCGCAGCCGTGGCCGCCCATGCCAGGGCCGGCCCCGGGACCTCCGCCGCCTCCTCCACCGCTGCCTCCGCCCTACCGTTTGTTCGATACAGGGGCGGTGGGTCTGGCGACGTTGCTGGGCACTCCGCTCGCCGGGACCGTCCTGATGGCGGTCAACTACCGGCGATTGCAAAAAGGCAGCGCCGCGGCTTGGGCGGTCATCATCGGTGTTGTGCTGTTGGCACTGGCCGGCCTGTTCGGTTATCTGGTGCCGCAGGCGGCCGCCACCAGCGTAGCCGTCGGGTTGGTGTTCGGAGTTACTGCCGCAGCCAAATCGCTACAGGGCGAGGCGGTGGAAGATCATGTACGCCGCGGAGGGCGCCTGGGCTCACGATGGTCGGCTGCCGGGGTGGGGCTTGGATTTCTGGCCGCCATAGGGGGCGCGGTAGCGGGCGCGGTGTTCGGAACTTCGCTCATGGCCGAGTCGAAAGTGGCCATTGGAACGAATGATGAAGTGTTCTATAACGGTTCGGCGACCAAGGAAAATGCGGAGGCTTTAGGGGCTGCGCTGAAGACCGCCGGATACTTCACCGATCGCGGCGCCACGGCCATCCTGGCGAAGGATCCCGGCGGCACCGTGATTACGTTCGTGGTGAAAGAAAACGCCTGGGATGACGCGGACATGGTCGCTTCGTTTGAAGACATCGGACGCCAGGTGGCGCCTTCCGTGGGCGGTTTCCCGATTGAGGTGCGCCTGGCCAATAAGGCGCGCGAGGTCCACAAGAAGCTCACGGTCGGCAAAGTCACGATTGGAACGAAGGACGAGGTTTACTACTACGGCTCGGCGACGGAGACGGAGGCCAAGGCGGCGGGAGAAACACTGCGCGACGAGCAGTTCCTGCGGGATACCGGGGCCACGGTCTTTTTGATGAAAGGCGATCAGGGCACGGTGCTGACTTTGGTGCTGAAGGATGGATATTGGGAGAATCAGGCATTCGTGGATGTTTATGAAGGGCTGGCGCGGAAAGTCGCTCCATCGGTAGGCGGTCTTCCGCTGCAGCTTGACCTGGCGAATACGAGTCTGGAAGTGAAGAAGATTGTCTCAGTGAAATGAGCCATCGCGATCGAAGCGAGAGAACTGGCGTCGGCGGTGCGGATGGACGACAATTAAGCTAGATGGCAGGGTTGTTGAGTGATTTCGAGAAGCTTCTTCCGAAGCTGTCACCCGGCGAAAGGGCGCAGATTCTGAAGTGGGTGGTTCAGCAGCTTGGCGACTCCTTCCCGGGGATAGACTCCCGGCCGGAGGTGTGCGGCGGTGAGCCCTGCATCGTCCGGACGCGAATCCCCGTTTGGCTTCTCGAAGAGTCGCGCCGCCTTGGCGCCAGCGAACAGGCGCTCCTGGCGGCCTATCCGACCTTGCGCGCGGAGGACCTCGTGAACGCATGGGCCTATGTGCGTTCTCACGCCGCGGAAATAGACGCCCAGATTGCCGAGAACGAGGCTGCCTGACTGGCCCACTTTTATTCAAACGAGAACATCGCGCTGCCGGCGGTAATGGAACTCAGGCGGCTGGGGCACGACGTGCTGACGTCAATCGACGCAGGAAATGCAAACGCGTCCGTACCGGATTCTGAGGTTCTGGCGTTCGCGGCCCGCGAGAGTCGAATTCTGCTGTCGCATAATCGCCGGCATTTCTTACGCCTCCATCAATCCCGGACAGAGGCCCACGCAGGCATCGTGGTTTGCACCGTCGACTCAGACTTCTGCCAATTAGCCCAACGTCATTCATGCAGCCGTGAGCGCCGCCGGTGACATGAAGAATCAACTCATTCGGGTGAACCGGCCCGCCTGAGTTAGCCTCCGAGAGGTTTAGGTATTGAACTTACTGTGGGCATGATCACCACTAGAGTGCATCCGGATGGACCGTAACCTGCCTGCACCTGTCGAGATCTGCTACCGATGCACCGCATCAGCGATTTCCGTTTCGTATGGCGGGGCTTGCGAGCCACAGGTGTGGCCGCGATGTTCCTGGTCGCTGCGCTCGTTGCAGCCCAGGAGTTTCCCACGATTCGCGTGCCGGTTCGCCTGGTCACCGTCCCGACGCTCGTCTTTTCCCGGGAAGGCCGCCTGATCCCCGGGCTGGATGAAGGCGATTTCCATCTCTTTGACAACGGCCACAGGCAACACCTCCACCTCGAACCGGCCTACGCCCCAGTCTCGGCGGCGATTGTAGTGCAAGCCAACCTGGATGTGCGCGAATACCTGCCCTTCATCGCCCGGACCGGCAGCGTGATCGAAAGCCTGCTGCTCGGCGAAACCGGCGAGGGGGCGGTGGTGAGTTATCAAGATGAGATCGCAGTCCTCAAGCCCTTCGACTCGGGAGATGTGCGGCTCGGGCTACAGCACGTCACCGCCAGGGGCCGGGAGTCTAAGGCAATCGATGCCGCCCTGCGCGCCGTCGATCTGCTGAAAGCGCGGCCGGCCTCCCGCATGCGTGTTCTGCTTCTCATTGGCCAGCCGGTAGATCGCGGAAGTCAATCCAAGCTGGCAGTGCTCGAGGAAGCGGTGGAGAAGAACGACATCCTGGTAGACGCCCTCAGTCTCCCGGAGCTCGGCAAATCGTTTGTCTCCGATACCTTCTCGCTCAAAGGCCTTTCCAGCCGGACCGAGCGTGGCGGCTACGAGGTGGAGACCGATCTGCTGAAGCTGATGACGGCCCTCGGCGCGAGCGGCGGCTCGGCTGTCAGGACGGACCCCTTCTCAACTCTGACTGACGCCACCGGGGGAACGCAGCTTCACTTCCGCAAACAGAAGGAACTGGAGAATGCGCTCGCCGCGATCGGTGTCGAGCTGCGCAGCTCGTATGAATTGAGCTACACGCCCGATCCGGCGGATCCGGGCTATCACACTATTCGGTTGGAGGTGGCCGTTCCGGGAGCGAAGGCGTTCGCACGGCCTGGCTACTGGCTCGGCAGCAAATAGACATTGGAAGCGCCAGGGGCCGGGAGGCTAAGGCAATCGATGCCGCCCTGCGAGCCGTCGATCTGGTGAAAAGCGCGGCCCGTCTCCCGCATGCGTGTTCTGCTTCTCATTGGCGAGCCGGTGGATCGCGGAAGCATGACAAACGACACCGATGCCTGGACAGCGTCAGCAGACGTTGCAGACGCTCGAAAATCGTCGAGAGGAGTCTCGACGCGGCAAACAGAAGTGTTTGCGCCACGAGCTGCCGGCGAAGATCTTCATAAACTCAAGGTTCTACTTATACAGAAGCAATTTCAAAAGAGTGAGCGCCACAGCGTCTGGCGTACCCACTACCTACGCAATCTTTGAAAGGAACCGGAGCCGTCCGGCATATTCCGTCGTGGAGGGAAACATGAACGTGGTCGCCGCGAGTGTCTTGATGGGGCTGCCGGTATTGCCCCTGCATGCCCAGGATCCGTCTCCGAAGAGCGTGAATTTCTACTCTCTGGAGCGCGAGATCCAAATCGGCCAGGATCTGGCTGCCGATCTGGCCCGCACGCTTCCGTCTATCCGTGAGTCGAAGCTGGACGCCTGGCTTGCCGGACTCACTGCCGAACTGGCGAAACATGCCGACCCGCGCTTCACCTATAGCGTCACGGTGTATGACGACCGCAAGGCCGTCCGGCGGCCGGGGCTCTCGATGGCGATGCCGGTGGATGCCTTCCACGGGCCGGTCGTCGAGCCGGTGTCGCTACCCGGTGGTCCAATCGCGGTTCCGTTCAGTCTGTTGGCGAATGCTCCCGATGAAGCCGCCGTCGCCTTTCAACTGGCGCATGCCATGTCGCACATTGCACTGCGCCATGCCACCCGGCAGGCCACTCGTATGGAGCTACAGAGCGTGGCGACCTACCCGTTACGCGTGCAAAGCGTTTCCGGAGTGGCTGCGGACGTGATTCTCGCCGCCCAGCCAATAGCGATGGAACTCAGCCTGTTCACTTTCGCCCGCCGGTTCGAACTGGAGGCTGACGCACTGGCAGCCGGCATTCTGTCTGAGGCCGGTTACGATCCCGCCAAAGTCGTCCCTTACCTCGAAGACCAATGGACTACGATCGATCCGCGTCCCGCCAAGATCTTTACCGGCCACCCCACCATCACGCGGCGGATCGAAACGATCGAGGGCGAATTAGATAAGCGCCCCACACGGGTATATGGAGCGAGCACGGGTCAGTTCGCGGAGATCCAAGCTCTGATCGCGGGAATGCAGTAGAGCGCGGGCAAAGTCAGTACCAGATCACAATCCGAGTCATTCCCGGCAAGCGTATTCAGGTCAAAGGCGAGGGTGAGTCGCCAATCTCAGGGACAAAGCTCCTGGAAGGAAAGGGGAACCCCGTGGACCTGATCAACGTGATCGTCAAACTGCTGGATGACCCGGATGTCCGTCGTTATCTGGAAATGATTCCCAGAGACAAGCTCAGCATGGCGGCTCCGTATTTTACGGTGCTGGGAGTGCTGGTGCATGTGGCTGGCCCGCTGTATAGTTGGTGGCTCAAAAACCGGCACAACAGCGAGGCACGCCGGAGAGCGCAACTGATGGACGAAATCGGCAAAACCCGCGAGTTTCTTGCCGGCTTATCGAAACCCGAGGCACGCGTGGAAGATCTGGAGAACCTCAAGACCCTCCGCGTGGACATGCAGGAACAACTGCAGGATCTGTTGCACCGGTTGGCCAAGACATTCCCGGAGCCACGCAAAAAGGACGACTCCGCGGTTCCGCGACGCCATTGGGTGCGGAGAGCCTTGCTCCTCTACATGCCGCGGCATCGGGAGGCGTGGATGCCACAGACACTCGCCTGGGCGAGCCTGTCCTTCAGCGCCATCTGGCTGGGGACCGAGGGGATCAAAGGCATCGGCGCCGCGGTGTTCTTTGCCTTCTTCCTGGCTTTGCGAGCCTGGGCGGTTACGGCGGAGTATTGGCCCGGCGCGGCTGCCAATTCCGGGCTTCGCCGTTGCATCTTGAATTACCGGCCGCGGACACTGGTCGCGTGGTTTGCCCACTTGCTGTACTACCTGGTGGTCGCGTTATCCGTCGCCATACCGGCGGTAATTGCCCTGGATCCCAGGGCGCGCAGTGTCAAGGACGCGATTGGCTGCGGCGCGGTGCTGTTGTCGGTAGCGGTTGCGGTGGGAGCCTGGGCGCAACGGTACGCTCCCGCTCCCCTGCCGGCAGCGGCGGCGGAGTGCCAAATGCGCCCGGCCTCTTCCAACTCCCGGTTGCGGAGGCACTTGCCTCCCGCGGCATAAGCTGGCTATTTCCGCCGGCGATGCAGCCCCACCGCCACCAGCAGCAATCCGATGCCTGCCGGGATCAGCGATGCCGGTTCCGGCACCAGGTTGGCGTCAATGCTGGCCGTTCCGCCGGCGACATAGTAGGACCCGCTGTTCCGCTGGATGCGGATCCGGAAGTTGCCGTCCTCAATCGAGGGGAAGACTTGTGCGATCTGGTCAGGTGTGAGGTCGAATGTGAACACGTCGGGCGAACCCGCGGTGAATCCGTTCAGATTGGGTCCAAAATTGCCAAGCGTCAGGTTCGGGCCGTTGGGCAGCGCGAACTGAATCACGCCGGTCTCTCCGCCACGATCGCCATCATCATACAGGCTCACGGTGATGTCGAACGTGTTGATCGTCCCCACGGTGCCGATGCCGGGGATCTTGAATCGTAAAAATACGGTATCGCTTTCGCTGCTGGCAAAAAACGGGAGCGAGACCTGCGTCGAATTAGGCGGGGTCTCCGCATTCTTGAAATTGACCGCTATGGGGGTCGCGCCGGCAAATGCCGAAAGCCCCATCAGACCGGCCAGGAAAACCAAACTTCGCATCGTTTCCTCCGAAATTGCCGAATCAGAATAGCAGGCAAGGTCCAGAAACGTCTATATTTACGTTCACCCTTATTGCCCGCTATACGGGGTTTCCCCGATGCCCGAAACCTAGGCGGCACCGGCAGGGATGTATTAACTTCAGGCTGCTATACTGGGTTTTCCGCGTTGCTTTCCGAAACATTTCCATGGATTTCTGCAGATGTGGCACGGCGACTACCTATATCTGATTCAAAACCTGGTCCTGAAGGATTTCCGGATCCGCTACCGGAATATGTCCCTCGGCGTGTTGTGGTCGCTGCTCAATCCGCTCGTCATGATGGGAGTAATGACGTACGTCTGGACGCAGATTTTCAAAGTGGATATCAAGCACTTCCCCGTGTTCGTCCTCTGCGGCCTGGTTCCCTACAACTTCTTCAGCATCGCCTGGAGCGGCGGCACCACTTCCATCGTCGATAGCGCCGGCCTGATCAAGCGCCTGCCGGTTCCGCGCGAGGTAGTGCCGGTCGCGACAGTGCTCTCCTGTAGCATCCACCTGCTGGTGCAACTCCTGCTTCTGCTTGTGTGGGCCATCTGCTCGAAGGTTCCCATCAATCGGTATTGGTTCTGGCTGCCGGTAGTGTGGGGACTCGAAATCGTGTTTGTCTCCGGCCTGTCGTTGTTGACGTCCTCTCTTAATGTGTTCGTGCGCGATACACGCTACATCGTCGAATCCACCAATCTGGTGATGTTGTGGCTGGTGCCGGTCTTCTATCCGTTCAGCCTCATCCCCCAGAAGTACAGCGACATTTACCAGGTGAACCCGCTGGCAACGCTGGTGATTGTAATGCGCCGCATCGTGTACGAGGGGGTGGCGCCCAATGGCACGACCAACACCATGTGGAAACTGGTGCTGGCCTCCTTTACCGTTTTCCTGATCGGCCTGCTGGCCTTCCGCCGAATGAAACCGCAGTTTTATGAACATATCTGACAGGTATCCGGCCATCCAATTCGACGGCGTTTGGAAGTCGTTTGACCGCCACGCGGGGCAGATCCTGCTGCGCGACCGGCTCCGGCATATGTTCCAGTCACACCGTCCGGAGAAATTCCACGCGCTGAGCGACATCTCGTTCCGCATCCAGCATGGGGAAAGTGTGGCCGTCATCGGGCACAATGGCGCGGGAAAAAGCACCCTGCTGAACCTGACCACCCGGCTCTGCCAGCCGGACCGCGGCAAGGTGGAAGTAAACGGATACCGCATAGCGCCGCTGCTCGACCTGGGCGCCGGTTTCCATCCCGATCTCACGGGCGCGGAGAATGTCTGCATCAACGCCTCGCTGCTGGGGCTTTCGCGCAGCGAAGTGCGGGAACAGTTCGATGCTATTGTGGACTTCGCCGAAATCGGCAGCTTCATCAACGAACCGCTGCGCACCTACTCGAGCGGCATGATGATGCGGCTGGCGTTTTCGGTCGCCACCTGCGTCAATCCCGACATTCTGATTATCGATGAAGTGCTCGGGGTCGGCGACCTCAAGTTCGGCACCAAATGCCGCGAGAGGATCATGCAGTTCCGCCGCGCCGAGAAGACCATCCTGTGCGTCTCCCACTCCAATGACACGCTGCGCGACCTCTGCGAGCGCGCCATCTGGCTGGATCACGGGCGGGTGGTAGACGACGGTCCGATCCAACGCGTTGTGGAAGCTTATAAAACCGCCATGAAGGCGACCCCCGAGGTGAGCGTCTGCCAAAACGCGCACTGATCACAGGCATCACCGGCCAGGACGGATCGTACCTGGCGGAGTTCCTGCTGGCAAAGGGATATGAAGTCCACGGCCTGAAGCGTCGCGCCTCTTCCTTCAATACCGAGCGCATCGACCACCTTTACCAGGATCCGCATCAGAGCGAGCGCAACTTCGTTCTGCACTACGGCGACATGGTGGACTCGACGAACCTGATCCGCATCATCGCCCAGGTGCAGCCGGACGAAGTCTACAATCTGGCGGCGCAGAGCCATGTGGCGGTGTCGTTCGAGATTCCGGAATATACGGCCGAGGTGGTGGGGGTGGGCACCTTACGGCTGCTCGAAGCGCTGCGCATCACGGGTCTGCAGAATCACGCGAAGTTTTACCAGGCCTCCACCTCGGAGCTGTACGGCAAGGTAGTGGAGACGCCGCAGCGCGAGACCACCCCGTTCCATCCGCGCTCGCCGTATGGGGTCGCCAAGCTGTTCGCTTACTGGATCTGCGTGAATTACCGGGAAGCGTACGACATGTTTACCTGCAATGGGATCCTCTTCAACCACGAATCGGCGGTGCGCGGCGAGACGTTCGTGAGCCGCAAGATCACTCGCGCGGTGGGACGGATCAAGGCGGGACTGCAGGATGTGTTGTATCTCGGAAACCTCGATGCCAAGCGCGACTGGGGCCACGCCAAGGACTACGTGGAGGCGCAGTGGCTCATCCTGCAGCAGGAGCGTCCCGACGATTATGTGATTGCGACCGGAGAGCAGCATTCGGTGCGCGAGCTGACCGAACTGGCATTCCGCCAGGCGGGCATGGAGATCGCGTGGGAAGGCGAGGGCGTGAACGAAATCGGCCTGGTGAACGGGCGAAACGTCGTGGCTGTGGACCCCAGGTATTTCCGGCCTGCGGAAGTGGAGACGCTGCTGGGCGATCCTTCGCGTGCCATCCGCGCGCTGGGGTGGCGGCCGAAGCATACCTTCGAGCAGCTTGTGGTGGAAATGGTGGATGCGGATTTGAAGAAGGCGGAGCGGGACGCGATGAATCTGACGCACGGATTCTCAGTCACCTCCGGCCATCAGGAGTAATGCCCGCTGTGGCACGTGGCGCAAACACTCCTGTTTGCCGCGTCGAGACTCCTCTCGACGTTTTTGGTGAGTCCACCGATTCCGAAGTTATGGAGGTACTTTTCCGGCGCGTCAATTCTTGCTCCGGCGTCAGACTTGGTCGACACCCGAAAAGTCTCGACATGAGTGTCGAGACGGCAAACAGGAGTGTTTGCGCCACGGCATGAGGCCCGATTCTTCCATCTTTGTCGCCGGACACCGTGGGCTGGTGGGATCCGGAATCGTGCGCAAGCTCGCGAGCTGTCGCTATACCCACCTGCTGACCCGGACTCACGCGGAACTCGATCTCACGGACGCCGAAGCCGTGTTCCGCTACTTTGAAACTCACCGTCCGGAATATGTGTTTCTCGCCGCCGCCAAGGTGGGCGGCATTTTGGCGAACCAGACTTATCCCGGCGACTTCATTCGCGAGAATCTGGCGATTCAGTCGAACGTGATCGAAGCTTCGCGCCGCGTAGGAGTGCGACGCCTGTTGTTCCTGGGCTCTTCCTGCATCTACCCGCGCGACTGCCCCCAGCCCATCAAAGAGGAGTATCTGCTCACAGGCCCGCTGGAAACCACCAATCGCGCCTATGCCGTGGCTAAAATCGCGGGCATCGAGATGTGCCGCTCTTACAACCAGCAGTATGGGACGGCGTACCTTTCCATCATGCCGACCAACCTGTACGGGCCGGGAGATAATTTCGATCTCGCGACCAGCCATGTGTTGCCTGCCCTGCTCCGCAAGGTCCACGAAGCCAAGAGCGAAGCGCGTACCTCGATCACGGTATGGGGCACCGGCACTCCCCGGCGCGAATTCCTTTACAGCGACGACCTGGCTGACGCGGCGGTGTTCCTGATGAACCTGCCCGATGCCGCGTTCCAGCATGCCTGTCAGCTCGATCCGCCGCTCCTCAATGTGGGATGCGGCGAGGACCTGACCATCCGCGAGTTGGTCGGCCTGGTGATGGATACAGTCGGTTATCGCGGCAGCGTGGAGTACGATCACTCGAAGCCGGACGGCACTCCCCGAAAGCTGCTGGATGTGAGCCGTATGCGCCTGTTGGGATGGTCCCCGCGTACGCCGCTGCGCGAAGGGCTGGCGCTTTTCTACCGCGCTTTTCTCAAGGAGCATGCCCATGGCGCAGCGCCGCACCATGCCTGAGTTGCAGGAGAATTCCAAGGTCCCGGCCGGAGAACCCGCGCCCGGAACGGCTGAGGCGTACCGCGCGCACCGTCTGCGGCACTGGTCGTATATCGCTCAGAATTTCTCACGGTGGGAAGCCGGCAATCGGTATTACCACCGGCGATTGAACCAGGTTTTTCAGAATCTGGTGCCGCCCGGGGAGAGGGTGATCGAGATCGGATGTGGGCACGGGGACCTGCTGGCGTCGCTCCGTCCCGCTTACGGGGTGGGAGTAGATTTCTCGGCCGAGATGCTGGACGCGGCGCGGCAAAAGCATCCCGAACTCACCTTTGTGCAAGCCGACGCGCATGAACTGACGCTCGACGAAACCTTCGACGTCATCATCCTTTCGGACCTGATCAACGATCTTTGGGACGTGGAGAAGGTGTTTCAGCGGATTCGCCGGCTGGCGGGGCCGTCGACCCGCGTGATCGTCAACTATTACAGCCGCATCTGGGCACCGGTGCTGGGGCTCACCGCCAAGCTTGGCCTGGCGACTCCCAGGCTGGCGCAAAACTGGCTGGTACCCGAGGACGTCAACAACCTGCTCTACCTGGCGGGCTTCGAGACCCTGCGGAACCAGTCGGAGATCCTGTGGCCGCTGCCCTTCCGCCCCTTGAGCGCGCTCTTCAATCGCTGGCTGGCGAAGCTGTGGCCCTTCTGGTATTTCGATCTCACCAACATCACGATTGCGAGGCCTGCGCCGGTGCCTGCCAGCGGGGATGTCCGCGTCTCGGTGGTGGTGCCCGCGCGGAACGAGGCCGGCAACATCGCCGAGATCATCCGCCGCACTCCCGAGATGGGCGCCGGCACCGAATTGATCTTCGTGGAAGGCAACTCCACGGACGACACCTGGGAAACGATTCAGCGCGAGGTGGCGCGCAGCGGGCGCCCTTGCATGATGTTGCAGCAGACCGGCAAAGGCAAGGGCGACGCGGTGCGGTTGGGGTTCGCCAAGGCCACCGGCGAGGTGCTGATGATCCTCGACGCGGATATTACGGTCTCACCCGAAGACTTACCCAAATTCTACGAGGCCCTGATTTCTGGCAAGGGTGACTTTATCAACGGAGTAAGGCTGGTTTACCCCATGCATGAGGAAGCCATGCGCCCGTTCAACTTCCTGGGGAATAAGTTCTTCAGCCTGGCGTTCAGTTGGTTGTTGCGGCAGCCGGTAAAAGACACTCTGTGCGGGACCAAGGTGCTGTGGAAGAGCGACTATGAGTCGATCGCGGCGAATCGCGCCTACTTCGGCGATTTCGATCCATTTGGAGATTTCGATCTGCTGTTTGGCGCGGCGCGTTTGAATCGCAAGATCGTGGACTTGCCGGTGAGATATGGAGCGAGGACTTACGGGGAGACGAACATCCAGCGCTGGAGCCACGGAGTGCTGCTGCTGCGGATGGCGGCCTTCGCGGCGACTCGCATCAAGTTCACGTAAGGGAGATGCCGCTCGCAAGACACTGACGAAGTGCGCGGGTCAGCAAACGATCACGAATCGTGAGAATGACCGGCCGGGCAGAATCTTGACATTTTAGGCCGGACACATCTTTGACATAATTAAAGGTCTGAAAGGTATGCTTCATCAGCATTACATCATGTCTCTGGGCCCATCGGCAATCGCTTTAGTGTGCTTCTGAACGGACCGAGAGGGAGTTGTGCGTATGCTGGAATTGAGCTGAGCGGGGGATAGGCAATGCTGGGAAGCAACCCGAGCACCGACTCAGAGGCTGGGATCAGACCGAGCCTGGGAACTAAGGGCTGAAAGCCCTCGAGCGCGCGAACCGCTGGCTGATTCTGCACAAACCGATGTCGTACCTGATTGAATGTCTGCGGGTGATTCCCACTTACTGGCTGCCAGCCGAGTATCCGCTGTTGGATACGGAAGAGACTGCTTTACGCGGGCTGTCTCTATTATTCCAGCTTTTCGTGTCCGGGTTACTGCTGGCGCTGGCGGGGATCGGCGTCCAGTTGGCGGGAATCCGCTGGCGGACGGCCCGGGTGCCCGCCTCGAAGCGAGCCACAGAGCAGCGTGTTTGGGCATATCTGGCGGGGATGACACTGGTGTTTATTCCGCCTTCGTTTCCACCTTCGCAGGCACGGGAATTCCGCGCTATCGCGTCGCCACAAATCTCGTAATGCTGGGATGTTGCGTCCTCGGTATAGTCCTGCTCAGCCAGGCGACTGCCGCGCCGCCGCGATGGAGCGATGGCGGAAAAGAAGATACCGCTCGTTGAGAGTACAGGCCTTGCCGAGGTACAGGCCTTGCTGGGGGGTAGCGCAGGCGATTCCGCCTGCGATCCCGAATTACTCACAGCTTCTGACACGCAGGGCTCGCAAGTACGCGCTTAAGCTCCCAATTAGACTCGATGGAGAGCCAGCGGAAGAACGAGCCCGGCATGCGTGCCATTTGCTTCACCGCCGTTTGAAGATCGCGAGTGGAATCGTATTCGCCGTGGCGACATAGCCTGCGTCATTCGGATGCAAGTGGTCGCCACTGTCGTAAGCCGGCAGGATTCGCGTGGGGCGGTTGGGATCCCGTACAGCGGCGTCGAAATCAACGGCAGCATCGAATTCTTTGCTCTTGAGGATCCACTCGTTGACCTTTTGGCGCACCGCTTCTTTCTCCGGAGTATAGAAGGTAATCTTGGAACCACCCATCATGAGGAACGAGTCTTCGAACGGCGGATTGGTGGTTCCGATGACGAGTATTCCCTTTTTGTGGGCGCGCTCTATGAGCTGGCGATACCCGGAGATGATGCTTTCGGCGCTCACGCTTTCAGCCGGAGGCGTCAATGAGCCCGGAAAGGCTATGTCATTGATGCCGAGACCCACGAATACGTACTTGACCCCTTCTTGCGCCAGCACGTCCCGTTCAAAGCGCGCCAGGCCCGCTTCGCCCAGGGCCGTTCCATATTGAGGGAGCTTTTGTGCGGGGCTGTCTTCCAACAGACGATTCCCGATGATGCCTTCATTCAGAACGCCCATTTCCGCGAATCGGCCGCCTTCCTTCTGCAATCGTTCCGCAAGCACGTCGGGCCATCGCCGATTGGTATCCGGAGTGGACCCGTCGCCATCAGTGAGCGAGGAGCCTAAAGCCACGATTGCCGCTCCGCGACTCGATACTTCTACATCCACGCCTGTCAGGAAGGGCCAGGAACGGATCGGCTTCGCGACCCGGAATTTCACGTCCGCGGTGCAATCGCCGGCTTCGGGAGAGAGATAGTTGGTTTGCTTTGCCGCGATATGGTAGGTGGTCGCCTGCGTGGTCTCGGGAAAGAAGAAGCTGACCGCCAGGTCCGAAAGCGCCGGCACATCGAGGTCGACCGGATCGCTGACCGCCATCGATCGGGCAGGGACTTTCGTGGAGGCTTGTCCGTGAAACTTCAGGACCCGGTCGGAGGCCGGATCGATCTCGGCTTCAACCTTGCGGCGGGCGATGTGCGCGCCGCCGATCAGCAAAGGCTGGTCGCCGTACGTGTTCGAGATCCTGATCCGGACTCTCTTCCCGCCGGCGCTCGTATGCACGATGAGGCGTACGCTTTGGTTCTTGAAGCTTAGAGGAGCCCCAGGCAGGGGTTGCTGGGCGGCCGTCGCCCACGTTCCGACCCACTGCTTGCCGCGTCCCGTATCCTGGTCGCTCGACGCGGTCGCCGCATGGGCCGAAGCCAGCAGGGCAACCGCCGATAACAGGAGCATCCCATGGAAGCTCCGGCGCTCGTCAGGACGCCTTCTGAGTATCCTCCCTACCCTATCTCTCGTGGCAGAATCTTCAATCATTCACAGACCTCACTTTGCCTTTTTTGGAATCGCAGACATGCTGGCCGTATCGACGAACAGGCCAAGTGGAGTGGACGACCCGAGTGCCCGGACGAGGCCCCGTAAGTCCTGAAATTCGTCTGAAAAGCCCTGAATAGTTCTGAAATGCCGCGGCATGGGGGTTATCGAGGGCTGTTGATATAATCGGTGCACCGTATGGGAGTCTCACCCGGGGCAATGCTGCGCATCGGCGACTGGTGTGTGAATCCCACCTCCGGACAGATTTCGCGCGATGGCCAGACCTCGCAATTGGAGACGCGGACCCTGCGCCTGCTCTTGTGCCTGGCCGAGCACGTGGGCGAGGTCGTCAGTATAGACGACCTGCTCAACCAGGTCTGGTCCGGTGTAGCCGTCTCGCCGGACTCCGTCTACCAGGCAGTGGCGTCTCTGCGGCGGCAACTCGGCGACGACCCGAAGCAGCCAACCTACATCGCGACCGTGCCCCGGCTGGGGTATCGGATGGTCGCGGCCGTCAGTGCCTGGGAGGAGAAAACTACCACAGCGCCTTCGCCCGAGCCTCAACCCGAACCAAACTGGAAACGTCCGCGGTTTCGATATGGCGTGATGTGGGCCGCCGTCGCGCTTTGCCTGGTCCTCACCGTCGCATTCGTGATCTACGGGAGGGCCGCCCGCAGGAATGACAAGTCGATTGCCGTGCTGCCGTTTCTCGACCTGACCGACAAGATGAGCCACGAGATTTTCGCCGACGGCATGACCGAGGAAGTAATTGACCAACTGAGCAAGATCCCGGGGGTGCGTGTCCCGGCGCCGCGAACGTCGTTTCAACTCAAGGGCAAGAAGATGTCGATCGCCGAAGTCGGAAAGACGCTGGGTGTCGCGAATGTGCTCGATGGCAGCATTCGGAAATCCGGGTCGACGATGCGAGTCGCGGCGCGCTTGGTTCGTGCGGACAACGGGTATGTTGTCTGGTCGGAAAGCTATGAACGGCCTTGGGGCGATCTCGTGAAGGCCCAGACCGATATCGCAGCAGCAATTGCGACGGCATTAAGGGCTTCAATCGAGGGCAGATCACACTGAAATCTCGTACGTTCTTGCGATGATGGCGCGGATCATTCGCAAAGCGCTGATGGATGGCGTTCCGTCGTCCGTTCGGGTGAATTCGGGAGAGCACCTGTTCGTTCAGGCGCAAGAGGTGGAGTTCGAGATACTTCTGCCGCCCCACGTCCAGAAGGCCCAGACCGATATCTCGACGGCAAATTACGACGGCACTCAGGGCTTTTATCGAGGGCAGATCCGACCACAGTCAAATCTCGGTACCATTCGCGCTTACCTACTGAGCGATGCGGAGCATCTCCGAGGCCACTTGCATAAATGCCTGATTAAGATCGCTGGTAGTGGGAGCGTTGTAGTAACGGCCGTTATTCCCGGCGGCGACAGGATTGGGGACCAATGACGGATCGTTGGCAATCCGTTGCAGGAGGGTGCCATCCACATCGCCGCCGTATCCGATGCAATAAATCACGACCCCGGAGAGCGACAGGTTGCCTTGCAGCGGATCGGCATCGCCGCGGCGAATGCGCAGCGCCGCGTGATCGGCGGCGTTGGTCGAAAAATTCTCGACGTTTTGGGCGATGCTCACACTGAGTCCGGTCCCGCTGGTCGTTGTGGACCGGTATCCGGTCGCAGTCAGAGAGTTACCCCAGATGTCGGTAATCGGCGCGTTCGAAACGTCCGAGGAGACGTTGGTCTGATCGGAGGCAAAGGCACAACTGGTTTTGTCGGAGATGACGGTCAGGTCCGAGGCCAGGGGCGGGGGGCCGGGCGCGGTCCAGTTGTACAATCCCATTGCCGAACTCGGAACAGTGCCGTTATACCCCAGAGTCAAGACGCCGCGTCTCGGAATCGTGCCCTTGGTGGAACAGGCGCCTTTCAGCGGAAAATCTTCGGTCACGGCGGTGGGGCGTCCGTCAGTGAAGAACAGGATGGCGTTGAGCGCCCCGCCTTGATTCAACTTCACTAACTGGTCATATCCCTGCCAGAGAGCCTGGGCGGAACTGGTCGCTCCCGTGCAGGTGACAGCGTTGAGGTATCCTTCGACGGTCGTCTTGAACGTGGTGGCCGGCGCGTAGTCGATATGCGAACTGGTGGCGAATGTGATGAGCCCGACGTTATCCCGGGTTTCGGCGAACTGATCGACAAAGTTCACGGCTGCGGCTTTGAGCGGGCTGCAGGCGGCGGGTTGCCCATTGTAGGAGGTATTCAGGGAGCCGGAGCGATCCATCACCACCATGATGTTGATGTCGCGCCGCGTCGACTTCGAAGTCACCGTGATGGTGCGCGGGGACGAACTGAGCATTCCGAGGAAGATGGTTGGCATGTTCACGCTTGCAGTAGTGGTGATCGACCGCAGGTGAGTGGCGTCGGTGGCCGCCACGCTGTTGACCGTAAGGTTGGTGCTCAACAGGTAGCCGGCCGGGAAGTTCGCGTAAAAGTAGGCGTTGGCCGTAGTCACCGCATTGGCGCGCTGCGTGGTGTCGTCACTGCCGCGGCTGAGTGCTCCGGCCCCCGCGATGGTTGCGGCATCCGCTGCCGCCGATAGCCTGCTCTGCGCCAGGTACATCAAACCGACATCGATCGCGAGGCCTATGAACGGAAGCAGAACGAACGTGATCATGAGAGTCCCGTAGACCAGGGTGGAACCCCGCTGTGCGGCCCGTCGTTTGGACCTGGCAGGCTGCGGAACAATCTCGAAGCCCGCTTGCTGATGCGTGCGGCTCTCCATCTTTACCTCGTGTTTGCCATGCTTCAGCGAGCCGCGACCGTAACCGAGCGAACCCGCCGGAGCCTTTTTCCGCACCTCGCTAGAACAGCATTCGGGCATAGTAGCCGCCTCCCTGAGCCACGCCAACCAGGTTCAATTCGGGCATGGAAAAATAACCCTCTACCAATCGGGCCGACTGGTTGTCCTGGAGCGCGATCACGGAGTTGAAGCCGGCTGCCACCAAGGAAGACTGCTGGAGGTAGTCGGTGGCTTTGATGTTCCCCGAGGAATCGATGTAACTTGCCGGTGGTGTGCCGAAATAACTGCTGAACAGGCTGGTCTTCCCGATGACAATTCGTTGCGCGAAAACGGTCTGATTGAGGTTGGGGCAGCTCTTCAAGCTGGCCGCGTCGCAGTCAGCCTGATAGACCTTAATGATGCGCGACAGAATCAACACCGCGTTTCCGGTGCTGGTGAGGCTGAAATCGCGGCTCAGCGTCGCGGCGATGTTCTGCGCGCCGGGAAGGGAAAAGTCGGCCCCCATGGCATACATATGCGCCACGTCCCGCGTCACCTGGGTCGCACTGAGGGTTCGTCCGAGTTGCAGCCCGACCCCCGCGACCCCCAGCAGCAAGGGAACCGCCACCGTCAACAACAACGCGAGTTCCAGCATTGCGGCACCTTGCTGCGTCTGCCGCGGCTTTCGAGGGGACGGTACTTCAGCGGGTAGGTGCTCCACCAAGGGGTGTCGCCTCCATGACGTCCGCCGACGCTACGGCGAACTGTAACGGCGTCGCATTGCGCCACAACGGCACCATCCAGGCCCAGGACAATCCTGAAATCGATACCACCACAATGTTCCCGCCGATGTTGCTGTTGGTTCCTGTCACTGCGGCCAGCGAAACCGGATCATAGTATGTGATGGTGATCTGGTTTGCGCCGTTCTGGTTGGGACTGAGGGCGTCCACCAATCCTCCGGAGTATTGCCTCACCGTGGCTTTGATCGAAGCGTCCTGCCCCATGCCGGTCATCGTCTGGCTGGTCACCGCGTATCGCACGCCCTGCCGTACCGAAAACAACAGGGTGTTCTTGATGAAGACCGCGAACGAGACATCCACGATGCCGAAAAAGAAGGCCATGAGCGGCAGCATCGCAAGGCCGGCTTCCACCAACGCGCTACCGCGACATCCACGCGAACGGGCACGGATCTGTCTCATTCTCACTCTGCCTGTTATTAGTTAACAGGACTTCCCAGACAACTTAAATCTGATGAAGACCTTACTTTGAGGGATAAAAGACCTGAAAGGCGTTTGAGACCGTGAGGGATCGCTTTCTGACCCGCGCCTCGTCAGTGTCTTTGACCAGCCGGGCATCCTTGACAGTTTAGGCCGGACACATTCAATCTGATTGTCTCCGTAATGGGCAATCACTTCCGGCATTGCCCGGGGGGATGTAGTCCGCCGCTGTATGATTGCACAGCGCTTCGCTATCGGCATACGCGGCCGGCACGACAAGATCGGCAAGGAGCCAGCTGCCAGCAGCAGTACGATCCAAAGGCGGCCGATTCCCAGGTACGAGAGAAGCCACGCCAGCATGCCGAGACTGACAAAGTGCAATATCAGTTGCGCGTAAAACAGGATCCGGCGCGGAGTAGTTTCCGAGCCCATTGCCAGCAGAAACAGCGGTAACCCGGGGGTGCGTTGGGAAAGAGAGGTGATGTGTCCCGCTTTGATCTGCTGCGCCAGCGCCATGTAGGTAGGAGAGTCAAGGCTCTTCACGGGAGCTTCCGGCCAGGCGATCGCGTAAGTGATGCACGCAAGCAGAGACAAATCGGGACCACGAGACGCCAGGATCGCATTATTGGTGAGGATAACATGCCTGTTCCGGTCACTTACTCACTTCACTTGGTGATCGGCCAGTAAGGAACCATACAAAGCTTCGTAGCCGCGGGCCATTACCAGGGAGTCGTATTTTTCCCTCGCCCGGCAGCGGGCCGATTCTCCGGCGCGGGGCAGGTCAGCCGCCAGACTCTTTTCCATGGCCTGCGCCAGTTGCGCGGAGTCGCGCGGCGGGCAGAGCCAGGCGAACTCAGGGGTGACGACTTCCGGTATCGAGCCGACCGCGGTGGCGACGATGGGCAAACCCGACGCCATGGCCTCCAGGAGGCTGATCGGCAGTCCCTCGCTGCGCGAAGAGAGCACGAACACATCCAGGCCTGCCAGGAAATCCTCCGGGGTATTGCTAAAGCCATGAAATTCCACGGCGCCTGCGATGCCGAGCCGGCCGGCAAGCGCAGCAAGGTCGGTTTCGAGCGGCCCACTGCCCAGCAAACGCAAACGGCAGCCCGGATGGTGGCGGTACAAGGTGGCGAAGGCGGTCAGCAGATTCGTATGGTCTTTAACAGGCACCAGCCGCCCGACTGTCCCAAAGATAGTGGCTTCATGACGCTGCCGTGGCGGCACGGCGAGAAATCGTTCCTGCGGGATTCCGTTCTCCTGCACCACGACTAGGTCCGCGGGGAGGAGATAGCGTCGCAGCAACTCGCGGCGGACTGCTCCGCCCACTGCGACCACGCCGTGGCCCGCAATGCAACTGGCCCAATAGAGCACCCGGGCTCCCAGACCCATGTTCAGCGTATCGGTGCCGTGTAGGGTATTGACTACCACGGCTCCCGTAACGCGAGCTCCCGCAACGCCGTAGTGATGCACCAGATGGTTGTGGGTGTTGACTACTTCCGTGCCTTCACGGCGGAGTATCTCCACCAGATGCTTCAGGCTGGGAAGGTGGATCCCGGACGGTTTATCCAGACTGATCACGGGGACTGACGCGCGGGCCAGTGTGGATGCACCGATGGTCGGCCCGTCGCTGCGCCGCAGGCAGACCACCAGCACCTCGTGCCCCAGTGCGCGTAACGCGGAGGAAAGCGACACCACTACCTGTTCCGCACCGCCAAACTGAAGCGAGTTGACCAGTTGGACAATGTGCAAGCCTTAATTATAAAGGCCACCCCACAGGCTCCAGTCGTTTGCCGAAGGCCGCTGTAGTCGATAGGCATTGGGCCTATAATAGCTATTGGCAGTACTAGTCCAAATCCTATACTGACGAGTACAATGATGTGGTGAAGTCCCAGGCGCTACGCCCAAACAGCAGGACCCTGGAGATGGACTTCGGAAATTTCGATCGTGAAAACAGGCTCCTCTGCATCCCACGAGGCCGCTCGCGCTGCAAAGCCAACGGAAGCGCCAACCATACAACTTTCTTATGCTGTGGGGTTTAGTCTTTTGATGGTTGCTGGCGGGAGGGCGGTGCGCAGGCGCACCCGGGCAATCCGTGCTTAAATTCATCCTCTACTTTGCATTAACACTAATCGGGAGTGTTGGTGCGGTGATCAGCCCATTTGCCGGCGCGATCGCCGCCATCGAAGGATACCTGCTGAACCCGGCTGTTTTCGACATGCCGTTCGGCGTGCACTTCCAGCAATGGGTGACTATCGCGTTCATCGCCGGGGTATTGTTTCACTTGCGGCACCAGGAACTGCCTGTAGGCCGCGAGCGATTGCTCATCGTCAGCTTCTGGCTCTTCCTCGCGTATGCGGCGTTGATTTCTTTATTTGCCGAAGTCAGCACTGAGATCGCGTTCAACAAATTGTATGAAGTTTTCAAAACTGTAATAGTCGCCACCTTTCTCGTTCGTGCCATCCGCAGTACCCCACAGATGCGGATCTTTCTATTGGCGTGCGTCATCGGCATTTTGCACGGGTCGCTACTGCATATCCTGGGGGAGCGGTTCGGGTATATTCACCCCAGCAATACACTCGGAGTGGGAGTTTTTCCGGACAACCAGCGGCCGGTGATCGTGCTGTTCGTACCGCTGTTGTTTGTCATATCGGCTGTAGGAGAGCGGAAATTCGACCGGATTCTGGCGTTTTGCACCCTGCCTTTCGCCCTCGACAGCATTGTGAATACGCATGAGCGGACCGGGTTCGTTTCGTTATCCGTGATGGTGGTCTTGTTACTCGTATTAGGCGGAAACAAGATCCGGATGCGCATGGCGCCAGTTGTAGCGGTTGCCTTAGTTCTGATCGTGTTCCGGTTTACCACCACAGAATACTGGAGTTGGGTTTCCACCGTGGCAGCTCCCACTCAGGAAGCATCCGCGATGTCGCGGCTTGAGATCAACCGCGCCAGCATGCGGATGCTGATCGACCATCCTTTGGGAATTGGCTACCGGAACTATGCGTATTTTTCCCACTTTTACCTGGATAGCAAGTGGCTCCTGGATGGCGCCCGCGCCGCGCACAACAGCTTTTTCTCCATCGCCTGCGAAACAGGAGTGCCCGGGTTCTTCTTCTGGGGGTTCGCGTTTGTGGGTGCGATCTACTATCTGCGCAAGACCCGCAAAGGATCGCCCGCCGGTAGTCCTCTGGCCCATTATGCGCTTGCACTGGAAATCGGCCTATATGGCTGGCTGGTTGGCGGGTGGGCGCAGAACGATCACGAGGTCGACCCTGCTTACTGGTTTGTCGCGCTGTCCATTATCTTGATAAGGCTACACCGGCAGGAAATTGCCGCGGTGGCGGCCGGCGTAGTGGAGACAGTGAAAAGTGCTCCGGTCATTCTGTTGCCTCCGTCGAGACGGTTCCAACCCGCCATGCCAGGAAGGGTGGCAACTTCAATGCAGAGACCCGGCACCGCGGCAGTAACCACCATATCCACTGGGAGACCTCGTGTTGACAACGCCCGTTAGCAGCGATACCGGGGCCTCCAACCCGGCATCGGATGACATTTCGGTCTATAAGTCGATCGTTTCCAAGAGCTCCGTTTATTCGCTTTCGATTCTGTGTCTGCGGCTTACCAGTTTCCTGTTACTCCCCATTCTGACCCGTCTGTTGACACCGACCGACTATGGCGTCCTGGAGTTGCTGGATCTCACCTTATACGTATTCGGCTCCCTGGTAGGGGTTCAATTGGGGCAGGCGTTATTCTATTTTTACTCCAAAGCCGGCACTGATGAAGAACGTAACCGGATGGCAAGCTGCGCCATGACCGGCTCGCTCCTGCTCGGAATTCTGGGCATCGGCCTGGTGTCGGGTTACCTGTTGGCTCCCTCGTTGAGCCGGATGGTGCTGGGTTCGACCGGGTACACCAAGCTGTTCTACCTGGCCTTCGCCAACCTGGGCTTGAGCGTGCCCATCGAGACCGGGCTGAGCTGGTACCGGGTGCACAACCAGGCGCGACGCTACAGCATGGTCGCGGTGGGACGGAACCTGCTGGCTTCCGCATTGAGTCTTCTGTTCCTGATCAAATTCCACCAGGGAGTCGCCAGTATCCAATGGAGCGCCATGGTTTCCGGCATCCCCGCGGTGTTGTTCCTGTCCTACGAAGTCTTCCGACGGACCGGCATTGCGCTGAACGGGAAAATCTTATGGCAGCAGGCGCGATATGCGGCTCCAGTGACGGTCAGCGGCATCTTCATGCTCGTGCTGCACTATGGAGACCGATTCTTCCTCCTGCGTAGCGTCTCCATGGCGGAGATCGGGATTTACTCGCTGGCATATAAGTTCGGGATGTTGGTTAGCATGGTGCAGAATCCCTTCATGCTGTTTTGGGGCAGCCAGATGTTCCGGGTGGTGCAGGGGCCTGCCGGCGATCGCATTTATATCCGTGTCTCCACCTACATGTACTTCGTGCTGACGGCGGTGGCGGTAGCGCTTTCGCTCTTTGTCCGGCCGCTCATGCGGCTGATGGCCAATGCCCCGTTTCATGGAGCGGCTGCGTATGTTCCGGTGATCGCGGCGGCCTACGTCTTGCGGGGTCTGGGCGATCATATGCGCAGTGTCTTCAGCATCGAGAATCGCACCGAGAAGTATCTCACCTCGAATATCATCAGCGCGGCAAGCTGCCTGAGTTTATATGCGATTTTGATTCCGCGCTATGGACTGTGGGGAGCTTCCCTGGCAACGCTTGGCGGATTCCTGGTGTTTCTGATGGTGGGCCTCTGGCAGGCCCAGCGGATCCGCTATTTTGCCTTGGAATACCGCCGCTTTATTCACCTGGCGCTGGTCAGCGGGGTTTGCATCGGGGTGAATGCCTGGTTGGACGTACAGGGTTTTTGGCTGCAAATCGCCAGCGCGATCGTTCTATTTTTGGGGTGGTGGTTGCTGCTGGCCGTCACCGGATTTTTCGATGAGATGGAACGGCGGTATACGCTGGATGCGATTGCCGAAATCAAGCGCCGCGTCTCCGCCTTCCATCTGCCCTCGAGTGTCCAATAAAGTAACTCTACCGGACGCGCTCGCCGCAAACAGCCCTCTTCCATCCGGTGGAGAACATCGACTCCTCTCTCTTCACTTCTTCGGAAAAAGCCAGGCAACGGTATCGGCGGACTGAAGTGCGACCACGTCCGGCTGATAGTGGGAGTCGTGGAAAACCCACAACACACCCTTTTCGGACCGCATCAACACGTTTGTCCCGGAAGTGATCTCGACATGAGCGCTACCCATCCCCCAGCTCAATGTTCTACCGTCGGCGTGTGCCACTTTGGCAAACGTATGATTGGGATCGGCCTCGTGAGGATCGTTGGCCGCGATGACATATGTGCCCTGATGCGGAATGTCAATGCGAACAGCTCCTCCGATGATCCATGAGGCCGGTGCAGGTATCGCCTTTCCATTGACCCGGATCGTAATTCGATTCAGCGAGATCGTTTCTGTAGCCGGCACCGAGTCGACCGACATAGTCCCGGAAGAAGCGGGGATCGGCCGAAGCACGTCGTAAATCTTTTCGCCGGTGGAAGGGTTGTACAGGATATCGAGGGTGACGGCTTGGCCCATGGCCACGGCCGCAAACTCGTGCACTCCCGCAACCGTGGGGAGGTGCGCTCCCGAAACCCGCAGATTTCCAGCGTTTTTCAGGAAGCTCGCCTCCGTCGCAGCGCTGATGGGCTCGATCCGAATCTTCACGGTACCCGCGGACGTACCCCGCGATGCTTCGACGTTATACGCAAACAGGATGGTACCTGTGTTGTCGATGACCAGCCGATGCACGAGATCCTGGGAACCAACGCCTGGTCCGATCCCCATCTCTCCTTGTGGAACGATCGGCGAAGAACCGGTGGTTTGCGTAAGGATCTCCAGACCGGTTCCATCGGGAAACGAAGCGTGCAAGACATACGCGGGCTCGGCTTGTAACACGGCGGCCGACCCGAGGAGGAATAATAGCTCGAATGCAGTCTTTTTCATGGGTGATTCTCCATTGCCGGAATGACTCTTGCTTCGCCGTTGGGTAACGGTTGAAACCCGCTGGCGTTCAGCTGTGTGACCATATCGGAATTGCCGGGTAATGCCGGGGACGCCGACGGCCGTAGCCACAGAAAGAGCACAAAGATCACGAGCATCGCCGCCACCAGTGCGGGCGCCGGCACACTCACCCGCATGGTCCAAAACCGCTGCCAAAATCGCGAAGAGAGTCGCGGCTGGCGGACCGCGGAGCGGTAGGCGGTCATCACGTCCTGTTCCAATTCCGCGGCGGGCTCAGGCGCTTTCCACTCACGCAACAGGGAGTCAAGCGAATCGGGTTCTCTCATCAACATCTCCTTTTGGGGTCGCCGGTCAAGAGAGGCGCCAACGCGGTGCGCAATGATTCGCGTGCACGGTGGAGCCGCGATTTCACCGCATTTGCGTCAATCCCTGTGATCTGCGCGATCTGTTCCAGCGACAACTCCTCAAACGTGAAAAGGATGATCGCCTCACGCTGAAGCATGGGGAGTTGCGCGATAGCGCCTGCCACGAGTTCCGACCGTTCCGCCTTCAATAAGTCGCCCAGCAGATCGACCGTCGCCGGGGCCTCCGCCGCTTCTTCCGCTTCGCGTTCGGAGATCCGCAGCCGCCGGAACACCAGGTTGCGGACGATCCCGAACAAGTAGCTACGCAGCTCTCCGCGATCGTCGTCGAACCCCGCACTGCGAATCAACGCGAGAAAGCACTCCTGTGTGATGTCGTCGGCCGTGGTTCGCGATCCCGTCAACCGCCACGCAAACTGAAACACCGCCGTACCATGGCGATGGTAAATCGCTAGAAATGCTTCCTCGCGGCCGCGTCGGGCCGCACGCACCAGATCCGCCTCGACCATCGACTCAGTTGGCGTGCCCACACAGTTGCATTGCCGCGACAGGTTCAAAAGATACGCGGGTTACCACACGTTTTTGCATGCGGCGCGCCAACCGCTCCGTTCGAGTTGGTCGAGCGGGTCAGCTTATGGGCTCGTTGCGGGACGCAAATTCCGTCAACGTGGCGCCGGCGAACGTCCGCGCAGCCTGCGCAAAGAGTTGCTCCATCGTGTCATAGAGATTTTCGATGGATGCCTGCGATGCGAAAGTAGGACTTCCCCCCGGCATAAATTCCGAGGAGTGCAACATAAACTCCACATAGGGCCGTGCTTCAGCCGCCGCCTTATTCAGCAGCCGTAACATGGCCGGCAGATTCGCTCCGTTCGGCCGCAGCCAGACGGCGGGCGGATAGAACCTCCCCAGGGCTCTCGCGACCAGCGATCCAGAGCGGAAGTTTCTGCGGACTGCGCGGACTGGGGCAGGCTCCAGGGAGAGAATCGTCATCGGCACCTCCAGAAGCGGGGAGTCTCCCCGCCTGGCGATATTCTCCAGGTCGAGAAAGTACGGCTGGTCCGGAAATTCGGAATAATCCGTGCCTCCGCGGCCGTTCGGATCGCCCAGGTAACTTTGCCACGAACAAAGCGGAGTCACCGAACAGTCCACACGATAGCCATTCTCGCTGAGGACCTGGGCGTAAGTTTCATTGAAACTCCAACGGCCCGCCCGATGGCTGGTCATCTTCACGGCGAAGGTCTCTTCCAGCAGCCCGGTCAGATACGCCACTTTCTCGCGAATCATCTCGCCCGGATACTCGATGAGATAGGGCTGATGGAAATGATCATTGGATGTCAGCGGAGTGATAGGAGGCGAATTCCAGGCATGCAAGTGCATACCGATCTCGCCCGTGCCGCGCTTCAGCACGTCCTGAGCGAAGGCGCGAAAGTCCGGGCACATCGCCATCTCGTAATTGGTGAGCCATGTGGGTTTGAAGCCGTATCGTTCACACAACGTCTGAAATCGCGGCAGGAACACCGAATTGCGAGTGGTGATCTCAGTGGGCTTGGACCAGAGATTGTCGCCCTCGGTGTCAATGGTGATCAGAAATGCAGGTTTAGAAGCGGCTCCCAGAGGCAACGCAACGTTAAGCGACATGTTAGAAATGCCTATTCATGGTAACGGTAACTAATGCACCTGGTAAACCAGGAACGATCGGGCACCTGTTCCGGAACTGAGATGGATCCAGCCAGGAAAGATCGCAGTCCAGCGGCCTGGATACTTTTCGATGGTCTGCTGCAGCAGCCGGTACGGCTCCGGATGCTCTCCTGGCGCGTTCTCCTCGAACCGGTTCATCACCACGAACTGAAGCGAGGCCCCGGCTATCGCCTGCATGAGCTCTTCCGGAGTGTCATAGAGCATGCGGTAGCGGGTACCCATCCAATTGCTGTCCTCCAGAAACTTACTGCCGCGAACGATGGTATGGCCCGGACGCGATTCGTGCATCGCCACCTCTGCGATGAATGCGCCTTCTCCTATTGCATCGGAAACGATCAGTACCGTGGAATTCCTCCAATCCGGCCGGCTCCCCAACATCGATACCAGTTCCCGATATCCCAGATGAGGCTTGGGCGGCGTGTTTCCAGCCGCCCAGACTTCGGTGCCGGCCAAAACTCCCACAAGGAGAATCGATGCCACCCACGTGCTTCCGAAGCGCGCCAACAAAGGCAGGGAGACCAGCCAGAGGATCCCGGAAACCGTGAACATCAGGAGCACGGGAATCACCAACGACACAATGCGCAGGCCATTCGCGACCGCCAGGAAGGACTCAAAACATCCCACGCTGAGCAGAAGGCCTAAGGCCGCGATCCATCGCCCATTGCCCGCTTTGCGATGGGGCAGCAGGACAAACTGCCGGCAAATACCGAGCAGCGCGAAGGGGGAGGCGAAAGGACCGATCGCCCTGCTCCAGAGGATGGGCGTTTCCGCGATCATCGAGGCGCGCATCCGGATGCCGCCGTACGACGCCACTGATTCGTGGCGCGCATCCGGCGCCCACAGATACCAGGGGACGCAGACCAGGATAGTGAGGACCGCCGGCACCCAGAGACTGCGATGCTTCACCAGATACCAGCGCCAACCGAGGAGGATCGAAAGCGCCGCCGCCAGGCCCAATACCAGCCCGGTTCCCTTGGTGAGGATCGCCAGCACCGCACAGAGGCCGAACCCAACCGCATGCCGCGGCTCACTCCAATCGAGATAGTCGCCTAAATAGAGAAGCGACGCCAGCACCATCAGCGAGACCAGGACTTCCGACATGATCTCGCTCGCGAGCACCCGCATCAAGGGAAGCGAGACCATGATCCCTGCCGTCAAAAGCGCCAGGGAGAGCGGCATCAGGGGGCGCGCGAACCAGACCAGCATTATCGCCAGCAACGCGCACAAGACCGCCATCAGCAGCAGAATCGAAATGCGCGAGGGCGTGAACAGCAGGGTCCACGCTGCCTGAACCACATAAAACACCGGCGGCCAGTGTCCCAACGCGACCTTGGGATAGTGCTGGTAGTAATTTTGGGTGAACTGCCAGGGATGCTGGGTGAACCCACCCGCCAGATAGTCCCGAACCATCAGACCGGTGATGTAATGCGCGGGCTCATCGGCGGTCTGCGCCAACTCGGCACTGTAGGCGCCTTGCTGGAATTGAAAGAAGATCACGGCGGCAAGCAAGGCAAAAAACGCCGCCAATTCGCCGCGATACCGGAGCCACAGCTTCACGCAAACTGTCAGATCTTACCAAATGCGCAGAGGCACATCGCCTGGCGTGAACCCGAGGCCGATATGGGCGACCTGAATGATCCGGTTGTAGTTGTGGAAATCGCCGCTGTCATAGGAGCGCGCGTCGTATCCCAAAACCAGATGCACCGACCGCATGAGCTGCCGCGATGCCGTGATTCCTCCGGAGATACTACTGTATGTGCCTGCGAAATTTCCGACGGATCGCGATCCGGAATAGGCGGTCGATGCGTTCAGGCTCCACCGCCGCAGTCCTGTATAAGTGTAGCCGCCGCCGACTGAGTTAGTGTACGAGGTGGTAAACAGACCATTGCCCGGAGTGACTCCGCGCGAAGCGCTCAGGTAGATCACACCTTGGTGTAATACCTGAGAAAGACGCACGCTACCGCTGGGAATCCAACTGACGAAGTGCGCAATCTCGGTGGTAGAAGAGACTCCCAGCAGGGCGGCGATCACCGGGTCGACGGGAACCTGTTGGATAAAAGTCTGTTCGATGCGGGAAGCGCCCGCGGAAACGGAGAACTCCAGCCTGGCCGTGATTGCTCGCGAATAGTTTGCCGCGAAGCTGTGAACATCGGCGCTGCCGAATTGTCCGGAATAGTAGAAATGATCGTAGTTGTATGAGCCGCCAAAAGTGCCGCGGCGGCTGAGACGGTATTGTACGTCACCGTGCGCAGTTAAACCGGTGCTTCCCACCAATCCTTCAGCGCGATAGCGGGTCAAAAATTCGCCGCCGCCTAAGTCGAAAGAAAGCCGGGCGGTCTTTTGAATTTTAAGGTCTGCCTGGCTGCTGAGATAGTATGTGCGGTTATCGAAGAAGTCCGTTGTGGGAATGAAACTCTGTGACGGATCGAAGGGCACCGTCTGGGACAGAGCACCCAACCCGAAGGATCGCGTGAACATACCGGCCTGTTCGCGCACCGACAGGGTGATATGCCGCGTCAGCCGATGATCGATTCCAAGGAGAAAGGCCTGCGATAACGAGTCGAAACCCGACTGCTGCTCCTGATGATCGAGACTGCCGCGGTAATCGAGCCCGATCTTGGTGTGCTTCCAACTGTGCGTGCCGCTAATGCCCCAAACCAGCTCGACACCATAGGAACTCAAATTCGGCAGGGTCCCCTGAGAATCCGTCACCGCCACGCCTGCAAGCCCGGTCGAATAAATGGTGTTCAACTCCACAAAGGGACGGAATTTGATTTCAGGTGCGGCCATGGCCGCTGGAGCCTCTCCGCGCGAAAGGATCGCCGGACCGGCATACTGCGCCAGTGCCGGCAGTGCCCCTCCGGCAAGCATCAACACGCGTAGAAATTTCAACAGGCCTCCTTGTGGCGGGCGAATTCGCGATAAATCGGCGAATTCGCGGGGTAAATCAAAGTGTGACGCGCCCCCCCATGCCTGTCAAGCATTTTTGGATCCACCGGATCCACACCTTGCCATCCACGATCTCACTGATGATTGCATAGTTGCAACGTTTGCGTGGGTTAGCAGGGGCGTCTGAACGGTGGCTATACGATATCGGTGTTATCGGAAGTTATATTTTTGTCATTCCGCCACATGAATCTGGATTGATTCAGTTACTTGCCACGATGGTACTTCTGAACACAACAGGGATCCTTCCCTATCTTCGGAAATAGCGCGCAATCAATGCACCAGCGGGCTTGGCATCGCCGGGCCGCTGCTTTTGCAAAAGCGGAATAGGGGTGTTTTCCGTTGCTTCCCGGATGCATATAAAGCGTAACTCGTCGAATCCTGTGTTATTCTATGCCAGGTGCTTTCGGAAGCCCTTCACATTTTATCGGTCGACGTAGAGGACTACTTTCAAGTTGAGGCCTTCGCCAGGAATGTCTCACGAGAAGAATGGGACCGGTGGCCTTCCAGAGTAGTCGCGAACACACATCGGGCACTGGATCTCTGCGATGAGTATGGAGTCAAGGCAACCTATTTCACGCTGGGTTGGGTAGCCGACAAGTTTCCCGGCCTGGTCCGCGAAATTCAGGCGCGCGGACACGAACTGGCCTGCCACAGTTTCTGGCACCGTCCGGTGTATAGTTTGACCCCGGAGGAGTTTCGGCAAGATCTCCGCCAAGGCCGCGACGCCGTCGAGCAGGCCAGTGGGGTAAAAGTGTTCGGGTATCGGGCACCGAGCTGGTCGATTACCGCAAAATCCCTCTGGGCTTTGGAAATTCTCGCCGAAGAGGGTTTCACCTACGATTCCAGCATTTATCCCGTCTACCACGACCTGTATGGAATACCGGGAGTGAGCCGGTTTCCTTATCAAGTCGAGATGGGCAATGGCGCCAAACTGGCGGAATTTCCGCCTACGACGATGAAAATTCTCGGCGCCACTCTTCCCGCGGCGGGCGGCGGCTATTTGCGCATTTTGCCGCTGGGCCTCAATCAGTGGGCCATTCGCAGCCTCGCTCGGTCCGGCAGTCCGGTGGTGGTCGTCTATTTCCACCCCTGGGAGTTGGACCCGGAACAGCCACGCATTGCCGCATTCGCGAAGTCACGATTCCGCCATTACACCAACCTCAACCGCATGGAATCGCGACTGCGGCGCATCCTGGAAGCCAACCGATACCGGCCATTTCGGGATTTCTTCGATACTCCCGGAATGCAGGCCAATCTCGATAAGAATCGTCTGGCGGCCGTCCTGAGTACCGCACCACTGATGAACTATCAGTTCAGGGCGGAGTGATCGCGGAATGCGCGCAATCCTAGGGATTCAGCTACTGTTATCATATCGGTGAAGCATCCCATGACCCCGGTTTTAGAGAAGCCCCTGCAGCTCGAGTGGCGTTGGACAAATCTTACCTGGCTTGGCCTCCTGATCATCGTCTGCTACGCCCCCGTTTTGAAGGCTCTGGCCGGATCATGGGACGACCCCGACATGGGTCATGGGTATTTCGTACCCCTGGCTGCAGGATTCATCGTCTGGCAGAAGCGGGAAGCGCTACTCGCGATCAAACCCAAACCCAACTGGTGGGGACTGGTGCTGGTGATGATCGGGGGCTTACAACTGATCCTCGCCACACTCGGCGTCGAGATCTTTCTTTCCCGCTCGGCTTTTGTCATCACTCTGACCGGTGTGGTCTGGCTGCTGGGCGGCAATCAGATGCTGAAACAACTCGCGTTTCCGCTCTTTTTGCTGCTCTTCATGATTCAGATTCCCAGCATCATTTTCTATCGCATTACCTTTAAGCTTCAGATCCTGGCCAGTCAGTTGGCCTATTGGGCTCTTTCGGTGATCGATATACCGGTTTTGCGGGAAGGCAATATTCTGGAATTACCTACCCGCCGGCTGTCGGTGGTGGAAGCCTGCAGCGGCATCCGCTCGCTCCTGACCCTGACCTTTTTGACGTTGATTTATGGCTATTTCTTCGAGAAGCGGACCTGGCTCCGGGCGTTGTTGTTCGCCGCCACGATCCCTATCGCCATCGCCGCTAACGCCGGCCGGATTACGATTACCGGCATCATGTCACAGGTGCAACCGGAACTCGCTGAGGGTTTCTTCCATGAGACCACCGGGATTGTCGTCTTCTTTGTCGCACTCCTCTTACTGGTGATTTTTCACCGTCTGACTGTGCGGACCGTCAAATTCGTGAATGCCCGGAGACAGGCCGCATGAACTTTACCCATACCAGACAATTCCGCGCCCTGATCCTGGTATTGCTGCTGCAAGCGGGAGCTTATTATGCAGTGGCTTTCCGCGACGAGCGCACTCCCCCGTCGAATCCTCTGTCCACCTTCCCTCCCATCATTGACTCATGGCGTATGACCAAGGACGCTCCGATTGAAAAGGAAGTGCAGGATATCCTCAAGGCGGACGACATTTTGAGCCGCGAGTATGTGAACACGTCCCGCGGCATGCCGGCTTACCTGTTTATCGCGTACTTCAAGACGCAGCGATATGGGCAGGCGCCGCACTCGCCGAAAAACTGCCTGCCCGGCGCGGGGTTCGAGCCGGTTGAGGACAGCACCTTACCGATCCAGGTCGCCGATTGGCCCGCACCCATCGTGGTGAATAAATTCGTCACTGCCCGTGGATATGAGAAGAGCGTCACTCTGTACTGGTATCAGAGTCACAATCGGGTAATCGCCAGCGAATACTGGGCGAAATTCTGGCTGGTGGCTGATGCCGTCCGTTACCGCCGGAGTGACACTTCATTAGTGAAGGTAGTCGTGCCGGTCGCGAATAACGACATTCCATCCGCCACGGCCGCTGGGGTGGAGTTTGCGCAGTCGCTCTTTCCCAGTCTCTTGACGCACTTACCCCGTTAAGTTCAGTTCTGATCAGAAGGTTCAAAAACGCTTGCTGACGCGCGCGGCTCGCATCTTGCGTCGCAATCATTGCCTCGTAATGTCATTGTGTTTACAACAATTTAGCGAGCCGCGACCGTGAGAAGCCGTGAAAAATCCGGGCGCGCCTGCCCGACATACGATTGGACATCGCTTGCTCACGCGCGCGGCTCGCAAGCGCACTTGTCGCGCGAACGTTTTTGGGTAGCTTACGAGCCGCGACCGTGAGGGAGCGTTCCAACCCCTAATTGGGGTAGGTCTCTCCGGGGTGCACCACGCGGATCTGATGATCGGTAAACACCATGTGACCGCCGGGCAGTTCGACTTTCGGCATGTGACAGCCGGCGCAGTCTTTTGTCGCCACCCGGCACGATTTCACCTTAGTCGCTGCACGCCCCGCCGCCGCAGCACCGTGGCACGCCTGGCATTTGGCATCGTAGGAAGCCGTGCCTCGCACTACGTCGTGATGCGGATCGTGGCAGGTGATGCAACTCATGCGCCGGTCGCCTCCGTCGTAGCACTGGCTGTTGGCCAGCCGGTACGGTTGGAAGCGCACGTTGATCTCGCCGAAGAGACGGTCCCGCACCACCCGCTCCCAGGTGCGGTGGCACTGCCCGCAGAAGTTCGAGATCTCCTCGGGAGTCTGTTGGCCGAGTTTCTGCGGGATTGCCGGCGCCTTTCCCTGCGCAATCGACTGCGCATGATTCTCCGCCCCCGCATGGCATCGCTCGCATTGCACTCCGGGGATCATGCCCTCGAGTTGCAGATGGCCGCCCGACACGGCGCGCGTGGCGTGGCACTCGAAGCACGATTTCGTCTCGAAATCCGAAAGCTCCCGTCCGAACGCTTCGAGCAGTGTCTGCGGACGGATGGAATTATCGCCAATCGTGGTATCCAGCCCGTGAACCGGCGCGAAGTAACTGACCAGGCTCTCGTAAAAACGGCCATGATACTCCAGCACCCAGGTTTGCGAGTGAAGTCCGAATGCCCAGCGGATCGGAACGGATAACTTGTCCCTTCCGTCAGTGACGGTGTACTGACTCTGACCGTTGGCCGTCTCGATGGTGTACTCGTAGAGGCCGCGCCGCAATGTCAGTTTGGGATTCTCTTGCAGGACGCGGTTCGCGCCCGGCGCCGCCAGGGCCCAAGCCATATCGGTGGCCGGTTGGCTGCGGGCCTGTTCGCGATGGCACGAGTCACACGGCGGGGCTGCCAGTGCCAATGCCGCACGAAAAAGGCACGCCGCCGCGACTATTGCCTTAATGCGCAATCGTCAACTCCAGCGAACGTTGACGCTCGCGGCGGGCATCCTGATAGCGGCGCGCTTTGGGATAAGCGGCCGCCAGCGCCAGGTGATTTTCGACATTTCCGGGATCCAGTTTTTCTGCGGACTCAAGGTGTGCGATGCCCCCCACAACGTCGCCTGTCTCCACCAGTGAGCGCCCCAATACATACTGGGCCAAGGGATAGGAAGGCTCGCTCTTGACGGCATCCCTGGCGTACGGCAGCGCCGCGGACGAGTCGCCGCGATTCAACAGGACCCATGCCAGCATGCTCAGCGTCCCGCCGCTCGACGGAGTAATCTCCAGTTCGCGCCGGAACTCCTGCATGGCCTGTTCGGGATTGGCTGCGAGCAGCGAACAGGCATAGAGATAATGCACGTGATGTGCGGTGGGAAAGCGTTCGAGCAGGGTCGCAAAATTGCGCTGTGCCCCCGCCTGGTCGCCTGCCATCTGCGAGAAAGCAGCCATGCCGGCAGCCTGAAAGAGGTCCTGCTGATCTGCCGGGATGTCCTGCGGTAGCAGCGGCGTGCGCAGCGCAGCCAACCCCAGAGCGCTTAACAGAGTGGGACTGGGACCAAGGCCCCGCACGAACCAGACGTACTTTTGAATCGCGTGGTCGAATTCACCCGCATGTGTCAGCAGGATCGCCTCGTGGTAGCGCAGCACCTTCTCCATCTCGGGCTGCTCGGCAGATCCTAAGGAAAGGCTGCGTTGGATATGCTTGAGCGATTGCGGGTATTGGTTCGTCTGAAACTCACAAAGGCCCAGAATGCCCCACCCAGGCGCGGCTTCAGCATTCAAATCGACCAGATGGTTCAAGGCTTCGCGGCATCCGGTGTACTCGTTGGTGTCATAGAGAATTGACCCCAGGAACCACCAGCCTGCCTGCCACTTGGGATTCAGCGCCAGCGCTTCGCGATAAAGCCGTACAGCTTCTGGAAGACGATTGGACTCGCGGGCAGCGGTGGCGCGCGCCGACAACTCCTCAAACGTCGCGGCCGTCGAGGAGACCATCCAAAGCGCAATCCATGCAATTGGAAGACGGCATGCGAGGAACACGGCTTGACCCACTATACAACACCGGGCCGGGATTCCCCCGTGTGGTCAGCCGGTTACAGAGCGTGTACCAGTTTACCCGCGGCGCGGTAGACAATTTTGCCGCGATCGAGCAATTCGCCGGCCTGGTCGCGCATTTTTGCGCTGCTACGCGACACATATCGGGTGCCATCAGTGACTGCCCTGGTGGCCGTCTTTTTCATCTTCTGCGCCCGGCGGGCGAGCAACTTGCGGCTGGCATCGCCAGCGCGGGGGGCAAACAATCCACCAATTAAGATCCCCGCTCCCAGGCCCGTTAGTAAGTAAGTAAAAGCTCGCATGTGAGTTCCTCCAATGGTTTAATCGCTTCCACTCCGAAGCACGCGGATCACCAAAGACTTATCCTCCCCACTCACTGGTGGTCGCAAAAATGCAAGAAATGATCCCATGAGACGCTCACTGATGAGAATTACGCTCGCGCTCGTCGGATTGCTCCTGGCAGGGACGATCGCCACGTTTCTACGGACTGTCTCTATGTGGTCCACTCTGATGGCCGCTCTAGTGTTCACTGGTATGTTGTTAACGTTCCTGTTGGGCGTCTTTACCGGATGGGGCCACGTCCTGCCGCGCAAGTTGCGCCGCACTCCGAAAGATCCTGTCATCACCTTGCGCATGTCCGAAGGCTCCAAACCTTCCAGCCGCCCTCAAACCCTCGCTTCCCGCTAAAACAACTAAGAAAGTCGCGGGGCCTTGAACGAATCTCAAAGCCCCGTCCTGGGCTACCTCTCGGGGTATCAGTTCGTTCGATCCCACTGCACATTCAAAACCCTGGAAGTTGTTACCGGGATGTGGTCCTCGAACAGAAATACCAGCCGCAGGCCGCGCTCGATAATGCCATCTTCGATCGTACCGTCTTGAGACACCGATCCTTCGAGTTGGGCCACCACGGGAGTCGGACAGAATCGAGGATGCCCCGATACGCGCACCGCGCTTCCACCCAGGCACTCGATTTTGTAGTGACGACTCATGGTTTCCACATCAATGAAAGAACCAGGCTCCAAGCTCTTGCAGTCTAACTGTTCCGCCGATCTCATGATGGAACCTCCTATCGAGGAAACAGGCAATTGGGTGGCCTTTGGACGATGGGGGCCAAACTGGCGAACGGCAAAAGGAAAGCCCGGCACGCAACTGAGGTTAGCGTCGCACGCCGGGCTGACACCGGCCAGGATTGCAATAGTCCCCCGGCGCCGAGGTTTGCGTCTTAAGAAAGCTCCTTCTCGCACTTTTATCGTCCCACAAAGTCAGAGGGATGCGGTTTTCAATTTTTCATCCAACGAGTGATACCTCACCAACGCCGAATCCAGTTGCCTAAGTAAGTTTTGTAAGCAAAAGCGCACAGTTAGCGTCAAACTTACATGAATCGAGTGGTTTTGGGGTGGCATCGCGCTGCTTCCCTTCGAAAAATCAAGCTGTTACGAGCAACGGCTGATGAATTGCTATCAGAGCAGCCGAGGTTTAGAAGATGAAATCGCTCCTTCTTACATGTATCGCAGCGGCTGCCCTGCTCTCGGGTTGCGCAACCAAGAAGTACGTCCGGAACACGACAAGCCCCATCCAGGCGAAGGTGGATGAAGTGGGCCAGCAGACAGCCAAAAACTCTCAACAGATCGACGACACGAAGAATCAGGTCAAACAGGTTGACGACAAGGCCCAGAGCGGTATCAGCGCCGCCCAGGAGCGGGCTTCTAGCGCCGACCAGCATGCCGCTACCGCTGACCAGCATGCCGGTGAAGCCATGAACAAGGCCAACCAGGCTTATCAGGCGGGAGAACAGAATACTCAGGCATTGAACAGTCTGCGCTCGGTAGTTGCTAACTTCGACGACTACCAGGTGAAGACCACCGCCACAGTGGGATTCAAGTTTGACAAATACACGCTGACGGATGAAGCGAAGCAGGACCTCGACAAACTGGCCGACGAAGTCAAGGCTTCGAAGCGCTTCTTCATCGCCGTGGAAGGCTACACCGATCGAACTGGCACGACTGAGTACAACGAAGCTCTCAGCCGAAAGCGCGCTGACGCGGTCGTGGAGTATCTGGTTGCCAAGCACGACATCCCGGTTTATCGCATCCAGATGGTCGGATTGGGCAAAGAGAAGCCCGTGGATGACGGCCGCAACCGCACGGCGCTCGCCAAGAATCGCCGCGTGGAAGTGAAGGTCTTCAGCGCCGATCAGGTTACCGCCACCCTCGAAGGCGGCGCCAATCGGATCGCCCAGCAGCCGGAAAATAAGTAGTTAGTTAACTGAATATGCCAGGGTGGTGGCAAAAGCCGCCACCCTGCAGGCAGATCGATCTCTCCCCTAAGTCCCTCCACATCTCACTTTTCGCTTCTCTGTCCCCCACTCATCATTGCTTTCCAGAAAAACCGCCGAAGACGGGTATATCGCGAGCGGATTGATCCACCACCATCTCTATCGTTTCCCCGCCGCCGTCGCGATCGATCCGCGCGGCTCGTAAGCGCACGTATCGCCCGAACGTATTTGGGTAGCGTACAAGCCACGACCGTGAGCTCAGTCTCAGCTCAGATGCCCTGAAAGAATCGCCGGCAAGCGGGCCAAGCAGGCGGAATCGCCTGCCCCACCACTGAAACTGCTCGTGTCAGTTCCGCGGCGCGGGCTTACTTCCCATCACCCAGTATTGAGCCCCCAGCGGCAGGTAGGCCAGTCCGGGCTCGAGCGGACGCAGAAAAGCCAGCGGCTTCGGAAATAGAATAAAAATCTTGGCGAAATGGGGATTTGAAAGCCCGCTTTCCGGAGCAGCCGGATGGTGGTCCAGTGAGTGAGCGTAACGGCGTCGCGATCGAACGGGATCCGGCTCATGACCATTCGGGTTCCGGGGTTGAGGGGGTTGTTTTCGAAGAGGGCGAAATGCCCGCCGGGGGCAAGCGAACGGTAGATCAGGGACGCTGCACCGTCGCGCTCGGGGAGCGGTATATGGTGGAAGACACCATTGCAGTAGCTGAGATCGAAAGAGGCGTCCCCGGTGAGACGATCGAGGGTATCGAAGGTCAGGCGGCGGTTGGAATGATGCGATCGGGCGTGGGCAATGGCTTGGAGGGAGGTGTCAACGCCAAGGACGTCGGCTTTCGGGAACAGATCCGCCAACTCGGCACTGGTTTCTCCCAGCCCACAGCCGAAATCCAAAAGGCTGTTGTGCTCTCCTCTCGCAGCGAAGGACCGCCGAGCAGCCTGTTGGAGGCGATGGCGGCCGGTTGCCAATCGTCTTCACCGCGGTCGCGGTCGGCTCGATACTGGAAGTCGTCCCCTCCGGAGTTCGCCTGGCTCTGCCCGCGAGCGACTCCGCGCAAGTCAACTGGCGCACAGCCCATGGAAAAAAGTCTCACTGCTGAGCCTTAGGGAGCGTCTCCGCCCTCTGATGAGTGGTGGCTTGCTGACGCGCGGCTCGTCAGTATGCGAGCCGCGACCGTGAGGTGACCTGCCCTGCGCGCCGGAGAAGCGGCCCACTGCCGGGTGCGTAAAAATACGTCCCTTGGTAATGGCAACGGGCTAGGAAGACTTTGTATCGTTCCTTACCGGCCGATCACCAAAGTGAAGGTGAAGTAAGTAACTGGACTAGCATGTTATCCTCACCCATATGCTGTTGTCCATTTTAATCCCGCTTTACAATGAGGAAGAGTTCATCTCCGCGCTCCTCTCCCGAGTGCTCTCCGCACCTCTTCCGCCGGGGCTGGACAGGGAAATTATCGTGGCAGACGACGCCTCCACGGACGGTTCCGCGGAGCGGGTGCAGGAGATCTCCGCGAGACACCCTGGACTAATCCGGCTGTTGCGGACCAGCACGAACGGAGGAAAGGGCTCCGCGTTGCGACGGGCGATTCACGAAGCCCGAGGTGATTTCTCGATCATTCAGGATGCAGACCTTGAGTACGATCCCCAGGAATATTCCAAACTTCTGGGACCACTGCTAGATGGGCGCGCCGACGCCGTTTTCGGGTCGCGATTCCTCAGTGACGGTGAACGACGCGTCCTCTACTACTGGCATTCCGTCGCCAATCACTTCCTCACATTAGCCTGCAATATGGCGTCGAATCTCAATCTCGCGGATATGGAAACCGGCTACAAAGCCTTCCGTACATCCCTTCTGAAGAGCATCCCAATCCGCTCGAACCGCTTCGGTTTTGAACCTGAGATCACAATCAAGCTGGCGAAACGTCAGGCGCGCATTTACGAGACCTCCATCAGTTACAGCGGGCGGACCTACGAGGAAGGCAAGAAGATCGGTTTGCTGGATGCGATCGAGGCATTGTGGTGATCATGCGTTTCGCATTCTCGGGCGATATTTATGTGGATGACGATAAATCCACACTTGACGCCTTCTCCGACGCACCGAATTTTAACCGCTGGATGGCGGACACGATCTGTCCCTGCATGGGTAAAAAGGTCTTGGAGATCGGGACCGGAATCGGCAGTCTAACCCGTATTCTAGTGCGGGGCCGGCATTCCTATATCGCTTCCGACCTGGATTTTGAACACCTGGAACGGCTGAAGGCCCGCCTGGCGCACCGTCCGAACCTGAAAACCGCCCACATTGATGCCTCCTGCGCCGATCAATTCAGACCATTCGTCGGCAAGGTGGAGACGGTTGTATGCTTGAACGTGCTAGAGCATATTGAAGACGATCTGGGTGCTCTGAACAACATCCACTCCGCGCTCGAGGATGGGGGCCGGGCAGTGATTCTCGTCCCGGAGGGTCAAGGTGCCTACGGGACGCTGGACGAAGCGCTGGGGCATTTTCGCAGATATTCCGAGATACAGCTCAAGCTCCGCATGCAAGAGGCCGGGTTTGAAGTGGAGAGGGTCATTCGTTTCAACCGCGTCTCCCGTCCCGGATGGATATTAAACGGCACGATTCTGAAGCGGCGGGTGATCAGCCGTTTCCAGTTAACCAACTTTGATCGATTTGTGTGGCTTTGGAGACGCATCGACCGGATGTTACCGTGGAGCCTGACATCCATCATCGCAATTGGGTTGAAAGGGCCGATTCACACCATGGCGCAGCAGACTGCTCCAGATGAAGTTGGCGCACAAGTATAGCCTAAGATAATATCGCCACCGAATATACCGTTGGCGTCCCAACGACTCACACATGATATCCTCACTAAGAATCAAACCTTCCCTTCTCGTTACGCTTACCGCCTTTTGTCTGGTATGCGTAGCTTACGGGATCGTTTGGCCGCAGGCCCCCCTCCAGAGCCTTGACTCCCCTACGTACATCGCGCTGGCGCGGCAGATAAAGGCGGGACGCATCACGACCCTTTCTCAGCGCACACCCGGACTGCCGCTGCTGCTCCTAGCGACGGGTTCCGAAACGGTTCCGCGGCGGCTCCTCTTCCATGTTCAAATGATGTTGCACTTTGCAAGTCTTGGGATGATAGCATCGCTCCTGTCGTATTTGGGGGTAGGCCGCGGCTGGATTATCACGCTGCTGGTGCTCGGCTCCTTGCCGGTCTATGTCGTTCCTGCCGCCTACGCCGATAGCGAATCGTTCTGTGAGTTTCTTGTGGTTGTCTCTGTGGTGTTTTTGGTGCTTTGGCTCATCACGCGAAGGTATGCATATTTGACGCTGTTCGGGTTTGCTGGATTGGCATCTGCTCTTGTGAGACCTACTTACCAGTTCCTGTGCGTCGCAGAAGCGCTCATCGTGGTTGCTGTTGTCGCGCTCGGCCTAAAAATCGGTCCGGACAACTTTTCACAGTGGCGATCAGTTCTGTCACTGTCGATACCAGTCGCGATATCACTGCTCGGGTTAGGCGCTTATGCATTGTTTAACTATATGCATTTTGGCTACTTCAGCATCTCTTCTCTACCTCCTTATTCGATGAGCACTAAGACAGCTAGTTTCGTCGAAGAACTCCCTGACGAGTTTGCCGATGTGCGCTCCATCTTGCTTAAGCACCGCGACAGAGAGCTACTGATACCCCACAGCGATCACACCGCACCCGATTATATTCATAGGGCCATGCCCGAAGTGATCGCTTTCTACGGCGATCAAGTGAAAGCCTTACAGGTGGTTGGCCGTGCCAATCGGTGGCTGATTCTTCACAAGCCTATGTCATATGTGATCGAATGCCTCCGCGCCATGCCGCTTTATTGGTTACCGATGGAATATCCACTGCTGGCTACGAAAAGCTCCTTCCTACGCGCGTTATCCGCAGGATTTCAGATCTTCGTATCGATACTACTACTGGTAATTGGCACAATCACGACTGGCGTTGGCGCCGTGCTGGTAGGGATTCGTTTGCATACAGGCAAGCCCCCCGTCTTTACCAACCGGACTGAGCACCGCGTTTGGGCTTATATTGCTGCCATGACCGCGGTGGTTTATTCAGCGGTGTTCTCAAGTTGGGGTGGTACCGGAATTCCTCGTTATCGAGTGACCTCGGACCTGCTGATTTTGGGATGCTGTATCCTCGGTATCAGCTTATTAAATGGCGCAATTACCGAAGCTGTCCGGCTTTATGGAAGCGTGGAGGAGACACCTAATCACTTCCTCATTCGGCGCGGGGATCGCAATTAGTAACTCCATACTCAGAAGACCAGTGACTGGGGAGATCGGCTGTGCCAGCGAAAGGCGGTTTGGACGATGTTCTCGATCGAGGAGCAACCGGGATTCCAACCCAGCGTCTGCGATGCTCGCCGGGGATCGGCGATCAAGACCGGTGGATCGCCATCCCGGCGGGGAGCATATCGAACCGGGACCGCCCGTCCGCTTACCGCCTCCACCATACGAACCAATTGGAGAACCGAATAGCCGGTTCCGGAACCTAAATTCAAGGCGCAGCTTTCTCCGCCAGCCTGGAGATACTCCAACGGTTCGGATACGGCCGGACCTGGCGGAGCACACTTCAATCTGGCATCGGTCCTCACGCAAATACCAGGCCGGCATGAGGAAGCTCTGGCTGAGTTCGGAACTGCTGCGCTTGAGACCCGATTTCGCACCGGCCAGGCAGTCGATAGAGCGCTTGCGCGGAAGTACAAAATGACTTGGCATAGCAGTCGAAGACCGCTAGTGTGAGAAGCTGTGAAAAATCCGGACATCGCTTGCTGACGCGCGCGGCTCGCAAGCGCACGTATCGCCCGAAACGTATTTGAGTAGCGTACAAGCAAGCCACGACCGTGAGCTCAGTCTCAGCTCAGTCTCAGATGCCCTGAAAGAATCGCCGCAAGCGGGCCAAGCAGGCGGAATCGCCTGCCCCACCAATGAAGCTGCTCGTGTCAGTTCCGCGGCGCGGGCTTACTTCCCATCACCCAGTATTGAGCCCCCAGCGGCAGGTAGGCCAGTCCGGGCTCGAGCGGACGCAGAAAAGCCAGCGGCTTCGGAAAATAGAATAAAAATCTTGGCGAAATGGGGATTTGAAAGCCCGCTTTCCGGAGCAGCCGGATGGTGGTCCAGTGAGTGAGCGTAACGGCGTCGCGATCGAACGGGATCCGGCTCATGACCATTCGGGTTCCGGGGTTGAGGGGGTTGTTTTCGAAGAGGGCGAAATGTCCGCCGGGGGCAAGCGAACGGTAGATCAGGGACGCTGCACCGTCGCGCTCGGGGAGCGGTATATGGTGGAAGACACCATTGCAGTAGCTGAGATCGAAAGAAGCGTCCCCGGTGAGACGATCGAGGGTATCGAAGGTCAGGCGGCGGTTGGAATGATGCGATCGGGCGTGGGCAATGGCTTGGAGGGAGGTGTCAACGCCAAGGACTTCGGCTTTCGGGAACAGATCCGCCAACTCGGCACTGGTTTCTCCCAGCCCACAGCCGAAATCCAGAATACGCCGCGGAGAAGTGCCTGCAGGCAAGCGCTGCAACATGTCCTGCAAGCGGCCGCGGATGAAAAAGCGATGGTCCTCACCGCTGAGACGGATGCCCTTATCGAGCATCTCCACGTACTGTTCACTGAGGTCGAATAATTCCTCGGTGCTCACAAACGCCCCTTGGTGTAAGCCAGCACCGCCGTTTCGCGAACCTTGGGAGCGAGGTAGGCAAGCCGTTCGTCGAGCAACTTCAAAATGTAGCCCACCGCCCGGGTGATCAACAGCAGCAATGCGGTTTGGACAAAGAAGGACATCACGATAAACCGTGACCAGTGCTCATAAGTGGCGCCGGTATTGACTAGTTCGAGCCAACTGCGATAAACCAGCGCGCCTCCCACGGCGAGCAGAAGCAGCGGCACAGGCCAGAAGAGAGGACCTTCCATCCAGGCGGAGACTGGATCGAACATGGACTGGGCAGGCTCGCTGCCCGCCAAAGTGAGCCGCACAATCCTCCGGGCGATGTGAGCCATGCAGAACAGTACCACCGCAGCGGTGCCCAGCAACTCGCTCACAACGAAACGGTAGATCATCCATTCGAGGACCGAGTGGTGCTCGAGATAGTAGAGCGTGGGCCGCAGCATCAGCACGGTCGCGATGCCGGCCATCAATACCGCCAGCATGCCCATGGCGCGAGACGGACGGTAGAGGAGCGCGGTGCGGAGAATAATTCCGAGAAACCGGAATCCATCGCGGATAACGCGCAGCTTGGAGCGGCCTGCCCGTTCATGATAGGGCATGTTCAGCTCGCGAATCGAGAGGCCGTTAGAGAGGATGCAGCGCGCACTCATCGCCGGCGTAAAATCCAGGCCGTCGGGCAGGGGCATCAAACGGTCCAGGCAGTCCCGGCGCACTACCCGCATACCACTCGCCGAGTCGCGCACTTTACTGGAACTGAACAGCACCAACAGAATCGCAAACAGCATGTTGCCAATTCTGCGCACCAGAGGCATTTTGCTCCCACCATGCAGGCGCGAACCTAAAACGACCGTGACGTTTTCACCAATCAGGGTCTGGCAGAGCGGCGCAAAAAAATCCGGATCGCAGGTGCCGTCGGCATCCAGGAAAGCCAATAATTCGGCGTCGGAAGTGGCCCAGGCCTCCTTGATGGCGGCTCCATAGCCACGGTTTTTTTCGAAAACGATCAACCGGATTTGCGATGTGAACTGAGAGGCGATCTCCACCGTGCGATCGGTCGAGCCATCGCTCACTACGCAAATCTCTACTTCCGTAACAGGAGAGTTCGCGATAATCCGGGAGCGGGAGGCCAGGCATCGTTTAACGATAGCCGCGATGCTCTCTTCTTCATTCAGCGCGGGGATCGCAATTAGTAACTTCATACTCAGAAGACCAGTGACTGGGGAGATCGGCTGTGCCAGCGAAAGGCGGTTTGGACGATGTTCTCGATCGAGGAGCAACCGGGATTCCAACCCAGCGTCTGCGAAGCCCGCCGGGGATCGGCGATCAAGACTGGTGGATCACCATCCCGGCGAGGAGCATATCGAACCGGGACCGCCCGTCCGCTTACCGCCTCCACCATGCGGACCAATTGCAGAACCGAATAGCCGGTTCCGGAACCTAAATTCAAGGCGCAGCTTTCTCCGCCAGCCTGGAGATACTCCAATGCGCGGACGTGGGCTGCCGCCAAATCCCAAACATGAATGTAATCCCGGACGGCGGAACCATCCGGCGTGGAGTAGTCTAACCCGAATACCTGCAACTCAGGTCCTTGTCCGCAGACGGCTTGAATGGCGAGCGGGATCAGGTGAGTTTCGGGATTGTGCTTTTCTCCCAGATCACCTTCCGGATCGGCGCCTGCCGCATTAAAATACCGCAGCGCCACCCATTGCAGGCCATAGGCCTTGCCATACCACTGCAAAATGCGTTCGACAAACAGCTTGGACTCGCCATACGGATTGATTGGCCGCTGCGGGGTTTGCTCCGAGATAGGAGTTTCGGAGGGCACACCATAAGTGGCGCAACTGGAAGAGAAGACAATTTTGCCGACGCCGTGCTGGCGCATGGAGTCCAGCAGGCTTAGAGTGTTCACAACATTGTTTTGAAAATACCGGTCGGGGTGGGTGACCGACTCGCCCACATAGCAATGAGCCGCAAAGTGAATCACGGCGTCGATCCGATACTCCCGCAGAATGGTTCCCAGGCGGTCCCGATCCGCCAGGTCACATTTGACCAGGGGGCCCCAGCGGACGGCCGATTCATGACCCACGCTGAGGTTATCCAACACTACCGGTTCCAGGCCGGACCGCGACAGATATTTTGCTGTATGCGCACCGATATATCCAGCTCCGCCTGTGACCAGAATGCGATGTGGTGTCATCGCCTGCATGGATTGGATAATGGAGCGTGCCGGCGTTTAGCGACGGCCCGTTTCCACAGACCTCCCTGCCCATCGCACGTCCATTTTTTCCGGCATCGGGTTGAACGGCATCGGGTTGAATCAGGCGACTTTCAAAAGCGTAGGGTGCTTCCCGTATCATTGTAAAATAAACATGGAAATTCCGCACCACTTCGGGATACTCCAGAAAGTGGACCATCCATCGGACAGGATCAACGCTGTCAACCTATGTCAATAAAATCGAATGACCTAATAAATGCCGATTTACGCCTCAGATCCTGAAGGAGAAGTTAGAATAACATCGAATATGCCGGGTGCCGATCGGGTGTTTATTTTATATGCAGGTTCCGCTTACCCCAGGCTCGAAGGTCTGTTGGGAACCAGCAGCGCCTTGGTTCGTTCGCTCACCAATCATATTTCGCTGAACGGGCGATGCCGCACAGTGGAATTTATGGAGAAACTGGCCCGGGAACAAGGAGCCGAGGATATCCACGTGATCAAATCGGCCGGTGCGGACCTGGGCTTCGTGAGTCCCGATCGGGAGATTCTGCTGCTTTGGACGGATGCCATCGGTGTAGGCTGCCGGCCACTGGAGCGGCGCCTTCTCAAACCGGGGGGCCGCGTCACCGTTCTTACCGGCCGAAGGCGGACTTTCGAGCTGACGCGAAGGCGATGGCGTAGTCTCCAATTTCGGCGGGTCCTGGAAAAGTATTTGATCGGAGAAATGTTCTTTACGGCGATGTTTCTGGTAACTACACCGGCGCTGGTGGTCTGGGATTGGCTCCGGGGAAGGCGGTAACTCATGAGCGATCCGGTGCAAAGTTGGTGGTCGTCGAAGCCGATGACTTACGGTAGCGTGCACGGCGAGTCCAGCTACGATGTAGGCAACGCGGACGAGGCGAACTACCGGTTGGGCAGCGAAGAGTTCTTCCACCGGGTTGACGAGACGTTTTACGGATGGAACCGCCCTTTGCACGACGCCACGGGGAAATTCGGGCGAATCTTTCCCTATAGCCAGTACGCAGACCGCGCTGTCCTGGAGGTTGGCTGTGGGATGGGGACGCTGGCCATGAACTGGGCGCAGCATGGCGCACGGATCACGGCGGTCGACCTCACTCTTACGGCTGTGGAGCAATCCCGGCGGCGTTTCTCCTTATTCCAACTGCCTGGGGTGTTCCAGCAGGAGGACGGCCGGCACCTGTCGTTCGCCGATGGGACGTTCGATTATGGATATTCCTGGGGCGTCCTGCATCATTCGCCGGACTTGGGCGCTTCTCTGCGGGAGTTGATGCGCGTGATCAAGCCAGGCGGCGGGTTCGGAGTGATGTTGTACTATCGCCGCTCGCTCTATCAGTGGTATCGCATTCAGTATATAGAGGGTTTTCTGCACGGTGAGCGCGAATTTCTCAATCCTCTCGCCCTGGACAGCCGCTACACCGATGGCTGGGAAGAGGAAGGCAATCCGCATACCTGGCCGGTGACCAAGCCTGAGATCCAGGCGATTCTCGGCCCGTGGTCCGAACGCCTCTCGATGAAGGTGTTGGGTACCGAACTAGATAATCTTCTGCCTCGCGCCATCCCCTTGCCGGGAGTGTTGCAATGGCTGCGGCCGCCGGCCATCAAGGCCTGGGCGCGGCGTTGGGGCTGGAGCCTGTGGATTGAAGGCGTGCGCAACGGTGTAACTCCGGGAGCGTGACAGACCGGGAGAAATGACTCGCCGGGTGCATCATTACTTCTTCGTTACGGCGAATATTTCCTTTCATATGTGTTAAATACAAGGAATTATTTGGACTCGAAAGCTATAATGTCTAGTATGAAGATAGGCTCCCACAACTTATCTTCTGATAAGAGAGGAGTTCGAATGACAAGAGCACCATCGCCGCCGGCGATTTTGTGTGGATTGCTCGTGAGTAAGGCGAGTCAGACGACGAGGTTCGGCAAATGAGACTTCTTCTCCTGAGTCTATTTGCCACAGCGCTCCTGGCGCAGCAGGTGCCGCAAGAGGGATTCTTTTGCGCGACCGGAACGGTGAGCGCCAATCCCCACGGCGGCCCGACGACGATCCAATGCCTGGACGGCAGCGGAAATCCGCAAGCGCACAATTTCCCAGCCGGCACTCACATCATGCTCTGGGGCGCAACGGGGAACTGGCGGCCTTTGAATTCCCAGACTTATCAATCGCTCTCGATGGTGGTTTCCGCCTCGGGGACAAGTATCTATCTGAATGACACCGGAATGCTGGAGACCACACCGGGAGCGCTTTACCAGGTATATCCGGAAAGCGGCGGCGGCTATTGCAATAATACCGGCTACAACGCGTCGCAGGAACAGGTCGGACTGGTCACGGTGGTGGATTCCCACAAGATCACCGTAACCCGGGCACAGAACGGGACCATCGGCAGCCCGCATTGTCCGGAAGACTATCTTTGGGGTCCGCTAAACCGCCCTGTTACCTGGGCTGTAACCATCGTAGACTCCACCCATATCAGTGTTCCTCTCGATTCTTCTTCTTTCGGATCCTTCACGGGACAGCATATTCATATCAATCGCGCTTCGGCCTATGGCCAATTGCCGGTTCCCTATATGATCTCGAGCACCGCGGACGGCTCTGCGCCAGCGCTCGAGGTTCAAGACAACAATATGGAGAAGTTCACCATCGAGGGTTGTCCCGATAAGACCAACGCGATTTATTGTTCGTTCGCATACTCGGATCCGATCAATCAAAAGGGATATGGATCTTTCGCGGCGACTGGCAGTTTGGTAGTGAGTGGTGGAGTCGGAACCTTCACCCTGATGTCATGGGCCTCCGGCACTACTACCGCGACACGGGTGTTGCAGGCGAATGAGCTGTTCTGGCTATGGAATTTTTCAGACGAGCGCGTGAACCGGCCCTGGGTGGTCTCGACGATCACGGGGAGTTGCGCCTCTTCCTGCATCATCACCGTAGTGGATATGGGAACGGGAGCGGGCGGCGCTGGCGTTCCCGATGGTACCTACACTGTCACCGGAACAGATTCCCACGGCTCGTCGTTTTACTTCCCGATCTACGCGGATTATTACACCTACTTCGGGCCTGGTATGGCGAGTCCGACGAACTATCCCACCGAGTATACGGCGCACATGGTTGAGGGAACGTTTCGCAACGACTTCAATCGATTTCGGGCCTGGTATTGCTGGTCTTCAACGATGACGGCGATCCCGATGGAATTCGGGTCGTACCCGACGGCGAACCCTACCACTTACCATCTATATGGACATTTCTATCATTCTGTTGTGATGGACACGTATGGGTCACAGGGGGCCTGTCAATGGCAGCTTTTCGAAGTCAATGCATTTCCTTTGCACGGCGTCGGCGGCCCGCCTTGGGTACCTCAGGGCAACGAGCCGATGATGACGGGATGGGTGGGGTACGGCCCGTTCGGCGGTGAGTCTACCCACTATTTTGATATCAACCGCACGTTCTACATGAACCTTTCCAGCATTTATGCGGTGCCCGGTCCGCAGACTTCCTATATTGGGCCGATGTATTACGATACGGTGGCCGGCGAACCGGAAGAATGGGTCATTTATAAGACCGTCAGTTATAATCCGAACGCCGGCAAGTATCATTTCAATGTCGTGGCCGGTCCTGAGACCGTAGGGACGCCATGCTCTAACTTTACGTATGAGTTCTATTACTCGACGAATGAGTTAAAGGCGCTGGGCTTGAACAATGCCACGTTCGATGGCACCAGCGATGCCGTATCGTATGGCGTTAACCGGATCTGGCAAATCAATCACGACAGCGCCAATCTGCCTTTACGCAATATGTATTTCGGCATCCGGCCGCGCATGTGCATTGCGGGGGTAAGCGCCAGCGGCCAGTCCCTCAATATCGGATTCCGGCAGGACCCCAACATGCAGGTTGGGGATCACGTAACGATCACCGGAGTCGGAGGCAACACCGCGGTCAACCAGTCCAACGTTGCGATCACGGCGGTGCAGCCACGGCAGTTCTTCTGGCGATCGAATCAGGGATATGGAGTGACCCCCGTACAATTACTCAACATTACGGTCACTGGCGGAAATCTGTGTACGGTGAATCTTACGGTCCAACCGAATGCCTTCGTTGGCCAGGAGGCGGCGGTCACTGGAACACCAGCGGGGAGTGTGAATTTTCCGGTGCCTTCCTATATTAGCTGGGTAAAGATCACCGGCATCGGCACCAACTCCTTTACTTTTTCCTGCCCCGGCTCCACGAATGGCATTTACAACACCGACTATGCTTCCAACATCCCAATGGGTGTGGCGTTAGACCCATACGTGACGATCGCGGGAACCGGAAACGGAACCTGGGATGGGCAGTATACCGGGTCCATGGTCTCGACGGAAAACAACAAGAACTTTGCCGAGATCACATTTACACCTCCCCAGCCGGGGGCTCCCGTAATCAGCACCACCGTGCTGCCGCCTTCAACCGTAGGTGTCGCTTACTCGCAGGCGCTTACCGCCAGTGGAGGAGCGTCACCGTATACCTGGTCGATTGCTTCGGGCAGCCTGCCGCATAATCTTACGCTCAATTCCAGTACGGGAGTAATCAGCGGTAGTCCGGATGTGGCGGGCTCCAGCTCATTCACGGTTGCGGTTACTGGCTCGGACACCTTGTCCACCTCGGCAGCATTATCGATTACCATCAACCCGGCGGTTTTGGTAACGACCACGATTTTGCCCGGAGGAGCAGTGTTGGTGGCCTATTCGCAGCCCTTGTCCGCAAGCGGCGGCACGGGGACGCTGACCTGGTCTATCGCATCGGGATCTCTGCCGGGAGGTTTGTCGTTGAATACGGCGGGAGGCATCACGGGAACACCCACGGCGGCCGGGGTCTTCAATTTCACCGTGACGGCCACCGATACGGTTGGCGCGAGCAACTCGAAATCGCTCTCCCTTTCGGTGGCGGCGGGCGCTCCCATCGTCACTTCTCTGGCACTTCCTCCATCGACGGTAGGGGCGGCTTATTCCCAAACACTCACGGCAACCGGGGGCCTACCCCCGTATACCTGGTCGATCTCGTCGGGCAGTCTGCCGCAGGGTCTGTCGCTGAACTCGAGCACAGGAGTGATTAGCGGCACACCGGGCATCGCCGGCAGCAGTACATTCACGGTGACAGTCACGGGCGCCGACGCGGCGTCAGGCTCGGCAACCCTATCCATCGTCATCAACCCGGCGGTTTCGGTAACGACCACGATTTTGTCTTCGGGTACGGCGGGGATGCCCTACTCACAAACGCTGACCTCCAGCGGTGGCACAGGCGCGATTACCTGGTCGCTGGATTCGGGTACCTTGCCTGATGGCTTGTCGTTATCGAGTACCGGGGCTATCACGGGGACCCCTACGGCGATGGGCGCCTTCAACTTCACGGTGCGAGCGACCGACGCCGTCGGCGCGAGCGCAGTGCGGGCGTTGACGGTTACCGTCCTGCGATCGACGGGTAGTACGGTCCGAGGGGTTACTTTGCGGAAGGTGACGGGCCATTAGAGGTGCGCAAGAAGAGTTGAAGACCGCTTGCTTGATGCACCCATCGCGCGAGCGTAGGCGAGTAGGCTACGAGCCGCGACCGTGAGGGAGCGCCACCGCGTCATGATTGGTGACCGCTTGCTCACGCGCGCGGCTCGCAAGCGCACGTATCGCGCGAAACGTATTTGGGTACTTACGAGCCGCGACCGTGAGGGAGCGCCACCGCGTCATGATTGGTGACCGCTTGCTGACGCGCGCGGCTCGCAAGCGCACGTATCGCGCGAAACGTATTTGGGTACTTACGAGCCGCGACCGTGAGGGAGCGCCACCGCGTCATGATTGGTGACCGCTTGCTCACGCGCGCGGCTCGCAAGCGCACGTATCGCGCGAAACGTATTTGGGTAGGTTACGAGCCGGGCGTGTCAGGCTCAGGGAGCGTACCCGAACCGGTCCCTCAAGCGGAAGTAGGCAACGCCTCGGGGGTGTCTTTTTTTAAGCTGCGAGCGGTGGGAGCATATTGGCGCTCCACCCGCTTTCGCAGATTGAGAAAGGGCCGCTCCACGAGGTAGTAAGACCCTAGTGCGGCAGCTGACAGCATCGCAATGTTGATGGGAAACCAGCAGAGGGGCGAGTTGGAGAGACGATTGAGAAAAGGCTCCTGCCACAGATAAGTGGAGTAGCTTAAGACCCCGGCGAATGCCACTGGCTTCCAGTTCAGTATCTTCCCCACCCAATCGAATTCGAAGCGAATGGACCGGTCAACGATCAGCGCAATCGCGGTATTGAGCACGGGGAACTTGCCGGGCATGGATGGGAACGCCACTGCCAGAACGATTACCGATGGCACCAGCAGGAAGGCGTAAGATTTCTGAAAGGCCAGGTAAACGGACTTGGAAGCCAGCCACTGGCGGATGCCCGCCAGCACGCAACCGGCCGCCAGCGCATCGGCATTAGTCTGAAAAGAAGCCCCAGTACTCCACTCCAGCGAGGGAAATACGATGGGAGTGAGTATGCGCAGAAGAGGCGCAATCACCATCATGCTCGCCGCAATCTGCATGCCGCGCCGCCGTCCGGCGAACAGCAGCGTGGCCGGCCATAGAAAGTAGAATTGCTCTTCCACCGAAAGCGACCACAAATGGATGGTGTACCAGGGACGCACCTCCTGGTAATTCACGGTGTAAGTGATCGCGTGCAGAAAATCGCCGGTATTGAGGGAAAGCCATCCCCCCGCAGTAAGCAGGAACATGACCGCGATGTACACATAGGCAGCCGGAAAGATCCGTAGAGCCCGCCGGATATAAAACCACTTCAGCGAAATCCGCCCCGTCTCCTCCATTTCGTTCAAGAGCAGGGTGGTAATCAGATAGCCGGAAATAACGAAGAAGACGCGTACCCCGAGATTTCCGAGTTCGCGCCGGGCGAATACGAAACTTGGGAAAAATCGTGTCCCCGAGCAATGGGCGAACAGCACCATCCCAATCGAAAGCGCCCGCAATCCATCCAACGAGGGGATCCGACTGCTGGGTTTCTTGGCTGGAGTCGCAGTGACCATCGCCCCTATAGTCTTCCAGCCGGACGTGGAACCAATCGCCTGCGGCTGTATCCAATAGCCTAAGCGATTCGCGCGGAGGTCCGCAACGTTGCGCTTCGCTATCAAGCTTGTGTTCGCTATTCGGCTCAATGCGGTCCGGATGCCTGTTTGTTATCCTTTATGGTTCGTCCACTTGGCCTGCAGGCGATCTGTCACATGAAATACATCTGTTTTTTGCTGATCGTTCTCCCCGTTTCGGCCCAGCAAAATCTGGAAGATTGGAAATGCGGCACAGCCACACTGGTCGCCGGAAATCCGACCACAGTCCGGTGCAACGAGCCGCACAACTTCTTACCGGGCACGCGTGTCACCATTACCGGCGCTACCGGAGGCAAATGGCCTAACATCGAGACCCAGTCTCTGGCCGCTATAACTTTGGCAGTCGACGCCACCGGAACCCTTCTGCGGGTCAACGACGCCTCCACCTTCCCGCAGGCCGGCACCTTTACCCTGCAAAGCGACGCCGAGAAAATGACTGCGAGCGTTCACGATGCCTACAGCTTCAATCTCACTGCCCGCGGCATCGCCGGGACCGCCGCCGCGACACATGGCTCAGAAGCTCTGGTCTACGGCCCGATCGATCATGCAGTCAGCTACCCAATCACGATCACCGGACCGGATACCTTTACGGTTCCGTTCAACTCATCGGGTTACGGAAACTATACCGGTCCGCCAGTGGTCCTGCAGCGATCCTCCTTCACCTACACCTCGAGTCCGGCGCCGCTGCTGTACACCTCAGTAGCGGATGGAGTGGGAGCGTCCAATCTGCATGTGCGAGCCAACCACACCGCTGAAGTTCATATCCCCGGCTGCCCGGAAACCGCGAGTTTTCAGGACCAGAACTCTGCGTTCGATTGCGCTCGTGCTTTCAGCGATCCTGGCACCCGATATGGAGCATTTCAGAACGTCATCCGGCTGGTGGTGAGCGGCGGTATCGGAACCGTGACGTTAACGGCCCCGTGCTGCCAGGGGGCGCCCAACGCCAAAATGGCACCCAATAAACTGGTGTGGCTCCAGTCCATGAATGAAGGCTCCAATGCCTTTACCGCGATCAATCGCCCCTGGCTCATTTCGGGCGCTTCGGGAAATACCGTCACGATCCCCAATATGGGAAAGCACGGCGTCGCCGACGGGACCTATGCCCCGACCGGGCCGGGACAGAAGAATCTCTATCTTCCGAATCCCGACAGCCTCTACCTGTATTTTATGGGTGACATCCGGAACGGGTCCGGATACCCGAAGGGCTACACCCAGAGTCTGCTCAAGGCTGGGCCGCCTTTCCAGAAAGAAGATAACCGGCTCTCTTTTTACGTCAAGTTCAGCCGGAATATGCAGCGCGCTTCCGGAGGAAATACCACCTTACAGTTCGGAACTTATTTCGCCGAGCAGCCGAGTGGCGCCCAATACCACGCTTATCATTCGATTAACGCGGCTTTCTATGCCGGCCAATGGTCTAAGTTGGAAATGACCGCCAACACCAATCACCAGGTGACTGGGACTACCCCCATGTACCTGGGCAACGATTTTCCTTTTTATGGCTGGACTACCCAGCCATCCTGGACGGGAGAACATACTCACTATCTGGATGCCCTCTATCGCTGGTATATCAATGGCCCGGGTATGTATGTCGACTATTCGAACCAGACCGTCACTTTCGGGCGCTTCGAGATGGACCATCAGCCCAACCAGGCGGACGGATTCATCTTGGCTCGATCCGTTACCTATAACGGGCAGGCATATGAAATCGATTTTCAGGGCCCGGATGATGGCGTCGCGCCGATTACTTATGAATTACGCCACTCCACTTCCGACCTGATGGCCAAAGGTTTCAGCACCGGTCTCTGCAAAAGTGGAACGGCTACCTGTTCCGCCTCCGATCATGTAACCAGCAAGCCGGCGAACCCCTATATGACTTATGCATCTGCGCCGATGGCGGCCGTGCAGGGTCCGATTTATTGGGCGATCCGCCCGGTGATCCCGATTGCGGGAACAAGCGGCGCCGGGATATCACCCATCTGGCTCATCACGGATTACGACACCGGTATGGCGGCAGGTGACCACATCACAGTCTCGGAGGTCGCCGGAAATACCGCCGCAAACCAGTCGAACACAGCCATCGTGGCCACTTTCCCGGAAACCCGATGGTTCCTGCATGCGCCCCAGCCGGGCCCGCAAACTTGGAACACTCCCGGGCAACTCGTCAACATCGTCAGCGACGGCAAGACCTGCACCGTCAACCTGAACACACCCCACAACTTGCAAGCGGGCTGGAGAATCCGTGTCGAGGGCCTGCTCAACCCAACCCCGCTCACCGCATTCCGCTTCACGGTCAAAAGCATCCCCAGCCCGACGTCTTTCACCTACGCCTGCGATTCGAAATCCGGCACTTACGCCACTGACGCGCCCAATTACCACATGGCGGTAACTGCCGAACCCGCAGTCGCGATCGCCGGCACCGGATCGGGCAATTGGAACGGCTCACCCAAGGGCACGCTGATCAGCACCGAAGACAAGAAGCACTTCGCCCAGATCGTATTCGCGCCATGATCGTATTCGTACCATGACCCTATCTGAGCCCCTCATTCGCAAAGAAAATGACCGAGCCGTATGGTGGATGATGGCCGTGCTCTTCGCCTTGGCACTCATCATTCGGCTGGCCTGTTACACCGGACTGATCGCGTCGGATGATTTGGGCTATTCGCAGTTCGCACAGCAGATCGCGCACGGCACTTACCGGCTGGAACCGCATCATTACGCCATCCGCTATGGCGTCATCGTCCCCGTTGGCGTGATCTACGGCCTCTTCGGCATCCATGAATGGACCACCGTGATCTTGCCGCTGCTCAGTTCCGCACTGGCGCCGGCACTGCTGGCGCTCCTGGCGTGGAAACTTTGGGGGCGCGGCGCGGCGTGGATTGCCGGTCTGCTGCTGGCGACCTTTCCGGTCGACATCCGATTCGCCAGTGTGCTGGTCCCGGAGCCGCTGTTCGAGACCATGCTGCTCGCTGGAGTGCTGCTCTTCGTTTTTGCGGAACACCGTAGCTCCAGGATTCTGGCGCTGCTGGCGGGCGTGGTGCTGGCGATCTCATATTTGACCAAGGAACCCGGAGCCTTCGTGGTCATGGCGCTGTTTGGGTTCGCGGTCCTGACGCGGCGATGGCTGCTGGCGCTGTGGTTTGCCGCTGGTGCGGCATTGGCCGTCGCGAGCGAAGTGGTGTGGTACTGGAGTCAGAGCGGCGACCTGCTCTTCCGCTTCCACGCGATGGCTATTCACAACGCCAGCGGCATGGCAGTGGCCGCGAACGAGAACCTCTCTTATCGGCTGTGGAAGGCCTACCCGCACATGATGCTGGTCCCGGGGCTGCATTTTGGACTGCATTCTCTGCTGGCCCTCGGACTGGCTGCGGTGGCCTTGTGGCGGCGATCCGTCAAGATTCTGCTGCTGGTGCTATGGGCCGCCTTACCGTTCCTCTATTTGAATTTCGGCACTACCAGTTTTAAGCATTATTGGGCACTGCCGGAAGCGCCGCGGTATATCGCCCTGATCTACGCGCCGCTGTTCCTGATGGCGGCGATGGTGCTCGCCGGCTGGGCCGCCACCCCGATGAAAAGGTCGGCCGCCGCCGCGCTGGTCGCGATCGTATGCCTGCTTGGCGTAGGCTGCGCGTTTCGAACACGCGGGACCGGATATCAGACAGAACATGTTCGCCGCCTGCGTGAGATCATTGCGGCGACACACCAGCAGGGCCGCCAGATCTGCGAATTCACCGGCCCGTTCGATACCGCCTGGCGGCAGGTCGTCGTCCTCCTCGCGCCCGATCAGCTCGGCTGTAACGGATCATCGCCCCTGCAAGTCGTGCCCGACGCGAGCGGCTTGCCAAGTATTGCCCAACGGTAAGTCGAGGGCGGCGGAAGGAAGAGGCGATACCCCTCGACAAAGCCGCCTTACAGCCAGTGCTTGCCCCATTTATTCAGGGCGATGATCGACCACGCGCGGCGCTGGCTCAGAAGGTCGCCGGCTTGAGCCTTGGCGATCATCTCTTCGAGCGCCTGGGAGGAGAACAGGGAGGTACCGAACGCATCCTTGCGGCGCAGTTCCTGTGTCACGTTGCCGGCATAACGCGATTCCAGCCAGGAGTAGACCGGGATCACAAATCCTTTTTTGGCCTGATAGGCAATGCCCTCGGGCACGGACTTTTCAAATGCCTGCTTGAGGGCAATTTTGCGCGACGCTTCGCCATCCTTGCCCTTGGCCTTGGCATCCAGGGACAGGCGCGCGCAGTAGTCCGCAAACTCTGTATCCAGGAATGGACAGCGTAGCTCCAGCGAGTGCGCCATGGTCATGCGATCGGCCTTGTGCAGCAGTTCGTCTGGCAGCCAGGTCTCGATCAACCCTCCGAAATGCAGATTGAGCCCATGCCAGTCCTGCCGTTGGAGGAAATAGTCGGAAAGCCCCGCCGTCGCCTTCGACCCGTTGCGGAGTTCCGGACAGTTCGATTTCCGGTAGTCGTCGTCGAACACGATCCCCATCGAGGAGGGATGCTCGGCCAGGTAATCGGCGTCGGTTCCCGCCAACATCTTCAGCCGGCTTTGGAGGGAAGACGGCAGGCCCGTTCGCATCAGCAGCCGTGCCAGCGGGGCGAAGGTACGCAAGGTGTGCAGACGATCGAAAAACCGCCGCAAATACTCGGCGCCTTGATACCCGGCGAGCAGTTCGTCGGCGCCTTCTCCCGAGAGAACCACCACGACGTCTTTCCGCGCCCGCTCCGATAGCCGGTACACGGGGTAAGCCGTCATGTTGGCGACGGGTTCGTCCATGAAATAGAGCACTTCGTCCAGGCCGCCCCAAAATTCATCGGGCCTTAAGACGACTTCGGTATGGTTCGTGTGAAAGTGCCTGGCCACTCGCGCGGCGTTTTCAAATTCGTTGTCCTGGAAGCCTTCAAATCCCACGGTGTAGGTGTGGATCTGGCGATGCCCCAGGCTTTGCATGCAGGCCACGATTGCCGAGGAATCCAATCCTCCACTCAAAAACACACCCAGGGGACGCTCCGACATCAAATGCCGGTCCACGGAAGCGGTGAGACGCTCGCGTATGTCTTCCCCTTGACTCAGAGAAGCGGGGTCCTTGCTTCCCAGGTCGATTTGCCAGTAGCGCTTTACCTTTTGGCCGGTGGAGGTCAAATGCAGCGAACTGCCCGGGGGCAGCTTGGTGGCGTTTTCAAAAATCGTCAAGGGGGAAGGGATATAACGGAACCCTAAAAGCTGGACCAGCGCGGGATTGGAGATTTTGCGGTTGAATTCCGGGTGGGAGGCGAGACACTTCAGTTCGGAAGCGAAACGCACTACATTTCCCTGCTCCCAGACATAGAGAGGCTTTTGTCCGAAGGGATCGCGCGCCAGAAGCATCTCCGATTTACGGTGGTCCGCAATGGCCACCGCAAACATTCCGTTTAAATAACGGAAGCACCCTTCGCCGTGTTCCTCATAAAGGTGCAGGATGACTTCGACGTCGCTTTTGGTGCGGAAGGTGTGGCCACGGCGTTTCAAATCTGCCGCAAGTGCTTGGTAATTATAGATTTCGCCGTTGCAAACGATAGCGATGGTTTGGTCTTCATTCCAGATCGGCTGGTTGCCGCCCGCCACATCGATGATAGCGAGCCGCTGCATGCCGAGAGCCATGGGTCCGCAGGAATAGACACCTTCCCCATCAGGTCCACGATGAGCCTGCGCGTTGAGAAGCCGGACCAGCTCTTCACCCGAGGCAAGGACTCCATCGGTCCGGAAAATACCCGCTATTCCACACATTTCCCGTTATTACGACTATCTTACCCTGGGTTTGCATCACGTGCATAGTACTAACACTTGGTACTACCAGTTCTGTTTCATTTTAGGCGGCTCGTGATGACCCACCGGAGCATCGCTGGTGGATGCATTTTTGCCTCCTTCGCCACCATCCGATTCGCGGGGTTGGTGCGGAAAAAGGCCAAAGACCGCTTCCAAACGCGCGGCTCGCAATCGTCTAATGCGATGACTAGCGAGCCGCGACAGCCAAGGGAGCGGGGCCGTGGCCGAGCCAACCTATCATTTGCTGAACTTCAACGCAGGTAACACTTGCGAGCTTTTGTAGGTCAAGGTGCAGGAAACCGGCAAGATACTGCCCGCCGCATTGGAGAAGTTTGCTGTTTGTCCGTTACAGTAGACCGCTTCTGCCGCGGCGCCGCCAGGCGTCAATTGCAACATCAAATACCCATCTCCCAAATTCACCGAGCCGAGACCACCCGTCGCGTCGGACGTAGACACCCCAATGTAGTAAGTCGTTCCCTGAGTAAGCGACACGGAACCCGTCGTGGGGGCTTGGCTGATCGCCGCGTTCGAAGAAGATTCCGAGTAAACCGCCGTCTCCCAAAGTTTGTTTCCTGAAGTGTCATATAGCCCGACAATGAAATGCTGGCTGGCGCTGGCCGCCTTGGCAAAGGCAGTCACATGCCCTAAAGTCATCGGATAAGCGGGCGTGTAGGACCACAGATCAACCTCGGCGTTGGTCGCCAGATTCGCAAATCCGGAGCCATTAAGTAAGGGGAAGCCGAAAGGCCATTCATACCAGGCGGTGGCGGACGGTGCGGTCTGCGATCCGCCGCTGCCACCCCCGGCAGCCCATTTGACGCCGCAGGGTTGGGTCGAGTCGGCAGTCAACACATTCGTATTGCTGCCGACGCTTAGATTGGTCAGCGTGGTGGAGCCGGTAGCACAAAGCAGATCGCCCTTCGTGTAACTCGACCGCCCGGTGCCCCCATTCGCAGCGCCCAGAGTGCCGGTCACCCCGGTAGTCAGTGGCAGCCCGGTGACATTCGACATGACGCCGCTTGCGGGAGTACCCAGGGCTGGCGCGACCAGCGTCTTGTTCGACATCGTATCGGTGGATGCCCGCCCCACCAGTGTGTCGGGCCCCAAAGGCAGATTCAAGGCTCCCGATGGGGTGACAACACCCGGCACCATATTGTCGCTCTTCCCAGCCGTGACGGCGGCGTATGTCGAAGAAGTCGAGACATACTTGAATAGCTGGCTGGTGCACGCGTTGGGAGCTGTATCAATCGTGTCGTTTCCAGTGACACTCGACGGGTACACAAAGCTCCAACCGCCGTTGCTGTCCTCGCAGATCCGAAACCAGACTTCCTGCCCACTGGCCGGACTGCCTGAGAAAGTAGAACCCGTAACCGGCCCCGTCAACGTGAGAGTAAATCCCTGTGTGGAATTGGTAATAGGGAACGCCGGTGTAGCCGAAAACGCGATCGCTGTGAGCGCCGGCGTACTACCGCCGCCGCTACCCGATCCACACGGCGCTCCGGCGGAAATCACATTGCCGCTGGCATCGAATTTGGCGCAGTCATTCGCGTTGAGGCTTCCTCCGCCGGACATCTGGACCAGACTGCCGTTGCCCGTCTTGCCCGTCACGCCGGTAAGATCCGTCAACGCCACATCCGCCGCCGTTTGCCGCCATGTATTCGCCGAGACACAGCCGTACAGATTTTTGCCGGTGGTGATATCGGTGCGAAAGAACAGCTCTCCAACCTGACAGGTTGCGGGGAGTGACGTTCCGGTCTTCACTGGTTTGGTCAGTTGCGCGCCCGAGAAATCCACGCTCTTACTCTGCGTGCGGAGATCGATCGCGGTCTGTGCATGCCCTTGACCCGCCATCACTACACCCCACACCGCCGCCAGCAGCGGCAATGTTGTTTTCATTTCCAAACTCCTCTCTAACTTTCAAAGGTAATCCGCGAAATTACCCTCATGTTTGCCATTGTAACCGCTGGTATCCAAATGACTCCCGGTAACGATCTGAAACCAAAGGAAATAGATCTTGAACTGACAAACGCCTCGAATTACTCCAGGAAGGTTGTTCCTCTTTACGGAAATAGCCGGATTAATCGTGGCCCCAGCAGCCGTGTCACCACCAGCGGCATGCGCTGCCAGATCTTGAGCGCCAGCTCGAATTTGGGATTCTTCGGACTGAAATTCGGCAGATCTTTCCGCTTCACCAGCAGGATCTCGTAGGGAAGCTCGCTCATCTCGGTGAGCCAGTGGCGCTTGAATTCATAAGTGCCGGTATCCAGCTTGCTTCTTCCGAAATCAAAACGCGGAAACCCGTTGCGCGCCGCCCACAGCAGATAGTCGAAATACATGTAGTTGTTCGGCGCCGCATGCAGCAGATTCTGGTCGGACGCGGCGTAGAAAGTGTGCATCTCGCCGTGGTACAGAAAATTGATACTGGCCGCCGCCACTTTCCCATCCAACAGGATTTCGCGCAGATCCGCGATTGGTCCGAAATTCCGCAGCAGGCCGGCAAAATAGCTGCGTGGAAAGATCGGCGTTCCCAGGCGCCGGTAACTGTGTGTCATCAGGCGATAAAACGCGCCCAGATCCTGGGTGATCCGCGAACTGTAGGCGTGCTTCATGGTTTTGCGCACCATGTTGCGAGTCTTCTTCGGTAACGCTTCGAGAAGCTGTTCTTCGCCGGTGATTGTCGTCGGCTGCACGAAATCCACGTAGCGTTCGATGCGGTCGAATCCCGTGCATTGCTCCGGGAAACGATTGCGCAGCTCCAGATACTGCACATCGAACCGTTTCGCCAGATGCGCCACATGCGCCGATATCGCGGCCAACGTTTCCGCCGAGTCCGCCAGAATCCCGCCATACATCGCGAAGGGCGAGGAAAGCAGCACCCGCCCCATGATCGGATTACGGATCAAAAACAGCGGCAGCACTCCGCGCAGCTTGCCGGAATCGATCGCCACCACATATTCCGGCTGATACCCAAACGCCCCTTCAAGCGTCTTCTTCCACGCCAGCAAATGAAACGGACTGCCCTGCGGATGCGCGTCGACAAACGCGTCCCACAAGGGTTCTTCCGCGGGCGTGAGGGTTCGGACTTCCAAGGCCATGATCTGATCCTAACGGTCGAGCTTGCTCCACATCACCGATTGCTTACCGGCGGCCCCTTTGATCAACCCCCACAACATCGCCACCTGTCCGAAAAGGAAATAGAACGGCGCATCCAGCAGCATCGCCTTCCATCCGGTCGCCCATCGTACCAGTGCCAGCAGCGACAGCACCGCAAACCCTGCCAGCACCATCTCCGGAAAGAGCCTTCTCGGCGCCGACAATGCCAGCCCCAGCGCCAACAGCCCCACCAGCGGGGAGAACCAGCGCAGCAGCTTATGCGACACAAATACGAACCAGAACCGCGCCGGCGCCCCAAGCGGCAGCGCATTCCCACGCAGCACTCCTTGCGCCGCCCCCGCCGCGATCCGCGTCTTCCGCTTGAACTCCTCCGGAAGACTGGTCACTCCGCGCTCCCACGCCACCGCCCCCGGCTCGAACACTACCCGGTACCCTTGCCGCACCACCCCTACAGGAATCACCAGATCCTCAATCACCGTATCGTTGGGACACGGCCGGAACAACTCGCGCCGCAGCGCATACATCGCGCCATCCGCCCCCACCATGGAGTAAAAGCGCGAGGCCCGATCCTGCAGCGTCCACTCCAGCGAGTAGTAACTCGCCTCCGATTTCTGTAGATCCTCCGTAGTCTCGGTGAGAATCACCTTCCCCGAGACGCACCCGATTGTAGGATCTTCCAGTCGGGCGATCAGCTTCGACAACGCATCCGGTTCATAGAGCACGTTCGCATCGGAAAAAGCCACCACCTGCTCGGTCCGCGCCATCACTACTTCGTTCAAATTCGCCACCTTGCCGCGCCGCTGCTTCCTCTCGATCAACTCCAGCCGCGGCCCCGCATATTCCCGCGCGATCGCCGCCGTCGCGTCCGTCGATCCGTCGGAAACCAGCACAATCCGCAGCTTGTCCTCGGGATACCGCATCGCCAGCGCATTCTCGATCTTCTGCCGGATGATCTTCTCCTCATTCAGTGCGCAGATCACGAACGCCACCGTGGTGTTTGTGGCGCAGGGACTCTTCTCTGCCGCGTCGAGACTCTTCTCAACGCCTTTCTGCCTGCCCCTGGCCAGCCATCCCAGCAGCACCGGATAAAACACGAAGGGGTACGCAAACAGCAACAGCGCGAGTATCAGGCCCGTTTCCACCACCATAGATCCGCGTGCCGGAGGATTACGCCACCGGCGCCAGCTTCTCCGTGGAGGATTTGACGAACAGGCGATACCACTGGTCGAACACCAGCAGGGCGTAGATCTGTTGACTGCAATCGCGATGCTGGTGAGCCTCCAGCAGCTTTTCCAGCTCGCTGCGCGCGAAGAACCCCGCCGACGGTCCAGCCGGATCCAGTAGAATCTCCCGCGCAAACCCCGCCAGATCGTTGCGGAACCAACTATTCACCGGCACCGGAAAGCCCTTCTTCGCCCGATGGATAATCGCCGGCGGCAGCATCGGCGCCATGTATTTTTTCAGCAGGTACTTGGGAACATTGCCGCGAATCTTCAGCCGCGAGGGCAAGCCAAAGGCGAACTCCACCACCTTGTGGTCCAGGAACGGCACCCGCAATTCCAGCGACGACGCCATGCTCATCCGGTCGGCCTTCACCAGCAGGTCGTCCACCAGCCAGGTCTCGATATCCAGAAAGTTCATTCGCGCCAGCACGGGCAAACCCGCTGACCGCCGGTAGATGCCTGGCACCGGCGATTCGCCCATTTCCGCATGCAGCAGCATTTGCGGAATCCGCTCCTGCGGAAACACGCGGCTCAACCCGCCGTAGCGTTCTTCAATCGGCAGCCCCAGCATGCTGCCGTACTTCTGCACCTTGCCCGGCCCGCCAAAGCGCTTCAGCAGCTTCCCCATCACACCGGCCAGCGGTACGCGATTGAGCTTCTCGTACGCCAGCATCACGCGGTACATGTCGTAGCCACCCAGAATCTCGTCCGCGCCTTCGCCCGAAAGCGCCACCGTCACGTGCTTGGCGGCGAATTCCGAAATCAGGTACAGCGGCAGTGACGCCTCATTGCCCACCGGCTCGTCCATGTACCAGACAATCTTCGGCAGCACGTCGCGGAATCCCGTGGCCGTGAGCCGCAGCTCGTGATGCTCGGTGTGGAACGCATCCGCCACAATCCGCGCATACGGCAGTTCGCTCTCCGGCGAATCGTAGCCGATCGAGAACGTCTTGATGTCGCTGACTCCGATGCGCGCCATCAGCGCCACCACAGAACTGGAGTCCAGCCCGCCCGACAAGAAGGCGCCCAGCGGCACATCCGCCACAATGTGCTGGCGCATCGTCTCGTCCATCAACACGCCGAACTCTTCGAGGGCATCCGCCTCGCTGATCTCCCGCGGCCGCCCCAGCGGCATCTCCCAATACCGCCGTACGATCGTCCCGCCTTCACGCACCGTGATGCTGTGCCCCGGCTGCAGTTTCCGAATGCCGCGTAGCATGGTGTCGGGACCGATCACGTAGCGATGCCGCAGATACTGCGCCAGTGCGTTCCCATCTACCTCGCGCGGGGCTTCGGGCAAAGCCAGCAGCGCTTTGATCTCCGAAGCGAACGCGAACCGCTCGCGGTCCTGAAAATAATACAGCGGCTTGATGCCCAGCCGGTCCCGCGCCGCGAACAACACCCGTTGCCGCGAATCCCAGATGGCATAGCCGAACATGCCCCGCAGCTTCTCTACCGAGCGCTCTCCGTACTCCTCCCACAGATGTACCAGGGTCTCGGTATCCGAGCGCGTGCGGAACTGGTGCCCGCGCGCCAGCAGGTCCTGGCGCAGCTCTTCGAAGTTGTAGATCTCGCCATTGAAGACGATCCACACCGTCCCGTCTTCATTGCACATGGGCTGATGGCCGCCCGCCAGGTCGATGATGCTCAGGCGGTTGAACCCCAGCCCCACATTGCCATCCAGGTAGACTCCGTGATCGTTCGGACCGCGGTGTTCGATCGCCCGGCGCATCACGTGCACCCGCTCTTCGGCTACCGCGTGGGACCGGTTGAAGTGAAACAGCCCGTTAATGCCGCACATATTCCGCCACTGCCTGCCGCATCGCTTCCACCACCTCGCCGGCCACCTGCTCCCACGATCGGGAGCGGCCCCAATCGGAAATCGCCTTCCGGTCCCAGGGGCGACTCAACGCCTTCTGTAATGCGTCCCCCAAAGCTTCCACGTTTTTCGCCGGCACCACGTAGCCGAACTGCTCCGAAGGGATCATATCCGGCACGCCGCCCACCGCCGTCGCCACCACCGGTGCGCCGCACGCCTGAGCCTCGTGCACCACGTTCGGCCAGCCCTCCGCGAAACTGGCCAGGCACAGCACGTCCGCCGCCGACATCAGCTCCACCATCTGTTCGCGCGGTGTATGCCCCAGGAACGTCACGTGATCTTCCATGCCTACGCGGGCCGGGGTCTGCCGGAGTTCCTGTTCGAAGCGGTCCTCGCGGCAGGGACCGCCCGCGATCAACAATCGCGCGGCGATTCCCTGTTCGCCCAATTGCCGCAGCGCCTGGATGATCAGATGATGGCCCTTGGCCTCCACCAGCCGTCCCGCCGAGAGAATCACCCGCTCGCCCGGTGCGATTCCCAAGCGCTCCCGGCACGCCGCCCGGTCGCGCGGATAGAAAAACTCCGCGTCGATCCCGTTCGGCACCGTCCGCGTGCGCGCCGGATCCACGCCCAGTTCGATGGCATAACGGCGGAGTTCCTCGGAGACTGCCAGCACACGCGCCGCCTGCCCAAACGCCTCTGCCATGGCGCGCCGATGCGCCGCCCCTCGTCCGAAAATCGGCTCGTTGCCGCGTACCGTGAGCACGAAGGGGCAGCCCAGCCGAGCCGCCAGCCGCGCACCCGCCAATCCATCCGGAAATCCGAAATGGACATCCAGCAGGTCGAAGGCGTACTGCTTCCGGATCTTCGCCATCAATCCCGCCAGGCGCCAGTACAGGCATCGCCCGTTCCACGGCGTGCCGAAGGGCGGAAACAGCCATCGCGGATGCATCACTTCAATTGGCCCATCCATGCGCGATGCCGGCACCCGATGATTGCCGAACCACTGTCTCCGAGGATCGGAATAATCCACCGACGCCAACGGTGCGATCACTTTCACGTCAGCCAGCCGGGCCACCGCCTGCATGCGATAGCGGATAAAGGTGCCGTGATCGGGCTCCTTGGGATTCGGAAAAACGCTGCTCAATGTCAGAACGCGCAAACGGTCCGAGGGACCGCGCTCTCCTGAGCCGCAGTCCTCCCCCAGCTCGGCGGGCGTGCTTGGGAGGGACATACTCGAATGGTAAACCGCAGCACCCCTTTGATGCATCCTGCCTTTCGGCTACGGGTGGTGTACCTCGATAGAAAATCTTCGCTGCAGACGTGGCGCAAAGACTCTTCTTTGCCGCGTCGAGACTCATCTCGACGCTTTTCGGGGCATCCATCAAGTCTGAGAGCACGAGGGGTTTCGACGCTACGGCGAGATTTCCGAGCATCTGTCGAAGAATCCGTGCGCTGGCGCATGTTGCGTGGTGCCATTCCAGACATCAAGACGCGCAAAACCTGACACGTGGAACAAGTCAAGTCCTGCTTCAACCCCTTTTGTGGCACCTTCGTTGTCCGGTCTTCTCCGCGTTTTACCCGCGCCTTCGCGCCTCCGCGATGAGGTCTAACCCCCGAAGCGAGCGCTACGGTAGGCTGGAGTCTTATCGATGCGCATCGTGTATCACCACCGGACCCGCTCCACGGACGCCCAGCGAATCCATATCCTCGAAATCATCCAGGCGTTCCGCGAACTGGGCCACGAAGTGGAGATCGTTTCGCTGATTCATCCCGAAACCGCCCGCGAAGATGCTGCCCGCGACGCCGGCGAGGCTGCCTGGAAAACCCTGGTGCGCCGCATCCCCTGGGGATATGAGGCCGTCCAGATGGGGTACAACCTCCTGGGAATCCCCATGCTCCTCTTCCGCCTCCTGACCCGCCGCACCGATTTCATCTACGAGCGCTACTCCCTCTTCAACTTCACCGGAGTGGCCGCCGCCGCGCTCTTCCGCATCCCCATCGTCCTCGAAGTCAACTCCCCATTCGCTCTCGAACAGGCGCGCGACGGCGATATCCGCAGCCCCCGTTTTGCCACCTGGACAGAGCGAGTGATCTGCAACGCCGCGACCAAGGTGGTGGTGGTCTCCACGCCTCTACGCAAAATCCTGACCGATGAGGGCATCCGCGCGGACAAATTGGTCGTGATGCCGAATGGCGTCAATCGGGAGCGCTTCACCGTCGACCCAGGCTCCGCCGCGCTCCGCACCAAACTTCGCCTCGACAGCCGGATCGTCATCGGCTTCGTCGGCTGGTTTCGCAACTGGCATGGCCTCGACATGCTGCTGCAGGCCTTCGGCAACGCCAAACTGGGAGAGCGCGGCGCTTCCCTGCTGCTGATCGGCGACGGCCCCTTCATGCCCGTCCTGCGGGAATACGTGAGCACTCACAAACTCGAGGATTGGGTGGTGTTCACCGGGCCGCTGCCGCACGAGCAGGTGCCGGCGTATCTCGGCCTGTTCGATATCGCCGTGCAGCCTGCCGCCAACGAATACTGCTGCCCCATGAAAATTCTGGAGTACATGGGAATGGGAAAGGCGATTGTGGCGCCGCGTCAGGAGAATATCGAAGAACTGGTCGACGACGGCCGCGAGGCCATCCTCTTTACCCGCGGCGATGCGGAATCTCTGTCCACAGCCCTGTGCCGCATGGTATCCGACCCCGAGGCCGTCCGGGTCATGGGGCGCCGTGCGCTGGAAAGCATCGGGCAGCGCGAGTATCTGTGGACTGCCAACGCCCGCAAGGTGGTCGACCTGGTGCGGGAGGCACGGAAAAAGAACTGAATGCCGCCCGACCGCCGCTTGCTCCTCCTGGCCTATTACTACCCGCCCTGCAACACTTCCGGCGTGCAGCGTGCCCTCCGCCTGATGAAATATCTGCCGGAAAACGGCTATTCGCCCCATGTGATCTGTTCGAGTGACGATGGGATCCCCGACGCGATGCCGGGGGTCTCTCATGTTCCCAATCTGTTTACCGAAGCCAAGGCCGGACGCGCCAGCCGCATCGCCGCGAAATTCCAGCGCCTCTTCCTGCCCTACAACGAAAAGCTGCAGTGGGCGCCGCACGCCTTGGCGGCTGCGGAAGATCTGTCTCCGCACGGGGCGGCGGTCATCTCGACTTCTCCACCGCTGGTCACACACATGGCCGCATGGCGTTTGAAACAGCGCTATGGAGTGAAGTGGCTGGCGGATTTTCGCGATCCGCTGGTGGGCAATCCGGGACGTCCTCGCCAATGGGCGCGGCCTTATGACGTGGCGCTGGAGCGCGCCATTCTGGGTTCCTGCGATGCTGCCACCGGCGTCACCGACGTCATTGTGGAGGAGTGGAAGAAGAAGTATTCCCCCTGGGCCCGCAAGTTTCACCTGGTGTGGAATGGCTTCGATCCGGAAGAGCCCGCCGTGGCGCTGCCCATTCCGCCACGAAAATACAAAACCCTGCTGCATGCCGGAGTGGTCTATCACCAGCGGCACCCGTTCTGGCTGGCCTCGTCGCTCGACCGCCTGATCCGCCGCGGCGTCCTCGACCCGGAAACCATCCGCGTCCGGTTGATCGGCCTCCTCCAGGAGCGCGAGACCTTTTGCAGTCATCCCGCCGTCGCCGCCCTCCTGGAAAAGGGATGCCTGGAGTGTGACGGCAAGCTGGTGCCGCGTGACGTCGCGATGCGCGAAACAGCCTCCGCGGATTACCTGCTGATTTTGGACATCGCCAACCTCTCCGACATCGGCTACACGGTGCCGGCCAAGCTCTACGACAATATCCGCATCGGCCGCCCGATTCTGGCCTTCACGCCCACTCCGCGATCCCCCTCGGCGCGGATTCTGCAGCAGTGCGGCGTGGGCCACGCCCTGGTGCATGCCGCCGATTCCGACGAGGCGGTGGATGCCAAGCTTCTGAACTTCTTCCGGCTCTCGAACGAGCCTGTAACTCCCAGCCCCTGGTTCCTCGACAATTTCGACGGCCGCCGCCAGGCGCAGCTCCTCGCTCGAATTTTGGAGAGGATGTGAAGCAGCAGGGGAGGCCGTCACCGGAAACTACGACGCCTTCCGCGGCGATGGCCTGTCGACAGACGCTGCCATTGCGGAAACTCTGGACTGCTACCCCGGAAGTCGGCATTGACGTGATCAAGAGCACCTTCAATCCGCGCTATGAATTCCAGACGCAGTCTTGAGTTGCATGTTCAAAATCCGAAAGCCGGTAATGACGCTTCGGGCCATCGCCTTCAATCCAGTTGGCCGCTCCTCAGAAGTTCCCTTCTCAGTTCCAGGCGCCGGGCATCGTTCATTGCCAGCACTTGGACGGTGGCTCGTCCGGTTGCCGTGACTCCCTCGATGATCTCGCCGCGAAAGGCGAAATGCCCCGCCCATATATTACGTCGTGGGTGAAAGAGTGGAACGATCTTCTGGGTAAGGGGATCGACTCCGGCGAGATTCGGCCCCTTGTGGAGATTGCAGCGATGGCAGGCCAAAGCCAGATTGTCCGGGTCGTCCGATCCGCCATGTTGTTTAGCAACTATATGTTCGACGTGGTAGGCGAGGTCGCTGTACTCCTGACGTAAGTGGCAATATTCGCAACGGTCGGCCGCGCGCAGCCTCACCATCTCCCGTGCTGCCGAATTCATGGATTATCGGGGAATCGAATCGAGATGCTGCCGGGCTTTCAGCTTAAGGATTGAAACGAAATCCGATGCGTTGACGAGAGCCTCGTACTCGTCGCGCTCGTCCTCGCTCAGAGTACCTTCGTTCGCGCGCTCCGCGAGAACACCGATTCTTTCCTGCACTGGCAGGGGAACTCGTAATGCCACGACCCGTCGCGCCGACTCGTCATCGAGGCAACGGCTCAAAGGCTCCAAAATCCCGTCGAGACTGATAGCCGCGTTCACTCCTTTCACGTTAGCATGGAGGCGACAACGCCTTCTCAGCCGCCACGACGACTCGAGACTAACGATCCGCATAACAAGCTACGCTACGGACATGAGTTCACGAAAGGAGTGGCAGAAGGTTGGCGCTTGTGCAGGCCTCGGTTGGCCGAAAGCGGCCTCGTAGAGCAACAGTTCCAGGCGCTGGTGCCGAAGAAGGCGATGGTCGAGCTGGTGAAGCTCTCGGACGATGCGGGCCCGGAAGGCAAGCGATTCCCAAGTGGAGCGCTGGTCAGCCGTAAGCGTCAGACTATCCGCAGGGTTGATGGCAATTTCAGGACAGACTACCGGGTCCGCGCAGCCCAAGCCGCAGGTGTGAGTCCGGCCAATTTCTGAATGCTCACGTCAGCCAAGCCAGGCAGAACAGCACCGAGGTAGTCGCGAGCGCGAATGTCGAGCCGCCGGCAGGTCTCCACCACAGACAGGATCGCCG
>Ga0209060_10000459_pt1 | contig 75888 bp, 54 predicted proteins | sample Coa_R1_8_FD_187155 | JGI IMG/M metagenome (GOLD analysis project Ga0209060, IMG submission 187155) | Surface soil microbial communities from Centralia Pennsylvania, which are recovering from an underground coalmine fire - Coalmine... | ecosystem: Environmental > Terrestrial > Soil >... | reverse complement strand
GCCATCACCGAAGCCGGCACCTTCCGCGACAACCCGCAAGCCTTCGCCACCCTCAGCATCTACGAGCAGCGCATCACCCGTTCCATCCACAAGAACATGAAGGTCCTGCAAGAGATGCAAAAAGAGCGCAAAGCCGCCGAGCAAGCCGCCATGGAGGAAGCCGTGCTCCTGCACAATTACCACAAAATGCTAGGCGAAGCCTTCGACCCGAAGGACTACGAGTTCGTTTATTCAAGTGAACAAGTGAGCCGCGAAGCGGCCCGCCGCGCCCGCCTCGAAGAGGCGAAAGTCGCTCAAAGACTCCGCTTCAAACTTTCCGAATTCCGCGCCTGGCGCCAAAAACAGGCTCAAACCCCCAAGGAGGCGCCCGCCGCCTAGTGCCGAAGCCACTAAAGGAAACCGAGCCGTCAGGCGAGGTGTACCCGATTACTGACAACTGATTACTGGCCGCTGATTGCTGACCGCTAATTACTGATCACTGATCACTGGCCTGTGACTATTCTTACGCTGCCCGTCCGTCCCCCAGCACTTTGCGCAGGGCCTCGGCGGTGTAGCTTTTCTTCGATCGGGCCACTTGTTCGGGTGTGCCGCAGGCCACCACGCGGCCGCCGTATTCGCCGCCATCCGGACCCAGGTCGATGATCCAGTCGGCGGTTTTGACGACATCCAGATTATGCTCAATCACGACCACGGTATTGCCCAGCTCGACCAGGCGCTGCAGAACATCCAGCAGCTTGCGCACGTCATCGAAGTGCAGCCCGGTGGTGGGCTCGTCCAGGAGGTAGAAGGTGCGGCCGGTCTGGCGTTTGCTCAGTTCCTTCGCCAGCTTGATGCGCTGAGCTTCACCGCCGGAAAGCGTGGTGGAAGATTGCCCGAGATGCACATATCCCAGGCCCACGTCGTTGAGCGTCTGCAGCTTGGCGCGAATCTGCGGCAGGTTTTCCATGAGCGCCAGCGATTCCTCGACCGTCGCGTCGAGCAGGTCGGCAATCGAATATCCTTTGTATTTCACCTGCAGGGTTTCGCGGTTGTAGCGCCGCCCGCGACACACGTCGCACGTGACGTAGACATCGGGCAGGAAATTCATTTCGATGCGCTTGAGGCCATCGCCCTGGCAGGCTTCGCAGCGGCCACCCTTGACATTGAAGCTGAACCGTCCCGGCTTGTACCCGCGCTCGCGGGACTCCGGCAACATGGCGTAGAGATCGCGGATGGGCGTAAACAGGCCGGTATAGGTGGCGGGATTGGAGCGAGGCGTTCGGCCAATGGGCGCCTGGTCGATGCGGATCACCTTATCGATGTTCTCAATGCCGTCGATGGAATCATGCGCGCCCGGTTCCTCGTGCGAGCCGTAGATCTCGCGCGCCAGCGAGCGGTACAGAATCTCATTGATGAGGGTGGATTTGCCGCTGCCGGAGACGCCGGTGACGACAGTCAGCAAGCCCAACGGCACCTCCACATCCACATTCTTAAGGTTGTGCTCGCGCGCGCCGCGAATGGTAAGCGCTTTGCCGTTGCGCTGCCGCCGCTGGGGGGGCACGGGGATGGCGAGCGCGCCGGAGAGATACTGCCCGGTCAGGGATGCCTGGTTGCGGGCAACCGCTCCCGGTACGCCGGAGGCGACCAGCGCACCGCCCAACCGGCCGGCGCCGGGACCAAGGTCGATCACGTAGTCGGCGCGCTCGATGGTTTCGGCATCGTGCTCCACCACCACCACGGTGTTGCCCATATCCCGCAACTGCGCCAGGGTCTCCAGCAGCCGGCCGTTGTCGCGAGGATGCAGGCCGATCGAAGGCTCATCGAGCACGTACAAAACGCCGCGCAGCTTCGAGCCGATCTGGGTGGCCAGTCGGATCCGCTGCGCTTCGCCGCCCGAAAGAGTGGCCGCGGAGCGCTCGAGGCTGAGGTAATCAAGCCCTACGGCAGAAAGGAACTCCAATCGGCGCCGGATCTCATCCAGGATGCGTCCGGCGATTTGCATTTCGCGGTCGTGCAGTTCCCAATTCCGCGCGGTCACCAAAGCGCGCGCCACCGGCAGAGCTGTGAATTCCGCGATGGAGAAGTTCTTCACGCGGACCGCCAGGCTCGCCGGCCGCAACCGCTTGCCGTGGCAGGCGGCGCATTCGGAGGGAGACATGTACTCCATGAGCCACTCGCGGTAGGCCTCCGCGGACGATTCGTAGCCTTCGTCCAGGATGCGCAAGATACCGGGAAGCTCGGCTGTGCCTTCGAGCAGAAGCTCGCGGGTCTTGGCCGGAAATTTTTCGAATGGTGTGCTCAGGTTGATGCGGTGCTTCCGAGCCAATTCACCGAGGCGGTGCTGCATGGTCCACGAACTGCCGCCCGGACCAAGGCCGCCATCGAACAGCGGCTTGGACGGATCGACGATGATCTTGGCCGGATCGGGAGACCAGATGCTGCCCAGCCCGTGGCATTCCGGGCAGGCGCCGTATGGGCTGTTGAACGAGAAGGAACGCGGCTCCAGTTGCGGCACGCTGGTGCCGCATTCGGTACACGCCAGTTTCTGCGAATAAAGCCGCTCCTCACCGTTCACCACCACGATGAGCACCAGCCCGTTGGCCAGCTTGGTGGCGGTATCGATGGAAGCCTCCAGGCGCTTTTCGATGCCGGGCTTGACCAGGAGCCGGTCGACCACGATCTCGATGGTGTGATTCCGGCGCTTATCCAGCGGAACTTCTTCTTCGAGCGAGCGCAGGACGCCATCGATGCGGGCGCGCACGAAGCCCTGGCGCGCCAGCTTCTCGAGATCTTTCTTGAATTCGCCCTTGCGGCCGCGGACAATCGGCGCCATCACCATGATGCGATCTTCCGGCTTGAGCGCGACTACGTGCTGCAGAATCTGTTCCGTGGTTTGGCGCGAGATTTCGTTTCCGCAAACCGGGCAGTATGGCACGCCAATCGAGGAATAGAGGAGGCGCAGGTAGTCGTAAATCTCGGTGATAGTGCCAACGGTGGATCGCGGGCTCCGGCTGGTGGTCTTTTGTTCGATCGAGATGGCGGGGCTGAGGCCATCGATGGAATCTACGTCCGGCCGTTCCATCTGATCGAGAAATTGGCGGGCGTAGGTGGAGAGCGTCTCCACGTAGCGGCGCTGGCCCTCAGCATAGATGGTGTCGAAGGCCAACGACGACTTGCCCGAGCCGCTCAGGCCGGTGATGACTGTCAAGGTATTGCGGGGAATCTCGACATCGATGTTTTTCAAGTTATGCTGGCGCGCGCCATGCACGGTAATACGGTCGAGCATAAGGAGAAGGTACTAGCCGGAGAGTTAATCTTTTATTGTCACGCGGCTTGTGCCGTCTCCGCAAATTGCGCTATAACAAGGCCAGAAATGATCAAATGCGGTAAGTGCGGGGGGAAGATGCGCCGGGTGCACCGCACCTTCTTGGAGCACTTTCAATACCTGGGGATCTACGAATGCAAGGAATGCGGCAAGGAAAATTCCGTGCCGCGCCCGTTTCAGCATCATTTGGGACCCCACAGCCGCTGCCCGCGTTGCGGCACCCTGCGACTCAGCCGCCTGAAGGAACCGGATCGCATCGACCGCATGCACGGCGGCTTCCTCAACCTGCTGGAGCGCCTGGCAGGCGGGGGGAAGCTGATTCACTGCCGTTTTTGCCGGCTGCAGTTCTACGACCGCCGACCCCTGGCCTCCGAAACTTCAGCGCCCGTCAAAAACCCCGCATAAGGATGCGATCACGACTTCGCCAACGCGAGTTACCGAGCCGCGACCGCCAGGGAGCGGTCCAGCCAGCCCAGCGCTGACCGAATGCGGCTCTCCGCCGAATCCGTCGATTCCGGCAAACGGCTGGACCGTGCGATTCACGAACGCCTGCCGCAGTTCAGCCGCTCGCGCATACAGCAATGGATTGAAGCCGGGCGCGTAACCGTGAATGGCGAGGGGGTACGCGCTTCATACCAGTTGCGGGCGGGCGACCGGATCGACGTGGAACCCGCGGAGCCGCCGGCGCTGCACGCGGAACCGGAAGCCCTGCCGCTCCACGTGTTATACGAGGATGACGATTTGGTAGCGATCGACAAGCCCGCCGGAATGGTAGTGCATGCCGGCGCCGGCGTCCATTCCGGAACGGTCGTGAATGCCCTGCTTCATCGTTTTGGCGAGCTTTCACGTGTGGGAGGCGCGCTGCGCCCGGGAATTGTGCACCGCCTGGACCGCTTCACCAGTGGCGTGCTGCTGGTGGCTAAACACGATGCCGCCCACCACGCCCTGGCGGCGCAGTTTGCCGGCCGGCAAACAGAGAAGATTTACCTGGCTCTGGTGCATGGGACCGTGAAAACCGAGTCCGGGCGGATCGAGCGCCCCATTGCGCGCGATCCGGTCCACCGCACGCGCATGACGGCGCGCCTGCCACAGGGGCGGGCAGCATGGACCGAATACCGCGTGCTCCGGCGCTTCGCCAAATTCACCTTGCTGGAGGTCCGTATCGGCACGGGGAGGACGCACCAGATTCGGGTGCATCTTTCGAGCATCGGCCATCCCGTGGCCGGCGATCCGCTCTACGGCGCCCCGGCCCAGATCGAGGGCATGCCCTCGCTCGGCCGTTATTTCCTGCATGCTCACCGTATTCGCTTCCGCCAACCATCGACCGGTGAGGAACTTACAGTCGAATCGCCATTAGCGGAGGAATTGCGGCAGTGGATGGCGGGACTGAGGTAAGTTCCGCCAAAATGGAACCGAAGTACTGTACCTTGACTGGTCAGTCCCGCACCGAACTTCGTTCCGTTTCAAATAGTACAGCGCGATACTGGAGAATATGCGCAAAAAGGAGAGGTTTATGTGTCTATACCGCCTCGTCCGTTTTATGCCGGTTGCTCTTGTTGCTGGTCTTGCGGGTACTGTCGCCAATGCCGATATTGTTTTCACGGAAAACCAAACGGGTGGTAATAACGGCACGATCTCTTACGCGGGCAATGCCCAGCCCAATCCGCTGATTGGCCACAATCTGCAGATCAACGGACTCTATTGCGATAATTGCCCGCAGAATGCGAACGACGTCAATAATGTCATCCCGGTAAACGGAATCCTCAATTTCACGAGCGGTCTTCCTGTCCCCCCTACGAAAGCCGGCAATTTCGCCTTTGGCGGTAACGGCCCCGGGCATCCAGGCACCTCTTTTGAGATCGATGGCACCATCCCCACGCTCAACATCAACACGACTACGCAACTCCTCACGGGAACCTTTCAGCTCGCAATTGTGGATCCCAGCACGGCTACGCTTGGCGGTAACTTCGTGAGCATTACGTTGGACGTCGGACCTGATTCCAAGGACCCGGATATCCTCAGCCACTTCGGCTTGCCGTCGAACACCGAGTTCTCGTTCAGCGCGCGTTTCTTTGCCGCACCCTTCACACCTGGTACGGACGACAGCTTCAGCATTCAACCATTTCGCGGGACCGTCACTAACGCGATCATTCCGGAGCCGTCGTTTACCTGGCTGCTCGCGGCCAGCGGCGTAGCCGGCATAGCCGTGTGCCGCAAATTGCGGGCCGCTGCGTAAAAAAGCCGCAGAAGCAGCGGTAACGAAAGCTACGTTCTGGTCTTCCCTTCTTCCAGACTGGCTATGAAAATGCCATGTCCCGAACGGAGGCCGTATGCGATGCTTTGAATGTTTCCAAGCGGGCACGCTTAGCGATTCCGTTGGACTGTGCCATCACTGCTCGGTTGCACTATGTGCGGAACATGCCAATTTGGTTTCGGATCCTGTCATCGTGCATGAGCCCGTCTTGAAAGAGACCGTCCTTCCGAAGAGTGCGCGCGTTCTGCTCTGTCGCACTTGCAGCGCGGCGATGGCCCAACCGGAGCGGGAACGCGCAGCGTGACGCGCCCGTGGCTCGTATTAGATAGGAGTGCTGCGCGCGCTCCAGCGGGCGATTCGGACGTTCGGCCCGCGGGGTCCCCAGACCGCCGGATCGGTGGGACCGAAGAGGGCCAAGACCGGGGCGCAGGCCGCCGCCGCTAGATGGGTAATCCCGGAGTCGTTGCCCACGTAGAGCCGGGCACGGGCCAACCAGCAGGCCAGTTCGTACAGATCTTCGATGTACACGGCGCCCGCAAGCGGCGGATCCTCTGGACCCGCGCACCAGCGCACAGGCATCGTGCGTTCGAGGCCTCGGGCCAAAGCACGGAATTTCTCCAGCGGCCAGTTCTTGCGCGGACTGCCTGAGAATGGGTGGATGACTGCGAAGTTCTCGCGTTCCGAGCCACAATAGATGCGTGGAATCGCGCCGGCTGGGCAGCCGACCTGTTCCAGATAAAAATCCACTGCATGGATGCCGCATGCATTGGGCGGTAACGCCCGATGAAACGCGAAGGGCAAATCCAGGCTCTGTACGAACTCGCGAAATTCGGGGCGGTTGCTGCCGTACCAGGAAACAATCTCGTCAAAACCACGCAGTTGCTCGATCAGGAGACTCGGTGAGCCGGTAACACCAAGCAGATCGAGTCCTGTCGAAGAGATCGCGCGTACGCGGTCGGCAAAGCGAATGAGCGGCCGGTTGGGACTGGCAACCCAAACTTCGAGGTAATCCCCGCGAAGGCTCTCCAGCGCGGGCAGCGAAACGATCAAATCGCCGATTGCGCCTGGCCGAATCACGAGGCGCCGCATGTTTCCCAGCTTAAGGCTTCCTTTTCCGATGCAACAGTCTTAAAATATATGTGGTGCAAGCTTTGGAATGGAACCCGGGCGATTTGGTCTTTGTGCCGCAGATGGATGCCGACCACCAGCAGCTTTTTGCGGATTTGGAGAAGGTGCGCCAGGCAATGGACGCCGGCACGGCCACAAGCCAGCTTGGGTTCCACGCCTGGCGGCTCTCTAAGAGCTTAGCCATCCATTGCACGGCCGAGGAGCGGCTGATGACCCGATCGCGTTATCCCGGCTTCGACTGGCACGAGCGCCAGCACCACGCGGGCCGCAAGAAAATGGCGCGCCTGATCGGGGCCATCCAGGTAAACGACCGGCAGCGGGTCGAAGAGGCGTTTCGGGAAGTAACGCAGTGGTTCCAGGATCATGTTCGGCTCGCGGACCGTATGTTGGCGGCGCATCTGCGGAACGATTCGCGGGCGCGGCTGGTCTCGTAGGTGCCTGCTATCAGGCGCACAGCCCCAGCACATCATCGCCCGCGAAGTCCTGACTCCACGACTCGATCAGTTTCTTGTAGGCGTGACCTACGGGGCGGATGTTGCGGTCGAGATCGCAGAGTCCGAAGGCGTTCACACGGCCGTTATTCTCGCGGAGACCGGTATCCCAATCCACCTGGTCCTGCAGACTGTACCAGGTAAAACCAAGGAGCGGAACTCCGTTTCGCTTCAAGCGCCGGACATTAGCAAACTCTTTCTTCAGCCACTTGACAGCATTCGGCTCGGCACAATTCGTTTCCGTGTGCATCACGGGAAGTTTGTAGCGGGCGAAGTACTCATGGGTGATGGGGAAATAACCGAAAATCTCTCCGGATGGAGAGATGCTGCCATCCGCATGCACCAGGTTCTCGTTGGCCTCGTAGTAGTCGTTGCCCATCACGCACCGGGAACGCATGTGGTGCTGCAGGAACCAGTGATATTCGTCGCGAGTCATTCCGTTGTCGAGCAGGTACTCGTAAATGGTGGCGTTCAAGTGGTGGCCGTAGGTAAGGTCGAAGGACAGGAAGCGCTTTTGGTTATAGCGCCGCGCCGCCGGTTCGCAATCCGGTCCATCAGGGTGGAAACACTGGGTGGATTCGCTCTGGATGAAGATTGCGTTGGGCGTTTCTTTCAGGATGGCATGCATGGCGAGAACATTGGCCTGGCACAGGTGCTTCAATGCGGTTACGAATGCGCGGTCGGTTTTTAGGCGTTCATTCCACCATCCGAATTGTGCGGAAAAGGTGGCGGCAATGAAGATCTCGTTGACCGGCGTATAGAACCGAATCCAGGGAAAGCGGCGGGCAAAGGCTTGGGCGTATTCGACGAACACCCGCGGCCACTCGGGATTCTGGAAGTTGCCCACCCAATCCGGGAGCCCGAAGTGGCACAGGTCGGCGATTACGTTTACGTTCTGATCGCGCAGCGCCTGGAAGGTTTCATCGGTGAAGCTCCAGTCGTACTTACCCGGGCCGGTATGCACAGAATAATAGGGTGGCCCATAACGAAGGTGCTCGATACCGAGTTCTTTGAGAAGTGCGAAATCATCCTTCCAGTGCTGGTAATGGCAGGTTTTGGCCATTTCGTCCTGGCGCACCGTTTTTCCCTTCCATTCGATCGTGGGGTAACTGTTTTCAATGCCGGTGGCGAACATGAAATTCCGCATACCTGTACCTCTGCACACGAAGTTCCGATGGATAGTGGACTACTGCAGGAATGGGGCAGCGTTCTGTTTGATCACCAGCGCTTCGCCGGTATCGATGCGCCGGTCCACAGGTTGGCCCCGGGCGGCTTTCAGCGCCGCTTCGACAGCACTGCGGCCTAGTTTCTCCGGATACATGGCCACATCTCCGGCGAGGCGTCCGGCTTGGACGGCGCGGACGGCTTCGTTGGTGGCATCCACACCCACGACTGCGATTTTGCCCGTCAGATGACGAGCGGCGATGGCTTCCACCGCGCCTAGCGCCATTTGGTCATTCGTAGCGAAGACCGCGCCCAGACCGCGGTAGCGGGTGAGCAGATTTTCCATCACCGACATACCCAGCGCCCGTTCACTGTTGGCCGGTTGTACGGAAACGATCGCGATGCCGGGAGCGGCGCGCATCGCATCTTGAAAGCCGGCAAGCCGATCTTCGTGGGTTTGGACGCCGAGGATGCCGCGAATCACGGCCACCTGGCCCTTGCCGCGGAGCAGTTTTGCGATGTACTCGCCGGCCAGGTGTCCGGCCTTCTGATTATCCGATCCTACGAAGCTCACTTTAGCGGGCCAGTTCACGTCCGTATCGAAGATAACGACAGGAATGTGCGCCGCACGGGCGCGCTCGAGCACCGGGATAACTTCGGCCGATCCCGCCGGGGCTACCGCCAACGCGGCGACTCCCTTCGTGATCTGATCCTCCAGAATCGATACCTGCTGGTCGATATTGACCTCGCGCTCGGGAGCCAGCACCGCGAGCCGCACACCTGGATTCTCCTTGGCTGCCATTTCCGCGCCGGCTTTGACCCTTTGCCACCATTCACTGTCGAGGGCTTTCGTCACCAGCGTGATGTCGAGCGTTTTGGTTTGCGGCCCGCGGCCGCAAGACGTCCAGAGCAAAGCTGCGGCACTCAACAACGCTGCGGTTCGGCGGGTCATGCGCGCTGTCCGGCTGCTGCCAGTTCTTCCATGGCAACGGGCCGCCCCTGTTGAAAGGAGAGGTTGGCAGCCAGGCTGATGCTGAGTGCCGCTACCGCATCACCGCCGCCAATCGAGGGTGGCAGGCCCTTTTGGACATGCTCCACAAAGTTCTGGATCTGCGCCAGGTAAGCGTTCTCGAAGCGCTCCATGAAATACGGAACGGCGTCGTGTATGACCCCTTGGCTGTTGAACAGAAGGATGGGCGTTTGCCGGTCATAGCCGATCTGAATCGAGCCCTTGGTGCCCCAGATTTCACCCCGAATGTCGTACCCGTAGATCGCGTTGCGGCTAAGTTGGACTACGCCGAGTTTGCCGCCCGCGAAGACCAGATCAATGATTGCATTGTCTATATCGCCGACCGCTTGCATTTCCGGGTAGGCCAGCGTGCCGCCGATGGCGTGAACGGTTTTCACTTCGCCCATGTACATGCGCGCCACGTCGAAATCGTGGACGCCCATATCGGCGATCAGGCCACCGCTCACTTTGGGGTCGCAGAATTCAACCGGCGGACGATAGGGATCGCGCGAGATGGAGGTGAACATCACCGGATCCCCAATGAAGCCCCCTTCGATCTTACGTTTGGCGGCCAGGTAGCCGGCATCGAAACGCCGCTGAAAAGCCATCTGGAAGAAGACGCCGGCGCGGTCAACGGCGTCGATCATGGCTCTTGCGCCTTCCGGGGTGAGTGAGATCGGCTTCTCGCAGAAAATGGCCTTCTTGCTCCGGGCGGCGTCGATGACGACCTGCTGATGGGTGCTGGTCGAGGTCACCACGGCTACTGCCTCGACGTCTTTATCGGCGAGCAGCTCATGGTGAGTCGTGTACCAACGCGGGACGCCGAACTCGGCCGCAAATGCTTCGCCCAGTCCCGGCTTTTGATCGGCAACCGCGACCAGCGCCGCCCCCGGCACTCTTTGCGCAAGGTATTGGCCGTACATGCGGCCCATTCTGCCCAGACCGATCAGCCCGACCCGCAACCGTTGCGCTGGCATCAATTGCTCCTCTTTTGTGCCGCGCGCTGCCGCACCACATCGACCCACACAGCCGCGACGATTACCACGCCAATCACCACCGTTTGCCAGGCAGCCGACACATTGAGCAGATTGAGGCCGTTGCGCAGAACGCCCATAATCAGCGCGCCGACCAAGGTGCCGCTGACCGTGCCCACACCGCCCAAGAAACTGGCGCCGCCGATGACCACCGCCGCGATCGAATCCAGTTCCGCGCCCACACCAGCCAAAGGAAACCCCGAGTTCATGCGGCCCGCCAGAATGATAGCGCCAGCCGCCGCGGTAAAACCGCTCAGCGCATAAACCAGAATCAGCCGCCGATCCACCGGCACCCCCGAGAGCCGTGCCGCCTGGGGGTTGCCGCCAATAGCGTAGATGTCACGGCCCGCCGTCATGCGGCTCAGAAAAACGGAGAAGCCTCCACAGAACAGGACGACCAGGATAACAGGCGCCGGAATCCAACCGAGTGAGCCGGCTCCCCAGAAGCGAAAACCGGAGGGCAGCTCGGAAATCGGAAATCCGCCCGAAATTACCAGGGCAAGTCCGCGCGCCACGTTCATCATACCGAGTGTCGGAATGAACGGATGGGGCAGGTGCAGTTTGGTGAGCAGAATGCCATTGATAGCGCCAAGACTCGCGCCAATAGCCAGCGCCGCCAGAACGGCAGCGAAAGCCGGCACGCCCGCGCGCAGCAGCAGAGCCACCAGCACGCAGCACAGGCCTAGTATCGAGCCGACCGAGAGATCGATTCCCGCGGTGATGATGACCACCAACTGCCCGAGCGAAACGAGCGCGTTCACGGCCGACTGGCGGAAAATATTGAGCAGGTTATCCGCGGTCAGGAACCGGTCGGAAGCCGCGCCGAGAACGCCGCAGAGAAGAACCAGGCCCAGTAACGGTCCGAACTTCCGCAGCAATCGGGGCACGGAGATCGTGCGGTACGGTTTCACGGAGGTCGCGGGTGTCGCCGCCTCGCTCAATGCGCCGCCCCCGTCGCCAAATGCATGATCTTTTCTTCGGTCGCTTCGGCGCGCGCCAGTTCGCCCGCGATCCGTCCCCGGTGCATCACCACGATGCGGTCCGCGAGGCCGAGCAACTCCTCCAGTTCCGAAGAGGCCATCAGCACCGCCGCGCCTTCGCCGGCAAGTTTGCGAATCAGGTCGTAAATCTCGGCTTTAGCGCCCACATCGATGCCGCGCGTGGGTTCATCCATCAAAAACACGCGCGCCCCGGCGTGTAACCATCTGGCGAGCACGACCTTCTGCTGCGTGCCACCACTCAAATAAACGACCGGTTGATCGAGGCCAGCCACTTTGATGCGGAGCGATCCGATCCATTCACGCGCGGCGGTCTCTTCGCGGCCCCGGCGGATGAAGAGCCGCGTGCGTCCCCCGGCGAGCGCGATGTTGTGCAGCACTGGGGCGCCCAGGACCAAGCCCTTCAGCTTGCGATCATCGGGTACCAGCGCGAGTCCGTTGCGCACGGCCTCCACCGGGCTGCGCAGCATAACCTCGCGGCCCTCTATGAAAATTCGCCCGGCGCGCCCGCCACGGGCTCCGAAAAGCCATTCCATCAGCTTGGTCCGCCCCGCTCCGGCTAGTCCGGCAAGCCCCACGATTTCGCCGCGCCGAATCGTCAGGTCGAGCGAGCCTTCGATGCGCAGCGCTTCTTCGGGGCTGGCGCGGTCCGCGGCGGGCAACTCGAGCCGCTCCTTCAGTTCGCGGCCGATCATGGCGCGGACCAGATCGTCCGGCGTGACCTCGCCGGCCGCGCGGGTCAGAACCTGCTTTCCGTCCCGCAACACGGTCACGCGGGCCGCAATCTCAAAGACTTCCGGCAGGCGGTGCGAAATATACACGATGCCCACGCCGCGCCCGCGCAAAAGGCCGATGGTGCGGAACAACGCCGCCACCTCTTGATCGGCGAGCGGCGCCGTAGCTTCGTCCATGATGATGACCCGGCTGTAGAAGGCTACGGCGCGCGCGATCTCGACGAGTTGCCGTTCCGCGAGCCTCAGCTCACCGGCGGGCCGCCGCGGATCGATCTCGCAGCCCAAGCCGCGCAGCACGTCGCGGGCTCGCTCGTGAATTTCGCGGAAGTTAACGAGCCCGCGAGACGCCGGATGGCGACCCAAAAAGATGTTTTCAGCCGCACTCAACTGCGGCACCAACGCCAGCTCCTGGTGTACGAAGCTGATTCCGAGCGCCCGTGCATCGCGCGGTTCGTTCAGCACGATCGGGCGCCCTTCCCATCGAATTTCGCCGGAATCCGGGCGTACCACTCCGCTCACCACATTCATGAGCGTCGATTTGCCCGCGCCATTCTCGCCTACCAGGGCATGTACTTCTCCCGGCCGCACGTCGAATGATACACCGTCGAGCACCTTGTTGCCGCTGAACGATTTGGTAATGTGGCACGCTTCCAGAATGGGAGAGTCCACTTGACTAACCCAGAAGGTAATGACGCGCGGTTTCCTGGAAGCTTTCCAGTTGCACCTGCTGCCACTCCGGTCCGCGCTCCAACTCGGCGGCCAGCAGCGCCGCTACTTTGGGCGCCATTGCAATCGCCGCGCGCGCGTTCAGGAAAAGTGCGCGGGTACGGCGCGCCAGAATGTCTTCCACCGTCCGGGCCATCTCGTTGCGTGCCGCCCAGATCACTTCTGCGAGAGTATACGGGAGCGCGGGATCGAGCGGTTTCGCCAGGGCTGGCCCCTGCTGCATCAACGCTTCAATCGCCGGCGCGTCGGATCCGTAGACTTCCAGCGCTCCGAAACGCTCGGCCGTCGGATGGAAACCGTGGATGTTCAAGTGCCTCGTCATGCATTCCCGTTCCGGCAGGGACGCCAGCGTCGCGGCCTGGTTCACGCAGTCTTCTGCCATGTGGCGGTAGGTCGTCCATTTCCCGCCGCAAATGGTGATCATACCGGAGTTCTCGATGCGGATGGTGTGGTCGCGCGAAAGTGCCGCGGTGGTGCCGGCCCCGTTGGCCCGCACCAGCGGACGGATGCCGGCGAAGACACTGCGCACGTCGGAGCGAGCCGGTTTCCGGGTGAGATATAGGGAAGCGGTTTCCAGGATGAAATCGACTTCCTGCTCCATGGCGGCGGGTTCCAGCACGGGCTCGGGGATCGGCGTATCGGTGGTGCCCACCAGCGTGTGCCCATGCCACGGGATGGCAAACAGTACACGTCCGTCACTAGTATGCGGCACCATGATCGCGTTATTGCCGGCGAGCAGGGAGCCGTCGAACACCAGGTGAATGCCCTGGCTGGGGGCGATCATCGGTTCCACCGATGGGTCGGCCGTACGGCGCAATTTATCGCTGAAAGGGCCCGTGGCATTGATCACCACTTTGGCCCCGAGGTTCAGTTCTTCGCCGGTTTCCATGTCGCGCGCCAGCACGCCATCGATGAATCCGTTGGCGTCCTTGTGGAAGCCCGTCACCTGCACGTAATTCAGCAGCACCGCCCCCTGTTCGGAAGCGGTAGCAACGAGGTTAATCAACAGGCGCGAATCGTCAAATTGCCCATCGAAATAGATAACGCCGCCCCGCAGGCCCTGCTGCTCGATGTTGGGAAGCAGCTTGAGCGTCTCCTCCTGCGAGAGGATACGCGAAGCGCCGAAGCCGTATTTTCCGGCGAGCAGGTTATAGAGCTTGAGGCCGATGCCATAGAAAGGAGCTTCCCACCACTCGTAATTGGGCACGACGAAGCCCAGGTTGCGCACCAGATGGGGCGCATTCTGCAAGAGCAGCCCGCGCTCTTTGAGGGCCTCCATCACCAGCGAAACGTTGCCTTGCTCCAGATAGCGGACGCCGCCGTGGACCAGCTTGGTGCTGCGGCTGGACGTGCCCTTGCCGAAGTCGCTCTGCTCCACCAGCAGGACGCTATAGCCGCGAGTCGCGCCATCGATGGCCACGCCCACGCCGGTCGCGCCGCCGCCCACTACGATCATGTCCCACGGCTGGGGCTGGGCGCGCAGGCGCCGGTACATTTCCGAGCGCGTCATAAGCAGGCAATATCAGCTTACAAGGTAGGTGGAGCAGGCGGTCTTGCCGTCTGCTCCTGACTCAGTGTCCTAGAACGTAAACTTCAACGCGAGCTGAATCTGCCGGGCCGGGAACGCGGAGGTAATGGTTCCGAACCCCGCATTCGTAATATCGGTCGTGGGCGGACCGAAGTTGGTATGGTTGAGCAGGTTGAAGAACTCCGCGCGGAACTGCAATCCCATGCCTTCGCGCGGCAGATGGAAGTTCTTATTCACGCCCGCATCCCATTGCCAGAAGTTCGGTCCGCGGAACGAATTCCGGCCTACGTTGCCGAAGGGCGCACTGGCGGACGGAATCGCGAACGCGGCTTTATTGAAGTAGGTATACCGCATAGAAGCGCCGCTCGGGCGAGTGGGATCACCCACCAGGTTCGGCCGCTGGGTTGCCACGCCGCGCCACTCCGCTAGCCGTCCGGTGGCGTCATTCGCCGAAGTAGGCGTGTAGTAGACGTCCAGAGGCATACCCGAGTTGGCGGTGTTGATGGTGTTCAACTCCCAGCCTCCGGCAATCTGGTTCAACACCGGATTCCACGAGGTGCCGAACTTCTTTCCTTTGCCGAACGGAAGTTGATAGACGAGGCTGGTGACACTCATGAGGGTCTGGTCATAGCTTGTGGGGCCCCGCTCGTTTTTCAAGTCCCGAACGTTCTGCACCGTGGCCACCGTTTGCCCAGTGAAGTTTTCGAGCGCTTGCTCGGAGTTGCCCAGGGCCTTCGACCAGGTAAACGAATTCAGGAAATAGAAGCCGGAGGAGAAGCGGTGTTCCAGCCGGGCTGAAAGGCCGTTGTAGCTCGTCTGCCCGGCCGGGAATACCCACGTGATCGCCCCAAACTGTTGGTTGGGCCTGCGCGCCTGCGTGCCGAGCGTCTGCCCAGGCAGGTTCGGCAGTGCTTCATTGTAATCGGAAAGGATCGGCAGGCGAAGACTATGGCTGCCCGTGTATCCTAATTCGACAACCCAGCCCTTGCGAACTTCACGCTGTAAGGACGCAAACCAGGTCTGGACATAGGGCCATCGTGTGTCCGCCGGAATATATGCCACATTCGCATTGACGGGGTTGAACGACGCCGGGCTTGCCAGACTCGCCGGGAAAGCGTTTTGCGTGGTCAGGAAGGAAGACGGCACAGAGCCGCCGGCCGGAATCGCCTGGTTGATGGTTGCGATGTTCACCTGTGGGCCGTTGATGCCCAGTTCGTCGGCGCTTCCCAAGCGGTTGAGATGCACATAACTGATTCCGTAACCGCCGCGGAATACGGTCTTGCTGTCAATACTGTAGGCGAAACCGAAACGCGGCGCCCAATCCCGGTAATCCGGGTGCACCAAACTACGGTCGTACAGGCCGCCGTCCTTCGCCGTGATCATGCTATTGGCGGCCGGGTCATAGTTGGAAAGCATATTGTCCCGTTCCCACCGAGGCGTGGCGAACTCCCAACGCAATCCCATATTGAGGGTCAACTTCGAGTTCACGCGGAAGTCGTCCTGAAAATAGAGGAAGTAGTCGCGCTGGCGGTAGTTGCCCACCAGCCAGTTGGCTAACTGGATCTGGCTCGGAAGCCCAAACATGAAATCAGCCAAGTTGTAACTGGCGGTATCAGCCGGGACCGTGCAGTTCGCAGCTTGGCCCAACTGTGCGCAGGTAGGCTTGCTGAACTGTCCGGCGAAACCGAGTAGTCCATACACCGGGTTGATGTCCATCACCTGCGTATGGATGAGGTGCATTTCGGCGCCCATCTTAAGAGCATGCCGGCCGGCCATCCGCGAGTAGTTCAACCTGGGATTCCAGGTGGTCGGGTTCTGGAATTGCGGGTTGGTCGCCTGGCGTCCGATGATTCCGGTGTCGAACCCGGTGATATTTTGCGTGTTCAAACCGCCCGTGATATCGGGTTGGGTCGGCAGTCCGGAGATCCCATACTGGCTCTGCATGCTGGCGCCGCCCAGGAATGGCGGCCATTTCCCGGCGAGCATGTAGGTGAACCCCAGACGGAATTCGAGTAGCGACGTGGGGCTCACGGTCCAGGTGTAGCCAAACGCTGCCGCTTGGCTGAGCGCGCGTACGTACCCGTTACCCGATCCTCCCGATGGGCCTTCCAGGTACGGCGAGTAGAACTGGTTGTCCTTGCGCTGGCTGAAGCGCAGGAACGCGCTCATCTTTTCGTTGATCTGTCCATCGATCTTGGCATCGTACTTGTCAGCGTAATCACGCGGGTTGAGCATTAACTGCTGGTAATCGTTCGACCGGCTAGTTCCCGCCGGCACCGCCGGCAAGTTGCTCAACACCGTGCTGGCGAAGGCTGTCATCGGTATTTTCGTGCCAGCCGCATACACCGCACCCGTCAGCGGATTCACCACCGTCACGGGCAAAATGCCGGAACGGTCGTTCATATTCGGGATCGACGCAAAGTAGAGTGTCTTACGCAGATTGCGGTAGCCTTCATAATCCCCAAAGAAGAAGATCTTGTTCTTCACGATAGGGCCGCCCACGGTCGCGCCGAACTGGTTCCGGTGCATAGGCGGTTTTACGCCTCCGGTCGGCTTGAAGAAGCCCACCGCGTTCAGATCGGTGTTCCGGAGAAATTCGTACGCCGTTCCATGAATCTGGTTCGTACCGGAGCGCATGGCTGCGTTCACCACGGCGCCTCCGACACGCCCGTATTCCGCGCTGAAGTTCGCCGTGATGACCTTAAATTCCGCAATCGCGTCCGGCGAGGGCTGTGCCACCTGGTTCGAGAAGCCCTGGTTGCTGGTGGAATATGCGTTGTTATCCATGCCGTCCAGCATGAAGTTGTTGTACGTGCTGCGCATACCGTTCACGTTGAACGCACCTTCTCGCGGCGTCGTGTCCAGCATCGCAATGGCGGACTTGTGTACGTTGGTTGTCAGGAGCGCCAGATCGGAGTAGTTCCGCCCGTTGAGGGGTAAACCGACCACAGTCTGCGTGCCGATTACTTGGCCGTGCTCGCTGGAGTCGGTCTCTAATGCGGCGGCCGCGCCTTTCACTTCAATCGATTCGGTAATGGCTCCCAATTGTAAGTTCGCGTCCACGCGTTGGCGCGCGTTCACGTTGACCGCCACGTCAGTTGTAGTGAATTTCGTGAAACCGGTGGCTTCCACCGTGATGGTGTAGCGGCCTACCTTGACGTTAAAGAAATCGTAATTTCCATTGGCATCTGTCTGGGTCTTCGCCAGGATGCCCGTATCCTGGTTCAACAGCGTGACATCGGCGCCCGGCACAACAGCCCCGCTGACGTCACGTACCGTGCCCAGCACTTCGGCAGTCTCAAACTGCGCGAAGAGCAAAGGCGCTATGAGGAAACACCCCAATAGCAATGCAACTCTCGTAAATTTGTGCATGCTAACCTCTCATCGATCCGTTACGACCTCTTGGGGCGCGGGCTTTCCGGTCGCCTCATTCGGCGGCCGCGCCGCACCCGGCTTCAATTTCCACGTCCACGACAGCAGCACAATCCCCAACAGAGTCGAGCCGAGAATGCCGTAGAAACCGGCATTCCAGCCATACCGCTCCGCCAGAACCCCCAGTGCCTTCCCTTGAACGGTGCGGCCCAAATACCCGAACAGCCCGATAAAACCGGCCGCCGTGCCCACCGCTTTTTTTGAGGTAAAGTCCAGCCCCGCCACGGGGAGCAGCATCACCGGCGGGTAAACGAAAAATCCGATCACGCCGAACAGCACCAGATTCAGCCACAACATGCCGGCCGGCACATAAAGGATGCCTGCGAACGCCACGAACACGGACGCGAGGCAGAGCACCGAAATCATGCCGCGGCGGCCGCCCAGTTTGTCCGAAAGCCAGCCCATGAGCAGCGTGCTCCACATGCCGGCGAATTCGAAGATGGCAGTGCTGAATCCGCCCTGCTGCAGGCTGGCCTGCTTGATTTCTTTCAGGTAAGTCGGCCCCCAATCGAGCATGCTGTAGCGCGCGATGTACACGAAGAAATTAGCTATGGCTAGCAACCACAGGTACCGGTTCTTCAGAACGTAGTTGACCAGCAGTTCACGCGTCCCCAACTCCTGCTCGCAGCCGGCTTGGCCGGCGGGGTAATCGTTTCGATATTCCTCAACCGGCGGCAAGCCTACCGATTGCGGTGTGTCCCGTAGCCGCAGCAGCAAGTACACGGCGCACAATATTGCCAGCACGCCGGGCACATAGAAAGCGGAGCGCCATCCCCACCAAAGCGTGCTATATGCCGCGATCAACCCGGTCAGGGCGCCTCCAACGTTGACGGCGAGATTCCAGAACGCAAAGATCGTGCCGCGCTCGCTCACGCTGTACCAGTGACCCAGCGAGCGCCCGCAAGGCGGCCATCCCATACCTTGCGCCAACCCGTTCAGCGTCCAAAGCGCCAGGTGCACGTGATAGTGGTTCGAACTTCCAAAAGCAAAATTGCAAGCCGCTGTGACCAGTAATCCAAACGGCATGAAGTAGCGCGGATTGCTGCGATCGGACCAGGCACCCATCAGAAATTTCCCTATGCCGTAGGCGATGGCCGTGAGCGCCAGCAGGTCACCGATTTGGCCCTTGCTGTAGCTGAGGGCCTGCCCCATCTCTTTCGAGACCACCGGCAGATTATTCCGGACAAAGTAAAACGTGGCGTAACCGATGAAGGTGGCTTCCAGGATCCGCCAGCGATAGCGCGGATACAGCTTCTGCACCTGGTCGTCCGGGCGCCGAGCAACGTGGGCGGCGGGACGGAACACCCGCAGACGTGCGGTATCAACTCCCACTTTGGTCCCAATATAGCTATATTGAGATCTCAAGGTCAATAAGTACTGATTTTGAAGTTGGGGCAAACTCGCGAGTACTGGCACTCCGTTCTGTCCCACAATTGAGAGGATGCCCTTAAGCCACCATAGACTGCGCGTCGGAATCATCGGCGCGGGCCGCATCGGCCGCGTTCATGCCGAGACTGTGGCCTTCCGCCTTCCCGAGGCTGTTCCCGCAGCCATTGCCGACATCAACCGCCAGGCCGCCGAGGATGTGGCGGCGCGGTGCGGCATCCCGCGCGTGGCGGCCTCCGCCGCCGAAATCATTGCCGATTCCTCAATCGAAGCTGTATTGATTTGCTCGTCCACGGATACGCACGCGGACCTGATTTGCCAAGCAGCGCAAGCCGGCAAGCACATCTTCTGCGAGAAGCCGATCGATCTCACGCTGGCCAAAATCGATACGGCCCTGGCGGCAGCCAATAAGGCCGGGATCAAGCTGCAGATCGGTTTCAATCGCCGCTTCGATCCCAACTTCGCGCGTGTGCGCCAAGCCGTTGCCAGCGGCGAAATCGGCCAACCGCGCCTATTGCACATCATTAGCCGCGATCCCGCGCCTCCGCCGATCTCCTACATCAGAGTCTCGGGCGGCATCTTCCTCGATATGACCATCCACGATTTCGATATGGCGCGTTTCCTGATTGGCGACGAAGTTGAAGAGGTCTACACCGCCGCCGCGGTGATGGTCGATCCCGCCATCGGCCAGGCCGGCGACCTGGATACGGCGGTCGTGATGCTGCGGTTCCGCAGCGGCGCCATTGGAACGATCGATAATTCCCGTCAGGCGGCTTACGGCTACGACCAGCGAGCCGAGATTCTGGGCAGCGAAGGCGCCATCGGTACGGGCAATTGTTACCCCAACGAAGCCACCGTCAGTACCGCGGCATCGATTCGCCGCGACCTACCCTTCCACTTCTTCATGGACCGCTATACCGCCAGCTATGCCAATGAATTGGCCGCATTTGTTAGCGCCGTCATGAAGGACAAGCCGGTGCTCGTGACCGGAAGCGACGGCCGATTAGCCCTGCAAATCGGCCTCGCCGCGCGAAAATCGCACGACGAGCACCGGCCCGTGCGGGTGGCGGAAATTCAGTAGCCTGGAAGTTGAGTACCACGCCCCCAGTCCTACTCTGGTTCCGACTGGACCTCCGGCTGCGCGATAATCCCGCGCTCCGTGCGGCGGCGGCGACTGGCGCACCCGTGATTCCCGTCTACATCTGGGCCCCCGAGGAAGAGGAGCCCTGGCCGCCCGGCGCGGCGTCGCGCTGGTGGCTGCACCAGTCGCTCTCCAGTTTGCAGGCGAACCTCGCTGCCCGAGGCTCGCGTCTCATCCTTCGCCGCGGCCCCACTCTCCAAACTCTCCAACTCCTCGTCGCCGAGACCGGCGCCGCTTCGGTGTTCTGGAACCGGCGGTACGAACCAGCCGTGATTGCCCGCGATACAACGATCAATCCGTCGCTCCGTGATCAAGGCATTCGAGTGGAAACCTTCAACGCGAACCTGCTGTTTGAGCCTTGGACAATCCGAAGCCGGAGTACGCAGCGTCCATTTCAGGTTTTTTCCGCGTTCTGGAAAGTCTGCCGGAGCGCTCCGCTGCCCGAACCTCCACAGAATGCCCCACGCGATCTACGTGTGCCAACCACTTGGCCCGCCTCTCTCATACTCGGGGACCTGAGCCTCGAGCCGCGCATCAATTGGGCCGGCGGGCTGAAAGCGGCCTGGACTCCAGGAGAGGCCGGAGCCGTCGCACAATTGAAGAACTTCGCGCGCCGGAACCTGGCGGTATATACGTCCCAGCGGGACTTTCCGAGCGAGCCTGGCACATCCCGTCTTTCGCCCCATTTGCACTTCGGCGAAATCAGCCCGCGCCAAATCTGGCATGCCGTGCGGGACCCGGACAGCACCTATATCCGGGAACTCGGCTGGCGCGAATTCGCGTACCACATCTTGTTTCATTTCCCCCATACGCCCGACCAACCGCTGCGCCCCGAGTTCGCCGCATTTCCGTGGCGCACGGATGCCCGGCTGTTCAATCGTTGGCAGCGCGGGACGACGGGCTATCCGTTGGTGGATGCGGGTATGCGCGAGCTATGGACGACGGGCTGGATGCACAATCGCGCCCGTATGGTGGCGGCATCGTTCCTGACGAAGCATCTGCGGATCAGTTGGCAGGAAGGGGCGTATTGGTTCTGGGACACGCTGGTGGATGCCGACCTCGCCAACAATACGTTGGGATGGCAATGGAGCGCGGGTTGTGGTGCCGACGCGGCGCCCTACTTCCGCATCTTCAACCCGGTGCGGCAGATCGAGAAATTCGATCCGGCAGGCGAATATATCCGGCGTTGGATTCCGGAATTGGCGGGGAACGCAACAGACTACCCACAGCCCGTTGTGGACCACGCGCAAGCGCGCCGGGAAGCACTCAAAGCTTACGAGCAGACGCGCTCGTTCCGCTCGGGGCAGTGACTTACTAGGCCTTGTTTTCGGGCGAGCCTTCGTGGAGACCCTTCTTGAAATCCCGAATACCTTCCGCCAAGCCTTTGCCCAGTTCTGGTAACTTCTTGGGCCCAAAGAAGATCACAGCCACCGCCAGAATGAGCAGTAAATGGCTCGGTTGTAGCAAACCTTCAATCATGACAGCTTCAGTGTATCAGACTTCGCGGCGCGCCCCAGTAGCCTTTTCGAGTCCCTACCACCCCACGGGTCTCCCTTTGTTCTGGTCGTCGAGCCATTTCTGCAGCGGCGCGAAGTAATCGCGGATGGCCGTGGCGTCCATCTCGCGCGTACCGGCAATCTTCTCTAAGGCCTCCTGCCAGGGCCGGCTCTGCCCCATTTCGAGCATGGCGTTGAGCCTGCTCCCGGCGACCTTGTTGTCGAAGATGGAGCAGCGGTTCAGCGGCCCGGTGCAGCCTGCCGCCTGCGTCAAGGCGCGGTGGAACTGAAATTGAAGTATGTCGGCCAGGAAATAGCGCATGTACGGCACATTAGCCGCGACGTGATACTTCGCGCCGGGATCGAAATCCATTTCGCTGCGCGCTACGGGCGGCGCGATCCCCTGGTATTTCTCGCGCAATTGCCACCAGGTCTCGTTGTACTTGTCCGGCGGAATCTCACCATTGAATACCTTCCAGCGCCATTGGTCGATAACCAATCCGAATGGCAGGAAGGCAATCTTATCGAGGGCGCGATGCAGGAGCAGCCCGATGTCTTTCGAGGTATCAGGCGCCTTATCGAGCAGGCCCAGTTTGACGAGGTACTCCGGAGTCACCGAAAGCGCAATGGTATCGCCAATGGCTTCATGGAAGCCATCGTTCGCGCTGTCGCGAAACGAAGGCGCCAGCTTATTATAGGCTCGCTGGTAGAAATTGTGTCCCAGCTCGTGGTGAATGGTAAGGAAGTCTTCGCCGGTGATGTCGATGCACATTTTGAGCCGGAGATCGTCGACAGTATCGACGTCCCAGGCGCTCGCGTGGCACACTACGTCTCGGTCGCGCGGCTTCAAAAACAGCGAGCGCTCCCAAAAGGTTTCCGGCAGGGGAGCGAAGCCCAGCGAGACGAAGAAATTCTCGCCATACTTCACCATCTGCTTCCAATCGGTATTGCGCTGCTTCAGCAATGCGGTCAGATCGTAACCGGGATCTGCATTCGCTGGAGCCAGCAGAGGATAGATGTTGTCCCAATCCTGCGCCCACATATTGCCCAATAGCTGTGCCGGGATCGGCCCGCTGGCAGGCACAAGATCGCCGTATTTTTCACGCAGCCGCGCGCGCACATAGGCGTGTAGAGAAAGATACAGCGGGCGGACCTGTTCCCACAAGCGATCAAGCTCGCGCGAGAACGCGTCGGGCGGCATGTCGTATTTCGACCGCCACATCGCACCCGTGTCCTGGAACCCGAGTTCGCGCGCGCCCTTGTTCGCTAGCTCCACATAGCGCACGAAATCCTTGCGCATGGGGCGGGAGATCGCGTGCCACCCGGTCCAGGCATCCAGCAATTCTTTGGGATCGCGGCTTTCGGCCAGGATCTTGCTCAGGTCCTCCAGGTCTTTGCAGCTCTGCGGCCCGCTGGGGCAATACTTGCCCTTGCCGTAGGTACCCTCCATGGCCGCGGCGATGCGAGTCAATTCCTCGCTTTCTTTCGGATCGGAAGGAGTGGCCAGCGTGAGCGAGACCTTGAGCAGCTTGAGCTTGCGCTCCGTGACGGGGTCGAGCTTGAGCCCGTCGAAGCGCGTGGCCTGCTTGGCATATTCCACCGTCGCATTGATGGAACGCTCATCAAGCTTGGCAGCGACACTCTCCGTATCATCGGTGATGTACGTGGATTTGATCCAATCGGCCCGCGCCGCATCCACGCCGAGAACGTTAAGCTTCTGCTCGGCATCGTCGATGAATTTGCGGGCTTCCTCAGCGGTCGGCTTGCGCCCAGCGGCGAAAAGGACAGTGCCGAGGGTGGCCGCGGAAACGATCGCCACGGCGGGCAAAGTGCGCATCTGCATTAATAAAAGTTTAACGCGGGGCGCGTTGGAGTCAGATCGTTACGCCATAGTCAGGCCCGCCGAGGGCCGGCTGCTAAGGCCAACTCAGGCCGTTTGCTGATCGCCCGGTCCCAGCAGGATCGTGCCGCCTCTTCCTGACCGATTTCCTTCAACACGTGGCCGAGATTTACGAGCGCCTCGACGAATTGCCGGTTCTCTGCCAGTGCCCGCTGGTAGCACGCCACTGCGTCCTCGAGTTCGCCCCGTTTTTGAAAGACCAAGCCAAAGTTGTAATCCAGCTCCGGACTACCCTCACCAACTTCCAGCGCCGTCTGGTAAAGGGCGTGGGCCTCTTCGAGTTCCTCCGCCTCGAGTGCGAGCGCAACCAAACCACGGACGGCTTCGGGACAGTCAGGGCGCAACATCAGGGCTTCCTGGAAACAGAGTTTCGCCCGGTCTGCTGCCCCAAGCCGTGTATACGCCACGCCCGCATTCAGATATGCCTCGGGCCATTGGTGACGCTGTTCGATGCACGACTCGAAACTCTGTGCGCTGGCGACGAAATCGCCTCGCAGCAACTGCAGATAGCCCAGCCGGAATATGGCATCGCACCATTCGGGCGTATCTCGCGGAATCCCGCGGTAAAGGTCCTCGGCGGTTCTCGATTCGCCCTGCTGTTCCAATATCAGCCCAAGGTTCCAGATCGTGGCAGGCTGATGCGGATCAATGCGCAGAGCCTCCTCGTACGAGGTCCGGGCGGCGGCAAGCTCGTTCCTCTTCTGTTGGCAGGCGCCCAGGTTTCGCCACGCATGCTCGGAATCGGGTTGCAACCGGACGGCCTGCGCATACGCCTCCACGGCGTTCGCCAGCTCGCCCATTTGCTGGTATGCCATCCCCAAGTTGAGCCAGTTCTCAAATTGATCCGGCGCCAAGGCCGCCAGATCGAGGCGAAACTTCACCGCGACCGGGTAGTCTCCCTCGGCATAGGAGATCGTCGCCAGAGCTTCCTTGGCTACGAGCGAATCAGGCTGTAGTTCCGCAAGCATCGTGGCATAACGCCGCGCCGATTCGTGGTCGCTCGTTTCGATGAACATGGCCACCAGGTTACCCAGGGCTTCAGTGCACCGTGGATTGCGCGCCAGCACCTTGCGGTAATACTCGGCGGCCTCCGCGTGCCGGCCGGTTTGCTGGAAGGTTAGAGCCGTGGCAAAGATCGCCTCTTCGTTATCGGGAAACAGGCTGAGGTATTTGTCGAGCACCTCATGAGCTTCTTGCGGGTAACCGGAATGAATGAGGGCCACGCCCAATCCCAGCAGAGCATCGGATCGTGACCCGTCAATTTCAAATGCCCGGCGAAAAGATTCGGTTGCGGCTTCCCAGTCCCCCAGCTTTCCGCGGCATACCGCCAGGTTGAAGTGCGCTGTGCGATGTGCCGATTCCCGTTCCGTCAATTGCGCATATGTGGACGCGGCCGCGCCGAAATCGTCCATCTCATACTGGATCTGTGCCAGCATGGAATATAAGGCCGCGTCACCATCGCCCGCCTCAATCGCGCGGCGCAGTGTCGAGGCCGCGGCGGCCAGCTTCCCATCTGCCCGCTGAGAGGTGGCCTTCGATAGAGTCCGGTTCACGCTCTGTGGCTCTTATGGATGGATGCTCCTTGTAACTCTAGCCAACAGGCTACGGAAAACTTACCGGTGTCTCCCGTCAGAATGGCCGTCTCAGGAGGCGCGGGCCGGTGGGTGGGAAGCGGTTGGGTAGTACCCAACAAAGCTGTTTGCGAGGGCTCCTCAACCGAGTTGCCCAAAAGCGAGGCGCAAATTCGGCCCAGCCAATCGTCGTTCCGGGAAACTCTCATCCAATAGAGCCGTGCCCGTTCGCCAGCATCGGCAAAAAACCCCACACCGCCGGAAGCCGGCGCATCATCGGTCCAGGAGTCCACCTCCTGGCCTTCCAAGGATGCGACAAAACGATTTCCCTTCACCTGTACCGAGACCTGGTAGGCGGTCTGGCTGTGCACCATGATCGACAACGGCACTTCCACTCTGTGACCCTGTTTGCCCCCGGTCACCGGGTAGTGCACGATGGAAATGACCGGCCGCAGACCCGCCTTCAAAACGTGGAACTGCATGGCGTAATAGTTTTGATTGTCGTGGGCGCGCACTACCCAGCTCAAACCCTGGTTTTCGATTTGACCCAGAAATTCCAGGCGGTAATCCGTATAGTTCAGGCTAGGCTGAAACAGCGCCAGCCGGCCGGGCCGAACGTAACCGTCGGGATGCCGCTCCCAGCCAAGCGCCCCGCCTTTGGAAGTCGCGCCCCACGCTTCCATTCCGCGTTCAAAGGTATCGGTCACTTGGATGGCCGCGCGCCGGGCCACTATGGCGTGCGCCCACGCCAACGGACCGCTGGAATGAACCCCTCCGGCCGGCCGCGGTACTCCCGGCGGATGTTTGGTAGAGCCCTCGAATTTTCGGATTTCGGCCGAGGCCTCGCGATGGATCATGCGTTTTTCCATCTTGGCTACGTTCGATCCGATCCACAGGCCGGTGGTCACCAGCAGGGAGGCGGCCATAGCCTTTCCGGCGATCTGCATCATCAGCCGGCGTTTTCCCCAGTGGGAGGGATTTAGGAAGGCAAAAGCATCCTCGCCGAGCGTGTTCTTGGCTACGGCTTTCCGGGGCTCAAGTTCCTCTAGCCGCTCGAATACCGGACGGACGCCAAGAGCCGGCATCGAGAGTTCCATTACGTGGGGAATCGGCGAAGAGTTGCTGGGGACGCCCTGGGCGGGCACACCCGGTTGAGGCACCGGAACGAAACCGAACATAGGAATAATGGCCTGCGGGTGGGAACTGTATTGCTGCCGGTGGCTGAGGCAGCAAAACTCCGCATCCAGAATGAGACGAACCGGACCAATCTCTTTGCCACAAAGTAAGCAGGTCAACGGGCTCCTCGTTAATTTATGCGGTAATGGTAGCGTACCGGGTTCTCAAATAAACGCTCCCGTCTGGCCAGCCCGTTCCATAACATCGGTCAACGTGAACCCGCTAACGAAGGAGCAAAACGAGTCCGTCGCTGCAGCCGGGATAGAATAAGGGTATGGAGTATACGCCCTCCGCATCCCGGCCGGCGCTGTTCGGCTCCGACTAACCATACCTGTTTCCCACATTCCAAACGCAAGCAATTCAATCAGGAGGTGGTTAATGCAAGTCCAGGAACGCGTTCGTCCGGACCTTCCCAGCATTGCCGGACCTCTGCCGGGTCCGCGGGCGTTGGCCGTGATCGAGCGGGATCGCGAGGTGGTATCTCCCTCGTACACGCGCTGCTATCCGTTAGTGGCCGCGCGGGGCGAAGGGGCCATGGTCGAAGACGTCGACGGCAACCGTTTTCTCGATTTCAACGCCGGAATCGCCGTTGTCGCGACAGGCCATTGTCATCCACGCGTGGTGGAAGCGATCCAGCAGCAGGCGGCGCGCCTGATTCACATGTCCGGCACCGATTTCTACTACGAGGAAATGGTGGCGCTCGCCGAGAAACTCTCGGAAATCGCGCCGGGCGAGGCGCCGCGGCGCATATCTTTTGGAAACTCCGGGACGGAAGCAATAGAGGGCGCCATCAAACTGGCACGCTATGCCACCCGCCGCGATAAAATCATTGCCTTCTTCGGAAGTTTCCATGGCCGGACTCTGGGCGCGTTATCGCTTACGGCCCGTAAAGTCGTGCAGCGCGAAGGTTTCGGGCCTTTGCTGCCGGGCGTGGCACATGCGCCTTATCCTTATTGTTACCGCTGCCCTTTCGGCAAGGAGCCCGAAAGCTGCGCAGTGGAGTGCGTGAAATTTATCGAAAACACGCTGCTGAAGACCATCGCGCCGGCCGAAGAAACCGCTGCGATCGTCGTGGAACCCGTGCAAGGCGAAGGCGGCTATATCGTACCGCCGCGGAAGTTCTTTGAGGAACTGGAGCGCGTCGCCCGCCGAAATGGTATTCTGCTCATTTTCGATGAGGTGCAGTCGGGGATGGGGCGAACCGGCAAGATGTGGGCGGCGGAGCATTTCGATGCCGTGCCGGACATTTTCGCGGTGGCCAAGGGAATCGCGAGCGGGCTGCCCTTGGGTGCTACGGTGGCGCGGGCCGATCTGATGACCTGGCCTCCGGGAGCGCATGCCTCTACTTTTGGAGGCAACCCCGTTTCGTGCGCCGCGGCCCTAACTACGATCGCCCTGCTGCAGGAAGAACTAGTGGAGAACGCCGCTCGCATGGGCGCTTACCTGATGGACCGCATGCGCGAATGGCCGCGGCACTTCCCCGTCGTAGGCGAAGTACGGGGACTCGGCTTGATGATCGGCGTCGAGTTGGTGCGCGATCAGAATACTCGCGAAAAGGCGCCGCAACTGCGCGATCGTGTGGTCCAGCGCGCTTTTGAGCGCGGCCTGCTGGTGCTCGGCGCAGGCGAGAACACAATCCGGTTAAGCCCGCCCCTGGTGGTGAATCGCGATCAGTGCGATTTCGCTTTGGAAATTCTGGCGGAAGGCATTGCAGAGGCGAGCCGCAACGGATGAGAACGCTCGACGTCGGCTGCGGGATGAACAAGCAACCCGGTTCCATTGGAATCGACCGAAATCCCGCCAGCCGGGCCGACGTTCTAGCGGATCTGGACCGCTTCCCCTATCCATTTGCCGACGGCTCGTTCGATCGCTTGACCGCCATTCACGTCATCGAGCATGTCTCGGACGTGATTCGCACCATGGAGGAGTTTCACCGCCTGGTCCGCGCCGGTGGAACCGTGCGGATTGAAACCCCGCATTACACGGATTTCAGCTCGTTCTGCGATCCCGCTCACAAAAGTCACCTCAACAGTTTCAGTTTTCGTTATTTCGGCGAGAAGCACGGCGGCTTCGGCTACTATTCGGCCGTGAAGTTCCGTGAGATTTTTGTACGCGTCAAGCTACTGGCTTTTTGGAGGTGGCTTGGGTTCGAATTCCTGGTCAACCGGTTCCCGCGGTACCGCCGGTTTTGGGAGTATTACCTCTGCTACGTCGTGCGGGGCAAGGTGATGGAATTCGAGTTCGAAGTGCTGAAATGATCGGCCTCTTGTACCGCGCGGCCGACGCGCTGCGGCGCCATAAGCTAAAGGATGATCACGGCCGCGTGGGAGAAGACCTGGCCCACCGTTTTCTACGGAAGCGGGGCTGCACCATCGTTGCGCGGCGCTACCGACCCAACTCGGGCGGAGGCGAAATCGATCTGGTGGTATGGGAGCGCGGAACCCTGGTCTTTGTAGAAGTGAAAACCCGCGCGACCGCTGAGTTCGGACTGCCGGAGCGCGCGGTCGATCGCGAAAAGCAGGCCTATCTCGCCCACGCCGGCCGCGATTATGCGCGCCGCGCGGGCGTCGAATGGGGCAAGGTCCGCTTCGATATCGTCAGTATTATCCTGAGCAGGCCGCCGGACATTCAATGGATCCGCGACGCCTTCCGGCCGCAAGCATGGACTCCGCGGCGCATTTCGCACGTGTGAAATCGTCCAGCCGCTTCGTCGAATTCTAGCAACCAAGCGGGCCATCTGTTCGTCACGGACGGTATGAAACTACTGTGCTTCTCGCTGCTGGGCGCGCTCTCCGCGCTGGCGCAGCCGGTCTCATTTGGGGTCAAAGGAGGTGTCCCGCTCACCGATTTCTTTAACATTACTGGCCAGGGCAATCTCAACCAGTTCGCCAGTTATCTGAGTTCCACCAACCGCTACATCATCGGTCCGACGATCGAATTGCGCTTGCCTTTCGGACTCGGCGTCGAGTTCGATGCGCTTTACCGGCACCTGAACTATAACAGCAGGTTCATGGGGGTCGATACGTTTACCACGAGTGCCACGACGGGAAACGCTTGGGAGTTTCCACTGTTGGCCAAATATCGTTTCCCCTCCAAAATCGCGCGCCCTTATGTGGATGCCGGTATCGCTTGGGATACCTTGAGCGGGCTGACCCAGTCGATCACCACCACCGTTTTCCCCACCCACACCACGAACAGCTCGACCTCCAACCCGCCGGAGCTACAACACAACACCACGACCGGTTTCGTCATCGGTGCGGGCATCGATATTCACGCGCTGTTTCTGCACGTCTCGCCAGAAATCCGCTACACGCGCTGGGGGTCGGAACATTTTCTTTCGCCAGGCGGTGGCCTCGCGAGCAATCAGAATCAGGCGGAGTTTCTACTGGGAATCACGTTTTAACCCCACCCGTCGCTTTCGCCGCAGGTCCGGCTGCCGTGATGTAGAATGGCACGGGAGTCCGAACATGTTTAAGAAGTGTATGGCTGCGGCCGTAGCTTTCGGTGCGGCGTTCTGGGCGGCCCCTGCGCTGCGCGCGGACGCCTCCGCCGACCTGAAAGCCACGGTGGACCGGTCCCTCAAAGCCATGGGCGCGGAGAACCTGAAAACGGTGGTGATTACCGGCGAAGGCTGGGATGGCTGTGTGGGGCAGCCCTATGATCCCAATTCGCCGAATTGGCGTAAGTTCGCCAATCGGAATTATGTCCGGTCCATCGATTTCGAAGCGCGCGGGTGGAGGCTCGAACGGGTCCGCGGCGAAGGCGAAAATCCGGGGCGCGGCGGCTGCGGCGCCGGACCGATCGCCGACCAGCCGCAGAACCAGGTGACGATGGCCGGCCCCAACGCTCCCTGGAATACGCAGCTCGAATACATCTTGCTCCCGGAGGGTTTCCTCCGCGTGGCTATGGAAAAGAACGCGACGGTTTCGCCCGAAACCATTAAAGGCAAGAAGTTCACCGTGGTTTCCTTCATAGGCGATAACAAGGCTCCTGTGAATGGCTATATCAATGATCAGGGCTACGTGGAAAAGGTCGAAACGAAAATCGATAACAATGTTCTGGGCGATATCACCTGGAATGCGATCTACACCGATTGGAAAGATTTCGGCGGCTTGAAGTTCCCCACGCATATCGAACAGTTCCAAGGACCGCCCAAATATTTCGACTTAGCGGTGAGCGATGTGAAGCCGAATGCCCCCGTTGATCTGACGCCGCCGGCGGGTCGCGGACGTGGCGGTGCGGGCGCCGTCGCGGGTCGTGGCGGTCGCGGTGGGCCCGCCGGACCTATCTCGGAGGATCTCGGCGGCGGCTTTTGGCTGATCACCGGCGGGTACGGCGCTATCGTCGCCGATTTCAAGAATTACATCGTCGTCATCGAAGGGCCGCAAAACGATATGCGCGCCGAGCAGATCATTAATGAAGCCAAGCGGCTGGTGCCCAACAAGCCCATTAAGTACGTGATCAACACGCACGCCCACTTCGATCACTCCGGCGGGCTGCGTGCCTTCATCGCCGAGGGCGCCACCATTGTCACCCACCAGGCCAACAAGACCTATTACGAAAAGATTTTCAAAGACCCGCATACGCTCGTTCCCGATAAGCTCTCGCAGATGAATCCACAGCCGAAGATCAAGATCGAGACCATGACCGAGAAAAAGGTTATGACCGATGGCGAGCATACCATCGAGCTCTATCACGTGCAGGGCAGCACGCATAATATCGGCATGTTGATGGCCTATTTGCCCAAGCAGAAGGTGCTGATCGAAGCGGATGAGTTCAACGTCGGCGCGGCTAACACCCCCACTCCCGCCCAGATCAATCCGTATCACACCAACCTGCTGGCGAATATCGAGCGGCTTCATCTGGATGTGGACCGCATCATTCCGATCCACTTGCCCGGCGATAACCGCAAAGTCACGATGGCCGAGCTCTACACGGCCACCGGGACGAAGAAATAGCGCGTGGGGCAGGCTTCCAGGCCGATTCGACCATGAGCAACCCTGGTTTCGCTTCCGCTCCCATGTCTGATGCGGTTACGGACAATATCCGCGTCGAAGTCCTCTCGCAGTACTCCGCGGAAAACTCCAAGCCTTTTGAAGATCTCTGGGTATTTCAATATACGGTGCGCATCACCAATCAAGGCGATGAACAAGTACAGCTTGTGAGCCGCCATTGGATCATCACCGACGCGTTCGATCATACCGAAGAGGTTCGCGGCCCCGGCGTCGTTGGCGAGCAGCCGCGCCTAGGCCCCGGCGAATCGTTCCAGTATTCCTCCTGGTGCCCGTTGAAGACGCCAACCGGAACCATGCACGGTACGTATCAGATGGTGGGGGCGGGCGGGAGGCGCTTCGATATCGCGATTGCGCCGTTCGCTTTGAAGGCGCGCTACACGGTGAACTAAAGGAGATGTGGAAACAAGGGCGCTGGCAACAAGCCCGGATTTATACCAGTCAACCGGTATGAAAATGCGTTGACGGGACAGGTTCTTTTGGGTTAGACTGTATCCTGACCGGCGGAGACGCCGCCGGGGCCTGCATCATCTATTTCGAATCACCCTACCCATGCTCAATATTCTTTCCGCGATACTACTGCTTTCTTTGGCCATTGCCCCGGCATTGCATGCGCAATGGCTCGGTTACGCAACGAAAGATGTCCCGAAAAAAGCCGACGGCACTCCCAATCTCTCGGCGCCCACTCCGCGGACCGGCGACGGTAAACCCGACCTTTCGGGGATGTGGGGATGGATCAATATTGGACCGCCGTGCGGGGCCCAGTGCACGGATACGCAAATCTCGCGAGAGTTTGTCAATATAGCTTCCACGCTCAAGACTCCCCTGCCGTACCAGCCGTGGGCCGCGGCGCTGGTTAAGAAGCGGAGCATCGAGCAGGGCTCGGATCCCAATGTGCATTGCATGCCGCGAGGCGCGCCGCGCATCTGGACGGACGACTACTACAAACGAATTTTCGAAGTTCCCGGCCGTGTGATCATCCTGACCGAGCGCAACATGCAGTACCGGCAGATCTTCACGGATGGAAGACCCTTTCCGAAGGACCCGAATCCCACCTGGAACGGGTACTCAGTGGGCCATTGGGAATGGGACACGTTCGTGGTAGAGACCATCGGCTTCCGCGACGATCTGTGGCTCGATGCCGCCGGGAATCCGCTGACCGATCAAGGCAAAATGACAGAGCGAATCAGGCGGCCCAATTATGGCACGCTAGAAGTCGAGATCACGATCGACGATCCAAAGGCCTATACCGCGCCATGGACGGTGAAAATCACCCAGCCATTGATTCTCGACAGCGAACTGATCGATTATTACTGCCTCGAAAATGAACGCGACTCCCACCATATGAGGAAACAGGACAGTCCGATCGGCGTGCAGTAGCATCCGGGCGGAGGCAGCTAGGCCCCAGTTTCCGTAGAAAAAGGCTTGCGGGCTCCAAACAGATAAATCTCGCAGAAGGCATCCGCCAACTCGGCGGGTCCAAGCGAACCGCCCTTTTGGTACCACTCGACCGTGCGGTCGAGCAGTCCGCGAAGCATGGAAGCGAGATAGCGCGACTCCACATCCGCGCGAATAGATCCGTTTTTCTGCCCTGCCTCGATCACGCGCCGGATTCCGGCTTGGTAAGCCTTGCGTATGCTGACAATTTCAGCGAGGCGCTCCGGCGATAGCGCGCGCACCTCGGCCAACGCGGTTGCATGCTGAGTCTGATCACGGAGCAGGCTCACGCAATGTGCTCGAATGAGCACAGCGAGGTGCTCCAGAGGGCAAGTAATCCCCTCGACGGCATTCTTCACCTCCTCCTGCAGGGTTTCGAGCGAGCACTTCGTGATCAGGTAAAGCAGGTCCTCTTTGCTCTTGACGTGGTAGTAGAGCGTGGCCTTCTCCATACCAATCAAGGCCGAGAGCGACCGAGTGCTGGTGGAAGCGTAACCCTGCCGGGAAAACAGTTCCGCCGCGGTGCGGACGAACTTGCCGAGAGTGCCGCTGTGTCCCGAGCCCGGCCGCCTCCTGCGTAGACTTTGCAATTGAGGCAAGGGATGCCGTCCATGGGCTGGAGTGACAATACCCTCGAAGAAGACCCGATCACAAATTCCAGCAAGATCGTCCAGCGATAGCCGGCCCGAACTCTGATACCACCTTGGTGTCCAGTTGAGATAGTTAAGAAGTGCGAGCCGAAGGATGGGCACAGGGATGTCGGTGCGCAGGACGCCCGCTTTCACGGAAGATGCGAGCTCGCGATCGAGCACATGAGAATAATTTCTGCGCAGCCCGGTCAATTCGCGGCGGTGGGCGCGAGAGACCGACCGGAATTCGGTGATAGAGGCAAGCGCCCGAGCCGAATTTTCGAACAATCCCTGCAGATGGGCGCGAATAAAGGCATTCAGACGCTCCCGATCGTTCCCGCAGCCGCCGAGTGCAGCACCGGCCTCCCGCTCCACGGCTTCCAGGGCAAGCCGGCTGATTCGATATAGCAATTCCTCCTTGCCGGAGACGTGATAGTAAAGCGACGCCTGATGAATGTTCAGGCGGGCTGCAATTTCGCGGGTGGTGGTTTCGCTGAATCCTTTTTCACAGAACAGCGCGGCGGCGGCATCGAGTATCAACTGAGATGTGGGGCCGGCCATTTCGGCATTGTGGCTCTGGGCCGGCGCAGCCCTTCCCGCGGGGGCTTTATGTGCCGCGGCCTTGGTTTTGGGAACGGCGCGCCCCGGCCTTTCAATCGCGTTCTTCACGCCGCGCAGCGCAAACCGTGCATGCTCTCGGACGAGCGCTTCCGCGCCGGCTGCATCACCCGTTTGAATGGCGTCGAGAATGGCTTCATGTTCCCGAATCGCATGCACAAAACCTCCCGGTTCCGCAGGGGTCACCACCGCGCCGGGAGAGGCGAAAGCAATGGACTGCACGCGCTCGAGAGAAAGTTGCAGCATCGGACTTCTTGCCAGCGCCGTTAGGGCTTTGTGAAAAGCCAGGTTCAATTCGGCGAAGCGCGCCATCTGGCCGGCAGTCGGAGAGTCCGTTACACTGAACGAGGCCGTCGTCTCCGCCAGTTCCGCATTGAGGCGGCGGGCCCGGTCCAGTTGCGCGGCATCCACGCCCCGCTTTGCCGCTAAACCCACGGCAAGGCTCTCCAGGGCACCGCGCGCTTCGATGGCGTCCGCGATGTCCTGACTACTGAGAACACGAGGCACGTACTCGCCCGCGGATAACTCTTCCAATAGACCTTCCTCATACAGTCTTTCCAACGTGGCGCGAACGATCGGCCGGGAGGCGCCGAGCGCTCGCGAAAGTTCCACTTCCTCGATGGCTCTTCCGGAGGTCAATTCACCGCGCAAAACCATTTCGCGAACGGTGACCAGCGTCTGGGCGCGGCGCGAATTCACGCCTGAAGGATTATTCATTCGAAGGTCTTTGCGAAGAGTGAGCAGTTCACATGATAGCCTAGCGTAGACTAGCGCCGCCCTGGGGCTTGTGTTCATACCTGTCGGCTGGTATGATTTCGCAAGCGCTTGTGTTTACCGGCGCCTGCCTGGAGGACGTCCCATGAAACGCACATTCGCGGGATTGCTGCTTGCCTGCCTGGTTGTGCCGGTGCTGCCTGCCGGCGGACCTGAGCCGAAACTTGCCTCAGCCGCGCGGGACGAGAACAGGAGTACGGTTTTCGAACTGCTGCGCCAAGGCTCCGAAGATGTCAACGCGCGCCTCGGAGATGGTAGCAGCGCTCTGCACTGGGCGGTCCGGTCTGACGACCTGGAAATGGTTTCCCTTCTTCTCCAGGCCAAAGCCGATGCCAACGCCGCCGATCCGGACGGTATCACCCCTCTGATTCTCGCCTGCGGCAATGCCAACGCCGCGATTGTGAGCAAGCTGATCGCGGCTGGGGCGAACCCGAATCTGGCCGACGCGGCCGGTTCCACACCGCTGATGGCTGCCGTCCGGCGGCCAGAAATGGATGACATCCGGCTCCTGCTCCAGGCGGGAGCCAACGTCAATGCGCGTGACAACAAAGCTCAGGATACGGCTCTGACTATTGCTGTGCGCGAAAACAACACGCCCGCGGTACGCCTCCTGCTGGACCACGGAACCGATGTGAATGCCGCGACGCGCGTGGGCAAGGCTCCGGCGCGTCGTCCGCCAGGCGCGGGAGGCGGATCGCACGGCGTCGGTATCGTCCGCAGCGGATGGCCGGAGCGCGGATATCAGGACGCCACGCCGGGCGGCATGACTCCGCTTTTGTTCGCCGCGCGGGACGGGCACACCGAAATCGCACGGATACTGATCGCCGCCGGTGCGAAAGTGAATTTGCCGGATGCTAACAAGATCAGCCCGCTGGTTATGGCGATCACGAATAACCAGCCCGAGACTGCCGACCTCCTCATCCAGAGCGGCGCCGAAATCAACACCGCCGATTTCTGGGGCCGGACCGCTCTGTGGTCAGCGATCGAGATGCGCGACATCGAATACAGCCGCAGCGGTGAACACAACGTCGATCGAGATCGCCTATTACAATTGATTCGCTCCCTGCTCGACCATGGAGCGAATCCGAACGTGCGCACGGCCGAAGTTCCGCCGACTCGAAGATACCTGATGGGCCTGGGCGATCTTTCGTGGGTGGACTTCACAGGGCAGACGCCGTTTCTGCGCGCGGCATTGTCGGGCGATCTGGCGGTGATGAAACTGTTGCTGGAAAGAGGAGCGGACCCCAACATCCCCACATTTTCCGGCACCACTGCGCTGATGGCGGCGTCCGGAGTCAACTGGGTAGTAGCCCAGACTTTTACGGAAGATCCTACAACCCAACTCGAAGCCGTTCGCCTCTGCCTTGAAAAAGGCGCGGACATCAATGCGGCAAACTCGATGGGATTGACTGCGGTGTTCGGCGCAGCCAATCGCGGTGAAGATCATATTCTCGAGTTTCTGGTAGAACACGGAGCGCGCCTCGACATCAAAGACAAGGAAGGAAGAACTCCGATGGTTTGGGCCGAAGGCGTGTTTTTGGCAACCAATGCGCCGGAGCGGAAGCCCTCCACGATCGCCCTCATTGACAAGCTTTTAAAGAAGAATACGGCGGCGGGATCGCCGGTGGCGAGCGTGCGATGAAATCATATTCCCTGATCGCAGTTCCCGGGCTTGTGTTGTGCATGATGCAATCTGCCGGCGCGCAGGCGCCGGCGTTGACGGACCAGCAATTTCTCGCAAAAAATTGCCAGGGATGCCACAATGATCGCCTGAAGACCGGCGGCTTATCTCTGGAACACGCCGATCCGGCACAGGTTTCCAGCAAGCCCGAAACCTGGGAAAAGGTCGTGCGGAAATTGCGCGCCGGAATGATGCCGCCCGCCGGAGCACCGCGGCCCGCTCGAACGGAGATCGATTCATTTGTAGCGCACGTCGAGAGCTCGCTCGATCAATACGCGGCCAAACATCCGAACCCAGGCTACGTCGGGTTGCATCGTCTCAACCGGGCCGAATACGCCAACGCCGTGCGCGATCTGCTTGCGGTGAAGGTGGACGTTGCGATGCTTTTGCCTTCGGACGATTCCAGCGACGGCTTCGACAATAATGCCGATGCTCTGGGCGTATCGCCGGCGCTGCTGGAACGGTACGTAGGAGCGGCCACCAAGATCAGCCGGCTTGCAGTTGGCGATCCCGGCATAGCTCCCGCCACGGAAACATGGCGCGTTCCCGGCGACCTTGCGCAGACGGCGCACATCGAAGGACTGCCCCTCGGGACGCGAGGCGGCATTCAGTTCGAGTACGCCTTTCCGCTGGATGCGGAATACGGGTTCAAGATTCGGGCTCGCAGCGCAGGTATCGGCGTCGGCGCCGGCGGTGGACCCGTGCCACTGGAAATCACTCTGGATGGCGTGCGCATAGACCCGGGCGCCCGCCCCACTGATTTCCGCTACAAAGTGAGTGCCGGGCCGCACACGATAGGTGTTGCCATGCCGGAGTACAATTCGGCGGGCGTTGACGATATTTACGCGGTGTATGCCAACAACGCCGCCGTTTCGAGTGTCGCGATTACCGGACCGATCAATCCCACGGGTCCCGGCGACACGCCTAGCCGGCGCAGAATCTTCGCTTGCCACCCTTCTTCCAGTGAAGACGAAATGGCATGCGCAAAACGTATTCTGCAGTCGCTCACGTCGAGAGCGTTCCGCCGGCCGGCGCGCGATTCGGATCTCGAAACACTGCTCAGTTTTTACCAGGAGGGCAGGAACGCGGGCGGGTTTGAGCATGGCATTGAAGCGGCGCTTGCGCGCATTCTGGTAGACCCATGGTTCATTTTCCGTTTTGAAAAGGAACCGGCTGGCACCCCGCCAGGCGGCATCTATGCCGTCACTGATGGCGAACTCGCCACACGGCTATCGTTCTTCCTGTGGAGTAGCATTCCCGACGAAGAATTGCTCACCCTGGCTGAGCAGAACAAGCTGCACGAACCCCAGATTCTGGAGCAGCAGACCTGGCGGATGCTGGCCGATCCCAAAGCGTCCGCGTTGGCCGAAAACTTCGCTGGCCAGTGGCTTTACCTCCGTGAGCTGAAAAACGCCCGGCCGGAAACCCGGGATTTCAACGACAATCTCAGGCAATCTTTCCGTCGGGAAACCGAGCTTCTGTTCGACAGCATCGTGCGCGAAGACCGAAGTGTGGTGGATCTTCTAAACGCCGATTACACCTTCGTGGATGAACTTCTCGCCAGGCATTATGGCATCCCTGGTGTTTACGGCAGCCGGTTTCGGCGCGTGAAGTTGGCGGATGACGCGCGCCGTGGACTCCTTGGGCAGGGCAGCATTTTGTTGGTGACGTCGGTAGCCACAAGAACATCGCCGGTGGCGCGTGGCAAATGGGTTCTGGAAAATATCCTGGGGAGCCCGCCGCCTCTACCGCCGCCCAACGTGCCGGCGCTGCCGGAGAGTGCATCTTCCACCAAAGTAGTTTCGGTACGGGAGCGCATGGAAGCGCACCGCCAGAACGCGGTCTGCGCCGCCTGTCACAAAATCATGGACCCCATCGGGTTTTCACTTGAAAATTTCGATTTGACCGGCAAGTGGCGGGCAAGTGAGGGAGGCTTGCCGATCGATGCATCCGGGCAGTTGGTGGACGGCACCAAGATTTCCGGGCCGGCCAGCCTGCGGGAGGCATTGCTGAGCCGCTCGGACGTGTTCGTTTCTACTTTGACTGAGAAGCTGTTGGTGTACGCGCTAGGCCGCGGCGTGAAATATTACGACATGCCCGCCGTGCGGACGATTGTCCGAGATGCGGGCCGCAATAATGATCGTTTTTCCTCGATCGTGCTCGGAATCGTGAAGAGTACGCCATTTCAAATGAAGATGAAGCCCATGGAAAAGACCGCACCCGAAACGCAGAGCGCTGCCTTGCGTTGAACTCGGTGTGAAGCAACAGGAGAGACCAGGCATGACGTTCATTACGAAAAAACATCTTCCTCGCCGGACATTCCTGCGCGGAGCAGGAGTCGCGGTTGCCCTGCCGCTGCTGGACTCGATGGTTCCGGCGCAGACAGCCCTGGCAGAGACGGCGGCGAATCCCCGCACTCGGCTCGGATGCATCTATGTCCCGCACGGCGCCACAATGGACAAGTGGACGCCCGCGAAGGAGGGCAAAGGCTTCGAGTTCACCGAGATTCTGCAGCCGCTGGAGAAATATCGAGATCGCCTGGTCGTAGTAAGCAACCTGGCGCATCCGCAGGCCGCCGGCATCGGCAGCGATGCGGGCGCCGACCATGCCCGCTCCGCCGCTGTTTTTCTCAGCGGCGCCCATCCAGAGAAGGAAAGTGTCCACGTAGGCATCACGATTGATCAGATCGTGGCCGAAAAGCTCGGACAGGATACGCCGCTCCCATCCATGGAAGTCGCTATCGAGGAGAACGGCCTCAACTGCGGCGCCGGCTACGGCTGCGCTTACACCAACACAATCTCGTGGAAGACGGCCACGGTGCCCCTGCCGATGGAACATAATCCGCAGGTTCTTTTCGAGAAGCTATTCGGCGAAGGCACCACGTCCGACGACAGAGTGGCGCGACGGCAACAGTCCCGTAGCCTGCTGGACTCTTTGACCAAAGAAATCGCATCGCTCAACAAAGAGCTCCCTGCTTCGGATCGCTCTCGTATGGCCGATTATCTCGATGATGTGCGCGAACTCGAGCGGCGCATTCAGAAAGCCGATCAGCAGACTTCCAAAGAAGTCAAAGTCCCCGACGCTCCCGTCGGCATTCCCGAAGCCTTCGACGATCACTTCAAGATCATGTTCGATCTGCAGGCTCTCGCGTTCCAGGCTAACGTGACGCGCGTTGCAACCATGATGTATGCCCGCGACACTAGTGGGTCTGTCTATCCGCAGAGCGGGGTCCGCGAAGGTTTCCACGTGGCGTCGCATCACTCGAACAATCGCGCCAACATGGACCGGTTTGCGCTGATCAATCGCTACCATACGGGCCTGCTGGCTTATTTCCTGGAGAAACTGCGCTCTACGCCCGATGGAGACGGAACATTGCTCGATCACTCGCTGATCCTGTACGGGAGCAGCATGAGCAATGGGAACCAGCACGATCATGACCCGCTGCCGGTCCTGGTCGCCGGCGGCGCTTCCGGCAAACTGGAGGGCGGGCGCCACATCACCGCCGCACCGCACACGCCCATGTCGAACCTGCTCCTGAGCATCCTCGGCAAGCTGGGAATTCAGCAGAACTCGTTCGGCGACAGCACCGGCACCATCGATCTTTGATGCGGAAAGGCACGGCCGCCTAGCTGAAGTTTGCCTTTTCTGGGATAGAATCCTAGATCACGGGCCGGCCAGCGGAGTTCAGTTCTTCGGCCCGGATACGGAGGTAGTTTCCGTGAAGAATCTGTCAATCCTCGCGGCCCTTGCAGCCGCGTTGTTCGTTTCTTCTGCAAACGCGGACGTGCGAGAGGCTGACGTTACCGGCGGACGGGTGACCGGTGTTCCTGCCGATGGCGTGGTTTCCTTCAAGGGAATTCCATTCGCGGCGCCCCCGGTAGGCCCGCTGCGCTGGAGATCCCCGCAACCGGTGAAGACTTGGACCGGAGTGAAAGAGGCAGCCTCATTCGCGCCCGGGTGCATCCAGAATGCAGGCTCGGCGGGCCGATTCGGCGCGCCCCCGGCGCTCAGTGAGGACTGTCTCTATCTCAACGTCTGGACGCCCGCCAAAGCGGCGAGCGACAAACTGCCGGTGATGGTCTGGATCTACGGCGGCGCCTTCACCGGCGGGATGACTAGCATTCCGACGTACGATGGCACGCACCTCGCTCAAAAAGGAGTGGTCCTCGTGAGTGTAGCGTATCGGCTCGGCGCCTTCGGTTTTCTCGCGGATGCCGACTTGACCCGTGAAAACGGGGGCTCGTCCGGGGACTTCGGCTTGGAAGACATGATCGCCGGCCTGAAGTGGGTGAAAAACAATATTGGTAAGTTCGGCGGAGATCCTGCGCGAGTCACCATCTTCGGCGAATCTGCCGGCGGAATCGCGGTGAGCATGCTCTCGGCTTCCCCCGCGGCGAAGGGTCTGTTTCAGGGTGCCATCTCGGAAAGCGGCGGCAATTTCGGCCCTGCCCGAATCGATAACGGCGCGACGGAAGGCGGAGTCACTATGGTCACGCTGAAGATGGCCGAGGCAGCCGGGCATCAATTCCTCGAAAAGCTCGGGGCAAATGACATTAAAGCCGCGCGCGGGCTTAGCGCGGAGAAGATCCAGGCCGGGTTGGGGCAGGCAGCGCAGACGCGTTTCTGGCCTGTGTTTGACGGGAAGGTGTTGCCAAGCGATCAGTATGAGCTGTATGAAGCCGGCCACTTTAATGACACGCCGGTGCTCATAGGGACCAACTCGGACGAGGGCGCTTCCTTTGCCCGCCCGGGTGTGACCAAAGCCTCTTTCGAAGAGCAAGTCCGTACGGGTTACGGCAAACAGGCTGATGCCATTCTTGCGGCTTATCCGCATGCCAGCGACGAGGAGGCGATGCAGTCGAGCCGCGACCTGTTTCGCGACTCGGTTTTTGCCTGGCCCACCTGGGCCTGGGCTTCCCTGCAATCGCAAAAAGGCAAGGGCAAGGCATACGTTTACTATTTCGACCACAAGACAGCGCGAACGCCGCATGGGGCGCAGCATGCGTCTGAGATCGGCTACGTCTTCCACAATTTGGGAGCACGGGGGCCCGCCCCGCAACCCGAAGACATCGCGGTTTCGGACCTGATGAGCGCTTACTGGACCAACTTCGCGAAAACCGGCAATCCCAACGGGCCGGGCCTCCCCGAATGGCCTGCTTTTACCGAATCCTCGCAACGGGTCATGTACTTCGATGGCCAATCGGGCGCTCAGCCGGTTCCGAACATCACGCAACTCAAGGCGATGGACGCTTACTTTGCGTGGCGCCGCGAACAGACGAGAGCAAGTAGCAAGCATTGAGGCGGAGCCCGCTCCAGGTTAAGAATATGCAATGGACAACCTCTAAACTCATAGCGGCTCTGATGCTCGCCGGATGGGCAGGCGCGGCGCAGGGGCCGCCGATAGTCGCTGTCACCGGCGGAAAAATTCAAGGCAGCGTCTTGAGCCCGGGCGCAGCCTTTAAAGGTATCCCTTTCGCCGCGCCGCCAGTTGGTGATTTGCGCTGGCGCGAACCCAAGCCCGTAAAGCCGTGGCCGGGCGTTCGTGACGCCGCGCAATTCGGGTCACGATGCATGCAGAACGGCGCTGGCGTCAGCGAGGATTGTCTCTATCTCAACGTCTGGACGCCGGAGTGGCCGTCGAAGTCGCTCAAGCCGGTAATGCTGTGGATTCACGGCGGCGGTAATTTCGCGGGGGCGTCTTCCGATGCTATTTTCGATGGCGAGAGGCTCGCCCGGCGCGGCGTGGTGCTGGTTAGCGCGAATTATCGTCTGGGGGTTTTTGGATTCTTTGCCCATCCCGAATTGACCGCCGAATCCACTCATCACGCCTCCGGGAATTACGGTTTGATGGACCAGGTACTGGCACTTAAATGGGTGCATGACAACATCGCGCGTTTCGGCGGGGACCCACGCAATGTCACCATTTTCGGGGAATCGGCGGGTTCGCTGGATATCAATGTGCTGTTGACGTCTCCTTTAGCCAGAGGCTTATTCGCACGATTGATCGGAGAGAGCGGTCCGGTGGTGGCGCCGCCTTCGCTAGCCGAAGGGGAAAAAAAGGGCCTCACTGTAGCGGCAAACCTGAAAGCCGATTCCCTGAAAGCGCTGCGTGCCCTTCCCGCCGAGGAACTGCAGAAGGCCACCGGTCAAGGATTGTCGTTTCTGGGACCGCTGCTGGGTGTTGTGGTAGATGGCTGGGTGCTGCCGAAACCTCCGTTCCAAGTGTTCGAAACAGGCAAAGAGGATCGAGTGGACCTTCTGCTGGGTACGAACGCCCGAGAACTCACCCGGCCGTTTTTTCCAGTTGCGGGGTTGAATGAAGGAATCGCGTCGCAGTTCGGGCCATTAACCTCTCGCGCCCTAGACATCTATGGCGTCAAGGATGGTAAGGAACCGCAACCAGACCCTGTTTTCGGCAGCGCCATGGCGCAATGGGCCACCGATTCCCAATTTCGCTGTGGTACAGTCGCGCAGTTGATTTGGCATGCACGCGCCAGCAACACAGCTTATCAATTTCAGTTTTCGCGCGTCCCTTCAGGGCGGGAAGCGGTTGGCGCCGCGCACGGAAGCGAACTCGCTTACGTATTCGGAACGCTGGCGATTGCCGGGCGGGCCGCCAATGCGCCGAAGTATGATTCCGTCGACGAAACCGTCTCCGATCAAATGCAGCAGTACTGGACGAACTTCGCAAAAACCGGCAACCCCAACGGCGGTTCCCTCCCGCAGTGGCCGAAGTTCGATCCCACGGCACGCGCCTATATCGACCTTACGGCAAACGGTCCGGTGGCGCGCGAAGGCCTGCGCCGCCAGGCTTGTGATTTGTTCATCGAAAACATAACGGCAAAGAACTAAGTACACCTTTTCGTAAATACAGCCACCAATCGTCGCGGGCCGGCTGTACCGCTCCCTTGCGGTCGCGGCTCGGTAGGTATGGGTTACTGAGCCGCGACCGCTAGAGCTTCTAGGGCACGATCGGTTCCGGTATGGCGGACCCGTCGGCACGTGGGTCGGAGGCCGCATAATTGGTTCCCGTTTTCGAATCGTGCAGGATGGCTTGCCCGCGGCCCATAGCTTCGACATACGGGCGTTGCGTGCCGATGACATGCCCGCGTCCGCTAAGCTGCTCGAGTGTGGGAGCCGGCACGCGGGACTCGATCGCGACTTCGCAGCCATCGGCATTGTTTTTGGCAAACCGCGGCGCTTCCATAGCCTCCTGCAGATTCATGCCGAAATCGACGTAGTTGGAGACGAATTGAGCATGCGCCAGCGGCTGAATGGCGCCGCCCATGATGCCGAAGCCGATGTGCTGATCCCCTTTTTGCATGAATGCCGGAATGATCGTGTGAAAGGGCCGCTTGCCACCTGCCAAGACATTCGGGTGGCTGCGGTCGAGATTAAATCCGGCGGCGCGGTTCTGCAGCTCGAAGCCCATACCATCCACCGTCACACGCGATCCGAAATAGCCAAAGATACTCTGGATCCAGCTTGCGATATTACCGTCTTTATCGACCACGGTCAGATAGGTCGTGTTGCTGCCGGCGGGTTCTCCGGCAGCCACGCTGCAATTAGCATGCTCAGAATCGATCAACGCCGCTCGCTGTTGCGCGTAGGCGTCCGAGAGCAGTCCTTCGATCGGGGCATGATAGGTTTTCGGGTCTGCGACATAGCGGTGCACATCGGAATAGGCCAGCTTCATAGCTTCGATTCGTTCGTGCCACTCGGCGGCGCTGAACGGACCACCCGCCGCGGGAGGCCGCGTACTCATGATCTTCAACATTTCCAGTGCGGCCACGCCCTGGCCATTGGGAGGCAACTCGTAAACGCGCCAACCGCGGTAATCGATCGAAATCGGCTGAACCCACTCGGGAGAAAACGCCGCCAGATCTTCGGCGGTTATCGTTCCGCCCAGATGTTGGGACGTCTTGAGAATGGCCGCCGCGATTTCTCCCTTATAGAAGGCATCGGGACCCTTCTCAGCCACTAGTTGCAACGCATGAGCCATGCCCGGATTGCGGAAGAGTTGTCCAGTTTCGGGGGCTTTTCCACCTGGGAGGAACACGCGATTGGATTCTTCGTTGGCCTGCAATCCGCGCACGATATTGGGCGCAGCCCAAATCTCGTGCATTCCCTCCTGTACGGGAAAACCGCGGTCCGCAAACGCGATGGCCGCCTGAAAGAGATCCTTCCAGGGCAGCTTGCCGTATCGCTGATGCATCGCGTACCAGCCGCGGACGGCGCCCGGGACCGTAACGCTATGGATGCCATCGCCGGGCATCCGTTTGATGCCTTTGCCGGCGAGGAATTGGGGCGATAAAGCTTCGGGAGCCGCGCCGGAACTGTTCAATCCGGTGAGTTGGCCGGTCTTAGCGTCCTGGTAAATCACAAAAAGGTCGCCGCCCAAGCCGGTCATCAACGGTTCGGTCACGGCGAGAACCGCGTTGGCGGCAATCGCGGCGTCCACCGCCGAGCCGCCCTGAGCCAGAATTTGCGCGCCGGCTTGAGAGGCCAGCACCTGGCTGGTGGCCACGATTCCCTGCTGGCTGATAACGTTCGAGCGGCCATAACTACGGCCTTGCGCCCAAAGCGCCGGTAAGAACAGACCGAGCAGGGTAGCGGCACGGAGCAATTTCATTGACAACGTTGTATGAAAACTGTAGCCTTACCCAATATCGGAGTCAAGTTCCTTGCCTTTCCCTCCTGATATTACGCGACGCGACGCATTTCGGACGCTCGGGGCCGCAACTGCGGTTCAGGCGGCTGGTTTAGCAGCCGAGCTCGCTTCGGACATCTGCTATTTGAGCGCAACCGAACTGGCCGGCCTCATCCGCCGAAAAAAACTCAGCGCGCGGGAATGCCTCGCCGCTCACCTGAAGCAGATTGAGCGTGTGAATCCGAAGGTCAACGCCATCGTGACTCTGGTCGCCGATCAGGCGGTTGAGAATGCCCGGCGCGCCGACGAAATGCAAGCCCGCGGCGCGACACTCGGCCCGCTGCACGGGCTACCTGTAGTTCACAAGGATCTCTTCGAGACTAAGGGGATTCGCACCACGTTTGGCTCGCGCATTTTCAAGGACAACGTCCCGAATCGCGATGCCATCATCGTGGAGCGGATCAACGGGGCCGGCGCCATTTGCGTCGGCAAGAGTAATACCCCCGAATTCGGCACGGGATCGCAGACTTTCAACGCCGTATTCGGATCGACGAAAAATCCATACGATTTGACCAAAACCTGCGGGGGATCCAGCGGTGGCGCCGCGGTCAGCCTCGCGTGTGGCATGGTCCCGATCGCGGACGGCAGCGATAGCGGCGGCTCGCTGCGAAATCCGGCGTCGTTTTGCAATATCGTCGGGCTCCGCACCGCGCCTGGGCGGGTTCCCACGCTTCCGCAGGGCAATGCGTGGTTGACCATCTCCGTGCAAGGGCCGATGGCCCGGACTGTTTCTGACTTGGCCCTGCTGCTGAGCGCAATTGCCGGCCCCGACGTGCGCTGCCCGATCTCCATCAGCGAGCCGGGCGCGCGCTTTGCGGGCAAACTGGACCGCAGCTTCAAGGGTGTGCGTGTGGCCTGGTTCCGGAACATGGGCGGCATTCCGTTCGAACCGAAAGTGCTCAGCCTGGTGAACGCGCAACGCAAGGTTTTCGAGAGCCTGGGCTGCATTGTGGAAGAAGCGGAGCCCGATTGGACCGGCGTTCACGAAGCATACGATACTTTGCGGGCTTGGAATTATGCCGCCACGCAATCGGAAAACGTACGGCTGCACCGCGAATTAATGAAAGATACGAATATCTGGGAAGTGGAGCGGGGTTCCAAACTGACGGGTGCGGATGTTGCCCGTGCGGACGCTCTTCGTAGTCAGGCCTGGGACCGCATGAGGGCTTTTCAAGAGAAGTACGAGTACTTTATTACGCCCACCTGCCAGGTGTTGCCTTACGATGTCAACCAGCCTTATCCGACCGAGATCGAAGGCGTAAAGATGGTGACATACATCGAGTGGCAGAAGTCTTGTATTTTGATTTCGTCGCTCGAAAATCCGGCCATCTCGATGCCCTGCGGGTTTACGGGGCAAGCGTTGCCGGTGGGATTGCAAATCGTGGGACGGCACCGCGACGAGTGGAGCGTTCTGCAGTTGGCGTACGCGTTTGAACAGGCCACGAAGACGGCCTTCCGCAAGCCACCGATGGTTTGATGTCAATCCCGCGCGGTTCGACTGGGCCGCGCGGGCCCGCGTAAAATTCGCTCCCGTCTCGTCTCGGCAGGCGAACGATTCACTCTGCTATCAATTACCGCGACACGCAGGTCGCGCCCGGTCACGCCGGCTCCAGCGCGGGCCAAATCTTTCCATCCCGTAATTGGAACACGTGATCCGCAATCTCCGATAGTGCCTGCCGATGCGTGATGACAATAACGGTTCGCCCGCTGAGCGACTCGCGCAGGCGCCGCGCAACCAGGGCTTCCGTCTCGGCATCCAGCGCCGAGGTCGGCTCGTCCAGAATCAGCACGCTGGGTTTGCGTAGCAAAGCACGAGCCAGCGCGATCCGCTGCCGCTCGCCTGCCGAAAGGGCCAGGCCCCTTTCGCCCGCTTCTGTGTCGTAGCCCTCCGGCAGCCGGGCGATCAACTCGTCCAGGCCGGCATCGTGACCGGCCTTTTCGATTTCCCAGCGCGCCGTTTCAGGCCGCGCGTAGGCAATATTCTCGGCTATCGTCGCGTTGAAAATATGGGGGGCCTGCTCCACCAGGACGATCTCCCGGCGCAGGTCTTCCAGCCGCACATCTCGAATGTTCTTCCCGTCAACGGTGACCGTGCCGGCGTCCGGGTCAAGAAAGCGGACCAGCAGATCGGCGATCGTCGACTTGCCAGCGCCGCTCGGACCGAGGATGGCGCAAAGCGCGCCCGCCGGAATTTCGAACGAGACGCCGTTTAAAACATTCTCGCGATCGTGCCGTAATGTGACACTTTCGAGAACGATCTTGTGCCGCACCGGACCCAGAGCCTGTGCGCCGCTTCGTTCCGTTACTTCGGCCGACGTGTCCAGAATCTCGAAGATCCGGGTCAGCGAGGCACGCGCGGAAGCCAGATTCGCGGAGAGGCTCATCATGTTCTGTACTGGGGAGAGGAGGCGCAGATGGTAGGCCATGAAAGCTACCAGAGTCCCGATAGTCATGGTCCCATCGATGATCATTTTGCCGCCATAGAGGAACACCATAGCGGTGGAAGCGGTTAAAAGCGTTCCGGGAAGAGCGCCGCTAAGAAACGAGGCGATCTGCAGCCGGAGCAGTGTGTCCACGAAAGCCTGGTTCCGCTTTCGGAATCGGCCCACTTCATATTCCGTTGCGTTGGCGGCAACTACCGTGCGCACGCCGGTCAAGGTCTCCACGAAAAGGCTTCCCACGTCCGCCGCCCGTTCTCGCAACCGGCGCGCGAATTGAGTCAGTTTCTGTTGGTATCGCCGAAAGATCCACAGGCAGAGCGGAATGAGCGCCACGCTTACCAGGAACAGCCGCCAGCTCAGCCAGAGCATCATCCCGATGCTTCCAGCCAGGAAAATCAGGTTACTAAGGAGCGCCAGAAGTGTGTCGGCCGAGACTCGCTGCACTTCGCCGATGTCGCCGTTGAGCCGCGAAACCAGGTCGCCCAGGCGCCATTTCGCGTAAAAACGAGGGGATAGCTTCTGCAAGTGCCGGTATAGCGCCAGACGCATGTCGAACAGCATCGCCGCCGCCGCCCGGACATATAGATAACTCGCCAGCATATTCAGCCCAAAGCCCGCGACTGTGACACCGAACATGAGGGCCGCAATTCGGTACAACGCCGGCCAATTATGCCGCGCCAGAGCGACATCGATCAGGAGCTTGGAAAGGTAGGGCTGGACCAAGGCGAGTCCAGTCGCCAGGAGGCCTATCAGGACGATGAGCGCGAAACGGCCCGCGTATGGGCGCAGGAAAACCTTGAGTCGCCGGGGATTACGTATACTTGCGCGAGGCTTGGTCGCCGCTCTGGGGATTTTCTTTACGGCTGGACGCTGTTTCTCGTCATCCAGACGGGCACCGTCGCCGCCGTCGCGGTCGGCTTTGCCCGTTACCTCGGTATCTTGTGGCCCCGCATTTCCGAGGGGAATTATCTGATCCCGCCGGTGCATATTTCCAGCTCCTACGCCATCTCCGCTCTCGACTGCTCAGCTCGTCGGCGTTTTGTTGATCGCTCTGCTGAGCTGGACTAATGCGCGCGGGATTCAGTACGGAAAGATTGTGCAAAACGTCTTCACCTCCGCCAAACTCGGATCTCTCGTGGGCGTGATCGGGGTCGGACTGGTGGCCGGCTGGAGCGCAACGGCACTCCGGGCCACTTTCGCCAACCTGTGGACGCCGCGCGGTTACACCGCCGTGGCTCCTGGTCTATCTCCGGAGACGGTTTTCGGGCTCTTCGTTGCGATCTGCGTCGCCCAGGTCGGATCGCTGTTTGCGGCCGACGCGTGGAACAATATCACGTTCACGGCGGGCGAAGTCCGACACCCGCGGCGCAATGTTCCCCTGTCGCTGCTGTTGGGCACTCTCCTGGTAATCGGTCTGTATGTTTCTGTGAACTTCGGTTACTTGGCGGTTTTGCCTCTGCAGCAAGTGCAGCAGGCTGCCTCCGATCGCGTCGCTGGAGCAATGTTAGCTGCCGTTCTCCCTGCTACCGGTGCGGCGTTAGTGGCTCTGGCGATCAGGATCTCCGCCTTTGGTTGCATCAACGGTATGTTGATGTCCCGGGGCGCGGGCCTATTACGCCATGGCCAAGGATGGTCTGTTCTTTCGACGCGCAGCGGCTGTGAATCGCGCCCACGTTCCTGGTACGTCACTCGCCATGCAAGGGCTGTGGGCCGCCGTCCTGGTTCTGATCCGAACGTACGATCCGATGACGCACGCGTATGGGAACCTATATAGCAACCTGCTCAACTACGTCGTCTCAGCCGCGCTGCTGTTCTACATTCTGATCATCGCTGGCCTGTTTCGCCTGCGCGCTGTGCGTCCCAGGGCCGCGCGCCCGTACCGGGCGTTCGGTTATCCGCTCGTCCCCGGGCTTTATCTTGCCGCGGCTGCTGCGATCCTGGCGGTTCTATTTGTTTACCGTCCACAGACGACATTTCCTGGGATGGCGCTCGTACTGTTGGGAGTGCCGGTCTATTTCGCCTTCCGGCGTTCCTCCGGCTCTTCCAGATCTCGTGGCAAGACGACCTGATCCAAAATGAAGCTGACTACTGAATCATCCATCCGTCTCGCGACGCCCATTCCCGGACCGCTCTCGCGGGAACTCCGGGAACGCCGCGAGGCGAATGTTCCCCGAGGCGTCGCTTCGATTTTGCCCGTCTTTGTGCGCCGCGCCCGCGGCGCGATCATCGAAGACATCGATGGCAACCAACTGCTGGACTTTACCGGTGGCATCGGATGCCAAAACTTAGGCCACGCCCGCCCGGAAGTAATCAGAGCCATCGGCACCCAGTCTGAACAGTTCGTGCATACCTGTTTCATGGTGACTCCTTACGAGGGGTATGTCCGGCTTGCCGAGGAACTGAACCGCCGCGCGCCGGTCCGCGGGCCGAAAAAAAACCTTCCTTGTGAGCAGCGGCGCCGAAGCGGTGGAAAACGCTGTCAAGATCGCGCGCCACTACACCGGCCGGCAGGCCGTGATTGCTTTCGAGGATGCCTTTCACGAGCGTACGCAACTTGCCTTGAGCCTCACTGGAAAATCGAAACCCTACAAATCCGGCTTCGGCCCCTTTGCGCCGGAGGTCTAGCGGATGCCGTACGCCTACTGCTACCGGTGCCCTTATCACCTGGAACATCCTGCGTGCGCGGTCGAATGCGCACGCAATATGGAGGACTTCTTCAAGAAGCAGATCGCGGCGGATTCGGTGGCCGCAGTGATCTTCGAACCGGTGCTGGGCGAAGGTGGTTTTGTCGTCCATCGCTAGATTGGTTCCAGGTGATTTGCCGGACCTGTCGGGATAATGGCATCCTCATCATCGCCGACGAAATTCAGACCGGCTTCTGCCGCACCGGACCTCTATATGCCTGCGAACAGTTGGGCGTAGAACCCGATATAATCCTGGCGGCCAAGTCGATCGCCGGCGGATTGCCGCTGGCTGCGGTGACTGGCCGGGCTGAAATCATGGATTCGCCTGAACCCGGCGGCTTGGGAGGCACATTCGGCGGCAACCCCGTAGCGTGTGCCGCGGCGCTCGAGGGAGTAGATGCGCTCCAGCTTTCGGAACGCTCGCTACGAATCGGCCGCCTCTTTGAATCGATTACCCAAGACTGGCCCGAACGCTTTCCGTTGATTGGTAATATCCGCGGCTTGGGCGCCACGCGCGCCATTGAGTTGGTCCGTGAGCGCCATACCAAAGAACCCGCGGAAGCCGAAACCCGTGCGATTTTGGCGGCCTGCCATCGCCGCGGACTGGTGCTGATCTCTGCCGGAACCTTTGGCAATGTGATTCGTTTGCTGGTGCCCCTGACCGCCACCGACGAGCAGATCAAGGAGGGGCTGGGCGTGCTCGAAGACGCCTTGGCCGGCGAGCACCGATCGTTGAGCCGATCGGATGCAAACCAGAACATGCAGTTCGGGGGGCAAAGAGAAGGATTTAGAAGGCCGGAACCCAAGCCGCGCTTCACCGGCCGGATCCCGCCGATTTATCGGAACAGCCGCGGAGCAAAATCGTTCAGACAGCGGCGCCACGTCAGCCACTCGTGGGCCGTGCCAGGGGATTCGAAATAGACGTTCTGAATGCCGGCTTTGGTCAACTGGTCGCTGAAGTTCTTGGTTCCGGGGCCTTCCACGGAGCCGATCCCCAGGAACAGGAGTTTCACCTTCTGATTGAACGCCGCGGCATTCGCGAATACGCCGTTATTGGAGGTCTTGGCATCGAATGCGCCTCCACGGCCGCCGGTGCTGCCGCTGAATCCGCCGATGTACGCGAATTTATCCAGGTTCGCCAGTGCCGTCAGGAATGTTTGCATACCTCCCATTGACAGTCCGGCCATCGCGCGATTCTCCCGGCTGGGAAGCACCCGGTACGTTCGCTCCACCATGGGAATCAGATCGGTGATCATCATCTCCGTAAATGTTGCTCCAGTGAAGCTGGCCAAGCCACCGCCACGCCCGGCCGGCTGCGGCTGCTGCACAAATCCCCTGCCTACGAAGATGGAGCCATCTTCGCCTGGCTTTACGGCGTTGAGGTTGTCCATTACGACGATCATCGGCTTGGCCTTCTTCGCCGCAATCAAGTTGTCCATGATGAAATCGACATGCCCCTGGACATACCAGCCCGTCTCGTCCTCGCCCCAGCCGTGTAGCAGGTACAGCACCGGATAGCGCGTTCTTCCACTGTCGTAATCCGGAGGGGTGTAGACGTACGCGCGGCGCCATTTGCCGGTCACTTTGGAATAATACGAGCGCTGGTTTACCTCGCCGTGCGGCACGTCTTTGGGGAGGTAAAAATCTACATCGGCAGCCTCTGGGATTTCGATCCCGCTGTTCTCCCACCCGGAACCGAAGAATGTGCGGCTGGCCGGGTCGGCCACAGTGACGCCGTCTACTACCAGCGTGTAATAGTGAAACCCCACCACCAGCGGCGTCGTCGTCACAGTCCACGCGCCGTCCGAACCCTTGGTCATATCGAATGGCTGTCCAACCCGGACCTGCACCTTGTGAGCGTCTGGCGCGACCAGGCGGAATGTCGCGCGATGATCGGGATACACACACGGATACTGCGCGCCCGGGACGTTCAGTGCGGAAGGCTTGCATTCATCAGCCCAGCAGAAGGCGCTACCGAGCAGAACCACTGCGATGAGTTTCATGGTCTTTCTCCTGAGGTTGTTTCCATCGAGCGGCGCCAGGCGAAGTATTCGTCGAGCGCCTTCAACCCGCTCTCGCTCACCACCGGCGCAGCCTTGGTGTTGTCCGAGGCGATATAGAGCGTCTGCGGTTTGGCGTTGCTGAACGCCGGCCATTGCGGCAAGCCGGGGCGGTTGGGATCTCCCGTCTTCGCGAAATTGGTCCAGTAAGTGCGCATCATCTCCGACATGGCCTCATCCTTCGGCGTCGGGGGCGGCCGCTTATGTTCCCTGAGCTGGTGGAACACATAAGGAAGCTCCTCGGAATGCGGTGTCCCGTAACCCGCCCGCGCGGAATCGGCGGGGTAGTCGGGGTGTTCATCGAAGTAATACAGGAAGGCCTTGGCCTTGCCAGTCTTCGTCTGTAAACGCGCCCACGTCCAGGTGCCCCAGCCGAACGTCGTATCGCGCGTCAGGTCGCGCGCCGTTTTCTTGGCCGCCGGAGTGTCGCCCCCTGGATAGGCGGCGAGCAGCTTGTCTGCAAATTGCCCGTACCGCTCGTGTACGCTCTGGACGTACGCCTCCTGCGATCGCGGCGCTCCGAAAGTTGCGCCTTCGTCGGAGTTGTAGCCGATCAGCACCGGAACGTCGTTGTATTTGCCCGCCTCGTAGAGCTTGTATTGATCGTCGGGAATTACCCAGCCGTCCGCGATGGGCCAGGAAATGCCGCGTTGCCGCTGCGCCGCCGCTTGCAGCTTCTCGGCAGAAATTTTCCTCAGTTCCGTAACGCTGGATGCTCCCACCGATTGCGCCCAGGCAGCACCCGCCTTCTCGGCGGCTTCCAGAGGTTGCATATTCTCGCCTGGTCCTCCGCCCGCGCGGACCGGTCCGAAAGAACCACCGCTCTCAGAGATCGCCGCCTGGAACAGCCCTTTCGCCAGCGGAGAAGCGCAGAGTTGGCTCACCGCGATAGCTCCCGCCGATTCCCCGAACACCGTCACCCGCTTGGGATCGCCGCCGAGCGCGCCGATGTTCCTCTGCACCCATTGCAACCCCGCAATCGTGTCGAGAAGGCCATAGTTGCCGGAGACGTGTCGGTCAGTCTCCGCGCTCAGCTCCGGGTGGGCCAGGAAGCCGAACACTCCCAGGCGGTACCCGACCGAGACCACCACCACGCCCTTCTTGGCCAGCCATTCGCCGTGATAAAGCTGTTCCGCGGGAGTGCCTGCGGTGAACCCGCCGCCGTGAATCCAGACCATCACGGGCAGGCGCTCGCCGGCGCGCGTGGCGGGCGTCCAGACATTCACGAAGAGACAGTCCTCGCTGGGCGCCGGCAGGTTGGCGATGGCCGCATTCGTCTGGATGCATGCGCGGCCGAATTCCTTGGCCGCCCGCACACCTTCCCATTTCGGCGCGGCCCGAGGCGCCTTCCAGCGAAGATCTCCGACCGGCGGAGCCGCGTACGGGATGCCGCGGTAGACCGTCAGCCCGTCTTCGATTGTGCCCTCTATCAAGCCGCTTTCCACCTTCACCGGCGCAGGTGCACTCAGGGCGCTGCAGATCGCCACGGCCCACAACGCGAACGGAATCGAGCGTCTATATTTCATAGGTTCCTCATCTCACGGCCGGCATTCGAAGTTCGCCGCATCCTCGGGGTTGCCGGAACCTTTGTACTGCGCGTGCGCGGGATATGCGCATAACGGACGGCTGCGGCCGGGAAAGGCGCGGCCCGTAGCCGTGAGGCTTTCGGGAGCTTTGTTTTGCTCCACCCACCCGACAATGGCGGACAGAGCATCGAAGCTGTCGAGCGCGGCCGGCCCTCCGCCGCAATGCCCCATTCCGGGTGAAAGAAACAAGCGGCTCTCGTTGCGAACCTGATCGGCGCCACCATTGGCTTTCGTCATCCGTTCGTAGTAGTCCACCGTGTCCAGCGGCGAAAACCATGGATCGCTCAGACCGTGCCAGAAAATGAGCTTTCCGCCATGCCCAAAGAAGGTGTTCAGGTTAGTCCAGCGCGAAGTCTCGGAGATGCTCGCGGCCGGATCCGCCATGGCCCGGTCCTCCGCCGCATCTACGTCCATTCCAACATCGGTGAACGCCGGACCAACAGGGCTCGCGCCGCCGTGCAGCAGGCCGGGAATACCCTGCGTCGACACGAGCCCGGTGTCGAACGGAAATCCTGGATACACCTGCCGTCCTTTCGAATCCTTCGGACCGGCAAATGCCTTTTCGAGCGCGGCAGCCTGAGCCATCGACAGGCAGCCATCTTGCTTGGGCCCCTTGCAAACCAGCGTTTTCGGATCGAACCGGCATGCCTGCCAGTTGAAGACCATGCCATCCTTCACCCCGTCGGCGGCATCGCACGCCTTCAGCAAGCCGTCGATCACTGTCTTTTTATCGCTCTCCGAAAGAGCGTCGCGCGTGACCGGCAGACCTTTGTCGTTCTTGGGCGCAATCTCATTCAGCGTAGCGGCCACCCAGCGATCCCCAATCCCCGAAAAACTGGTGCGCATGGCCGGAGACCCCGCTACAATGCCGTCGAAATAAGTGGGGTAGCGCTCGGCCATGAGCATCGCCTCGCGCCCACCCGTGGAGCAACCGGCGAAGTAAGAGTGGTCTGCTGGTTTACCGTAATACTGCGCGACGATGCGCTTGGCGATCTCGGCCACCCGGCCGATCGCGACATAAGCAAAATCGAGGCTAGCCTGTTGATCCTGCTGGAAGCTGGCATCGAAGCCGCCGCGCCCTTCATGACCGGTGTCCGTGCTGGCAACCGCGAACCCGCGGACCAGTCCGGGCTCACCCCCCGCTGCCGATGCGCCGAGCGGCATCTGGACGGAGCCGTTCAATCCGCCGCCGCCCTGCAGCAGAAAACGTCCATTCCAGTTTTCCGGCAGCGCGACGGCAAACATGATGCCATATGCTGCGCCGCGGGCGCCGGTGCGCCGGTCAATCACGCCGTCTACGCGGCAGTAGGCCGGCAGTTTCACGGTCGACGCGGAACCGCCCGGGCCCGCCGGAGGCGTGGAACCCGCGGCTATCCATTGAGCCTTGGTAACGGTAAGGGTCACGCCGGGCAATTGCAAATTAGTCAGACCCTGGCAAGCCGCAGAAGACGGCGCGGACGTCTGCGCCAGGCCTGCTTGCGCCGCCAAGATAACCGCAATCCAAAATGTGCCCAGGCTTCCCCACCGTAATTTCATAGCATCCCTCCTGACGCGCCGATCGCCGGCGTTTCTTTCGCCTCAGCAGCAATCTTATTTCATTGGCCCTTGGGGAACAACAGAGGCGCCGACTCATTCAGGTTGTTGCGCCACACGCTCCAGACGTGAGCGCCCTCGGTCTCGCGATAAGTCAGCTTCACACCTTTTGCGTTCAACTCACCGGCAAACTGCCGGTTCGCTTGGTACAAGAAATCCTGCTTGCCGCAGGAGAGCCATAGGAGCCGCAAGTGGGGATTCGCTTTGATCGCTTTCGCCACGAGATCCTGTGTCCCCTCTCCGCTACCCAGGAACTGTGCGCTAATTGCGGCACTGTAACCCAGCACGTAATGGAAGAGATCCGGATAAGCCAACCCGATCATTAGCGCCTGGCCGCCACCCATCGAGAGCCCCGCGATCGCCCGGTGGTCCGCGCCCGCAATCACCCGAAACCTCCGTTCCACCAGCGGAATTACATCCCCCAGCAGATCTTTGGGAAATCTTTCCGAGTACATCTGCGTCTCGCCAGTGAGCCGCACCAGCGGAGCCACGCCTGCGGCTTGCAAGGTGTGGCCTTGCGGCATCACCACCACCATCGGCTGCGCTTTCTTTTCGGCAATCAGATTGTCGAGGATAATGTTGGCGCGCCCGTTCATCACCCAGCCGTTTTGCGCCTCACCGTTGCCGTGCAGCAGGTAGAGTACGGGATATCTCGACTTGCTTTCGTCATATCCAGGGGGCGTGTAGATCCACAGGAAGCGGGTCAGCCCAATGGCCCTCGATTCATAGATCACGATGCGCACGTCGCCGTGCGGGACCGGGCGCGAATCGTAGAACGCGGGTGAATCGCCGGGCACCTCGACGAAGCTGGAAATGGGAAAGCCCGGCGGGACCGGCTTGATGGACGGGTTGGACGGATCTGGCACATCAATGCCCTGCAGTCGAAAGTTATAACTCCAGATCTCCGCTGGAAGCGGTCCGACGGTGAGGGTCCAGACTCCATCCTCGTCCTTGCTCATGGCAAGAGCGCCCTTACCCTGGGTAATTTCGCCGGTCAGGTCGACACGCGTTGCGTCCGGCGCCCGAAAACGGAGCGTCACCGTCCGGTCCGGATGGACTTCCGGCGAGACGAGTGCATTGTAAGGGGTCGCCACGCCGCGGGGCGGCCTCGTTTGCGCCATCAACACCGAAAGTAACACCGCCCACGCCGCAACCGCCTGCCTCATCATGCGAGCCACTTACTCGTGGTTGCCGGGCTTTCCCATCAGTTCCACGATTCCGTTCGCGATCGAAGTCTCGGCGCATCCGGGCTTCAGCCGCGAGGAAAGCACTTCAAAGGTGGTCATCCCGTAAGCCGCATCGTTGGGAATGTATCCGGAGCGTGCCATTCCGTTAGTGAGCGTCGCCATTATCGTGTGCGCATACGGCGATTCCTTCTTCAATCGCTGTGCGATCAGATTGAAGACTTCCGCGTTCACTCCGCCAATCGCGATATCGCCAACCTTGAGCAGGCTCAGCTTGATTTCGACCGGGGCGCCATCTTTGTAGGTTCCCGGTTCGCCGGCCCGCCCCGAATTGGTGCGCTCCCGGCCCGGGCAGCTAATCATCTTCTGAGCTCCGTAGATCGGCGCACTCGATTCGGTCCGGTCCATTTCGCGCATCACGTGCATCACTTCTTCTCCCAGAAACTGGCCCATGGATTGGATCATCTGTTTCTGCTGGTTCATGAGCTTGATCACCGTCGGATCTTTCTTATTGAGGCCTTGCCCGCCGGGAGGCATCGCATTGCTGATGTCCTCTCCCCGCTTGGCATAATCCTTAATGCGAATGTCGCGCAGGTCGAAGGTCTGCTGGAAGTAAATCGGATTTTGATCGCCGGCCGCGCCGCTCGACCACAGCGCCACGATTTTGTCGTCGAACGAATCTTCGATGTACTTCGAGGTCGTGCCGGGAGCATCCGCGCTCACCTGATCCAATTGCCCGACCGTTACGGCGTGCATCGCATAGTTGTAGTACACCGCGATCGGCTCGCCTGTCGTCGTTTCTATCTTCACGACGGCCACCGTCTTGTCGGACGGACCGTCGTAATTGGGGCCCTCCCACCAGGTCTTGCGCTTTTCATCGAAGAGGTTTCGGTTGACATTGATGTAGGAAACTCCGGTGCCGTAGCCGATTCGCGCGGGAACCGCGCGCTCTTTCGCCAGCTTCACGGCCTCGACGATTTTGCCGATGTAACCGGGCCCCTGTTGCCCCGGCGCGCTGTGGGTGTGGGTGGCCGTCATCATAATATTCGTGGCCGGGATTCCCAGGTCCTTCTCCACCTGCTGCGTCACGCCCTTGTAAACGGGATCGGGAATGGCGCCCGCATCCACGCTGATCAGAGCCGCGCTGGTAGTTCCGCTTTCCAGGACAATCGCTCTGGAGTACAGGTGATCGAAGATGCCCTCGTAATTTTTCGGCAACTCATTCGGGGCTGGCGTCACGTCCACCTTGGCCGCCCCCCCTTTCAATCCCTGCGCCATGCCGGCATTCGAAATCCCGGCTGCCAGAATTGCAAAACCTATGATGACGGTTCTCATCTGCTCCTCCTTTACCTGAACGTATCCGAGCCGCGGCCGTCAGGAGCGGTTGCTGCCCCATCTTGTCAGCACCCTTCACTCCTGAAACACTCTCAAATCGAAAGCGTCCGCCATCGCCTGATTCCCACTATCGTTCGGATGGATGTGATCGCCCGGATCGAACTCCGCTTTCACATGCACCGGCCGTTGCGGATCGCGCACCACGGAATCGAAATCCACCACCGCATCGAAATTTCCTTTGGCCCGAATCCAACCATTCACCGCCTGCCGGATGCCTTCGCCGCGCTCCGAGGCGGTTGGCACGCCTTCTTCCGGCATGATCGTGGCTCCAAGCACTTTTATGGCATGCGCGTGGCAGCGCGCGATAATCTGCCGGTATCCCCAAATCAGTTCATCGCTGCTCAACGCATTCGGCCCATCCGTCCGGCCACGGATATTAATGTCATTGATGCCTTCCAGCAGAATGACCCACTTCACTCCTTGCCGGCTCAGAACATCGCGATCGAGCCGCGCAAGGGCACTGGCACCGGCCCCGTCGCGCAGCACTTGATTTCCCGATATACCTTGATTCACCACCGCGACCCGCCCCCCTGCCTTCGCGTTCAGGCGTTGCGCCAGCAGCGTGGGCCACGCGCGATTTGCATCCCGGGTGGTAGCATAACCATCCGTGATGGAATCCCCCAACGCGACCACGCTGAAAGCGCCCGGAGGCGCGTCCACATCAATGCCGGTCAGCCACGCATAGGCGAACATGGTGTCGGCATCGGGCATCTTAGGAGCGCCGGTCACGTCGCCCTTCGAAATATAAGCCGTGTGCAGCCCCACCGTGTGGCTGGTTGGCGCACCTGTGTCGTGTGGAAGATAGAGGGATACCGCAACGTCCGACAGCGGCGCCACCTCCAAATCGACCGGATCGCTCACCGCCAGCACGCCGGGTGGAATCGCAAACGACGAACTCCCGCCGAAGGTAAGCACGCGATCCGTTCCCTCGGCAATGGCGCTCCCGCCCTTGTGTACTCCGATGTGCGCCGCGCCGATTTCGAGCGGCTTGGCACCGGCCATGTTTGATAGCTCGACGCGAACACGGCGGCCGCCTAACGCGACGCGTGCCACCATCCGCACCGTCTGGTCGGAGAAAGTGTCGGGCAGGTTGGAGACCTCGGGGCCATCCCGGCGGGTCCCGCGCGGCGGTCCGCCGCGGCCGCCGAAGTTGACAGCCGCCAGCTGCTGGGCGGTGGCCCAGGTGGCCACCCAATGTTCGCGGGCATTTTCCGGACTCGCGCCTTGCGCCGGCGCAAACCGGGGGAAGGCGCAGAGCCCAGCAGTGAGACTCGCGATAAGAAAACCGATTCTCATCCTTGTTCCAAGCATAGGCTGCTCAGAACTTCAGCATCGCATTGACTTGCAGCGTGCGGCCGGGATTCGCGGCGGTGATGGCTCCAAACGCGGGAGAGACCACGCTCAAACTGCCACCCGCGGGGTCGCTCCATCGCACGAAGTTGAATGGATTGGTAGCGTCCACGCTGAAATCAAAGCTCAATCGCTCTTTGATCCGGAATGTCCGGCCCGCGGTGAGCGCCTCCTGCTTGCCCCAGAATCCCCGTACCCAGCTCAGCGATGGCGCCAGGTTCCCGAAATTAAATCCGGTGGTTGTGGTGAACGCCGCCGAGTTGAGGTATCTGTTCTTCGCTGGATCGAAATCGCGTGGATTCGTCACCTTGTACGGCGAAACGCTGGCCACGGCGTTTCCTCGCTGCGTGTAACCAACCGCCGGAAGACTGCCCGCGCCCCCCGCAATGCTCAGTGGCAATCCGGAGTTGTATTTCAGGAAACCGTTGAGCTTCCATCCGGAGATAATTGCGTTCGCAAAGCGGGAGTTGGTTTTTAGCGCCTTGCCCGTCCCGAACGGAAGATCGTAGGCCCAACTTACGCTCATCGCAAATGCCGGTTGGGCATCCAGTTGCCACAGCCGGTTGCCGGGATACTGATCCAGCGCCATCGTGAAGCTCTTCGTCCAGGTGACGAAACCGAAGAGTGTTAGTCCTCCGGAGAATCGCCGGTTGGCTTTGACTTGCAGCGAATTGTACTTGGCTTGTCCGACCGGATCGGCTACGCCGCCGGGGAAACTCCCGCCGAAGAAGACGCCGCTGCTGGTGGTCACCGCCGTGTACTGTGGGTAGGGCCGCAACGACTGATACACGGTGTTGGCGCCACGCTGTGAAGCGAAGTTCGGGTACGGCGAGGTGAATCCCGCAGCCACCGCGGCCGCCGACGTAATCGGCTGCAACAGCAGGCTTCCGTATTGTAGGTCGCCGATCGGCAGGTAATTGAAGTTCGACGCGAACCCGAGATGCGTAGAGCGGCTCCCGATATAGTTCGCTTCGATGGTCGTATTGCGCGCGATCTCGCGCTGGATGCCGAATGTCCAGTTAATGGTCTGCGGCAAGCGCGTCCCCGTCCTGGGAATGAAGGTGATCGCTTGCCCATTCAGGAACGACGGGTCGATCACCGGCGGCCGAGAGAAGTTCTGCGGGAACGTGCCCGTGTCCCAATAGTAGAGCGGCGTGTAGCCGTCCGGGGAGCTGAAGGACGGGGTCAGCCCGAAGCCGGCAATCGCGGGGTTGACCGTGTTGCCCGAATTCGCGTAGTAGATGCCGCCCGAAGCGCGGATCACGGTTTTGTTGTCGAGTTGATATGCCAAGCCTAACCGGGGCCCAAAGCCGTTCTTCCAACCGTCCTGGAAATCGCCTCCGATGCGCCCTGGCCCGCTTCCGATAAACGCCAGCGCGCCCGGGCGTCCGCCCGCGCCGGGATTCGCCAGGTACGGCTGAAAACTCGAGATCATATTGTGTACTTCCGATATCGGCGGATCGTAATCCCATCGCAGGCCATAGGAGATGGTGAGCTTATGGCTGGCGTGCCACTCGTCTTGCGCGAAGATGCCGTACCGGATGAGGCGCGATCCCCAGCTAGGCTCGATGTCGGCCGAAGCCGTGCCCACGGCGCCCAGCAGGAAGCTGGCATACGAGTTGCCCCATGCGCCGAAATTGGGGGAACTCGGGTTCGGCACGCTCGTCATGGAATTGGTAAATGTGAAGATGCCGGCGGCGCCTCCCAGGAAGTGGCGGTCGATGCGATCGCGATCGATCTCAAACCCGAACTTCATGGTATGGCTGCCGCGAATCCAGGTCAGGTTCTCGATGAACGAGTACCGCAGGTCATGCCAGTTTTCGTCATAGCCGCGGTTGAGTTGTGCCGGCGAGACGGCGCCGCCGCTGAAATTGATCTGCGGAAACGCACCCGTGTCGGCCGGGATTCCGGTGAGTCCCAGTTTCGAGTCCCATCCCTGTCCGTTCGTTTTGTTCAGGCCCAGGTTGTAATACCGGTCAAAGGAAATAGTGAAATGGTTGACGATTGTCGGGCTCACGACGTAATCGTGGTTCAGCCGGACTTTCCAGCTATTAGCCTGCTGGTCGAAAACATTATCGAGTGGATTGATCTGCGGTGCGCCCCAAGCCGGCGCGTTCGTCATTCCGCCTGACCAGATAATCCGGGGCCTTTTCTGATACGTGTAACTTCCTTGCAGCTTCTGCTTATTCGAGATGCTGTGGTCAACTTTGATGAGTGGAACCCAGGTGTTGTAGTACGGCCAGGTTGCCGCCGCGAGGCTGTTGAAGTTGTTCACGATTCCCGGCAGAGTCGGGCTCGGCATGTATTGCGCCACGATTTTCCCCGGCTGCGTGATTCGGCTGGACGGAATGATGTTGTTCGGGAACTGTGTGCGCACCAAACCGCCGCTAGCGTCGGAGGTGGTCGAGGCGGGGTCGAAAATCGGGATCTGCTGGCCGGCGGCATTGGTCAGCGCGCTGAAGTTGCCGTTCAGGAAATCCCGCGTGGGGATCGTGATGATATTGCCACTCGCGCCGTAACGCGAGAAGAACATCCCGAGGCTCCCGAAGAAAAACGTCTTGTTCCGGCCGTTGTAAACGTGCGGGATCACCACCGGGCCGCCCAAGGTGAAGCCGCCTTCGTTCTGCCGGTAAGGTGTGCGCGTGGGCTGGAAAAAGGAACGCGCGTTCAATTTGTCGTTCCCCAGGTGATCAAAGATGCTCCCGTGCAGTTCGTTCGAGCCGGACCGGATGGTTACGTTCGCGAACCAGTTGCCGAAGCCGCCGTATTCCGCGTTGAAGGCATTGGCCACAATGCTTACTTCTCCGACCTGTTCCATGAACGGGCCGTTTTCGGAGAAGGCTCCCACCATGATGCGTTCGCTGGCAGGCGCGCCGTCCAGAAAAGCTTCGGTTTTGCCGGTAGGCGCCGCGTTTACGCTGGGCGTGAAGGTGTTCGTGTTGCTCGCCCCCGGCAGGTTATTAATGAAGCCCGTCACGTCTCGCTTGGTGCCTACGACGATCAGCGGAAGTTCCTGAATCATCTGCTGCTGAAAGCCCGCGGCATTATTCATGGTGGCGGTATCCAGCAGGGGCGCTTCTTCGGTCACGGTGACGGATTGCGTAATGGTCCCGGGTTCCAGCGTGACGTCCACGCGGACATCCATGCGAGGCCGCACTTCAACCGGTTCCCGCGTAATGGAATTGAACCCTTCTTTCTGAAACACGACCCGATAATTGCCGGCGGGCAAATTCGGCGCGGTGTAGAGGCCCTCCATGTTGGTTTCAAGCTCCAGAGCGCTGTTCGTGTCCATTTGAACCACCTGCACCTTGGCGTCTGGAACGGCCGACCCGGTCTGATCCTTCACCACGCCTTGAATCGTGCCGCGATCGATTTGTCCCCAAACCGTAGCTGCCACGACGAGCAGCAGAAAAACCATCAGGAGGGGTTTTGCCGGGACTACGCCCTGCCTTCTAAAGCTCAATGGCGCCTGCATGGAATTGTTCCTTTCGTTCACCCTGGCTGGTCTTACTGCAATGCCTTCTGTATCGCCGCCGCTGCGATGGGAGCCATCAATTTGTACCCGTCCGCATTCGGATGCAGACCGTCGGCCGAATAGCCGTCCTTTAACCAGCCCTTTTCATCCACGAAAGCCGTGAAATAATCGGCATAAATCGCATTTGCCCGTGCCGCGTACTCCTTCATCCAGGCATTCAGTTTCAAGATGTCGGCGGGAGGATGCCCTTCGGTCATCTTGATGCGCGGAAATGGACCCCGCCCTTGGCCGGCAACCGCAGCTTGCGGTTCACTCTGCTGCTTCAGGTACGGATAGTCGCTCACCGGCAGCAGCGAACACAAGATCACCTTGATGCCATGCGATTGCGCCAGTTCGGTCATCGCCATGATGTTCTGCTCGATCATCTCGGCCGTCGACGGCCCTGTGTTCCGCGAAACGTCGTTGATGCCGGCCAGCAGAACCATGGCTGCCGGTTTAAGGTCAATCACGTCCGGGTACATGCGCACCAGCATTTGCGGTGTGGTCTGGCCACTAATGCCGCGGTCCACATAGGGCTTGCCGGGGAAATACTCGTCCAACTTCCAAAAATCCGTGATGGAATCGCCTAGGAAGACAACTCGCTGCGGGTCGGCAGGCTGCTTTTTCAGTTCCTGGTTCGCCTGGTGATACCGGCCGAGTTGATTCCAGTCCTGCAGTTGGTCCGCAAGGCTTTTGGCATTGTTGACCAGGCAGCAGTTCGCCCGCGGTGGAGCAAACTCCTCGGCCAGTTGCGCGTGGCCCAGTCGGCCGAAGAGCGACGCACCGGCCAACATCCAGAAAAACCACGGCTTCTTTATGAGCGATCCCCCCATCCTTCCTCCCACGCGACCCAGCGGCACAGCCTGTATTTACAGGTTTTGGACTGCCAGATCGCAATATCTTATGCAGTGGAAATATATCGCCGGGCTATGCGGTTGTCAATGAAAATTTCATTGCAGCGGAAGCAACAAATCTGTATTATCAGGTTATGCCGACCGAGATTTCCCCCCCGAAGCACGAAAGAGTTCGCCGAACTCTCGCCGATGCAATCGCTTCTGGACAGTACGAGGCGGGCCAGCGGCTCCCCAGTGAATCGGAACTGGTCAAAACATTCGGCGCATCCCGGCCCACTGTCAACCGCGCGCTCCGAGAGCTGCAGCTAGCCGGCTTGATCGAGCGACGAGCCGGTTCCGGCAGTTATGTGCGGGGCGACGCCACTTCTCGCGGTTATACCTTCGGATTATTGATCCCAGAACTGGGGCGAACGGAAATTTTTGAGCCTATCTGCCGGGGCATGGCTGAAGCCAAGCACGGCAGCCAGCACGTGCTCCTGTGGGGGAGTTCGCTGGGTGATGAGGCCAACCTGGAATTCCAGGCTTCGCAGGCATCGCGCCTATTGCTGAGCAAGAAAGTATCCGGTGTCTTCTTTGCGCCGCTGGAGCTGACTCCGCAAAAGGATACGATCAACCGCAGCATCGCCGAGGTCTTTGATACTGCCGGCGTACCCATGGTTCTGCTCGACCGTGACTTGGTCCCCTATCCCGATCGAAGCCGTTACGACTTGGTGGGCATCGATAATCGTCGGGCGGGCTACACCATTACCACCCACCTCCTGCGATCCGGCTGCTCGCGAATCGTTTTTCTCGGTCGCCCCGGTTCGGCCCCCACCGTGGATGCCCGCATTGCCGGCTACCGGGAAGCTCTCATGCACGCCGGAGCGGAATTGGAGCCGCACGTCTGCCGGATCGAACCGGACGATCAGGACGAAGTCAAAAAAATATTGGATCGCTTGCGCCCTCTCGGGTTCGTTTGTGCAAATGACTTCACCGCCGCCAAGCTACTGAAAACGCTTAATGATTTAGGGAGGAGCGTTCCCGACGAGATCCGCATGACCGGGATCGATGATGTCAAGTATGCTAGTTTGCTCTCGGTCCCCCTAACCACGATTCATCAGCCATGCGCGGAAATCGGCGCCACCGCGGTAAGCACAATGCTGGACCGGCTCGCGCATCCAAGACTTCCCGTGCGAGATGTCCTCCTCAATTTTCATCTGGTGGTTCGGGATTCGTGTGGGACGAGGAGAAAAGCATTGACAGCCGCGCATTGACGGCTGATACTGACTTCCGTGGACACCTATTGTGACCGGTGACGCAAATCTGTCTTTACAGAATGGGCGAAAAGGCCGGTCCGTCGTAGCTCTCGGTGAAGTCCTTTGGGACCTGTTTGAGGACTCCCGAAGGTTGGGTGGAGCGCCTCTGAACTTCGCCGCCCACGCCAGGCGGTTGGGACATAATACACTCCTCATCAGCGCCGTCGGGACCGATCCGCTGGGACGAGAGGCCGTCCAAGAGATCTCCGCCCTGGACCTCGACATCACTTTTTTGCAGCAAACTACCCGCTTTGCCACCGGAGCCGCGCGGGTCCGGTTGGGTCCGGCGGGCCGAACCAGTTTCGTGATTGACCGGCCCGCGGCCTATGATGCAATCTCTCTTTCCGATGGCGATATCGCCCGGCTTGTGCACCAGGCCCCCGCTTGGTTGTATAACGGGACGCTGTTTGCCTCGACCCCGGAAGGCGAGCGTATCCTCTGCCGCCTGCTCGACGCTCTGCCCGGCGCAACCCGCTTTTATGATTTGAACCTGCGGCCGGGGTGCTACTCCGAACCTTTGGTGAAGCGATTACTTGCTCAGTCCAACGTGGTCAAGCTCAACGAAGAAGAACTGGAATGCGTCCACGATTTCACCGGGCTGCCACTCGCCAGGGAGTCCTTTTGCCGGGAAGGGGCGAAGAGGTATGGTTGGAAAGCGGTCTGCATCACACTGGGCGCGCGAGGCTGTGCCCTGCTGGCCCGCGGCGATTACGCAGAGGCGGAAGGGCATCCCGTGGAAGCTGTCGATCCGGTGGGCGCCGGGGATGCCTTCGCTGCCGCTTTCCTGCACGGTCTGATTTCCGAATGGCCGCCGGCGCAGATCGCTGCATTTGCGAACCGCGTCGGCGCTTTAGTGGCGAGCCGGGCCGGAGCCATTCCGGATTGGACCCTCGAAGAGGCGGTCGCCTTATGAAGCAGCCGCGCGGCGCCGCCACCCGGCGGCAATTCGTGACTGCGGCCGCCGCTTCCTTCGCCGCTTCGCGCGTGCGCGGTGCGGATGCGGATGCCGGCTTGGTCGCTGCCATGGAGGCTGTTCAGAAGGCGATTCCGATTGCTTCTGAGGATCCGGAACGGCCTACTTACCACTTCCATCCGCCAGCCAACTGGAACAACGATCCCAATGGCACGCTCTTCTACAAAGGTTGGCACCATCTTTTCTATCAACTCAACCCGTTTGGCGCCAATATCGCCAATCAGCACTGGGGCCACGCCCGGAGTCGAGATCTCGTGAATTGGGAGCATCTGCCCATCGCAATCTGGCCGTCGCCGGAAAAAAGTGAGCGAGCCATCTACTCCGGCGGAGCAATTATCGCCAACGACGGGCGGCCTCGCCTCATCTACACCAGCATCGGGCACCCGCAGCCGGAGCAGTGGATGGTAGTCCCGGAAGATGATGACCTCATCTCCTGGAGGAAGTTTCCCGGCAATCCGGTGCTGACAACGGCCGCGCACGGCAATATGACTGTCAACCAGTGGCGTGATCCCTTTCTGTTTCGGGAGGCGGGACAGGTCTACATGGTTTGCGGCGGTAACGCCAGCACCGGCCTCGGCGGCAAGGGGCAGGTCCAACTCTACCGCGCCGATAAAGACGACCTCAGCCAGTGGAAGCACCTGGGCGTGGTATTCCAAGCGCCCGATCGCGAGACCTACAACATCGAATGTCCCAACCTCTTCCCGCTCGACGGCAAATGGGTGCTGATCCTTTCGCCGCATCGCCCCTGCGAATATTACGTCGGCAACCTGGATCTCGATAACGTCAAGTTCACGCCGGAAACACGCGGCATTCTCGATGCCGGGGCAGCATACGCGAGCAATATCTCGCGCGACGACCGCGGCCGCACGATTCTTTGGCTCTGGGGCCGCACCAACACTCCGCCGGGCCACGGCTGGAACAGCGTCATGGTCCTGCCGCGGATTCTTTCCATTGGGCCGGATGGGTTTCTGCGCCAGAATGTGCCGTCCGAGTTCTCTGCGCTGCGCGGCGAACCGAAAATCTTTCCATCTGCGCCACTCGGCGAGACTGCGTTCCCGCTGGAAGGCGTTCCCGGCGCCTCTGTGGAAATCGAATCGGAGTTCTCCGCCGGCAATTTCGCTGCGTTCGGTTTCGAGCTTCGGCGATCTGCGGCCGGTAAGCCGGCGATGACCGTTGCCATTGAACGAGGAAATTTGACCGTCGGCAGCGCGCAGGCTTACGTCGGAACCGCGGAGCGTTATCGAATCCGGATCTTCCTCGATAAGCGCGCGCTGGAAGTTTATGTGAACGAGGGAACGGTGGCGCTCTACAATTTCATCGACGCTCCACCTGAAGATCAAGGCATTGCGGCTTTTGCGCGTGCCGGAAACCGGTCGCCCGCCGGAGTAAGATTGGAATCCTTAAGAGCCTGGCCGATGAAGCCTGCCTCGTTCAGCCTGGACCGGTTCCACGTGTGAAGGACCGCTTGTGAGCACCACCGCGACCGGAAGAACGAAAAATCCTTCCGTCAGCTTCTATTTGCTGCGTAGCTCACTCGTCGCGGCGTTGGGAGGGTTGCTTTTCGGTTTCGACACGGCCGTAATCGCCGGGACGACTGGAGCATTGAGCCAGGTATTCTCGCTCTCCCCAGCCATGCTGGGCTTCACCGTCTCCGCCGCTCTGTGGGGGACGGTTGTTGGATCCCTCATTGCCGGGCCGCCCAGCGACCGCTATGGCCGGCGTATCTGTCTCACGGTTCTTGCAGCACTGTATCTGGGCTCCGCTTTGGGCTGCGCCCTGGCGTGGAATTGGCCTGCCCTGCTGGCATTCCGCGCCATGGGTGGACTCGCCATTGGCGCCTCGTCCGTGGTGGGACCTATGTACATCGCCGAAATCGCGCCCGCCGCCAAACGGGGCCGCCTGGTTGGGATGTTTCAGACGAACGTGGTCGCCGGCATACTGCTGGCATACTTATCCAACTATCTCGTCGCAGCCCGCGGATTCGGCGCCGCGGAATGGCGGTGGAAATTCGCCATGGTGGCTCTTCCCGCGGCCGCGTTTCTCCTTGCCTTGTTCGGTATCCCGGAGAGCCCTCGCTGGCTCGTCTCCGCCGGCCGCGTCGACGAAGCCGGCCAAGTTCTGCGCCGCGTAGGCGAACCGAACGCGGATCGGGAGTTGCAGGAGATCGCCGAAACGCTGCATAAACAGCGCGGCCGCCGCGGCGAGCCGCTGTTCCAGTTCCGCTACCGCAAACCCATTCTGCTGGCCATCTCCATCGGCATGTTCAACCAGCTTTCCGGAATTAACGCGATTCTCTACTATCTCAACGATATCTTCGAGCGCGCCGGCTTCAGCAAGATCTCCAGCGACATGCAGACGGTTGCCATCGGCTTCACCAACCTGGTGTTCACGCTGATTGCCATGAGCGTAATCGACCGGCTTGGGCGCAAGAAACTGCTGATGGCTGGAGCGGTGGGAACGGCCATGTGCCTGGCGGGTGTAGCTATGATATTCGCCACCGGGAGTCACCCGGAACTGTTGGTCTGGCTGCTCATGGGCTTTATCGCAGCGTTCGCCTTCTCCCAAGGCGCCGTCATTTGGGTTTACCTGAGCGAAGTGTTCCCCAATCTCGTTCGCGCGAAGGGTCAGAGCTTGGGAAGCTTTACTCACTGGTTCATGAACGCGCTCATCTCCGGCATTTTTCCAGTCATGGCTGCCCGCTCGGGGGCCGTGCCTTTCTTCTTTTTCGCACTGATGATGGTCGCGCAGTTTGTGGTCGTGCTGACGCTCTATCCGGAAACCAGCGGCATCAGTTTGGAGGAGATGGAGCACCGTATATGAAGAACCAGGTCCAGCTCATCGCTTACGCCGACCGCTTTTCAGGCGGTGGCTTCCGCGATCTCCAGGCGCTCCTGGAAGGCCCTTGCGCCGGCCTTTTCGGCGGCGTTCACATGCTGCCTTTCTTCTGGCCCATCGATGGCGCCGATTCGGGATTCGATCCCATCGACCACACAAAGGTCGACCCCCGCCTGGGTTCATGGGACGACGTCCGCGCCCTCGGCAATGGCGCGGAAATCATGGCCGACCTTATCGTGAATCACATTTCCAGCCGGTCGCCGCAGTATCTCGACTTCTCGGAACGAGGCGAAGAGTCTTCGTACGCAGGCATGTTTCTCACATTTGGCCGCGTCTTTCCGAATGGCGCGCGGGAATCCGACCTGCTACAGATTTATCGCCCGCGGCCAGGACTCCCATTTACCAAAACGCGCACCGCCAACGGGTCCGAACATCTGCTGTGGAACACCTTCACTTCCGAGCAGATCGATATCAATGTCTACGACGCCGCGGCGAAGCAATACCTGGAAGACATTCTGAAGCAGTTTCAATCAGCCGGCATTCGCGCCATCCGCTTGGACGCCGCCGGCTACGCCATCAAGAAGCGGGGCACAAGCTGCTTCATGATCCCCGAAACCTTCGAGTTCATCGCCAACCTGGCCGATCGGGCTCACTCGCTCGGCATGGAGGTGCTTGTCGAAATCCACACTCACTTCGAAGAGCAGATCGAAATCGCCCGCCAGGTGGATTGGGTCTATGACTTCGCCCTCCCGCCGCTCATTCTGCACGCGCTGTATACCACCGACCTGGGGCCATTGAAACGGTGGCTCGACGTCAGCCCACGCAACGCCGTGACGGTGCTCGACACGCATGATGGTATCGGCGTTTTGGACGTGGGCTCCAGCCGCAAGGGCCCGGACAGCCGTCCCGGATTGCTGGCGCCGGACCAAATCGATCGTCTCGTGGAGATGATTCACCAGCGCAGCGAAAACGCCAGCCGCCAGGCGACCGGAGCGGCCGCCAGTAATCTCGACCTTTACCAGGTCAATTGCACGTTCTACGATGCATTGGGCCGCCGCGATGACGAATACCTGATCGCGCGAGCGCTTCAGTTTTTCGCCCCAGGCATTCCGCAGGTCTATTATGTGGGGCTGTTAGCGGGAACCAACGATCTGGATCTCTTGCGCCGGACAGGCGTGGGTCGCGACATCAACCGCCATTACTATACACGCGCCGAACTGGAACAGCGGCTCCGGTCGCCGGTAGTGAGATCTCTCCTGGAACTGATCCGTTTTCGCAATGCACACCCGGCATTCGCGGGCGAGTTCCAGGTGCACAGTTCGGATGACCGCTCGATTGCCATGGAATGGCACAGACCTCCAGACTGGGCCCAACTCGACGTCAATCTAGCCGATCGGAGCGCCGTCATCTCCTATTCCGATCCGGCGGGTTGCCGGAAGATGATCATCGCGCCCCGCGCCGCAATGGAGGTGCAAGTATGATTCCGCAGACTGTCGAGCACAAGCAGCAGAGCATGGCCGCCATCAAGGCGCTGACGTTCGTGATGTTCATGATGTTTGCCATGACCACGGATTCTGTCGGTCTCATCATTCCCGAGATCATCAAGACCTTCCGGCTGAGCTTGACCGCCGCGGGAACATTCCAGTACGCCGCCATGGCCGGAATCGCATTGGCGGGCTTTTTCCTCGGTCACCTGGCGGATACTCTCGGCCGCAAAACAACCATCGTCGCCGGCCTCACATTGTTCGCTGCCTCTTCGTACCTGTTCGCAGCCGGAAACTCGTTTCTGTACTTCTCGGTTCTGCTGGCAATGTCCGGAATCGGCATTGGCATCTTCAAAACCGGAGCTCTCGCGCTGATCGGCGACCTGGCGAAATGCACCAAGGAGCATACCTCGCTCATGAACACGGTGGAAGGCTTCTTCGGCGTCGGCTCTATTATCGGCCCCGCGATTCTGGCGCGTCTCCTCGCCACCGGCGCCTCTTGGAAGGGCCTCTACATTGTGGCGGGTGTCGTCTGTACGTTGCTGATTCTGATTGCTGTGCGAGCCCGGTATCCCCATAGCATGCAAGCCACTCAGGAAAGCATGGACCTCAAGCACACGGTCGCCGCTATGAAGAACCGGTACGCCCTGGCTTTCTCGCTCGGCGCGTTCCTATACGTTTCCACGGAAGCGGCAATATATGTTTGGATGCCGACGTTACTTTCCGGGTATCGCGGCTCTGGCGCCTTCCTCGCTGCCTACAGCATCTCCATTTTCTTCATTCTGCGTGCCGGCGGGCGGTTTCTAGGCGCCTGGATGCTGGAGCGTGTCTACTGGACGAAGGTCCTGGCCCTGTTCAGCGGCGTGATCCTTCTGTGTTTCGTCGGCGCCATGCTCGGAGGCGCAGCTGCGGCCGTCTATCTCCTCCCCGCTTCCGGCCTGTTCATGTCGGTCATCTATCCGAGCATCAATTCCAAGGGGATCAGTTGCTTCCCCAAAGGGGAGCATGGTGCTGTCGCGGGAGTCATTCTCTTTTTCACCTGCCTTTCCGCAGTCGTCGGGCCATTGGCGATGGGAGCAGTCAGCGATGCGATGGGCCACCCAAGATATGGATTCATACTGGCCACTGCGTTCGCTGGTTTGCTGTTCGCAGGTCTGCTACTGAACTGGCTTTTCGATCCAACGCGCAAGGTTCTGACGCATCTGGATGAGACCGAGTATTAGCAGCGGACTCGTGATGCTTCGAATTCCTTCTTTCATACGCTGAAGATACGTTGAAGATCGTATGCGCCTGTGCGGCGCAGCACAGTTGCGCGAACCACCGCACCAGCGCTGTAATCGACAATTTACCTTCGTGTAACCGATCAGCAAGACAGCGCTGTTAGCCTCTTCGAGGAGGAGTGTTAATGGTTACACGACGACCCATAATTATTCGACGACCAACGTCTGCCATTCTCCTGGCGGCAGCCCTACTCAGCCCGGCTTACGTGTGCGCGCAAGGGCTTTCCGGCGGAGGAAATTTCAACAACAACCAAGGGATTCAGCACGTGCTGCTGATCAGCATCGATGGAATGCATTCGCTGGACTTCATCAATTGCGCTAGCGGAATTAGCGGAGTAAATGGAGGCGCGCCCTATTGCCCCACCCTCGCCCAACTGAAACAGAATGGTGTTAATTACCTGGATACCTCAACTTCGAAACCGTCGGATTCATTTCCCGGACTGATGGCCATAGTGAGCGGTGGCTCGCCGCGAAGCGTGGGGGCATTCTACGATGTCGCCTACGACCGCTCGCTCAACCCACCCATTACGACTACCGGCAACGGCGTCGCGGGTATGCCCTGTTCGCCCGGCGCAACACCGCCGGGAACGACAACGGAATTCGACGAGGGCATCGATATCGACCAAACTCAACTCAATGGGGTCTCAAATTCGACGCTCTCTACGTTCGGCGGTGGCGCCGCTTCCATTGACCCCAACAAGCTGCCTCATGATCGGAACTGCCAGCCCATTTATCCTTGGAACTTTGTCAGGACCAACACCATATTCGGCGTGATTCATAAAGCCGGAGGCTACACGGCATGGTCTGACAAGCATCCTTCCTATTCTTCCGTTTCCGGAAACGATCCTGCTCCCGGCCTGGCCCCGAACGTTAATGATTACTATTCGCCTGAGATCAATTCGATTCCGATTGCCTTGCCAGGCGTAAACGCAGGATCCACAAGTTGCAATCCGCTTCCCGATCAGACCGCCGTGGCTTCCTCGAATGCCTGGACTGACAGTTTCCAGAACATTCAGTGCTATGACCAACTGAAAGTGAATGCCATTCTCAACGAAGCTTTGGGTAAAACTCATGACGGCAAGAAGGCCGTAATACCCACGATTTTCGGAATGAACTTCCAGTCGGTCAGTGTGGGAGAGAAACTGATCGAGCACTCCACGGGGGTGACGGGAGGCTATCTGGACTCGGAAGGCACGCCCAGTCCAGCGCTGCTCAGTGAAATTGAGTTCGTGGATGGCGCGATTGGGAAAATGGTCGCAAACCTGAAGAGCAGCGGGGCTTATCAGTCAACACTGATTGTGATTACCGCGAAGCACGGGCAGAGCCCAATCGACTCGGCACGTTACACGGGTATTACGGCCGCCGGCCCGGTAACTACATCGCCAGCAACCATTCTGGACGGCCTCGGCTGCCTGCCCACCTCGGAATCGCCATCCAATCCCACCGGCATCGGTCCGACGGAAGACGATGTTTCTCTGGTATGGTTGAACAGCAAATGCACCACGGCCAACGCGGTTCATGCGCTCGAAACACAGTCGCCTGCATCCGCGAATATCGCTGGCATCGGTGAGCTCTTCTGGGGCTCGGGAATCACGCAGCTTTTCAACGCTCCTGGGCTACCGCCGAATGGCGATCCGCGGACACCGGACATCCTCACTACGCCGAACATTGGCGTAACCTACTCCGGCAGCACCAAAAAACAGGCGGAACACGGCGGGTTTGCGCATGACGATACGAACGTGATGATGTTGATTTCCAATCCGTTCTTGCCACCCAAGACGGTCACCAGCCCGGTCGAAACCATGCAGGTTGCGCCCACCATTCTTGCGGCGTTGGGGTTAGACCCGAACAGTCTCCAGTCGGTCCAGCAGGAGCACACCGAGGTTTTGCCGGGAATTAGCTTCGGGCAAGGCCAAGATAACTAGCGACGGGTAACAGAGGGCCGGCGTTATGCAAGTGACGCAGGCCCTTTTTGCTTCTCCAGCCACTCAATGAATTAGAGACTGGGCGCTACTTGCTGCATGTAATTGTTGTCGAACGGAACGTGCAGGTCGCATTCGTGTTGCCGCCGGAATCCTTCGACACAATGGTCCAGCTCCCATCAGAAGCGGGCGTCATTGTGGAAAAGCCGAAGCCGCTGACGGAAAGCGTGTCTACCACGCTTGCGTTTCCGATGAGCATGCCAGTTCCGGGAGCGATTGTCGGCTGCGAAGCCAGGTTATCGCCGCTATTTCCAATGATCAGTTGCGGAGAGCGCGCGGGCGAAAAATCGAAAGTCTGGAACGTGTGCGTGTGGCCCGAAAGGATGAGCCCGACTCCAGAAGGTAGTGAGTTTTGCGACGCAGCCTGAAGCACTGCGTTGGCATTCAGATTGGAACGGACACCCCAGATCGGGCGATGAGTCAAGATCCACGCGTTTGAGCCGGCCATCTGCTGAATCTTGGCGAATTGCTGTTGGTACGCGGCGATCTGATCGGGGTAGAGGACGGCATCGTCGGCTTCTGCAGAGTCGAGCTCGATCAGTTGCAGACTACCGATCGGGATGCTGTAGGGATCAGTGTAAATCTGGCATGCCGACGGCATTGGGCGGGGATCGAGGAACCGGAACCAGCCTTCCCCCGCACGATCGCATGACTCATGATTCCCGCGGGTAACGACCCAGGGAGCGGCAGCGAGCAGGTTCTGAAGCGGTTTGAACAGATCCTCGCGCCAGACATCCCAGTTATAACCCCAGGGACTCCCCGCGCATCCCGGCACCGTGGTGAAGCATTGGGCTTCGCGATAGTGATAATCTCCGTTATGAATCAGCAACTGAGGATTCGTGGCAATGGCGTTCGCCGCGACGGCCGCCAGGGGCCAAGCCTTTGGGTCATAGCAGCCTTGGGAGCTGCTGGAATCCATACGGCAGCCGGTATCGCCAAGCACGGTGATGCGCTGCGGATTGCCAACCGGCAACGCCAAGGCTTGACCTTCGATCGCCACCGATTGCGTCCCATTCGGAATTGCCGCTTCGCAGCTCAAGACCGGGTAGAAAGGCAACGTGGGTGTGGCTCGCGTTTGCATTGCTTTTGAGGCGCCATCGATGGTGATCGCCGGACAAGTATTCTCGCTCGTGATGGCGCGCGCGATCACTGCCCCGTTCGGTCCGAGTTCCAGGAATTTCGCCACGCTGCTGGCGCTCCCGCCGGCAATTGCCACGTTAATTGAATTCGACTGGACACCGCCCACAGTAACCACGACTGGAACCGAATCACCGGTGGGAGTGTTTGGTGGAACGAGCACGTTGATCTCGTATACACCCGCTGAGTATGGATTTGGCCCGGGGGGCGCGAGACCGGCGAACGCGACCGTGCCGGGCACGTTCCCAATGGTAACCGCCGGCATCATTTGAAGAGCTGCGAGCGCCGCATCGGGAAGCGTAGCCCCGGTAGGCGGGGGATTGTCAACGGGTCCCAGACCCGTTGCATAAATCGTTATGTATTCACCGGCATGTACTGGCCGCGGTGGACTGCCCCATGCCGAAGAGAGCACTCCCGCAAACAGGCCAGGGGCGGCGGGCGCGATCTGTACACGCACAAAACCGCTGATGTCACTACCCGACATGACAACCACCGATCCCTGGCCGGCGACTGCCTGCCACGGCACCTGGAAATTGATCTGGCCGGGTGAAACATAAAGCAGCGGAACCGCGACGTCGTTGACATACACTGTGGTCGAGCCCAGCGTAGTTGGCAAAGGAAAGCTGGGGGCCGCGGTAGTGGTTGAGGCCAGAGATGATCCGAAGATCGTCCCGAGGCTGCCGGGAGCCAGAGTCCCGCCGGCATAGCTCGCCGCATTGGCTACGGCGCTGATCGAAGGCGGTGCGGCAAGTAGGGCTTCGACATTCCAGAGCGCGAGAATTAGCCCGACTTTCGCACTTAAACGCCGTTTTCACCGTTGGTGCGAGCGAATTCCGTTTGCTTTCAACGACGGTTCTTATGAAACAGGCCAGGTGAAGACCTTGGCTCTTTTCTGCGCTTTCGATCTC
>Ga0209060_10000457_pt1 | contig 76040 bp, 59 predicted proteins | sample Coa_R1_8_FD_187155 | JGI IMG/M metagenome (GOLD analysis project Ga0209060, IMG submission 187155) | Surface soil microbial communities from Centralia Pennsylvania, which are recovering from an underground coalmine fire - Coalmine... | ecosystem: Environmental > Terrestrial > Soil >... | reverse complement strand
TACGGCACGCCGCTCCCTCCCAATCCTCCGCAGACGCCGTTCTTCACAGATGTGGGATCCAATCACCCCTACTTCCCGTGGATCCAGAAGATGCGCCAGATCGGCATCACGGTGGGTTGTGGGACGGCGCTGTATTGTCCGGATGACCCGGTCACTCGCGGTCAGATGGCCGTGTTTATCATGCGGGGAATGTTCAATCTGCTCTTGCCGGCGGGTACGCCGCAACTCTATGTATCGCCGCAGGCGACGAACCCCGCTTCGGGCGCAGTCACGTCGATTACGATACAGGGGCAGAACACGAGTTTTGTGCAAGGAGTGACGTCGGTGTCTGCGGGACCGGGGATGGCGGTCAGCAACGTCGCGGTGCAGAACGCTACTACACTCACGGCGCAGATTGTGAGTTCTGGCGGCACGCCGGGGCCGCGCTCCATCGTGGTCACGACAGGCAGCGAAGAGGCTACGCTCCCTAACGGTTTCACTGTCTCGGCTCCATTGGCGCCGGAGAGCCAGCTCAGGTTCCAATAACGCCACTTTTTGAGGAATTGGACTCGACGCGCCGGTATGCCATATCTCGCGATCCGGCTCTCGAGCAAGTCAACCTCCGCAACGTGGCCGATTCCGGGTATAGCTCGGCGAGCTTTACAACGAGCTACAGGTTCTCATCAAACAGCAGCCTCACAGGGCCAGGGCGACGGCGAAAGATCGGCGGCCAGCGGGTAGTGGGTGCTGCCGAGAATGAAGCAGTCCGGTGGGCTGCCAACCTTTCCCAACAGCTCGTTTACGTATCGGCCGACAAGGGCTTGCAGAGCGTGGCGGGGCAATCCGCGCTCGATTGAGCCGGCAAGCTCGGGACAGGCTTGCTGCACTACCGTAATGTCGGGCCTCCGTTTGCGGATCTCGATCGCGTAGCAGTCCGTCTCGACCGTGCGGTGAGTCGCAACGACCCACGACGATTCTTCGGAGCGATCCTGACATCGCTTGCTTACGCGCGCGGCTCGCAACGAGCACCGACGATTTTCGGAGCCATCGGGACATCGCTTGCTTACCCGTGCGGCTACCCATCCGCGAATTCGTAGACGGCACGAAAATCCTCGGGTTCCAATTCCTGGTAATCGTCAAGAATTTGCTGTTCGGTCATGCCTCCGGCGAGCCAGGTCAACACATCCCATACAGTGATACGCAACCCGCGGACGCACGGCTGGCCGGAGCGTTTGCCAGGCTCGATCGTGATGCGGGAAGTCACGCCTGAAGGATATCACTAGCGCTGCCCACGGCGGCAGAGCCGAAGAACGCGGCCAAAGACTTTCGAAGGCCATGGGTTCCATTTTCTCAACCTGGACCCCACGGTCAGTTGATGTCTCGAAGAATGAACTGAGTCTCTGCTCAGTTAGCGCCCGCGCCGCTGATGGTGCGCTGGTAGCTGGGAGTATCGGGGCCGGCCTCATCGAGCACTTCGAGCCCGTAGAGCGAGGCGTAATCGTGCTCCGGCTCGAAGGCCAGAATGAGCTTTCCCTGCGCGTTCGGCTTCAAGTGGTGGAAGGCCCGCACGACTCCGTAGTTCATGCCCGATTCCTTGTAGAGATCGAAGCCGCGCAGGAGCGCCGTGCCGTTGCAGAACACGCTGAAGATGCGCGTTCCCTCGCCGCCTCCGCCGGGATTTCCGGGCCCCCAATACTCTTCCGCCATGTACAGGTACACCGAATAAGAGCCGCGGTCCACAGGGATCGCATAACGGAAGTGCCCGTAGCGTTCATGGCGGAACATCTCCTGGTCGTTCGAGTTTTTTACCGGACCAGGGTGAATCGCCACGCGGCCGCCCTTGCTGTAGTTGTCGGGAGTCCAGAGATTGCCGGCCGAGTCGGTATAAAAGTTGTCCTGCGGCAGCAGGCGCACGGGGTTCAGAACGTGCGGACGCGCGGGCAGAAATTCAATCGCATTCACTAGCGCGGCGCTGTCTTTGACCGCTTCGAAATCGAGTTGCACGTGGCCATCGGGCCCCGGAGAGATGTCTTTGAAGACGCGGACATCGGCGGTCCAGGGGCCGTCGGCATCGGAGAGGATGTCGAAGCGGTCGAAGACTTTTTGTCCGTTGATGGAGAGGTGGAACAGGCGGTTGCCTTCGCCGCCCTGGTCGTTTTCGGGTCCGAAGACCGGCTCGATGAAATAGAGCCGCAGCTCGTAGGTGCCAGGAGGCAAGGGAACCCGATAGCGGAAGGTGCCGGTGCGCGCGGACTGGTAGAGCCGCGCATCGTACGCGCCCGGGATGTACCATTTGGGGGGAATTTCGAGGGCGTCGCCGCCTTCGAAATATTCGTCGCGGCCCCAGATCTGGCCCAGGCGATCGGTCCAGGGACGGCGGCGGCCGCATCCGATGCGCACGTCGAGCTGCCGCGATGCGAGCGCAATGGCGCTGGCGAGTTTGGGAGGATCGGTATGCCCGCCGGCGGTAGCGGGCTTCGCCCCATGCCACATCAACCATGCCGATAAGAGAATGACGGCGGGAATCGCGATCGCCAGCACGAGGATGGGCCGCGTCCGAAACCACGGAGGCTGTGTCTCTACAAGAGGAGGTGCGGGTGCCCGTTCCGCAGGCTCCACGTGTTCTGGCAGAACCGTCTCAATTACGGTTGTGGATGGCGCGGCGGGTGGCGGTTCCTTATGCTCGTCGCCGATACGCGAGACGGTCGGTGCGTATTGGCCCGGGGGAATGACAATTCGGACTGGATCGACGGCGCCTTCGGCTTCGTAATACTCGCGCAGGCGCCTGCGGAGCCGGTGCATCTCCACGCGCACCGCCGCGTCCTGCGTGGGATCGAAATCGGAAGGCCGTCCCAAGGCTTCGGTGCCGATGGCATATTCCGAAATCCGGTCCGCCCCATGCGCCAGCAACGATTCACACAGGTACTTCAGCAGACGGGATAGCTGTTGCGACCGTGTAAACGTCTCGGACGCAAGTACCGTCTGCAGCGCTACTCGAACCTCTTCCTCGCCCACCACGTGGTGAGACACCGGCATTTCCACGTATCCCTTCGGACCAACCGACCAAAACCTGCGATGAGAATAACACCATCTCATCGAGCGATTCAACCGTCCAAACGCCGTTTCAATCTCAAATGTAACGATTGAAACGTCTTGGTTTCAACGATGTAACAGAACACGGAAACCGCCTGAAACCAACAGTTAACTGGTCAACAAAGTCCGGATAGGCCTAGTATATTTCCATTAGGGTTGTCTGATGCCTAGACCTTCCGGTCAGGCTTTGCTTCTTTTGAAAGGGGATCCATGTTCAGTTCTCCAACCGTCTTGGTTCGTCGTTGCTCCAGTGTCGCGATCGCACTTCTGGTGCTCTTCGCCGGCAGCGCTTTCGGGCAGCAGCTCACTGCTACGTTGAGCGGCGCCGCCTACGATCAAAGCCAGTCCGCCATTCCTGGCGCGAACGTGGAAATCAAAAACCAAGCCAGTGGTGATATCCGCAGGACCACCACGAATTCGTCGGGAAATTTTACGGTGACGGCGCTTCAGCCGGGAACCTACACCGTGACGATCACGGCTGCGGGATTCGATCCGTGGCAGGAAACCGGAGTCGTTCTCAACCAAGGCGATAACCGCGCGATCCCCAACGTGTCGCTAAAGGTGGGTGGTACGTCCACCAAAGTAGAAGTAGTGGCTGGCGCCGAAGCCGTGGCTCCGACCGATAATGCCACTGTCAGCTCCACCCTGAATACCAATCTTGTCAACAACATCCCCCTGCAAGGGCGAGACGCCGGCGAGTTCCTCAACATCATGCCCGGCATGGCCATGACCAATGGCCTGAACAACAGTTCGTCGAGCGGATTCAACGACCGGACTGTCGGGACGAACTCTGGTCCGGTGGGCGCCTTCTCGGCGAACGGGACCCAGCCCAACGGCGCCATGGCCTACATGCTGGACGGCGCAAACCTGGTGGACCCGGGCAATCAGGGGACCCAGATCGCCAACATCAACGGCGACATGGTCTCGGAAGTGAAAGTTCTGTTCTCCTCTTATGGAGCGGAATATGCGAAGGGGCCGGTACTGTTCCAGGCGCTCAGCAAGAGCGGGGGCGCCAAGTTCCACGGCGAAGGATACCTCTACGCGCGCAACTCGGTGTTCAATTCGGAAGACGCTTTCCAGAAGAGCCAGGGGATTCCGAAGCCTTCGGATTATCAGTATTACCCGGGGGGGAATATCGGCGGCCCGGTGCTGGTCCCCGGAACCAAGTTCAACCACAATCGCGACAAGCTGTTCTTCTGGTTCGGCTACGAGTATATGCGGCAGCAACCCTCGGGCACGTTGTGGCAGACGTTCGTGCCCACCGACCAGATGCGCGCCGGGAACTTCAGCCCTGCCTATCTTTCGACGCTTCCTTCCACCGTCACCAACCGCTGGTCGTGGATGGGAGTCTCTCCCTGCGCCCCGGCCGACAATCGCAGCACGTGCAGCGGCCTGACCTTCCCCAACGGAATCATCCCGCAGAGTGCGATGGACCCGAGTTCGCTGGCACTGCTGAAGCTCTATCCCGCGGCGAATATCGATCCCGCGAGCCACGGTGGATACAACTACCAGTTCCTGGATCAGAGCCCGCAGAACCGCTGGGAGCAGACCGAAAAGATCGATTACGCCGTCAGCGAGAAGACCAAACTGACCGTGTCCTATGCCTTCCAGAAAGAAACCGACCTGCATCCGGTGCAAGTCTGGTGGGCGCCCAGCTTCTCACTGCCTTATCCGTCTCCGCTGATCGCGCCGACCACGGCCAACGTAGTGATGGCAAATGCAACACATGTCTTCAGCCCCACACTGACTAATGAGACTGTCTTCACATATGCACGTTACATCAACTCGTTAACTCCCACCAATCCGCAGGCCATCGACCCCTCTTCCGTCGGATTTAACGTGCCCGGTCTGTTCGGGGTGAAACGAGTGCAAATTCCCAATCTGATTAGCTGGAGCGGCAACGGCGGATTCGCCGGCTTTGACCAGCAGGCTGTGTTTGGCGGCAATTTCAACGGCGGCGCGTTTGGAGGCTTGAAGTCGGACCCCGCACTGTATGACAACCTGACCAAAGTCGCCGGCACTCACACCCTGAAGTTCGGCGCTTATTGGGATGGCAACGGCAACCAGCAATCCAGCGGAAACCAGCTCAACGGTTCGTATTATTTTGAGACCTACGGCGGCACGACAACCGGCAATATCTATGCCGATTTCCTGACTGGCCGTGCGCAAAGTTATAGCCAGGCAAACGCCATTCCCGTGGACAACATGCGGTACCACCAGATTTCGTTCTACGGGCAGGATTCGTGGCGCGTGATGCCGCATTTGACGGTGAACTTCGGAGTTCGCGCCGACCGGATCGGGCAGTGGTATGGCGACGGGCCGGGCAATGCGGTCTTCGATTTCGCGGCTTATCAGGCGAATCCGACCGCGGCCAACGCCGGTTTGAAGTGGCACGCGATCGACTCCAGCATTCCGCAGTCCGGCTTCCCCTCGACCTTCAAATTCAACCCGCGCTTCGGCGTGGCATGGGATGTGATGGGAACCGGGAAAGTGGTGCTTCGCGGAGGATTTGCGATCTTCCCCTACCAGATTGCGTACAACACGACATCCGGTCCGGAGGAATTGCCGTTTGGCGTGATCAACTACACCACGCCCAGCGGGATCACCTCGTTGAGCGGCATCAGCGCGTTTAATATTCCGACGGGCGTTCCGAATTCCGCCTGCGGTACCGGCTGCAACATCAACGTGCTTGCCAAGGGTGATGGGCACGTACCTTACACGCGTACTTTCAACTTCTCTATTGACTATCAGCTTCCCTGGCGGACGCTCTTCGAAGCCAACTATGTGGGCAATCAGAGCCGCGACGGCCTGATTATCGGGCCGTTTACCAATCCCAACATGGTGCCGCTCGGAGCCTTCTTCCGGCCCGATCCCCTGACCGGCGTCATCAATCCGATTACGGGTAACATTCCGACGGGTGACTACCGGCCGCTGCAAAGCTACGGCGATATCAACCTGGTGGGCCACGGCAGCTACGCGAATTACAATTCGATCCAGACGAGCTTGCAGAAGCAGTCCGGGCCGGTGCTGTTGTTCATCAACTACACTTTCAGCAAGGTGCTCGGCATTCGCGACAATTACAGCGGCAACGGCGCCTCGGCGGGAAATACGGTCGATCCGTTCAACATCAACAACAACTACGGCGTTCTGTCTTACGACCACACTCACATTTTCAACGCCACGTACATTTTCACCTTGCCCAGCCCGGTCCATCACAATGCATTTGCGGCCGGCGCGGTCAACGGCTGGAAGCTTTCGGGTGTCACGCGTGTGCAGAGTGGAGCACCCCTGCAGCCCAGCACGAACGGCAATCTGAACGCCAGCTACGGCAATGCGGTGATCAATGGCAGCAGCGTAGGAGTGAGCACTACGACCTGGCTAGGGTCCAATGCCACCGACCTGGCGCTGGAACCGCTGATCACCTGCGATCCCAGAAGCGGTCTCAAGTCTGGCCAATACTTCAACCCGTCGTGCTTCACGCCTCCGCCTCAGGGACAGAATGGCACGTTGGTCTGGCCGTACATTCACGCCCCGGCGTACTTCCGGAGCGATCTGTCGATCTTTAAGAGCTTCCAGGTGACGGAGCGCCAGCGGGTGGAATTCCGCTTCTCGGCGTTCAACTTCCTGAACCATGCGATTCCGCAGTTCAATACCAACGGCAACGGCGACGTCGCGCTGAACTTCAGCCAAAACGGCAACCTGAGTCCGGTGAACACGAATACGCAGACCAACGGCTTCCCCGGCTACCGGGTAGGCGACCGATTGGTAACTTGGGCCCTGAAATATTATTTCTAACGGCTAGTGGTGCAGACGGCAGCTCGTCTGCACCACTTTCCCCTGCCAGCTTCACGCCTGTTTCTGTACTCACCCGCGCAGTAACTGCGGAATGTTTTCAAAATGCCCGTCCCGCGTGATCAGGCGCAGATCGTGCTCTGGAAGAGATCGAATCAGCCGGTTGGTATCCAGCGCCACTCTCACTTCCACTGATCCCCGTCAATCTGGCGCTGGGAAGCGATGATCTCGTCGAAGCCTGCGTCCGGCGAACAGTGTCCCACTAGGTCAGAGAAGTCCTCGCGTGGTTTGCCACGCTTTCCCCAGGCTTCGGGTCGGCGACTGGCTGATGTAACTTGAGGCTTGGAGTATTACTTCTAAAAGCGTGGTGGCTACCAGTCGGGTAAGTTACCGCCGAGTGTGTAGCCGACGAATCCCTTGAGCGGCACAGTCGCGTCGCCGACCATCCAAAAGTCGGCGGCGCGTTTCAGTTTCATCTCCACGAAGGCGGCGTGCAGGCAGTTGGTTCCGCGCGCCGGCGAATCGTCGGCCTGGGCAGAGTACAGGCCGGGATAATAGGGATGCCACTCGTAGCGGTCTTTGAACCAGACGTGCAGGGTGCCGGCGTCATAATTGGCCTCGAAATCCAGGCGGTCGATGGCGCCCCAGGCGTTGCGCGCATCTTCCAGGCCGTAGTGCTTCTGCTCCAGCTTGAAATTGTCAGTATAGATACCGCTGGTTTGTCCGCTGGGAAGCCTGCGGCCAATCGCTGAGCGGACGCCGTTATCGTTCTCGAGCACGATTTTCAGCGCGGCGTTTTCGTTGAAGTCCGCCCCGGTGCCGGTCAGATACCAGTCGATGTGCCGTTGCGCGAGGGGATCGTCCCAGATTCGCCATTTGGCCCACCACACCAGGTCCTCAGGCTCTTTCCACTTGCATAGTGTCTCCAATCCGAACGGCGCATTGGGGCTGTTGGGATTCTTCTGAATGTCCGCCCAGCGCTTGGATGGCGTGTGGCCATGATTGACGCCCGGGTGAAAGATGGGCACGATTGGTTTCCTCCCTTGCGATAGAGTTCGCGGTCCGCCGCGGCGTTTCACGGGGAGCATATGCAGGGTACCAGAAAGGTGCGGAGCCTTACTTGGGAATCGGCCCCGTGCCGGGGACCGCATGCGCGGAGTCTTTGAGCTTGATAAATTCCGCCTGCTCGCGCCGCGCGTCTTCTTCGCGGCCTGCCTGGCGGTAGGCCTGCGACAAATAAAAATGGTGTGTGGGTACGCCGGATTCAGCTTGATGGCCGCTAGGAACTCGGCGATAGCGGGAGTGGTTTGATCGGTTGCCATGAGCGCCCGTCCGAGCGCCAGGTGACAGATCAGATTGCCGGGAGCCAGCCGTACCGCCTCGCGTGCCGGGTCGAGCGAGGGCTCTCCCATTCGCAAATAAAGGGTCGCGATCTGCACCCGCGAATTTGGTTTCTCCCTTGAGACAGGGTTCGCGACCCCGGCCCCGGCGGTCCGCAAGAAACGCATTTTGAATCAAAGTGTATTGAGCGGTATTTCGACTTCGGTATAGCTGCCAGGAGCCGCAGCGTTCACGGCTAAAACGATGCGCTCAGGGTGCAAACGCACGCGCGTCCATTTCGTACTGCCTGTCAGGACTACGAGCGCGATCTTTCGGCCTGAAAGGTTCTGCTGATACCGAATTCGCCGATCGGTGGTAAGCAGAAGGTCAACTGCGGCTTCCTCAGCTGCTTTCAATAGATCCCCGTTTTTTAGCCTGTCCCATCCTTTGGCTTGGGCAGTAATGACGGTGTGGCCGGTAAGCGAACGAGCAAGGCCGCGGGGTGTTCCGTGGTCAAAGAGTATGAGCATCAACGGGTACAGGTGGCGGCACTTGGCCTTCGGCTTTGAGGCTCTGAGCGACGAAATCCAGTACCGCTACGATCTGTTCACGAGTAACATCGAATTCTTCCATCACTTCCTCAATGCTCAAGTCTTCGAGATTTTCGATGACGGTCGCTACGGGCAGCCGGGTGTCCCGAAATACCCAAGCGCCGCTGACCTTCCCGGGTATGCTTTCGACAGCGGGACATTGTGACCAATCGAGTGTCGCCATGGAACCTCCTTTTTCAGCATAACCGTTAGCTTGCGCTTCTCGCAGAACCGGACGGGATGTGGAGCCCTTCCAGCCTTACTTGGGAATCGGCCCCGTGCCGGGGACCGCATGCGCGGAGTCTTTGAGCTTGATAAATTCCGCCTGCTCGCGCCGCGCGTCTTCATCGCGGCCCGCCTGGCGGTAGGCCTGCGACAAATAAAAATGGGTGTGTGGGTATGCCGGATTCAGCTTGATGGCGGCTACGAACTCGGCGATAGCGGGAGTGGTTTGATCGGTTGCCATGAGCGCCCGTCCGAGGGCCAGGTGACAGATCAGATTGCCGGGAGCGAGTCGTACCGCCTCGCGTGCCGGGTCGACCGCGAGCGAGGGCTCTCCCATTCGCAAATAAAGGGTCGCGATCTGCACCCGCGCCAGTGCATGGGATGGACTGACTTTCAGCTCCGCTTGAAATTCGGCCAGGGAGGCCGCCATATCGCGGTCTGCAAAGTAAATTCCGCGCAGATAATGGACACCGGGTTCGGCGGGATACTCTTTGCCGAGCTGTTGGAAGAGGGTTTCGGCGTCGCTCCATTGCTCGGCATAGAGAGCCCACATGGCTCGGCCGGCAAGATCCACCAGCGGGCGTTTGGCGGCAGGCACATCGGCAGGGAGCCAGGGCAGCGTGAGCGCGGCCACACCCATGGCCTCGATCACAGGAGGCGAGTGGTCGCGGCTGACGGCAAGGGGATGCAGTTGATCGATGGCGGTGGTGAAGTCCGAAGCGCGCATGGCGATGAGAGAGGCGCGGATGCGCACGACGGAGACAAACTGCGGGTTGTCCGGCAGGCCGCAGTCCTCGGCCTTGAGGATATGGGTCATGGCCTGCGGGTAGTCGGACATTTCGTAATCGGCGAGTCCCAGGAAGGCCCACACCGCGCCGTTATCGGGGGCCAGTGCTCCAGCCCGCACCAGCGCGGATCGCGCTTCGGGATAGTGCTTCAACTGATATTCGCTGGCGCCCAGATAGAACCAGCCTTCGGCCCACGAAGGCCGCAGTCCGACTGCCTGGCGGTATAAAGCGGCTGCCTCCTGCGGATTACGTTCCATAGCGGCCGCGGCGCGCCGCGCGAGGTCGTCGAAATCGGGAGCGGCGGGAGTTTGTGAGAGCGCCCGGATCGTGCTCAGAGTCAGAAGGATTATTGGAAGCGCGACCTTCATTGCGGAGCCGCCTCGCGCAAGATCCGTTCGCGTGCATACCAATGCAGTGACTTCTCCCCACGCGCCACGGAGCCAAACATCCGCAGGTTGCGGGCCGCGCGCCGCCCGGCCATCCGCAGGATTTGGTCCCGGCGTTCTGCCCGCGGTGTATCCAGGCTGAGCATGCCTCCATTGTCCGTCAATTCCTCCAAGCCCAGCCATATACTTAGAGATGATGCGAACTGCCTTGTTGGCCGCGCTTCTCGCAGGCTGTGCCCTCGGCCAGCAGACCGGCGTCGAGCAGTTGTTCGCAAGCGCAATCGAGGCCCAGCAGCGCGGCGATTTCGCTCTTGCCGCCACCAATTATCAGCAGATTGTCAAATTGCAGCCGGAGTTCTTCGGCGCATGGGCCAACCTGGGAGTCGCGCTGGTCCGTCTCGGACGCTTCGATGAGGCTATCGCGGCTTACCACTCGGCCTTGAAACTCGATCCTTCCAACGCGCCATTGCGCATGAACCTGGCGCTGGCGTTCTACAAGAAGCCCGATCTGCGCCAGGCCGCCGCCGAATTAGGTGAGTTGCTCAAGAGGGATCCCGGCAATCCGCAAGTCGCCACCCTGCTGGGCGACTGTCTGGTACAACTCGGCGAAGCGCAGCAGGCATTGACGATCGTCACTCCCATCGCGCAGGCGCATCCGGAAGATCTCGATCTGGCTTACGTGCATGGCTCGGCTCTCATTGCCGCGGGCAGACCGCGCGAGGGAATTGCGCTGGTGGAGCGTGTGGCTACCGAGCGGAAAAGCGCCGATGCCTACGCGCTGGCCGGTAAGACGTGGCTCAAGGCCGGAGATCCCGACAAGGCTGTGCCGGATCTCAACGAAGCGGTCCGTCTCAATCCCGCCTTTCCCGGCATCTACACCTTGCGGGGTGTTGCGCGCGAGGGAAATTTCGATCAGGACGGCGCCGAGTCGGACCTTCGCAAAGCGCTCGAGCTGAATCCCGACGATCTGGAGGCGCTGGCCCATCTGGGCGGCATCCTGTACACCCGGCGCGACCTGGCGGGGGCCAAGACCCTGCTTGACCGAGCGCTCCGGATCGACCCCAATTCGCTGTTTGGACTCTACGAAATGGCGCTGTGGAAGAGCGCTTCCGGGCAGGTGGAATCGGCGGTCGCCGATCTGGAAAAACTGGCGCGCCGCGACCCCGCCTGGACGCAGGTGCACATCCAACTCGCCGCGTTGTACTATCGCCTGAATCGCCCCGAAGACGGGCTCAAGGAAAGACAGATTGTGGATCGGCTCAGCGAAGAGCAGCAGAAGGCCGAGACCACTCGCGGGCACTGACCTCCTCACTTATGCGGATCTTTTATGTATGCAGCTCGATTGCCTGCCTGGCGGGCAGCGCTCTTCTGTTTCTGACTACTGCCCACAGTGCTACGTCTCCGATCCGTTTCGAATTTAAGCCCATACCGTTCCACCTGGAGAACGATCTGAGTCCCGCGCGCAACGCTCCGGAGACGATGCCCGGCGGCGTGGCGGTCTTCGACTACAATCGCGACGGCCGTCTGGATCTCTTCTTCGCCAACGGCGCCAATCTCGCGACGCTTCAGAAGGACGCGCCCAAGTTTCGCAATCGCCTCTTCCGCAACGACGGCAACGGCGCCTTCACCGACGTCACGGAGGCCGCCGGCCTGGCGGGACTCGGGTATGACATGGGGGTCGCCGTGGGAGACTTCGATAATGACGGCTGGCCCGACCTGTTTGTCGCGGGCGTACATCGCAATACGCTGTACCACAACAACAAAGACGGCACCTTCACCGATGTCACGGCAAAGGCGGGCCTGAACCACTCCGTGGACCCGGAGTTCGGACCACTGTGGGGCGTAGCGGCCGCATGGGTGGACGTGAATAACGACGGCCTGCTCGACCTTTTTGTCGTGAATTACATGCAGTGGAAGTACGACTCCAAACCGATGTGCTCTTTCCAGGGGCAGGCCGACTACTGTCACCCGCGATTCTACAAAGGCCAGCCCAATCAGTTATTCCTCAACAAGGGAGATGGCACGTTCGAGGACGTCTCGGCGAAATGGGGGATTCGCGAGCATGTCAGCCGGGGCATGGGAGTGGGAGTGGCCGATTACGATCTGGATGGAAAGCCCGACCTGTTTGTTCCCAACGATGCCTTCTACAATTCGCTGTTCCACAATCTGGGCGGCAAGTTCGAAGAGGTGGCGTTTCCGGCGGGCGTAGCGCTGCCGGAGGACGGCAGTTTCGTCTCGGGAATGGGCGTGGATTTTCGCGATTTCAACAACGACGGCTACCCCGACCTGGTATTCATCGCGCTCAACAATCAGACTTTCCCGCTGTTCCTCAACACCGGGAAAGGCGGCTTTCGCGAGGTCACGACGCCGAGCGGCATGCGCGCGTTGACGCTGCGCATGGCGGGATACGGAGCGGGCCTGTACGACTTCGACAACGATGGCTGGAAGGACCTGTTCGTGGCGCGGGGACACGTCTCGTCTCTGCCTCAGCCCGGTCTGGAGATCGACCAGAACAACACCGTATTTCGCAATCTGGGATCGAGCGGGAAGTGGCAGGCGCTGACGGAAGAGGCCGGTCTGACTGCCCGGCCGGCGGCGCGGCACCGCGGCGGCGCCTTCGGCGATCTGGATGGAGACGGGCGGATCGACGCGGTGGTGACTGCGCTCGCGGGCGACGCCGAGATCTGGATGAATCGCAGCGAGCATACCGGGCATTGGCTCGAGATCGCGCTGGAGGGGACGAAGAGCAATCGCGATGGGATCGGGGCGCGCATCAAAGTCGTGACGAAGTCGGGCGCTCAGTACAATCACATGACGACGAGTGTGGGGTATGCCTCATCGAGCGCGGGCCCGGTGCACTTTGGATTGGGCGCGGATGGCAGCGCGGAATCGGTGGAGATTCGCTGGCCTTCCGGAACGGTGCAGACACTGCGCAATGTGGCGGGCGACCAGCTGCTGAAGGTGAAAGAGGAGAAGCAGTGATCCGGAGCGGTATAGTGAAGTAGGGTATTTTCCGAATGGATACCTCCAGATTGGCCTCGATTCTCCAGCGGCCCGCTTTACATCAGCGGCTGCTGGGCGATTACACGGGCGCCTACTCACTCGGCATCGGCCGCGACCCGGATAATCCATCGGCCCCCGCAATTATCCTTCAGGTTGAGAACGACCCTCCTCTTCCCACACCGGACTACATTCAGATTGACAATGAGTCTGTCCGCGTCATCAAGAAAACTAAATTCGTTGCTCCCAAGCCACTGTCATTGTAGAATTGACTGGCAAAAGGAGGGGCCAGTGAGATGGGTGTTGCATATGGGCTGGCGCTGGAACAGTTGGAATCAGCCGCTTCGGGAGTCTTCGGCGCCGATAAGAAGGTGCGCTCGCTCGGAATAGGCCGTCACGGCAGCGGATTTGGATATGTGGCAGTCCGGAATGCGGCAGCTATTCAGCCCTTGGGTGGTGTGGAGGCGATTGCCGCCGCCGTGCCAAGCTTTGGCAAGATCCCGGTCACCTATATTGACAGTCAGAACGATCCGAAAAGCCTGGTCAAAGTACCACACACCGGTCCTGGCAGCCCCACAGCGGCGAGTCTGGTGCCGGAACAGGCGAACCACCGGCCTCTCGTCTGCGGGTTGCAGATCGAGAACTTCGACGACGATGTCCGCACGGGAGTGATTCAGGGCGGAAACATCATTGTCGGCACTCTGGGCTGCTTTGTGACTTTGCAAAGCGGAAACAAGGCGATTCTCTCTAACAACCATGTGGTGGCAGGAGAGAACCGCGGGCTAAGAGGGAACGACCGCATCATGCAGCCCGGCTCGGGTGCATTTACGGCTGCGGAGCAGGCCGGCACGCTGACGGACTTTGTCGCGGTGCAGCCGAGCCCCGCAGGCGCCACTCCCGCGGGGGGTGGAGTCATCTTCAACGATGTGGATGCCGGGGTGGCCCAACTGCTCGCCAACGTCAAATTCGCCCAGACGTATCTGTCGACGCGCACAAGTGTCAAGCCGCCTGGTGGGACGGCGGCGGCGGCCGTCGGGGACCAGGTATTCAAAGTCGGACGGACTACCGGGCTCACGCACGGAGAGGTAACCCAGGTGTCTACGATCGTAGGTCCGATTCCCTACGCGCCCGGGCCGTGCTGGTTTCAAAACACGCTGGTGGTCGAGGGGCTGGATGGGACCATGTTTTCCGATCATGGCGACTCCGGTTCAGCCGTGGTACGCAGCGACGGCAAGATTGTAGGTTTGTTGTTCGCTGGTAACGGACAACAGACTTACGTGTGTGATATCGGGCTGGTCTTGCAGGCGCTGCAGTGTACGATTCCGTAGTTACTTCAGGTAAGCAGATCGAGCCGTGAAGCCGCATGGGGGCTGATGCGGCGAAATTCAACGCCACACCTGTAGCAGAATAAAGGTTCCTTTTCGTGGAGGTTGGGAGAGCGGGTTTCTCTCTGGATGCTTCACAGAGGAAAGCCCGGTTCATGGCCGGGCCTTCCAATCGAAGCGGAAAGGAGGACCATTTTCATGGTCATGATGCTAGTACAATTCGCTCGTCGGTACTTCGGGCGGATCACGGTACTGATCTTGTGGCACCGTAAGGCCCACAAGTAGACGCCGTGCGGGAGCCGGAGATCGCTTCTCCGGTTCCCGCTACTAGCATAATCCGTCAGGCAGCTTCCTGCAAAGCGGTTTTGCTCGAACTCAAACCAAGTTCCCCCATCCCTGCGGCGAAATTCAACACCACTCCTGTAGCAGAATATAGGTTCCTTTTCGCGGAGGTTGGGAGAGCGGGTTTCTCTCTGGATGCTTCACAGAGGAAAGCCCGGTATCCGGCCGGGCCTTCCAATCGAAGCGGAAAGGAGGACCATTCAAATGGTCATGATGCTAGTACAATTCGCTCGTCGTTACTTCGGGCGGATCACGGTACTGATCTTGTGGCACCGTAAGGCCCACAAGTAGGCGCCGTGCGGGAGCCGGAGTTCGCTTCTCCGGTTCCCGCTACTAGCATAATCGGTCAGGGCGCTTCCTGCAAAGCAGTTTGCCCGGAATTCGCTCGAAGTATACTTGTAATCGACTGGGAGGAAGAGGACTGAGGCACCGGCAAATTCCGCTCCGTTCGATCGGCATGCTCCTGTCGGCAGCGGTATTGCTGAGCGCACAAACAGCCGTCCCCGATGTAGTCGTCGAACCCAGCCCCGCCAGAGGAGAAACCGTCTATCGCATTACTTCGGCGGGATGTGACATTAGTTGGACGGTCCATCACACACAAGTCAACGCGGGCATCGTTCAACGGCGCTCGAAATGCGGTCTTCCGCTGGACGAGCAGCTTGCGCGGGACGCCCGATTGATGGAGAAGGTTCGCTCCGAGCAGCCCGTTTCCAGCTTTCGCACATTGTTTCTGGGACTCTTGGACACACAGCCGGGCCTGCCCTTGCGGCTCGCCCTGCTCGCGAAGCGGTCGCCGCAATGGGACAGTCACCTGGGCCGGCCGAAGCAGGGGCCGCTCGATCGCCTGGTGGTTCAGTTGGCGAATGAGTCTACACTTTTCGAAGAATGGCAACAGTTGTTTCACCGCTTCGGGCTGCGCATACGGGTTTCGGGGGTCGAGAGTGTGTCGGTTGCGGAGGCGGGCAAACTGCCGTTTTTCGGAGAGTGGCAGAAGCACGGGATCCAAGCCGCCGACCGCGTGCCCTATAATGGCCTGGTCTGGTTTGCAGTCACTCAGGAGGCCTTGTGACATTGCCACCGATCGATAAGATGTGGCCGGAATTGCCGGTGGGAGACAAGTCCATCGTGGCAGACCTGGTAGGCGGCCCGATTGCCAAGAACATCAGAGACAATGATTGGGATACCTGTTGCATCCGGGTCTGCCGGGCGCTGAATTACGCGGGTGCCGCCATTGCAGACTTTGCGGGGATTCCAAACCCGTATATGGATCCGGGCACCAAAGTCCGCGCGCTGAAAGGTGGGGACAGTAAGTGGTATATCTATAGCACTTACGACATGCGTGTCTATCTGACATTCAAATATGGAAAACCTAAGAAGTTCAAGGGTGATGCCGGTACGGACACGGTCTCCGGAGAAGCGGGTGTGATCATGTTCGGATTTCTCCATGTGGACTTGTGGAATGGCACCGAGGTCCGGAATCATGGGTATTTCGGCGATCCACGGGTTAAGGGCGAGGGTGTACTGATCTGGCCGGCACCCAAGACTTCGCCGCCCGCTCCCACGACTCCTGCGACGCAGTAAATCTCACGCGTCTGCCGTTTCAACTTTTCCACTTGAAGTAATAAAACAGCAGCGGCGTTTTGCCGGTATTCTGAACCCCGTGCAGTTTCCCCGCGGCGCAGTACATCATGCTGCCCGGAGATACCTGCGTCGCCTTGCCTTCGACCGTGATCTCGCCCGTCCCTTCCGTCACCACCATAATCTCCTCTTCGGGATGTTGATGCGGCGGATGCGGCGACATTCCCGGCTTCAACCGCAGACTGCCCGCCGTCATGGCGCTGAGTTGGCCGGTGGGACCGTCGTAATACACGCGCAGATCGCCAAAGGTCTCGTGCGTGAGCGTGGCTTCACCGGCGCCGCGAGTGGAGTTGGGGAGTTTCTCCGCGAAGGCTTCACCGGCCAGTCCAGCCAGCGCCGGGAGTGCGGCAAAATGGAAGAAATCGCGTCGATTCGGCATACGTCGATTCTATGGCAATCCGGCCGCGCGAGGCGGTTGCCGGCGTGGACACGCACTCGAAAAGAGGCCGCCGATCTGCCTGCTAGAATTGCTCAAGACCTTACATGCAGACCCTCTCGGTTTGTTCCGGCTCATCCTCCCTGGAAGCATTACGGGTGCTGTTCCTCGGCGGTTATTGGATGGGCGCCATGGACGTCGTTCGCATCTACCTGTGTGGTTTACAGGACCTCGGAGCCAATGTCTTCGAATACTGCACGGACGAGCACATGGACGTGTTGGATTACGGGCCATATCCGTACGACCGCGGCGCGAGCAGCCCGGTATATCTGAATTGGGAGGCCATTCGCCCGATTGTGGAGGAGCACGATCCGCACCTGATCGTATGCTGCGGCGGCGGGCTGGCGTTTCGTCCGCAGGTGGCGGAAGAACTACGCAAGAGCCGCTGTGTGATCGCGATGGCGTTTAGCGATCCGGATGTCTTCGCCCCATCCACCAGCATCATATCCCCGAGCTTCGATCACTTCTTCACCAACAATTTGGGCACTGCGGCTCGTCACCAGGAGTGCGGCGCGGATGCATATTGGCTGCCGTTCCCGTGCTATCCCCGCTTCCACTACCGCCATCCGCCCGACGCGCGCTTTACCTGCGACCTGATCGTGGCGGCGCAGGGACGCGAAGATCGCGCCGCGCTGATCGGGCCGCTGGTGCGCGAGTTCCAGGTGAAAGTGTTCGGGGGCGGGTGGGGTGCTTATGGCATCCAGGCCACCGATCTGAGCCTTGCGCCGACGGGACTGATCGGGCCTGCCTTCAGTTCGGCCACCGTGGGCTTCGATTTCGCACGGAACTTCGCCGGCCAGCCGATTGCCAAGCTGCGGCTCTTTGAAATTGCCGGATCGGGCGGCATCCCCTGCACCGAGTACTCCGAGGAGTTGCCATATCTATTCGACGATTCCGAGATCCTGACCTTTCGCACCGCCCTCGAGCTGGAAGACCAGATGCGCCGTGTCATTCGGGATCCCGCGCTCGCCCTTACGATGCGGCGCAATGCCTACTGGCGGGCCCACTCGCAGCACACCGTGGAGCACCGCTGGCGCTTCGTCCTGGAGAAGTGCGGCGTGGGGAAGGTGCAGTGAGCGCCGGCGACGTGCGCGTGGTGATTCTCGCCGGCGGAGTGGCTTCACGCTTCGGAGCCGTGACGCAGGTGCTGCCCAAGTGCTTTCTTCCGGTCTCGGCTGATGAGACGCTGATGACCCGGCTGCTCGGCCAGTTGCGGGAAGCTGGCTTCACTAAAACCCTGATCTCCACTTCGCCCCAATGGTTCCCGGTGTTCGACGCATTGATCGGCGGTTGCCAGGAAACGCGCAGCACGGTGGTGTTGTCGAATCCCGCCCATGCGTCCGGTCCGCTGGCAGCGCTGGGAAATGCGGCCCGGCAGGTAGAGGAATCGCGCATGCTGCTTTGCCTTCCCGATATTTTCTTCTGGGAGAACCCGTTTCGGGAATTGGTGTCTGCGGATCGGGAGGCCACATTGATCGGCTGTCCCGTGGATCGTGTGAAGAGCATTCCTTCGAGTGGATTCCTCGCCATCGCGCAGGGGATGGTGGAAGCGCTCACTTACCGGCAGTCGGCGGCTCGTTTGGACGCTTTCTGGCCTGGTGTGGCGCTGTTTCGCAAGAGCGATGCCGTTCCGCTATTAGAGTCCACTGCGGAGGGGCCTATCGAGAATCTCTTCGTCGCGGCGATGTCGCAGGGAGTTGGTTTCGCCTTTCAAGCATGCGGCCCTTTCCAGAACATCAACACCATGGACGAGTGGCTGCAACTACTTGGGGCCGGGGGCCAGTCGGGCGGGGCTCAGTAACATGAACATCGCCATCGACGTCGATCGAGAAAGTTTTGAGGTGACGGACCGCGAGGGCACGCGCCAGTTCTCGCTATTCAGCCCCGAGGCGTTCCGCATATTGTCGCGGCAGTGGCTTATTCTGGGGTGGAATCTTCATCACTACTTCTCTTTCTCCTTCATGGGACGCCACCTGGTGCAGTTTCCCGACGATGTCCTGCGACTGGGTGAAATGATCTGGCGCCTGCGCCCGGATGTCATTTTGGAAACCGGAGTATACGACGGCGGAAGCACGCTGTTTTGGGCGACGCTCTGCCGCATGCAGGGGCACGGCCGCGTGATCTCGATCGATCATCAGTTTCGTCCCGGCGTCCGCGAGGCGATACAACAGGCCGCCGGCGACATGGTGACCCTCATCGAAGGCGACGCGGCATCGCCGGAGTTGGCTGCACAGGTGGGACGCCTCATCCGTCCGGGGGAGCGCGTCTGCGTGCATCTCGATAGCGACCATTCGGCGAAACACGTGTCCGCCGAGTTGGAATTGTGGGGCGCTCTGGTTACGCCCGGCTGCTACCTGGTAGTCGCCGACAGCAACCTGGTGGACGTCGCGCACACTCCCCGGGGACGGGCGTTCGGCATGAAGCACGGTCCGGATGAAGCTGTGAATGCGTTCGTTGCCACGCATCCGGAGTTTCTCCGTGAGCGGCCTCGTCCGCTCTTTGCGGAGGACCATTACGATTTCACCGAATTGAGTTATTGCGCGGATACGTGGCTGAAACGCGTGGGTCCGTTGCCTGCTCCGCTTTCCGTGCCTAAGGCGGCGCGGGGCGACGCTGCGGCCCAGATCTGCGCCTGGCACCGCGATTTCGTAAACGCGCTAGCCACCTATCGGGGACAGCGCGCCTGGAAAGTGATGCTCGCGGTGCGCAAAGTCTACGACGTGCTGGCGCGCGGCAACTGGAAGCAGCGCCTCTCGCTGCTCGGTTGGATCCCCGCCTTCCTGCTGGGCCGCTCTTCCGGCCTCGAGGAGTACGAGTTGCAGTTCCCCGACCCCGCCGCGTACCTTAACACCGATGCGTATGGAGATGCCGGCTCAGCAGTGAGGAAGCTTTCCCATGCTCGTGAAGTAAACTGAGCGCGTCGCGGAATGGCGGTTTCCCCATCCCGGTTTTCGGGTCGATCAGCCCCCCAACGCCCTTGGTCGAGCCCGTAGTATTCTCCAGGACGCTGACCCCGGAACAAGCAAACCCTTTCATCAGCCGCGACATGACAGGTCCGATCTGCGGATCGAGCGGAATGCCGAGACTTTCCATTGCCTGTTCAAACGCGTCCCAGGCAGCCGAGCAATTCTGCTGAAGCATCTCTTTTTCGGGGCAGCGCATGCTTCGACATTAGATCACATCGCAAATACCTACAAAAACTATTCAAATCGGCCACCGGTCTGCGCAGGTTATAGAGGATGGAAATTCTAAAAGGGAGTACCAATATAATGTCGAAGCGATCCTGGCGCCGATTGGCGTGGGGGTGCATTCTTACCGTAATTCCGAGCAGTCTGTTTGCCGTCGACGGCGTCGTTCTGATCGACCAGAGCCATGCCTTGGCGGGAAATATTACACCGGGCGACGCGCCTGGTTTTCCAGTCACCATTTCACAATCCGGCAGTTATCGTCTTTCGGGAAACCTGATCGTTCCCGACGCCAACACCACGGCGATTCTGATCACTGCCGACTTTGTCACACTCGATATGAACGGGTTCAGCATTATGGGTCCAGGAACTTGCACAGGCACCTTTCCGACGACCCCGACGAAGTGCTCCTCGACCGGCACGGGAATCGGCGTGCAAGCCGGCTCTGTAAATGAGGAGGTTCCCGGCCCGAAGGCAACCAAGGTGTTTAATGGAGCGGTGCGCGGCATGGGATCTACCGGCCTCTTTTTGCTGGGCGATGGCAGCTATATCGAAAAGGTCACCGCCGATAGCAACGCCGGTTTCGGATTTCTCGTGAACGGCAGCGTTGTGCAAAGCACCGCGAATCTGAATGGCCAGGCGGGGATCACCGCCATCACGGTGCGCGATTGCGTGGCCTCTTCCAATGGACGAGAGGGTGTCGACATCGATAACGACGGCGTGGGAAGCAATATCAGCGCCTTCTTTAATGGCGGTTCCGGGATTCGGGTATTCAACGGCAGCGTGACCAACAGCACCGCGAGTCAAAACATCGCCTTTGGATTCGACCTGGTTTGTCCGAGCGCGATCGTGAATAATACCATCGTGGCGAACAAGCAGGGCGCCATCGTTCAGGACGGCAATACTGGCTGCCAAATCATCAACGACGCGATCCGGCAGTAAGCATCGGCTGTCTCACAAAACGTGATTACCGCGCGATTGACTGAATGCTCACTTCTTTTTGGGGGTGCGCACGACAAAGCCTATCGCGCGAGTTTGCGGCGGGTTTTTGAGCCGCTGAATGTCCTGGACTACCGCGGCCAGAATTGAGGCGTGCTGCTGGAGGGCCCCGGCGTGCTTCTTTTGGGCGGCTTCCATTTGTTCGATTTTCAGGGTCATCTCTTTGTTGCCGGCAAGGAGTTCGCGGAGTTGGACGAACGCCCGGATGATCAGGATGTTCATTTGGACGGCCCGGTCGCTGCTGAGAACAGAGGACAACATGGCCACGCCGTGTTCGGTAAACGCGAGGGGGGCATATTTGGAATATCGGCCGCGGCCTTTGTTTAAGATCACAATTTGTGATCTTAGAGCGAGGCCTCTTCTGTTGTCAGTTGAAACATGAAGTCCTCGGGAAAGCGGGAAATGTTGCGGCGAACCGCCTGGTTGAGGGCGCGGGTTCCACTTGGTAAAGATCGGCCAAATCGGAATCGAGCATGACCTTCTGTCCGCGAAGAAGGTAGATATGGCGGGTGATGGCTTCCACGGGTACGGGGAACTGATCGGTGGGGGGCTGTGTTTTCTAAGCCATTCGATTGAAGGCTATAATAGCGCCTTGTCGTGGCGAACAAGCAGGGCGCCATCATTCAGGACGGCAATACCGGCTGCCAAGTGATCAACAAACGCGATCCGGCAGTAAGCTTCACCAATTGTGATCTTAGAACCGAAGTTTTTCTGCGCTAGCTGAAAGGGGTTTAAGCGACCGCTTGCTTGAAGCGCGCGGCCCGTAATCAAGGGGATCGTCCCCCGCCATGATCGTGGCAGAATGAACCAGTGCACGCGCGGAAATCTTCAGGAGGCACGGCCTGCCGCTGTCTGATCGCGCTTCTTGTGGCGGGGAGTGCGGAGGTCTGGTGTCAGAAACCGACCTTCACTTCGAATGTCTCAGTGGTGGCTCTGGATGTCCAGGTCAGCTCCGGTGGCCGAATCGTGGAGGGCCTCGAAGCCAGGGATTTTTCTATCCTGGACGAGGGCCAACCCCAACCTGTTACGCACTGCTCCCGAGAGGAGGACGCGCTCGACGTGCTGCTGCTCTTCGACGTCAGCGCCAGTATGCGCGCCGGCCTGCTGAACATGGCGGCATCGGCGCGCCGGGCATTGGCGGAACTTCGCCAGGGCGACCGGGTAGCCGCCATGGCCTTCGACACCAGAAATTGGATGGTGTTTCCGCTGACCACCAATCTGGACTGGGCCGCCGGCGAACTGTCCGCGCGGATTTCGCGCACGGATTTCGAAGGGGGAACATACATCCTGGACGCTTTGTCGGGCGCGGCGGCGTATCTCAAAAAGCTGCCGCCCGTGGCCGGCCGGCGGCGGACTGTCCTGGTGTTCACGGACAACGATGGCTACGGCGTGGGTTCGCCGAAAGGGGTAATCAAAGCTATGTGGGAGGCCAATGCGGTTCTCAATGGAATCGTGATCCCCAATGCGGAGACGATTGCCCGCCGGCTGGGCTTTGGCGGAAGCAGCAGGCTGGAGTCGAAGGACGACGTCAACCCTGTGGTGGACGCGACCGGTGGAGAAACCTTCAACGCGGCGGACGCCCCCAACGCGTTTGCGGAGATCCTCCGCCGCATGCGCCAGCGTTACACCTTGTATTACGACATGCCGGCTGGTAAGCCCGGACAGCGCCGTGCCGTCAGCGTGAGCCTGGCGGAGGAAGCCAAGGCGCGCTTCCCCAATGCCCTGATCCTGGCGCGCACGGGCTATATCGTCCCGAAATCTCCCGGCGGAAAATAAGAGATTCTCGTGGCGCGGACACTCCTGTCCGCAGCGTCCCGACTCATCGGGACGCTTTTCGCATTTGGTGGACCCCCGAAAAGCGTCGAGATGAGTCTCGACGCGGCAAACAGGAGTGTTTGCGCCACATTAGTGATTGCCATCGACGAAATCGGAGATCTTGGGGAACTTCAGATCCTCGTTGTGATTCGACGAGAAGCTGCGGGGCAGCCAGCGTAAAAAGGCGGGCAATCCCTGGCGGAAAAGCGTGGCATAGGCGGCTCGCGTCCACAGCATGACCTTCCAGGCGCGCTGCCCGCGATACTCCGCGAGCACGGTCTGCAGCCGGTCGTCATACTGCCGGACGCCCGCCAGCAAGGACTCCACTTGTGCCGCATTCGCAACGGGCGGATCGTTGGCGGGATGGCCAGCCGGAGCGGCGGGCGTCACCGGCCGCAGATCCACTTCGCTGTCGGCGACCGCATCGCCCGAGTGATCGCGCAGATCCACCTTCCACCGGCCAGGGGACACGGCGCGTGCCACCGCGCGCAGGTCCGCATCCAGCGCCAGTTCCTTTCGCCACCGCAGACGCAATCGCCGCGGCTCGCAGGTCTCGCCGGCGGATTCGAGAGCGGCCGTCAACGCGGCCCCCATTACGAATACGCCCAGGGGATGAATGCGGCGGCCCAGGGGTTCGGAAGCTCCCGCCACAGGATTCATCAGCAGACGGAGCACCGAGCTGGTGAAACCGCCGTCGCCGGGAACGGCCATCTCGAAGAGCGGTCCGCGGCCGGCCTCGGGAGGCTCCTTAAAGCGCAGCCCGCTGGAATCGTGAAAGGCGGCAAGCAGCGGAATGGCCGCGGGCTTGACCTTCACCTGCAAGCGCAGATCTTCCGGACGGCAGGTGAAGGTCACCTGCACCGACGGGCAACGTTCCGCATCGAACCCGCTCGCTTCGGCGAGCAGCGTTCCGCCGGCCACTACCCGCAGTTGCTCCACCTGACAGGGTTGGAAGAGCGGGGGAGGCTGGATTCGTACCTGGGCGGGATGCCGTCCATCCACCCGTATACCCGCTCCGAGCAGGCGCACTCCATATTCGTAAATGCCGGCGTGCGGAGAGCCTCCCGACAAGACCGGAGCGACGTGCGCCTCGAGCTGCGGCGTGTAATAATCCAGAAACTCCACCAGCGCCTCCGTGGCGGTGGCGAATTCCACCTGCGGATACGTGGAGCGTACCCACGCCAGGTGCCTGTCCAGGCCCGAAAAACTGCCGCCCTCCAGACTGCGGAAGGCGTCCGGCTCCCCGCGCATGAACATGGCATGCGTCATCACGGCCACCAGATGCACGCCGCACCCCGGCGCCGATTGGATGGCGGATGCAAACCAGCGATTCACCGCATCCACATCGCGAAAGTCGCTCTCAAAGGGTACGGCCAACTGCACCAGCCGGGCCCGTTCCAACGAATCCACTTCGCGCCTGCGATCTTCCGCGGTGCACCAGTAGGCCTGAGCGCCGCGCGGCGGCTGCGCGTTCGGGATGTAGGCATCGGAATTGGCGCGCAGGCCATTGGCCTCGTATGCGGTGGTGCTGCGTTCCTGGTCCTGCGGATCGATGCCGAAATCGAAGGTCCCGGTCCGTCCGATGATGGGGCAGCGGCGATTGGCCTGCATGCGCGCCAGGTAGAGCAGGCATTTGTGGAGCGACCCGGCCTTGGAATCGACATCCGTCAGGTCGCCCACCTCCTTGATATAGGAGATGCCGCGGGCCGAGCCGTCCCAGTCATGGAAGTGATGATGGGGATTGTCGACCGGATCGTAATACTGATTGGGCAGGATACCGTCGGTAGCCGCATCATAGACCAGCCGCGGCTGCGGCGGGAGCCGGGAGTCGGGCTCATAATCGAAGTGGATGTGGGGCGCGTACTCGTGCAGGACGCTGCCGCGCCGCACGCTTTCGTCCATGTCGGCGGCGAGGCGCGGCCACTCGCCGGTGTGCGATTGAGTGGCTGCCCAATCGGCCGCCGTCCGCTGCGGCACGCACCAGAAGTGCGTCCAGCGGGCGCCATGGCGCTCCGCGATGGCGTTCATGCGGTCGGGTTTTTCGATCATCTGGACGCGGTAGTCCTCCGGGTCCATGAAGTTGTTGGCATTGCCCAGCATGGAGCGGTCGGCGTAGTTGCCGGTGAGGGGGCCGCCGTCGAAGGTTTCGCAATCTTCGTTGAGGATATAGAAGATGCGGCCGGGGCGCGGATCGGGGACCGCGATCCGAAAAGAGTAGCGCTCCTCGAGATCCTGGGTCCGCACAATGAGCTTTACGGGCCAGGGCTGCTGGAGATTGACCTGGTGAGGACGGTCGGCATGCAAGGTCCACTGGACGGTCCGGAGCGACTGTGGTGCGAGCGTGACGGCCAGCGAAATCTCTTCGTCAAGGCTTAGCCCCGCTCCCGGCGGGAGCTGCAGCGCAAGGCTGATGTCGCGATTCCGCTCGCTGCCGTTGAGGAGTGAGACCCGCACCGCCGCTCTTCTGCCGAGATCGATCTGCGCGGGTGCGTCCACCGCGGCCAGCAGGGTGTAACCCGCCATCGGCGTGAGGGACTCGGGCGGGCGCGCGGTTTTCGACAGCAGAGCCGTGGGGACCGCTTTGCCGGCGCACACCGCACGGAGGCGCAAGTGGCCGGTGAACAACTCGCGTCCGCAGGCATTCCGCGAGCGAATGTGGAAGCACGCCAGTCCCTGGTCGATCGCGATCACTTCCGCTTCGGCCAACAGGATGTCATCGAGTTCCGCGGGCGACTGCCATTCGATTTCGACATCGAACCCAGTCCAGTAGACGGTCGCGGACTGCATGGGGGCGATGAGCGCATAGGCGGCGGTGGCGGCGATGCCGAAGGGGACGTTCCAGCGCGCCTGGTAGCCTGCGCCGAGGGGGACCGCGGTTCCGGCGATGCGGGTTTCGAGCAGCGAAAGGATGCCCGCTTCCAGGCGGACGGTGGCCCGGTCGCCAGGGGAAGTCTTACCCGGTTCCCTGCGATCGACCGATTGAATGGACGTGCGGGGAATCCGGAAATACCGATCGCTGAGCGCGCTGTTCCTCACCAGGTACCAAGTAGGTATTCATACTAGCACGCTCTGAAATTAACAATTCCGCCGTGGCGCAACACTTGTGTTTGCCGTCTCGACATTCATTTTCAAGACGTTGTGCGCGCGCCAATTCCGGTGCCACGAAGTGATTTTCGACTGCCGCGTCCGACTCACCGGAATGCTATGGGGCGTCGTCACCCTGTAGAGCAGACTCAGTGGTCACGCGAAAAGTCTCGACATGAGTGTCGAGACGGCAAACAGGAGTGTTTGCGCCACACTCCTGTCATGGCGCGAATCGCGGATACACTGGAAATTTAGGAGCATTTGTGCGCATTGCGCTGCTACAGACCAATCCCACGGCGGGCGATATCGCCGGCAACTCCGCGCTGATCGTGCAGGGTACCAGACGGGCACAGGCCCAGGGTGCCGACCTGGTAGTCACTTCCGAGTTGGCCCTCATGGGATACCTCCCGCGCGACCTGCTGATGAGCCGGGGATTCATCCATCGCAGCGGTCTGGAACTCCGGCGCATGGCGTCCGAACTGGCGGATGGTCCCCCGCTGCTGGTCGGAGTCGCCACACCCAATCCGTCGGAAATGGGCCGGCCGCTGTTCAATAGCGCTGTACTGCTGCGCGACGGAGAGCCCGGACCAACCTTCCACAAGACGCTGCTGCCCACCTACGACGTCTTCGACGAAGACCGCTACTTCGAGCCCGCGCACGGCCTGCAGATTCTGGAGCTGAATGGCTGCCGTCTGGGCATCAGCATCTGCGAGGACGTCTGGAACGACCGCGATTTCTGGAAGCGCCGGCGCTATCATGAGGACCCCATCGAGGTGCTGGTCAAAGGCGGTGCCGAAGCCATCATCAATCTGTCTGCCTCGCCGTTCACCGTCAGCAAACAGACCCTGCGGGAAGACATGCTCGGGCACATGGCGCAGAAATATCATCTGCCGCTGCTTTATGTGAATCAGGTGGGCGGCAACGACGACCTGATCTTCGACGGCCGCAGCGCCGCTTTCAATGCGGACGGTACCCTGGTGGCGCGGGCCAAGGGATTCGACGAGGATCTGCTCCTGGTAGATTTGGCCGCCGACGCCTGCGCGCCGGGCCCCATCGCTGCGGACGATTTCGAACCCGAAGCTGAGATCTGGAACGCCCTGGTATTGGGTGTGCGCGACTATGCCCGCAAGACGCGCTTTCGCACTGTGCTGCTGGGGCTCTCCGGGGGTATCGATTCGGCGCTCACCGCCGCCATCGCCGCCGATGCGATGGGCCCCGAGAACGTACTCGGGGTGATGATGCCGTCGCGCTATTCGAGCCGCGGCAGCGTGGACGATTCCGTTGAACTGGCGCGTAATCTCGGCATCCGCACCCTGGCGCTGCCGATCTCCGGGATCATGGAGACGTACGAGTGCGTGTTGGCGGACGCCTTCCGCGGCTATGCTCCGGACGTGACTGAGGAGAATATCCAGTCGCGGATCCGCGGCAATCTGCTGATGGCGCTGTCGAACAAATACGGGTCGCTGCTGCTGACTACGGGCAACAAGTCTGAGATGTCGGTGGGCTACTGCACGCTCTACGGCGACATGAACGGCGGCCTGGCGGTGATTGCCGATCTGCCAAAGATGATGGTGTACCGCGTGTCGCGGTGGCGGAACCAGCGGAAGCCCGACATTCCGGAGTCGACCTTGACGAAGGCGCCATCGGCCGAGCTGCGGCCCGATCAGACCGACCAGGACAGCCTTCCGCCTTACGAACTGCTCGATCAGATTCTGGAGCTGCATGTAGAGCAGAGCCAATCGGCCGAGGAGATCATCGCGCAGGGATTTGACGAGGCGACAGTGCGGCGCGTGCTGCGGCTGGTGCGCATGGCGGAGTTCAAGCGGAAGCAGGCGGCGCCGGTGTTGAAGGTCACTTCGCGGGCCTTCGGCACGGGGTGGCGGATGCCGATTGTACGGCAGGAATAAGACGGAGTACGTGTCGGCACAGCGGAAGAACTGACGGGAGAACCGCAGTGAAATGGAAGGACGAGATCGTTGAGGGAGTGCGCCAGGCGCGTGGTTATGGCACTCGCCGCTAGCAGGCGAAGACCAGGAGCAGGTCCTGTACCCGTGAAAATATGGTGAAGACAGGCGTCACGTCCGACCGCGAGCGCGCCTTTTACGACGAGCGATACGCGCAGTTTCTGGCGCTGCCGGATCACGCGCTGCGGCTCGACCGGCGAGTCCTGGAGAACAATCTCGAAAATCCCGCGCATCCGTTCTATGAGCGGCGCGGATTGTATCGGGCTTCGATGCGCGCGCTGGAAGCGGAGCCTCTGGCGGGGAAAGAGGTGCTCGATTATGGCTGCGGGCCGGCCGATTTCGGCATTTGGATGGCGACTGAAGGCGCGTCGGTGACGTTGCTGGATCTCTCGCCCGCGGCGATCGAAGTGGGATTGCGGCGTGCTCAGGCTTCGGGTGTGATGGTGCGGGGCGTGGCGGCGGATGCGAGTTGTCTGCGCATGCTGGACGATGCGCAGTTCGATCTGGTATTCGCCTGCGCGGCGCTGCATCATACGCTGAAGTATCCCGGCGCGGTGGAGGAACTGGCACGCATCATGAAGCCCGGAGCGCGACTGGTGTTGTGCGAAACGTGGGGCGGCAATCCGCTACTCAACGGCGCGCGCCGGTTGCACGCCGCGCTGCGTGGGGAAGCGGAAGAGCAGGGTGAAGACATCATCCTGTCGCGGAAGATACTGCGGGCGCTCGATCCGTTCTTCGGAGAGGTGCGGGTGGAGACGCGGAATCTGCTGGCGATGGGCAAGCGCCTGCTGCGCGGGCGGTTCGAGAAGGCGTGGGCGAGAGCGGTGGCCCGCGGGCTGGAGGGCGTGGATCGGGTGGTGCTCGGGATGGCGCCTTTTCTGCGGAATTGGTGCGGAGAGGCAGTGGTCACGGCGAGGAGGAAGTAGGAGGCGTTCCTGGTTATACTGGCGTCCTTCTCGATACAGCTCCATTATGGAAGATATTGATAGGACATTCTGAGAGATGAGTGGATGGTAGTCAGTGGACTATGGGTTGCGTTTCTCGGAGCGCTACACCTACGATTCCCGGCGCGAAGGTATCAGCATACCCGCGGTGCTGAAGTCGGTGAAGAGAGAGTCGAATTACTGGCGAAGATCGACACGGGTGCCAGCGATTGCCTGTTTGAGCATGGGTACGGAGTAGCCCTCGGCTTGCGGGTCGAAGAGGGCGTTCACAAACCTATGCGACAGCCAACAGCCGGTTCGAGGCCTATGGACACGAAGTCTCGATTCAGGTTCTCGGCACCGAAACCACGGCGATGGCCTACTTCTTTGCCGATCCGGCCATCGCACGGAATGTGCTTGGGCGGCGCGATGGCTCGACAGGCTACGCGTTGGATTGGTGGATTACGAGCAACCGGTTTATCTTGGCGACTACAATCAATGATCCGTGCTGCCAGCCGGATTTGTGCAAGTTGAATTATGCGCTGGGACTGTTGATGTGGTGCGGACCTGACCTATTGTAAGTCGCAGCCATTGGAACCGGGATTTCACAAGCATCGAGCTAGGTCTTCGACCGCGTGGAAGAGTTTCTTTTGTAACCAAACTTTAGGCGGGCGGCTCTGCGATCAAATTTCCAGTTGATTTTCTTGCGTGATCGATTCATCCGGCGGTTCCAGGATCGTGTTTCTCGTCGTAGAGTCGTTAGATCGGGAATTCTCCGGCCACCCAGGCACTGTCGGGGCAAACAGGCTGATTTCTATCTCAGCTTGATTCAACCAGCTCCCATGTTTCGGAGTATAGTGAACCGTGAATCGATCCCATATCTCGCCGCCGATGTCTTCGCCGAACGAATCGGTCAAGGACTTCCGGCTGTGGGTGTTGAGGTTATCCATCACTAAATGAATCGTCTTTGCCTCCGGATATTCCAGCGCCAGATCGCATAGGAATCGCGCGAATTCCCGGGCGGACCGATCCGGTGTTGGGGAGGTGAAGTGGCGACCCGCCTTGGGCCCCGCGTCGGCGAGCGTGCCGGGGATCAGTGAAATACCGGCATGTGTGCGCCAACCCATGCCGACAGCCGCTGCCAGCCCGCCGCGTAGCCGATAAGATGCCGGCCCTCCTGTACCGTTACCAGGAACGCCGTTGACCAGATCGTAACCTTCTGTACCCTGCCCGACGACCACCAGTCCCAAGCCATTGTCGCCACGACCAACGGCCCGAAGCAGATCAGATTTACAACCGCCAAGGGATATGGGTCAAATACGGACCAGCGATCGAAGCCGGCATCCAGCAGCGCGAACGTTGCGAACAACATGAGCCGTTTGTGCACGGCCGGGTGCTTGCGGTGACGATAGCCAAGTGAGATAAATGTGGCGAACATCAGCATGTCGCCCATTGGGACCGCATAGAAAGCGCGAACGTCCTCGATCGTCTCTTTTCCGGGTTCTCCGGAGTGTCGAGCCAACCGGTCGCTCGCCGTCAACACGCCGAGAGCGATCATCACGATGGCAAGGGCAAAGCCGATCAGACCAATGCGCCGATGCAGGGCCACGCGCCTTACGCCGACGAGACCGATTTGGGAGACAAACAAAACGATCCAAAGAGTAAAGGCCGCGCCATGAATGTGGACGAGCAAGTTGGGAAGCGGAGCTCGGAGGAGTCCGGCGAGGAAGTATGTTCGAGCAAAACCTACCAAGACAGCAAGCAGCGAGACTACCGCGATGCCAGAGAAGAACACATCGTCGGGACGAACTTTTCGGCGTGCGCTCGCTGCTGCTGTTGCCATAGCGCTTCTGGAGCGCTGCGGAGCTTGGCCGCTGGGCTCCCTGGCCTCTAATCTTAAATCAAATCTGCGCCCGATCGGGAACCTCGGAGCGTCGCAAGCGCCCGGCGAGAACTCGACGAAATCGCTCGCTAAGGAATGTAATTCAATGCCGCAGACGGACTGGGATGACGTGAAGAATCGGGATCTTCATTCTGGGTGCTAATGTGGACCGCGCTTTATTTCCCGGAGGCCACCAGGGCGTGTTGTCGCCGACTCGCTGAATGGCATCTGCTATGCCCCGATTCCATGCTAGACCGATCTTCTCCTCGTGGGAGTTGCCGCGCGCCCGGATGGCCCGCAGAATCCACGGACGATCTTCTTCAGCGATGCCGTGTCTGTAGCCTGGAAGTGGCGTAGTATCCGCCCCAGCGCTCTTCCATGGGGGCTGCGGTGGTAGATAAGGAATCCGCCCATAATGAAGATCGCGGCGCGCCTGCTGGTTGCGGTCCACTTCCGATGCCAGAACGCGCGCGGCACGCTGTTTACGGTTCAGAAGGCGTTGCCGCTGTTCAACGTATTCGTAGACATTACGAATCGTCTCGTACGGTATCGGTGTCGATGGGTCAGGACATGGGTTCCGCGGCCATCTCGGAGGCCCGCGCCAGTGCTTGCGTGTCGACATACTCCCGGACGTTCGCCAATTTGCCATTTCGAACGGTAATGGCGAAGACCCAATGGTCCTCGAACGTCCTATTCGTTGCTTTGATTCTCCCCGTAGCGAAGCCGACGACCAAAACCCGGTCTCCCTGCGCTATGAACTCGGGGGGCTCTGGGTACGAAGTTTCCACCGTGTCGTTAGCCTTCTGAAGCAAATCCGCCAATCCCGCGTGCCCGCGGTGCGTGCCGGCCAGCGGCCAGTCCTCGCCCGGAATGATCCACTCAATATCTTCGGCAGACAACGCCAGCAAACCTTGCTGATCGCGGCGGCCGAGTGCCGCAAGAAAACTCTTCACAACCTCGACATTCTTTTCGATGCTCATCGAAATCTCTCCTTTTCCTTACATCAAGCGTGTCCGATCTAATCAGACGTCTCGGAACCATCCTTCTCGGGCCAAATCACACGGTCGACGATCGATTCTGCCCTTTCGAGAAGCGGCCGCGCCGGGGTCAGACCTGCGCCATGCCTCCATCGACGGCGAGATCCACACCGGTGATGTAAGAACTTTCATCGGAAGCAAGGAACACGACTGCTGCCGCGATTTCCTCGGGCATGCCTCTGCGACCCATTGGGATCTGCGTGGTGAACTGTGCGGCCGCTTGCTCGGCCTGTTCAGCGGTAAGGCCCGTGGTCGTCGCCAAGGCCGGGGTATCGATTGCTCCGGGGCTCATGCAATTCACGCGGATCTTGCGGTCTTTCAATTCCAGAGTCCAGCCGCGCGCGAAGTTGCGCACGGCCGCCTTACTGGCGGCGTAGGCGCTAAACCCCGGGAGCCCCAACACGTTCGAGACTGAAGAGGTCAGGATGATCGAGCCGCCATCTTTGAAGAGGGGAAGGGCCTTCTGCACCGTAAAGAACAGCCCCTTCACGTTCACGTCGAAGGTCTGGTCAAAATGGGCCTCCGTAGCTACCGCGAGCGGCGCGATTGTCCCCGCGCCCGCGTTCGCGAAGAGAACGTCGATGTGACCATGTTTCTCTTTCACCGCGACATAGAGCCGGTCCAGATCATCCAAGCGCGATACATCGCCCGCGACCGTCGTGACGTTTCTCCCGATAAAGGCTGCGGCCTCCTTGAGCTCTTTCTCTCGCCGGCCAGTGATCACGACGTGCGCGCCTTCTTCAACGAAGCGCCTGGCGGTGGCCAAGCCAATCCCGCTGCTTCCGCCTGTGATCACCGCAATTTTCCCCGCCAATTTTTGTCCATGGTTATGGTTCATATGTTTTCTCCTTGTTTTTTGGGTGAATTTACGGCCAAAGCTTACACAACCACCGATTACTGCTCCTTCTTGAACAAATCCTGGAAGATGAGCTGACCCCACGTTCGGCCGCGTGCATGCACCAGTCCGCCACCCTCATTGAGCCTTCCCAGCTTGACGGGTGCGAACCCAAGTTTCTTGGCCAAATCCGCTACGGGTGCGATTGCGTCCGCGTCGTCGCTCGACAAGAAGACGACCCGGTGGCCGCCCTCGACGATCGGATCGGTAGCTAATGTAGCCGCAATCAGATGATTGAAGCCTTTCACGACCTTCGCGCTGGTGAACGCCTTTGCAACGAAGGCAGATGACACGAGACCGTCCAGCGCTTCAGGTGGAACTCCGAACGCGTTCGTCGCGTCGATGACTGTCTTGCCTTCCCAGCTCGACAGAGCCTTCGCAACCTCGCGATGCTCCCCGAACGGGACCGCCAGGATGATTGTCTCGGCCTCGAGTGCATCCCGCAGCGACTTGGCGACGACAGTGGGTCCAATCGCCTGAGCCTCCGGTGCCAAGGCCTCGGGCGGCCGGCGACTCGCGACGGTGACTGCGATGTTCTTACGGGCAAAAGCGTGGGCGAGTGCCTGGCCTATCTTGCCGAATCCTACAATTGCGTAGCTCATATGTTCTCCTTCGGTTTACTGAAATCTCCGGCGCTTCGAATCATCGAATGGAGCGCCGTTGCGTGATCGGGTCAGATTTGCGCCAGGCCGCCGTCGACGGCGAGCTCGCTCGCGGTCATGAAGCTGCTGTCGTCCGACGCGAGAAAGGCAGCAGCCGCCCCGATCTCCGCCGGATCGGCCATGCGCTGGAGCGGAGTCATCGAGGCGTAGACTCTCTGGCCCTCCTCGCCTAGCGCTGCCTTCGCGAGTTCGGTCGCGGTCGGCCCGGGCGACAGCACGTTTACCCGGATGCCCGTGCCTTTCAGGTCCTCCGCCCAGGTCCGCGCGAGGTTACGCACTGCCGCCTTGCTCGCGCTGTAGACGCTCATTGTCGGGGCGCCCGTGGTGCCGGCGCTTGAGCCTGTCAGGATGATCGAACCGCCCTTGCCCATCAGCGGCAGCGCCTTCTGGACCGTGAAGATCGTACCCTTCACATTGGTGTCGAAGGTCTCGTCAATGTGCTCGGCGGTGATCTTGCCGAGCGGAAGCGGGCTGCCCGCCCCCGCATTCGCGAAGACGATGTCGAGGGTTCCGCGTTGGGCCTTCACCGCCGCGTAGAGTCGGTCGAGGCCGGCCAGATCGGCGACCGAGCCCTTCACCGCGCGGGCGTTGGGCCCGAGCTCGGCCACAGCGGCGTCGAGCTCTGCCTGGCGGCGTCCGAAGAGGAAGACGATGGCGCCCTCCTCGATGAAGCGCTTTGCTGCGGCGCGGCCGATGCCGGTAGCGCCACCGGTGATGACTGCAACCTTTCCTTCAAGCTTTCCCATAATTACTCCCTCCCGGTAGATCTCGGTACACTACAGTAGAGTTCTTTAGCGGTGGACGAGAACTGCTCAGGAGTCCGAGATCGTTGTCTACTCGTCCAAACATAGGGCGCAAACGAGCTGTTTTGCACCTTTCAGGAGCTGGGACGCGCGGCTTCGAGGGAAAGGAGTGCAGGTGCTGTGAATGGAGGCTCAATTGGACCCGATAACAGACATCTTCAGAACCATGCACGTAACCGCTTTCGGTCAGCACAGGCTCGAAGCCACAGCCCCGTGGGGTTTGATGCAGGAAAAGCGGACCGAAGAGAAACTCGCACCTTCCGGCCAAATAGATTCACCCACAGATCTGGCGCACTACGCCATGCTGTCGCGCGGTAACTGCTGGCTCAGCGTCGGAGGCATTCCGGACCCGATTCCACTCACCGGTGGCGACTGCTTCTTGGTGGCCCGCGACACCTCGATCGTCATGCGCGATAGCCTGCGAACACGTCCAAGGTCAACCTTCGGCGAAATCGCCGCCAAAGCCAACGGGAATGTCGCTCATCATGGAGGGGGTGGCGCGCCGACGACAATCGTCTGTGGGTCGATGAGTTTCGATCGCGCCAGCCTGAGGCCGATCACTCAGTTATTGCCGAGCTTCATTCTGATTAGGGCCGAGCAGGCACGCACGCTTGCTCTTCACGACACAATGCGAGCGCTGGCGTCAGAAATGGCAGAGCAGGCGCCGGGATCTGAAATAGTCGCGAATCGGCTAGCCGAGGTCTTGTTTATCCAAATACTCCGGGCGCATATCGCGTCGGGACCGGAACGTAACAAAGGATGGCTTCGTGCGATCTTTGATCCTCAAATGGGCACTGCCCTGAGTGCCATTCACGATAGTGTGGATACACCATGGACAGTCGAATCTCTGGCCGAAGCGGCGGGCATGTCCCGCTCCGCATTCGCAGCGCGTTTTAAAGAGCTACTCGGACAAACACCGCTGGAATACGTAACCGAGTGGAGGATGCAGAAGGCAATGCGGTTACTACAACAGCGCGACAAGAAGCTCATAGACGTTGCCCGGTCGGTCGGTTACGAGTCCGGCGCTGCCTTCAGTAAGGCGTTCAAGCGAGTTGTCGGAATCAACCCTGGTGAATACCTCAAAGGTGGTTTTGAAGGCCACGGTAATGCCGGAGTGGTGGAAGATTCTTGAAGGGGAGGATTCTGACTTTGGTGGTGGGGCCTAGGTGCCATGGAGTGTGTTCTTCCAATGAAATGGTGGCCCAGGTGCCTCGCATTTGGGAACGGGAGACCACGGACTCAAAACCCGAAGCAGACCACGATCAGTCCTGGTAAACGGCCATCCGGCTTGGATGCGCAGTCGCCGGCTCGCTGAATCGCATCTATCGAGCCGTTTCATTGACTGCCCAGGTTAGTCGCCGGTCCCGCCAACTGACAGGTGCTTGAGGTACGGATCAGTGTCGGGCTTTTCGATCAACTTGATCTCTATCCACTCTCCCGATGTGGCGTAGTCCAGGGCATCGCCGCGTTCGCGTCCTCGATCCCATCCCAACGAACCGAGTTGCGTCGTCTCTTTGGTGAGACGATTCCCGACTGCACACTCCAGTGCAGACCGACGAAGCGAGGTTTGTCAACCTGTCCAGCCAGCCAAGCAAACGATCGTTGTGCGTCAGCGGCATCCAGCTATACTCGCGCGCCGCCAACATGCGCCAGGGTAGGGTCGGCATCTAATGCGGCCGCCTATCGTGACTCACGCGAGGGAGCATTTTTCTTCTTGGCGGCGTTACGAATGAACCACAAATTATTCCTGCCGCAAAGCCGCCAGCGGATCAATTCGGGACGCTCGTCTTGCCGGCGCATAGCCGGCGAGAATCGCGGCGCTTAGGAGAACGACACCGGCCAGCGCCAGGGTTCCCGGATCATTGGGCTGGGTTTCGAACAGAAACGATTTGACCAGCTGCGACGCGCTCAACGCGGCAGGCACGCTGATCGCGAGTCCCACCGCCGCCAGTAGCAGAACGCGGCGCAGAACCATCCACACCACGGCGCCGCGTTGCGCGCCCAGAGCCATACGGATTCCAATCTCGCCGACCTGCCGCGCGACGCTGTAGGACATCGTCCCATAGAGTCCCACGCATGCGATCAGGAGAGCCAGAACCGCGAAACCCGTGCATAGCTTCGCGAACAGGAGTTCCCGGCTGATCGTCCGGTCGATTTCCTCAGCCTGTGTGACCACGTTGGTGACGGGTATGCGGGAATCTGCCTCCCGCACGATCTCACGCACACTCTTGACATACCCCAGAGGATCGCCCGCCGTGCGCAGCGCGTAGGTCACTCGGTCCGCAGAAAACTGGCTGACCGCTACGAACATGGTCATCGAACTAGCCTCTTCCTCTTTCAGACCACCGTACCGCAGGTTAGCCGAGACTCCGATGATTTCGAGATCTCGCTCCTCGTCCACTGCCGTGATGCGCCGGCCCACCGGATTCTCGTTCCCGAAGTAGGTCTGCGCCAGCCGCTCGCTGATCACTGCCACCGGCGTGGAGCCCGGCTGGTCGCGCTCGTCAATCTCACGCCCGACCAGGATTGGAATCCGCATCGTCGTGAGGAAATGCGGTCCGGCGGCCAGCACGCCTGCGCCATCAATGGTAACAGCGCCCACCTTCATCTCGCCCCTGATTGCCGCTCCGGCGCGGCCGGCGTTGATGATCGAGGAGTTCGAAAGCGTCGCGCTGCTCACTCCGGGGATCGATTCGAAGCGCTTGCGCAGGTCCGCGTAAAAAGTGACAATCTCGGGGTCGCGATGCCCGGCCTGGCGCGCATTCAACGAGAACAGAAGGATGTTCTCTCGGGCGTATCCCAGTTGGACGGAGTGCAGGTGGTTGAGTGTCCGGACAAACAGACCGGCGGCGACCAGGATGAGAAAAGAGATCGCGATTTGGGCGATCACCAGCAGGTGCTGCGCGCGCCGCCGCGGTCCGCCGCCGCTTTGGTTCTTCAGCGCGGGTATGACGTCTGGACGTGTCGACTGAATCGCTGGAGCGAGGCCGAATAACAGGCCGCAAACCACCGAGAGCGCCGCCGTCACGCCCAGCACGCTCCAGTTCAGTTCCACGTGCAGCGCAAGGTTCCTCTGCCCGTTGGAGAGCAGAAACGCCAGTGTCCGCATGCCCCAGACCGCAAACAAGACCCCGACTGCTCCACCGAGCGACGCCAGCATCACACTCTCGGTAAGCAACTGCCGCACGACGCGGAGGCGTCCCGCTCCCAGGCTGAGCCGGACAGCCATTTCCCGGCGCCGCGCGGCGGCCCTTGCCAGCAGCAGGTTGGCGATGTTCGCGCACGTGATCGCCAGGATCAATCCCACCATCGCCAGCAGCACGTACAGAGGCTTCGAATACTGGCGGCGTAAACCGCCCAGACCTTCGGCGCCGGGATTCAGAGTCAGCGCGGGCAGTTTGGCGCGCTCACCTTCGGTCTTCGCGGTGGTGGCAACCCATTGATGGAAACGAGGAGCCAATGCTGCCTGCGCCTGGGCCATGCTGACGCCGGGACGGAGACGGCCCATCATTTCGAGCCAGTAGAAGTTTCCGTCGGGATACATACGAGCCGCGCGGGCGCCGTCTACCAGCACATTCGTGTGCAGCGGAAGGTAGAGGTCCGACGCCGCGGCAGGGTCTACTCCGAAGAATTCCGGCGGCGCGACGCCAATCACCGTGAAGGGCACATTATCGACGAGAACCGCTTGTCCGATCGCACTCGGCGGTCCTCCAAAGCGATTCTGGCTTGTCGCGAAACTGATTACGACGACCGGCGCTGCGCCTGGACGGTCGTCTTCGGACTCGATCAGACGTCCCGCGGCCGGTGACACTCCCAGCCCGCGAAAATACTCGCCGGTGATGTACTCCGCGCTGGCGCTCGCGGCCTGCGCGTGGACGGCCAGGTTATGGTTGCGCCCGTTGAAGTACCCGAAAAGCGTGGAAAAGACGGGATTCTCCTCGCGGAGCGTCTCGAACGCGGGGTACGGGAATATCCCGCTGACCAGGTCGCCTTTGTCCCCCGGCCAGAAAAGGCCCTGTAACCCGTGAATGACCCAGTCCTCGCCGCCCTCCCGGGGCCGCCGGCCATGCCAATTCAGGACCACCAGCGACTCGGGATCGGCCACCGGCAGCGAGCGCAACAGAATCGCCTCCATCAAGCTGTAGATCGCCGTATTCGCCCCGATACCGAGCGCGAGCGACAAGACCGCCAGGGCGGTGAAGGCCTTGTTGCCCGCCATGGCGCGACAGCCATAGCGGAAATCCTGGCCAAGTTCCGACAAAAACCGTGTCATCCAAATCTCCCGTGACTCTTCTTGCTTCTGCCCGATGTTGCCAAATCGCCGGCGCGCTTCCGCTCTGGCGCATTCCGGCATCATGCCGTCTGCTTGCAGTTCCGCGGCTTTTTCCGCAAGATGGAGTTCCATTTCCTCGCGCAGCGCCTCGCTGCGCCTGGAGCTGTCCATCCAATACTTCAGCCGTCGTAACACGTCCGTCACTCCGTTCCCATCACGCGCGCGATCGCCAGCGTGAGTTTGGCGTACTTCCGGGTTTCGATGGCCAACTGTTTGCGGCCAGCCGCCGTGATCTTGTAGATCCGTGCCCGCCGATTGTTCGGCGTCACTCCCCAGACACCGTCAATCCAGGCGTTTAGCTCCAGCCGCTGGAGAGCGGGGTACAGCGAGCCCTCCTCGACGAGGAGCTCGTTGTCCGACGACTGTTGAATGAACTGGACTATGCCGTATCCATGGAGATCGCGCAGCGACAGCGTCCGCAGAATCAGCATATCCAGCGAACCGGGCAACGAATCGTTCTTTTGCGACTTGCGTCCCATACCAAGAATTCTTAGCTTACGGCGGCGAGGTTACGCGAGTCAAGTTCGAGATGTCAAACCCGCTCGACCACCTCCCGCTCGACATCCTGGCTTGCTCACTCGCGAGGGCTGCTGCGCGGGCGACAGAGAATTGCGGGAAACTACACCGCCGAATGAGAGGCCGAAGACCGGCTGGCTGCGATACCGAGGAGGCATTGACAGACTCCGGTCGAGGGCGATTAACGCACTATACGGGCAAGTGTGCCAGACTCTGGCCCAGGCAATCCGTCGCTGGGTGTCCGCCAGCGGACGCCGTAGTGCCATAGAAGGACGGCTGCCAACTCATTTCCTTTTATCATCAATCGAGTAGAGATGGCGAGACGTGTGCAAAGCACTGCCATGGATTTCGGAGTTGGTTCCCAGCAAGCGATAAGAAGGTTCTCGATGGGGGAAGCGAGTGCCGACCGCGAATGGCGTCGAATCGGAAACTACATCTAAAACGGCGGGAAGATCCGTTACAGATCCGATCCGCCGGCGATTACGACCCGCACATCGAGTTGCCGCCCGAGGCGCCGGTGCCCAAACCGGGCGAGGCAGCCGCCAGCGAGCCGAGTGGTCCGAGCTTGATGGCGCTGCAGGAGCAGTTGGGCTCCAGTTGAAGACGACCAAGGGGCCGGTGGAATTTCTAGGATCGACCGGATCGAGCGTCCGTCGGCGAATTAGGAGCACGTTGGAGGGCATCATGAAGAAGGTGGTAGTGGTTGGCTTGTACGCCGCTGGGCTCGCGATCTGCCAGCAGCCGAAGTTCGAGTTGGCAGACGTGCATTCGAGCAAGACCTCACGTGGCGCAGCGCAGAATTTTGGCGGCGCCCGCGTACATCGATCATCCGGTGGTGGATGAGACCGGGATCGAGGGCGGCTGGAACTTCTTTATTGGCTGGACGCCGCTCTCCATGCTGCAACAGGCGGACAATTCCAATCAACCCGCGGAGACCGCGGCGGATCCCACCAAGATCTCCTTTTTCGAGGCTGTCGAGCGGGAACTGGGGCTGAAGTTGGTAAAGGCTACGCGAATGTACCCCGCGATCGTAGTGGATCACATCGAGGAGAAGCCGGTGGAGTGACGCCATCCGACCGATTGGCATTGCTGGCGCGTCATTCGCCGGCTCATCGATCGGGCCGAAGAGGAACTCGCAATCGCTGCCGATGGTTTCATGCGATGCGGAGGCGTTGGTATGCCGGTTTAGCTCTCGATTTCACACCCAATTCGTGGCGCCGCAGCGGGGGCAAGTCTTCCAGTGCGGCTCTCCGATGGATCCGCATCCCCCGCACCGCACCGATTTAACCGTTGCGATCTCCGGCCGCTCCACCGCCCCGCCGAGCTTCCAGACCACCACTGCGCCTACCACTATCACCACGCCCATCGACCACAAGGGAGCCACTCCGCCGCATAAGAGTGCCGCCACCAAGGTGATCCAGACCGCCTGCCGCTGTTTTCGATTGAGTCGCCCCATATCCTCTCGCTTACAGTTGCGGCCTGGGCAGTTTCACGGGCTGCCACGGAAACACGCCCTTGCGCCGCAACTGCCGTTTATAGACCTTGTCGCCGGCAGTCACGTAGAGCGTCTTCAGGTCCGCCCCACCAAACACCAGGTTAGACGGGGATATCGAACTTGGGTTTCGAATGATCCCTACGACACGCCCTGCCTGGTCGCAAATCTGAATCCCCAACTTTGTGGCCACGTACACATGGCCCGTCTCGTCGAACGCAATCCCATCGGCGCCGCTGCGTAGCGGCCCGTTCCCTTCGTCGTCGGGAATCTCCAGGTGATAGAACGGTTGCGCATCCGAGAGCGAACCGTCCGCGCGAATGTGAAACGACCACATGCTGCGCCCCATGGTATCCGCCACCGCCAGCAGCGACTCGTCTGGAATCAGCCGCACTCCGTTCGGAAGCAGCAGATTGCCATCTTGATTGCCATCGAAGGCCACGTGCTTCACGCCGTGCGCATCCAGGTGCCAGACCTTCTGGGTAGGCGATTCCGTGAAGTACACTTCGCCCTTGCTGGTCACTGCCAGATCGTTCGGCGTGACACCTGTCGCCAGCACTGCGGCCTTTCCGTCCTTGCCATAGGCCACCACGCGTTTCCGCGCGTTCTCCGCCGCATACAGGCGGCCATCGGGCCCGAACATCAAGCCCGTCGCGCCGCCGCTGTTCGCCTGAAAGAGTGTGACCTTGCCGTCGCCGCCCACCTTGTAGATCTTCGAATCTCCGGCATCGCAGAAAAAGACATTCCCATCTTTATCCACGGCCGGGCCCTCGGTCTGCTTGTAGCCTTCGCCCACGAGTTCCCAGTCGTGATCCGGGTCCAGGAATGCGGTGATGGTCCGCTGATCCCCCTTGATGCTCTTCGACACCGGGATAGGCTTGGGATAATCATGCCAGAGCCAGCGCAGCGCATCGGGCAGGATCGCCGCCCCATGCCGGGAATTGTGACCTTCGGTGCCTACCTCGAATTTCACCTCATATCCGGCGTACTCCAGCGATTTCGCCATGGACTGATTGGCCAGGTACCACGACCCGGAGTAGATGTTCTGGTCGTTCGAGCCGTCCTGCAGAAAAACGCGCAGCGGCTTCGGCTCCATCTTGCGGATCAGGTTGGCATAGACGTCGCCTCCGCGCAGATTGGTGTAACTGCCGATGAAGCTCAGCACGCGGCGGAACGCATCCGGCCGCTCCCACGCCACTGTGAACGCCGCGATGCCGCCGGAACTCGATCCCGCCACGGCCCGATCGTTCGGATCATTCGATAGCTTGTAGAGCTTGGCAACCTCCGGCAAGATCTCCTCCAGCAGAAAGCGCGGGTAGCGATCACCGAGCCCGTCATATTCATAGCTGCGGTTGTAGCGCGGCCCCTGACTTTCCGATGCGGCGGGCTCCACGCCCGGATTGATGAAGATGCCGATCGTGACGGGCATGGCGCCTTGCTGAATCAAGTTATCGAAGACGATAGGAGTGCGCCACGCTCCGGTCTCAGTGGCAAAGCCCGAGCCGTCCTGGAATACCATCACACACGCCGGTTTCGAACCATCATATTGTGCCGGGACATACACCCAGTAGTCGCGCGTTGAACCGGGATAGATCTTGGAATGGTTCCGGCTGTATTTCGTGACCTTGCCTTTGGGCACGCCCTCGTGCGCCTGCGAATCTGCGCCAAGTACGTACTCTTGTGCCGAGGATGTCGCGAGCCCTCCTGCCGCTAGCAGGATGGCAAACGAAATGCACTTATGTTGGATATGTCGACTCCTCCCAGACAATCTTACACCTCGTCTAAGAAACGATTGACTTCGGCCGCGAAATCGGCCAAGATCACATCACAACCAGGGAGGCCAGCCATGGCAGCGTCGCGGCAAGCCGAAGCGGTACTCAAAACTCACGACCGGAAGCTCTCCGGTATAGGTGCAACCGAAGACCAAATCGATCGTCACGCAGTCATTCCCCAGAGGATCGATAAACACGGCACGAAGATCGAAGATATGGCAGGAACCGGCGAGCACGATTCGTCCGGCGGTTAATGCGATGGGCTTGGATTGCTCAGTTCAGTTTCCAGTGGGAATTTTCTCGGCGTGATCTACGACCAGAAACTCCACTGGAGCCTTCCGTGCCTCCAGTCTGAGCCCCAATTCCTGCTGTAGAGCCGCGTAGATCGCCGGTTCCGGGCTATCTGACGTGCTTGCGCCCTCAGGCGTGAAATATAGATTGAAGCTGTAGATGCCCGGAAGTTCTGTTTTGTCGAGTACGGGCCGTCCCACCTGCCCGGTGAGGAATTCTGCCAGCTTGGCGAGCGTGACGTCCTTCGCTGTCATACGTGCAGTCCCGTTTCTGGTTTCGATAACGATTCCGGGCGCTTTCATCGAGATCACCGGGAACCCATCTTTGCCCTCCTGCGATTGCACGGTCGCCAGCTGATCTTCCACAGGTTTCCCGTCCGGGCTGCTGATGGAGAGTTTCAGACCATTTTTACCCACAAGGAGCGCATAAACCGAAACTTCTCTTGACTCCCGGCGGATCGCCATTTGAAACCTCGTAATCAGAAGGTTCTGCAACATTGTCTGGAACTGCTCCTTGCTGGTCCCCTCGGCAACCTTCGCGCTAATGTCGTATCGCAGGGTATTGAGCCAGTCGGGCCCCGTGAGTTGGTAGTTGCTCACAGGGTACGCTTCCAGCAGCACGCGCCGCAATGGCACGTTTGCATAGGTAATGCGGGTAGGGTCGCTCGTTCCCGGGCCGCCATTCATGGTGAAGCGTCCCGTGCTGGATTCCAGTCGCCGCACTGAAGCCACTTCGAAGGTGAGCCCGCTTTGGCCCAGGGCGAGACCCGCCGTGAACAGGATTCCGGCGATCTGCTGTTTATGCAGCATTCTGCTGCGAAAATAGCATACGCGCGGCGGCCTGTCAATCCGTTCCTCCTGCTGCATCAATCTTCCCGCAGCACCCCGGCGGGATCGATCCGCGCTGCCGCATGAGCCGGAAACAGACAGGCCAGGACTGCGACCAACCCCAGGACCGACGCAATCGCGGCGAATGTCCACTGGTCCGTGGCGCTGACTCCGAATAAGAGTGTGCGTATCAGTTGGCCGGCCGCCACTGCCGCCAGCATCCCCACCACCAACCCGACCGCGACGGGTCGCAGTCCCTGACGCACTACCATCCGCCGCACACTTGCCGCCCTTGCGCCGAGGGCCATCCGGATCCCCAACTCCCGCCGCCGCAGCGTGATTCCATAGGCCACTACGCCATAAATTCCCAAGGCGGCGAGCAGCAATGCCGAAAGTGCGAAGGCCATCGCCACTTCCATCTGGAAACGCCGCCCCGCGACCGATTCCGACACCAGATCGCCCATGGTGCGCATGCGCGGAGCAGGGATGCCCGGATCAATCGACTGGATCGCACGCCGCACGTCCGCGGCAAGGCCGGACCCCGCAGACGACCGGACCACCAGTCCCGACACCTGGAAGGCACGCTTCCAGAAGGGCGCGTAGATCATGAGCGTGGGATCGCGCTCCAATTGTGTGCTGTGCACATCACCAACCACGCCAACGACCTCCGCGCGACTGACGCCCGATCCGCAGGTGATCATTTTTCCCAGCGGATTCTGTCCGGGCCAAAGCTTCGCCGTCAGGCGCGCCGAAACCACGACCACGTTGCGATCGCGATCCGCCGACTCAATGGCGCGGCCCCGCAGCAGTGGAATTCCCAGCGCCGAAAAGTACTCCGGGCCCACGAAGCGCACGTTGACCATCACCAATTGCTTCGTCACCGGATCGAGCGCGCCATCGTCGGACCCGTCGAGAATCACATGGTTGACATTCGATTCGCCGGTGAGCGGCACCCGGCTGGAAGCCGCCGCCGCGCGCACGCCGGGAATGGACCGAAGCCGGCCGGCGGCCTGGTCGAAGAACTCCGCCTTTTGTTCCACGCTTTGATAGCGTGAGGGCAACGAGACGCGAACCTCCAGAGCTTGCTCAGCGGCGAATCCGCGATCCACGCGCAGCACATGCCACAGGCTGTTCAGCAGCAGTCCTGCGAGCACCAGCAGCAATGTGCTGAGCGACACTTCGGCGCCCACCAGCCATTCGCGAAGCTGTAGTCCGTGGCGGCTGCCGCTGATGGTGTGCGTGCCTGCGCGCAAGGCGTTCTGCGGATCGGCGCGGGACAGTCGCAATGCGGGCAGTAACCCGAACAACACGCCGCAGAGCATCGATACCACGAACGCGAACGCGAGCACACGCCCATCCACGCGAACCTCGTCGAGACGCGGCAGATCCACCGGCCCCCAATGCACAAACGCGTTCAAGGCGGCCTGAGCGGCCAGCACCCCCAGCACTCCACCGGCCACGGCAAGAATCAAGGTCTCTACCATCGCGGAGAGCAGCAGGCGTCCCCGCGATGCGCCCAACGCGATCCGCAGGGAAAACTCACGGGCCCGCGCATGGCTGCGGGCCAGCAACAGGTTCGCGAGATTCACGCACACGATCAGGACCAACAACAGCACCGCTGCCAGAAGCACGGTGAGGCTGGTGCGGACCGGGGAACCCATTACTTCCTGCAGCGGCCACATCTTTATGTGCAGGTCGCGGTTCAAATGGTGTTCGGCAGCGATGCGCTGCTCGATCAGGTTCAACTCGGCGGCGCCGCCCGCGGCTGTCAGATCCCGGCGGAGTCGCCCGAAAACGATGTAGTCGTAATCGCCACCCCAACCATCGCTGTTCGCCTGTTTGAGCGGCAGGAAAAACTCGCTGCGTTCGGACAAGTGCGCCAGAGGCCCGAGGTCTTCCTTTTTGGGGAATCGGAAGGATAGGGGCAAGACGCCAATCACGACATACGGCTTTCCGTCGAGACGCAGAGTTTGCCCGGCAACATCGCGCGAGCCGCCGAATTTTCTGCGCCACAGCCCATCGGTGATCACGGCGACGTCCGGACTAGCCGGCTGGTCTTCGTCGGGCTGGAAGGTCCTGCCGATCTGTGGTTCTACACCCAGCAGGGTGAAGAGATTCGACGACACATAGGCTCCGCCGACGACTTCCGGTTCGCCACCCGAATCCATGGTGGCGCTCCCGTTTTCGATGGCCGCTAAGCCTTCAAACGAGCGCGCTTGCTCGCGCCAGAATTTGAAATGCTGGAAATTCACCGGCAGGGTCGGATAGATGTGCGCCAGTGGCGGCACCACTTCGCGCACGAAGACCAGGCGCCCCGGTTCGCGATAGGTCAGTGGTTTGATGACGACGGTGTCCACCAGGGAGAACAGCGCGGTGGCGGCTCCGGTTCCGAGCGCCAGAGATAGAATAGCCACCGTCGTGAAGCCCGGCGTCTTCGCCAGAGTTCGCAGTGCGAACCGCACATCCTGCGAAAGCGTGTCCCATCCGGGAAACCATACCGACCGCGACTCTTCTTCCGCCCGGGTCAAACTGCCGAAATCGCGGTGGCCCTGGCGTGATGCCTCCTCCGGAGACAGACCCGATTCGGCGGCGTCCTGGATGGCGAGCGAGAGATTGGCGCGCAGTTCTTCCTGCAACTCCAGCGCGCGGGCGCGGCGCCTTCCCGGCAGCCACAACAGCAAACGGCGAAGCCAGATCATGCGATTAGTCCTCGATCGTCTTGGGATGTAACACCAGTGAAACAGCCCGTACGAAGTCCTCCCACCGCGAGACTTCGGCCTGGAGGCGCTTCCGCCCCGCGGCGGTGAGCCGGTAAATGCGAGTGCGCTGATTGCGCTCCGAGACGTCCCATTTAGCAGTGACCAGGCCCTGCAATTCCAACCGCTGCAGCGCCGGGTAGAGCGATCCGGCCTCGACCTGGATGGCTTCCCCGGTGGAGCGGCGAATCGCCTGTGCAACGCCATAACCATGCAGTGGTCCGAGCGCAAGCGTGCGCAAGACCAGCATGTCGAGGGTACCTTGTAGAAATTCAACCCGGGAGGGCTTCATATATAGGCTGTCTGGTATATAGACGGCCTATATGCCAGGAGGTTAGTGGCCGTCGGAGGGAACGCATTCACTGCGAACGCGGCTGCGTGCGCCAGCCAGAGCCCTCCCATCCTTGACGCTCAGCCCAACCTGGAGGCGCATGTGGTATACCTATCTTTCAAAACATGAAGAGCAGAACACTGATTTTCCTGGTAATTCCCTGTATCCTGGCGGCGCAAGTCAAGATCGATGATGCCGTGTACGCACGGATCAAAGACGAAGAGGCGCAGCATTCGCAGGCCATGCATACCCTGCACATGCTCACCGATCGCTACGGCCCTCGCCTGACGGGCTCGCCGAATTTCGAGAACGCCGCCAACTGGGTCGTGAAACAGATGACCGAATGGGGATTCCAGAACGCGCACCTGGAGCCATGGGACTTTGGCCATCCCGGATGGCTCAACATGCGGTCGGCCGGGTACATGGTGGCGCCCATTCATGGCGATCTCACCTTCCGCGTGCTCAGTTGGACTCCTTCCACGCAGGGCACCGTAACCGCATCAGTGGTGGAAGTTGAAGTGCCTCATGGGCCGCCCGCTCCTCCTCCGGCCGAGGGCGCTCCGGCGCGTGCCGGAGCCGGGCCGCAGTTTTTGCAGCCCACCAAAGCCGAGTTCGATGCCGCCCTGGAGCCGCTGCGCAGCAAAGTGAAAGGCAAGATCGTTTTGGCTGGAAAGGCGGCCGTCGTACCTGTGAACTTCAATCCGCCGCCTTTGCGAAGAGGTGAAGGCGATCGTGGCGGGCGCGGTGGACGCGGGCCGGCACGCGGGGGCACTCCCGATCCCAACCGCATGACCGCGGCCCAGGTAACCGAACAGTTCGACCAGTTTCTGATTTCCGCCGGCGCCGTGATGCGCGTGAACGATGCCGCCATGGACCACGGCTTGATCCGTGCATTTCAGAATCGAACCTACGATCTGAGCAAGGCGCTTCCCACTGTGGTGATGCGCAATGACGACTACGGCCGCATCGAGCGCCTGCTGGCCGACGGTGAGGACGTCAAGCTCGAATTCAACATCGTCAACGAAACCTATCCGAAAGGAACAACGAGCTACAACGTGGTCGGCGAGATTCCCGGCACTGACAAGGCGGACGAGATCGTGATGCTGGGCGGACACCTGGATTCGTGGCACTCAGCCACGGGCGCCACCGACAACGGTATCGGGTCCACCATGATGCTGGAAGCGGCACGGCTGATCAAATCGTTGGGACTGAAGCCGCGGCGCACCATTCGCGTAGCCCTATGGTCGGGCGAGGAGGAAGGCTTGCTGGGATCGGCCGCCTATGTGAAGCAGCATTTCGGCACTTTCGAAGATCCCAAGCCGGAGTATGGCAAGCTCGATTGTTACTTCAATATCGATTCCGGTACCGGCCGGGTTCGTGGCGCGGGCGTGTTTGGACCTCCGGAAGCGGCCGACATTCTGACGGCGATGATGGCGCCTTTCAAGGATTGGTCGGCCGGCGTTGCCAATGCCACCACCAGCCGTGCTACCGGGGGCACCGACAGCACCAACTTCAACGCCGCCGGATTGCCCGGTGTGGGACTGCAGCAGGATCCCATCGAGTATCAAAGCTTCACCTGGCACACGCAGCTCGATACCTACGAGCGAATCGTGCCGGAGGACGTCAAGCAAGCCGCGACGGAGATTGCATCCATGGTTTGGACGGTCGCCAATCTGGATCAGATGATTCCGCGCTTCGCCAAGGAACAGATGCCGGCCGCAACGCCGACGCCAGGCGCTCGTTAGTGCCTGAACCGTGTGATGATTTGCCCCGGGCAGTCACTTTGCCCGGGGAGATTATCCCGACCCACTCTTACTAGTGGCCCAGTACTCCTCAATGAACTCTCCGGTGAGGGCCTTTGTCACTCGAAGACCAGAAGTCGCTGAGAAGCGGGGCATTTGGCCGCGCAACGCCGGTAAGCAGCAACCTGACAATGGTACCGGGAAATGAAACGGGCCGGCATTTGGTACTAAAGCTCCAGGGAACTGACAGCAAACCGCGTGATACACTCTGAAAACCTGATCAGGCCGGGTCTTCACGGCCAGTCAGCGGGGGGTGAGGTATGCGGCGAATCGCGTTGGCGTGCCTTTTGTTTGCCAGTTTTGCTCACGCGCAGATCGTTACCACTGTTGCCGGAACGGATCCTGCGCTGATTGCTTCCGGAGTTCCCGCGCTCTCGGCGCCATTCGTCAGAGCGGCGGATGTGGCTGTCGATAGCAGCGGCAATTTCTATGTTGCCGACAGCACACTGCACATCGTGATGCGTGTCTCTACTGACGGCACGCTTACGGTGATTGCGGGAAACGGACACGCAGGATTCTCGGGGGACGGCGGTCCCGCCACGGTTGCGTCCTTGAATGAGCCGTTTGGAGTCGCCGTAGATTCCTCGGGCAACTTGTACATCGCCGACTTCGGAAATAACCGTGTCCGGAAAGTAGCCGGAGGAATCATCACGACGGTCGCTGGAACCGGAACTTCAGGCTTTTCTGGCGACGGTGGCCCGGCTACCGCGGCAAAACTCTATGCCCCGCACGGAGTGGCTGTGGATACCGCCGGCAGCTTATACATTGCGGATTTCGGTAATCAGCGGATACGCAAGGTAACCGCCGGGACGATCTCCACCGTCGCGGGTAACGGAACCGGGGGATTCTCAGGTGATAACGGCTCGGCGACGCAGGCCGAGTTGAACAACCCGGAACGCGTGGCGCTAGACTCAGCGGGCAACTTCTACATTGCGGATTCTTCGAATAACCGCATCCGCAAGGTAAGCGGCGGTGTCATCAGCACCGTTGCCGGGAACGGCAATGCGGGGTTCTCGGGTGAGGGTGGGCCGGCCACCGCTGCGATGCTCGACTTCCCCACCGCGATCGCAGTCGACTCTCGCGGTGTGTTGTACATCGGCGATGCCGGAAACCTTGTGATCCGCCAAGTCTCGGGCGGCATCATCACCATCGTGGCGGGCAACGGTACCTCGGGCGCTCTCGGCGACGGGAGTGCGCCTACCAAAGCATCGCTGAACTACCCGAATGGCATTGCAATCGATTCCTCCGGGGCATACTACATTGCGGATTTCTACCGCGGCAGAATCCGGAAAGTAGCTGGCGGTGTGATGGTGACAGAGGCCGGCAACGGACAAGGCAGCTTCGGCGGCGATTCGAATCCCGCCACCAGTGCATTGCTCAATTCCCCGTCGGGAATTGCTTTCGATCATAACGGAAACCTTTACATCGCCGACGCATTGAACAATCGTGTTCGTAAAGTCTCAGGCGGAATCATCACCACCGTTGCCGGAAACGGAAACGCCGGATTTTCGGGCGACGGAGGCCCCGCGACTCAGGCAATGTTGAATAGCCCCTTCAATGTGGCTGTGGATAACGCCGGCAACCTTTTCATCACCGACACTTTCAATTATCGGATTCGCAAGGTGACCAATGGCGTCATCACCACGGTGGTGGGAAATGGAACCGCCGGTTTTTCAGGTGACGGCGGTCAAGCGACGGCCGCGATGCTCAACATCCCATCGGGTATCACGGTGGACTCCGCGGGCAACCTCTACTTTGCCGACAATAACCGCGTTCGCAAGGTATCGCAAGGCATCATCAGCACCGTTGCTGGGAATGGAAGTGCCGGATTCGCCGGCGATGGGCAATCGGCGGTCAACGCTTCCCTCGATGGTCCAGTAGACGTCGCCGTGGACTCCGCGGGCAATATCTATTTCGCCGACTACTACAACTATCGAGTGCGAAAAGTTTCCGGCGGGATCATTACCACTGTAGCCGGCAATGGCAAAGATACAACTGGGGGCGATGGCGGTTCTGCCACGGCAGCCTCCTTTGCGCCAAACGCGATCACCGTCAATGCAGCCGGGGACCTCTTCATCGCGGACATCGTCAAAGATACCATCCGCAAAGTATCTGGAGGGACCATCACCACAGTGGCGGGCTTCGGATTTGGGTTCTCGGGAGACGGTGGTCCTGCCCTCGAGGCCGATTTTGCGACTATCCAGGGAGTGGCTTTCGATCCCAACGGAAATCTCTTCATTGCCGATTCGGGCAACGGCCGCATCCGCGAAGTGTTGCAATCGGCTAATCCCTCGTACCAGGCAAGTCCATTGAGTTTGAGTTTCTCGGCATCGGCGGGACGCTCCGGAAATGCCGCGCAGGTGGTCAGTCTCTCGTCCGCGGTTCCGGGTCTGGCTTTCACGACATCCGACAGCGCTCCATGGCTTTCAGTCGCTCCTTCGAGCGGCACCATCCCGTCAACCCTGCAAATCACTGCCGACTCCTCCGCGCTGAGCGCCGGAACCTATCAGGGAACCGTCACCATCACGGTTCCCAATGCATCACCTGCCACGACGACCGTTGCCGTGACTCTCACCGTCCAATCGGCAACGCCCGCCACGCTTGGCGTGGATACGCAGAACGTCAGCCTCGCGGCGATTCAAGGAGGCAGCTCTGCGAGCCAGACCATAAACGTCCTGAATACCGGCGCCGGGTCTCTGCCCTTCACCGCGTCGAGCCTCACCGCGTCCGGAGGTCCCTGGCTCTCAGTCTCACCGGCAAACGGCACCGCAACCTCATCGACGCCAGGGTCGCTGACCGTCACCGCTACTCCGGGATCACTGGCACCAGGCACTTATCTCGGCACCATATCGGTATCGGGTGGTGGAAAGACGATCGCGATTCCGGTGAGTTTTTCGGTGAGCGCTCCTACCGCCACGATTCTGCTCTCGCAGAGCGCTCTGAGTTTCACCGGGGTGGAACAGGGCGGTGTTCCGTTGTCCCGGAATTTCGGAATCCTCAATGTCGGCAAGGGCTCCATGAGTTGGACCGCAACGGCTACCACCCTGAGCGGCGGCAACTGGATCCAGATTTCGCCTTCGAGCGGCACGGTGACGCGTCCGTATCTGGATGTTTCACTCGTCACCGTATCGATCGATCCGCGCACCTTGACGGCCGGAACGTATTATGGCCGGATTCAAGTCTCGTCAGCGGCGGGCAACACCCCGCAATTGATGACGGTGATCCTCACAGTGCTGCCCGCGGGCACCACACTGCCTGCCCAGGCGTTCCCGGCGGGATTGATCTTCACCGGCACGTCGGGAGTGACGCCGCCGCCGCAGGACGTTCTCGTGGCTAACCCCGCGGGGTCCGCGAACAGCTTCATCTCGGGCATGATCGGGAGCACCGGCCTCGACTATCTGCCGAAGAGCGCCAATGTACAGTCCACCCAGCCCACCCCCGTCCATGTCTATCCCGATTTTTCCAAGCTGGCGGGGGGAACGATTCAGAAGAGCACTATCACCCTGCAGTTCTCCGATAACTCGCCCCCTCAGACCATCACGGTGCTGACGGTGGTCGCGCCGCCGGGTGCGGGACAGAGCAATTCGTCCGAGTCGCTGGCGGCCGAGCCGCATGCGTCCGGATGCGGAGGACTTTCCATCGTGTTCCGCGAGCCGCAGCCTTCGCAGACCACCTTCACAGCCGTGGCCGGGCAGACGACCACGATGGAAGCCCAAATCTCCGACTGCAACACCCTGGTGGGGCAAGCCGCCAGCGTGCAGGCGAACTTTTCGAGTGGTCCGCCGGTGCCGCTGATCTACATCGGCAATGGCGTGTGGCAAGGAAACTGGCGCCCGGTCAGCCCTGGAACGGTGTCGATGTCCGTGATCGCTTTGGTACCGGGACAGGGAGGCACCGGTTTAGGGGGCCAGTCCGCGACGCTGACGGCGGTAGTTTCCGCCCCGGCGCCAGCCAACGCGACTCCCTTGGTAACTGCGCAGGGGGTGGTGCACGCAGCCAGCGCCATCGCGGGCGCACCGATCGCTCCGGGCGGGTTGATCACCATCTACGGCCAGAATCTGGCGGACGGGGCGGGACAGAGCAACGGCGTGCCACTGCCCGATCAGTTGAACGGGACGCAAGTCTCGCTGGGCAATCAGGCGCTACCGATTCTCTACGCCAATCCCGGGCAGTTGAACGTCCAGGTGCCATACGGTGTGCCCGTCAACACTCAGTACCAATTAACGGTCCGGCATGGGAATAGTTACTCGGTGCCCCAGCCACTCGCAGTGGCCCAGGCACAACCGGGAATCTTCACTGTGAACCAGCAGGGCTTCGGACAGGGAAGCATCGTCAAGAGCGACGGAGTGACCTTGGCGCAACCCGGAACTCCCGCGGCCATCGGAGAAACAGTAGTGATCTATTGCACCGGCCTCGGCTCCGTTACGCCCAGCGTGCCTGAGGGCGCGCCGGCCCCGGCGGATCCTCTCTCGCATACCGACAATCCAGTCACCGTGCTAATTGGCGGACAACCGGCAACGGTCAGTTTCGCCGGTTTGACTCCGGGCGATCCCGGGTTGTACCAGATCAACGCCATCGTTCCATCGGGAATCGCCACGGGCGATGCGGTGCCGGTAGTGATCAGTGTGGCGGGACAGACCAGTCCGACGGACCCCGCCGTAACCATCGCTGTCCGATAATCGAGGTATGCTTCCCGCGATCTTCTTCGGCCACGGCAATCCGATGAATGCGCTCGCATCGAACCAGTACACCGAAGCGTGGCGGCGAATCGGCAGCCAAATGGCGAAGCCGAAGGCGATCCTTTCGATTTCGGCCCACTGGTTCGTGCCTGGCACCGGTGTCACGATCAGCACTGCGCCGCGGACGATTCACGATTTCGGCGGCTTCCCGCAGGAGCTGTATCGGGTGCAGTATCCGGCGCCCGGCGATCCGGACCTGGCTCGCCGTGTGCAGTCGCTGTTGCACCCCCTTCCCGTGCAGGTCGACACGTCGTGGGGACTGGATCACGGCACCTGGTCGGTGCTCTGCCACGTCTACCCCGATGCCGACGTGCCGGTCGTGCAACTCAGCATCGACGAACGGAAGCCCGCTGCTTTCCACTTCGAAGTGGGCCAGAAGTTGGCCCCGCTGCGTGATGAAGACGTGTTGATTGTCGGCAGCGGCAACCTGGTTCACAATCTGCACGCATACGCATGGGGCCGCCACGTACCGGACCCGTACGATTGGGCAGTCCGTTTTGAAGAGCGCGCGAAAGAGCTGATGCTGGCGGGCGAAAGCCGCCCGCTCATCGATTACGAAAGTCTCGGACGGGAAGCGCTACTCTCCATTCCGACTCCCGATCATTATCTTCCCCTCCTCTACGTACTCGGCACCAGGCAGCAGAGCGAGGTCATCACTTTTCCGGTGGAAGGCGTGGATGGAGGATCGATTTCGATGCTTGCGGTTCAGGTAAATCTTCGCGGCTAGCGGTGGCGCAAAGACTCATCTTTGGAGCGTCGAGACTCATCTCGACGCTTTTCGAGTGTCTGCCGACTCACGTGCCACTGGTTAAGACTTGGCGTGCTCTCCGAAGAGTCTCGACAGGGTGTGGAGACAGCAATGAAGAGTCTTTGCGTCACCGCTACCCGCGAAGATTTACGTCGTTGGAACTCCCAGTTCCCGCAGAAGTGGCGTGGCTTTATACAGCTTCTTGAGCACTTCCACGATCCCCTGGGTCGCGGCATGCACGGCGCGCGCCTGCTCGTCGCTGTACAGGTACGTGAGCGCGAGGCTCTCGATGTTGCCATCGAAGCTGATGCCGATGATTTCCCCCTTCTGATTCACGGCGGGATTCCCCGAGTCTCCTCCCGCGCTATCGCAGGTGCTGACGAAATTGAACGGCGTCACCATGTCCAACGTGGGCTTACCTTCCACCCAGCGAGGCGGCAGCTTGTATGGATCGAGCGCATCAGCCAGGTGATAGAGCCCACCGAATGTGGTCGCGAAGGGCACGGGAGCCTCCGTCTTGTCGCGGTATGCCTTCACCGGCCCAAACGTGACGCGCGGAGTCGAGGTGGCATCCGGGTAATCGTTGACCCCGAAAACCTTGAAGCGATACTGTGCGATGCGCTCGCTGCTCGAGACCTCCAGCGTCTCGATGGTCTCGGCATGCTTCTTCAGAAGCTTGCGTGCGGGTTCCTCCAGCAGGCGCGCCAGGCGGATCATTCCGTCGTCAGATTTGAGCACCAGGTTCCGGTCGGCCGCCAGCCGTTTCCGCTCGGAGACATCCTTCAGCTTCGACGTATGCACGTACTCTTCGGCAGCGGCCTGCGGCGTTTTCGCACCCAGAACTGCTTTCAGCGGCGCCTCCTTTTCCCCCAGCGCCTTGAGTTCCTCCAGATAGTGAGTCACCATCAGAACTTCGAGCGATTCTTCGATCGGCGCCGGCGAATACAGAGAAAGTTCCAGCGAGGGCAGAGCGCTGTCACGATACTCCGGGAGCCGCTGGTCGTTGGGCTTGGCGCCTTCCTCGGAGATCCGCACGATCTGACGGGCAATCTGGAACAGCGTGGAGCCCTGCGCCGCCGGCCGTTCCAGCACTTCGAAGGGCTTCTCGAACGGCGTCCAGTTCTTGTACGCTGTGGTCACTTCGTCCCAGACCTTGCCGGCCTCGGTGCCTAACTTGGGATCGTGTTCCACCGACGCCCGCAACTTCCGCTCGAAATTCTGCTTGCGCGCCATCAGGCGATCGTCTTTCAATCCGATCAGTTTCCCCGCCGTCGTCTTATAGGCGTTGCCGTATGCCGAAAGCACCGGCAACGCGATGCGCAGATTGTCGGCATTCTTGGATGCGAATCCCCGCAGCGCTTCAATGCGAGTTTGCAGGCGCGTGATTGTAATCGGCAACGTGTAATCGCGGTAGAAGGCGAGTTGCGCTGCCGTCGCCAACCGCGAGGTCGCGGCCGGATTGCCCGCCGAAAATACCAAATCCGCATCCTTTACTCCATCTACGCTCCATTTCAGAAAGTGCGGCGTGTCCGCCGCTTTGCCGCTCTCGTAGGCGCGCAGAAAGGCGATGTCGAGATCGTAGCGCTGATACGTGGAATGCTCGGCGTCGCCTCCAAAGAAAGCGATTGCGCGCTCGGGAGCGAATACTATGCGCAGGTCTGTGTACTTGCGGTATCGATAGAGGTCGTACCGCTCGCCGGAGAATAGCTTCACCACTGTGCAGTGATTGCCGGTCTTCTCCTCGCATGCCTTCTCGATCTTCGCCGACGCGGCATTCCGCTTCTGAAGCAATTCGGCGGTCTTGGCGCCTGGCTTGGAGTCTTCCTTCACCTGCTTCGTGACATCTTCCATGCTGAGCAGGACTTCGGCCTCCAGGCCGGGACACTTCGCCTCGTCCTGCTGGCTGGCCGCGTAGAATCCATCCTTCAGATAATCGTGTCCCGCGGAGCCGATTTTCGCGAGACACTCGGCCACGATGTGATGATTCGTGAAGATCAGGCCGGATGGCGAAACGAACGAACCCGTGCCGTTGCCCACTCGCAACGACGCCAGCCGCAGGTGCTCGAGGAAGTCGTCGGTCACTTCAAAACCGTACTTCTGCTTGACCTGGTCCTTCGGAAACTGATTGAAGAGCCACATCCCCTCATCTGCTACCAAAGGCAGCGCGCAGGCGCACACCGCGACAACGGCCCGTAATCTCATGGAAGCTCCAGAACACAGTGTAGGACCTTCCTGGTGCACAGTTCCAGCAAGGGTGTGAGCCGCGGTAGTTCCATTTTTTCGCGATTTTGGCAATTGCACTTGACAACACTAACGAATTAGTACTACAAACTGTAGCATGCGCTCGATTGTCAGCCGTGCCCGCATCGCCGGCATGGCCATGCTCGCCAGTTTGAGCCTTTGCTCGATGACCGCTCAGGAGACGGCACCCGACATCCCCACGCTGGTGAAGTCCGGGAACGAAGCCAACATGAAGGGCGATTACGAATCTGCCCGCCAGTCCTTCGCCAAGGCCTGGGAACTCGCGCAGGAGACTCCTCGCGACAGCCCGGTGCGCTACGACCTTCTGAAGCGCCTGGTCGCCGTTCGTTTAGCGGCGGGAGCGTTTGAAGACGCCGACAATTACCTGCAAATGGCGATCAATTGGCGGGAGCAGACCCTTGGCCAAAACGATCCGAAGATCGCGGACGACCTGTTGATCTCCGTCGGCCTCTGCCGCGGCTTGAAGAATTACGACCGGGCCCGGGTGGTTTTGGGACGCGTGATGGGATTGCACCAGGTAGCTTTCGGCCCGGCCAGTTCCGCCATGGCGGACGATTTCAGCCGCATGGCGCAGATCAACATGGAGGATAAGAAAATCCCGGCCGCCATCAGCTCCTATATGATGGCGCTCTCCATTCGCGCCAAGACCGTTACGCCGCTCGATCCGTCGTTGGTGCCCGACCTCGACCGGCTGGCCGGAGCTTACATCGCGAGCCGCGATTATCCGAAGGCCGAGGAGACGTACCGTCACGCGTTGGTCATCCGCGAGACGCTCTACGGCAAGGAGGACGCCGATCTGATCGCCTCCGTCGACGGGCTGGCGTACTCGATGTTCGGTCAGAAGAAATATGACGAGGCGGAGCCGGTCTACCAGCGTCTGATCTCTCTGTGGATCAAATCGGTGGGTGAGGACCATCCCATGGTGGCGATGGCGCTCGACAAGGTGGCCACCTTTTACGCGGACCAGAAAAAGTTTGACCAGGCCAAGGACGCGCAGAAACGGGCGAATGCCATCCGCGCCTACTTCTTCGCCACCGGGCTTTCGGTGGAAGCAACGGAGCAGATTCTGGAAAAGAACCCGGCTGCCGCAGTGGCGCTATACCGCCGTGCCGCGACGGCTCTCGATCCGCCCGATCCCGTCACGCAGGAACTGGCTTCGGAGATCAACGAGATCATCAAGAATATGGTGACGCCTCCGAAAGTGACCAAGAGCGCGCCCCCGCCGAAAAAGAAGTAAGCGCCTCTGGCCACTTCTTCTCTCCACGCCTATTGATTCTCGGCGCCTCGGCGTCTCGGCGATAAATACCACGTCCCCAAGCCCCGCTCGAACCTCAGAGCGCCAGCCCTCCATCTATCTCTGCCCCCTCCGCGCACTCTGCCCACTTCTTCTTTCCTTCCCATCGGATTCTCGGCGCCTCAGCGTCTCGGCGATAAATACCACGTCCCCAAGCCCCGCTCGAACCTCAGAGCGCCAGCCCTCCATCTATCTCTGCCCCCGCCGCGCACTCTGGCCCCCACGTTAGAATGGGGCGGATGAAGACCCGCCTGGACCGCCTGCTCGTGGAACGCGGTCTCGTCGAATCCCGCGAGAAGGCCCAAGCGCTCATCATGGCGGGCGATGTGCTGATCGATGGGCAAAAGGCGGACAAGCCCGGGCGCCCTGTCGAGCCGGATTGCACGCTCACACTCGTGAAACCGCCACCTTATGTGGGTCGCGGCGGCCACAAAATGGCGGGCGCACTCGAGCATTTCCATATCGACGTCCGCGGCACAGTTTGTCTGGATATCGGTTCCTCTACCGGAGGCTTCACCGACTGCCTGCTGCAGGCGGGCGCGGCGCGGGTGCATGCCGTCGATGTCGGCGTCGGCCAGCTTGCGTGGTCGCTTCGCACGGATGCGCGGGTGATCGTGCACGAGGGCGTCAACGCGCGTCAACTGATGCTCCAAGAGATTGGCGAGAGGGTGGATTTCCTCTCCTGCGACGTCAGCTTCATCTCGGTGACGCTCATTTTGCCGGCCGCGGTTCCGCTGCTCCAACCTGGTGGGCAAATGGTTATACTGATCAAGCCGCAGTTTGAAGCCGGCAAGGGTCTGGTGGGTAAGGGCGGGATTGTGCGCGACCCGGAAGTCCATCAGGCGGTATGCGAAAGGGTGACGCGCGCCGTGCAGGAATTCGGGTTCGAAACCAGCATTGTCGAAAGCCCCATTCTGGGAGCCGAAGGGAACAAGGAGTTCCTCCTTTATGCCCATCATTGAGACCGTCGGGATTGTCTCCAAGCCCAACTCGCCGCCGGCCGCCGAGATCGTACCCAAGCTCATCGAGTGGCTGAGAGAACGCGGCATTCAGAGCCGGCTGGACGAGCAGACCTCGCTCTACGCCGGACCAGATTCCAGGCACGCCGCCGCCGTCGCCCGCACGGAGGTCCCGGAAGGCACGCAACTGGTCATCGTTCTTGGAGGTGATGGTACGCTGCTTTCTGCCGCACGCGCCATCGGCAGGCGCGAGATCCCGTTGTTTCCGGTCAATCTGGGCGGCCTTGGCTTCCTCACTGCTATCACAGTGGATGAGCTCTACCCCGAACTGGAACGCGCCTTGGCCGGCAAGCACCGCGTAGCCAAACGCAGGCTCCTGAACACGCAAGTGGTGCGCGGCGGCAAAGTCACCGCCAGCTACGATGCATTGAACGATGCCGTGATCACAAAGTCGGCGATCGCTCGCATGATCGATCTCGATACCCATGTGGACGACCAGTTCGTCTGCGCGTACAAGGCGGACGGGCTCATCATCTCCACGCCCACTGGGTCCACGGCATATTCGCTATCTGCGGGCGGTCCGATTATTTTTCCGTCAGTGCCCGCCATGTGCATCACGCCCATCTGTCCGCATATGCTCACGAATCGCCCGGTGATCGTACCTGAGACCAGCGTGATCCGGGTGCTCTCTCGCGGTACCGACAGCGTGTTCCTCACGATTGATGGCCAGGTGGGGACGCCGATCCACGAGGGAGACACGATGGTGTTGCACAGCTCAGACTTTTCGCTGCACCTGATCCGTCCTCCGCGCATGATGTTCTTCGATGTGCTGCGGCAAAAATTGAAATGGGGAGAACGATGAAGCGGATTTCGCTCACCGCATGGATTTTTATCGGAATGGCCGCCGGCGTGGCGCTCGGGATTGCCGTGCCTGGCTTCGCCAAGCAACTCGCCCCGGTGAGCAACGTCTTCCTGCGGCTGATCCGCTCGATTATTGCGCCGCTCCTCTTCGGGACACTGGTGGTGGGGATCGCCGGCGGAGGCGATATGAAGCAGATGGGCCGCATCGGCGGCAAGGCTCTCCTGTACTTTGAAGTCGTCACCACGTTGGCGCTCTTCCTCGGATTGGGCGCCGTGAACCTGGTGCGTCCCGGGGCAGGGGTCACGATCGAACGCAGTGCGGCCGAAGCCGCCGTCCCGCAAAATCAGACCACCTTCAGTTCGATCATCGAACACATCTTCCCCACCAGCATCATCGACGCACTGGCGCGGAACGACGCCCTGCAGATCGTAGTCTTCGCGTTCCTGTTCGGCGCTGCCTGTGCCGCTATCGGCGCGAAATCGCGGCCCGTGGTGGAGTTCTGCACGTCCCTGGCCGAAGTCATGTTCCGCTTCACCAAATACGTGATGTACCTGGCTCCGCTGGGCGTGTGTGCCGCCATCGCCGTCACGGTCGGAAGCAAAGGGGTCACGGTCTTGTTCGGCCTCAGCAAACTGATTTTGACGATGTATGGCTCGGCCTTGCTTTGCATTGTTTTCGTGCTCGCGCCCGGCCTGCTGCTTTTTGGGATCCCCATCGGCAAGTTCTACCGCGCCGTCCGCGAGCCGTTCCTGATCGGATTCTCTACCGCCTCGAGCGAAGCTGCGCTGCCGCTGGCGTTGGAGAACATGGAGAGTTTCGGCGTCCCCAAGCACATCGTGGGCTTCGTCATTCCCACCGGCTATAGCTTCAACCTGGTGGGCAGCGCGCTATATCTTTCGCTGGCCTCCGTGTTCGTCGCGCAGGCTGCTGGAATGAGCCTGACTTGGGGCGAGCAACTCCTCATGATGCTCACCCTGATGCTCACCAGCAAAGGCGTGGCGGGCGTTCCTCGAGCCGCGCTGGTGATCCTGGCGGGTACCTTGGCGACCTTCCATCTCCCCATGGAGGGCGTGGCCGTCCTGCTCGGGGTCGACGCCCTGCTCGACATGGCGCGGACCTCGATCAACGTACTTGGCAACTGCCTGGCCAGCGCCGTGGTGGCGCGGTGGGAAGGCTACAAGGTGGGGCAGGAAGTCGTCGAAATCGTCGCGTAACGAGGCGCGACCGTGAGGAAGGCGGGAAAAATCGCGTGACGGCCGGATCGCCTGCGCCACATCGCGATGGGGTGTCGCTTGCTTACGCGCGCGGCTCGTCACCGACTTACGAGCCGCGACCGTGAGGGAGCGTTGCCGCCACGCCGCTAAAGCAGTCAAGACCGCTTGCTGACGCGCGTGTCACAAGCGCACGTATCGCGCGAAGGTAGCTTACGAGCCGCGACCGTGAGGGAGCGTTGCCGCCACGCCGCTAAAGCAGTCAAGACCGCTTGCTGACGCGCGCGGCTCGCAAGCACACGTATCGCGCGAAGGTAGCTTACGAGCCGCGACCGTGAGGGAGCGTCACCGCCACGCCGCTAAAGCAGTCAAGACCGCTTGCTAACGCGCGCGGCTCGCAAGCGCACGTATCGCGCGAAGGTAGCTTACGAGCCGCGACCGTGAGGGAGCGTTGCCGCCACGCCGCTAAAGCAGTCAAGACCGCTTGCTGACGCGCGCGGCTCGCAAGCGCACGTATCGCGCGAAGGTAGCTTACGAGCCGCGACCGTGAGGGAGCGAACCTGCCGAAGCCTGCAATATATCCGAACGATTCTGTGGCGAGGTTGGTAGTACCAGCCCCGAGCAGTTGTACCATGGGTACCATATGGGTTTTCAGTGGCTCGAGATGAGGATTTCGGAGGAGCAGGACCGTCGTACCAAGGAGTCGCAGATTTTGGAGCGGCTGCCCCGCGTGATGGAGGAACTGCATGACGCTCTCGCGGAGTGCCTGGAGGAGTACACCGGAGTCTTCGGCAAGGAATCTGCCGAAATTACGCTCCAATCCTCCCGCATTCACGTGTCGGTACGCGAACTCCAGGACGGGAAGTGGCAGCAGGTTTCCAGGGTCGATGTTTCCATCGTGCCGAGTGTTCCAGGCTTTCAGATTGAACGGGAAAGCGAACCCCTGATCATCGAAATCGGCCTGCTTCCCGGCGAGAAGGCTTTCTATCGTGATCAGAAGCTTGACAAGTACCTGGGCATGGAGGAATTGACCCGGCGCATCCTCGACCGGGCCCTTTTCCCGAGACTCAGTGAATAGCTACTTACCGGCGATATATTTATCCCAAATTTTGGCGAGGTTGGCACTCGCGGCGTCCCCTGGGTGTACGACTATCCGGTAGCGATAGTGCAGGCTTCTGCCTGGGTCGAGCGTCACTACGCCCAACTCGGCCTTGGGTTCGCTGGTGAAGGTCGAAAGGCCGAACGGATTGGCGGCGAACAGTCCGTACGCACGCACGTGCCAGCGGGCGCCGCGCAGCGGATTATCCGGGTGATCGAAGATCGTGATCCCGAGCTTCTCTCCGTTGATTTCGCCGGAGTAGTCGCACCAGTGGGACGGCTTGCCCCAGACTTCCTTCTCGGTGGCACCGCCGTCTGCGTTGGTGATGTGGCCGGTGCCCTTGTCCTCCTGCAGCAGCGGACGCAGGCGGATTCCGAAGACGCCATCTTTCTCATCGCCGAACGTCACACTGGTGATCGCGGTGAGGGTGATGTCGAAGTCGATGGTGCGAAGGGCGGGTTCGGAGTAGAAAGTCATCACACGCGACTCCGTGAGAATGGGTTTGCCTTCGTGATCCGTCCAATCGAAGCTGGCGGCGATGGAGCCCTTATCCTTCCCGCTCTTGACCTCGCCCATTTTCTTCAACACGATCTTGCCGCGGTCGGGCCGATTGTAAGGAGGCGCGTCGATCGGAGCGATGTTCCAAAAGTCGAGACCGTTCACCTTGGCGTGGGCGAACCAGAGGCCGCGCTGATGCGGGTGATCGGGCACTTTGCCGGTACTCTGGCCGTTCACGATAGCGAAGCCAGTCTCAGAATCCAATTCCTCTGGATTCTTCTCCATTGGCCACGCGCGGGTGATATAGGTTCCCGAGGGCGCGCGCAACGGCCACAAATAGGGCTTGGCGACTTCCGGGCCCGAAATGTAAAAATCGGTGAACGGTTTTCCGTTGATTTCGACCGGGATTTTCCCGGTTCCAGGAGTGATTTTGACTTGGCCGAAAGCGGTAATGGTCAATACGGACGCCAGGGTAAGGATCGGAATGACGGATCTCATTTGCCTCATTCTATCGCTAAAGTCAGCTTCCTTCTCGTTGCGCCATGCTTACGCGCGTTCGGGAATTCCGGGCTGAGGGTACCGCGCACCGCGGTCTGACGCTGCGTTGCGTCAGTTTCCCAAAACCGGCCAAACCGTCTGACTCCGACGGGTGGTGTCTTGTAGAACCAGTGAGTTACAAGGAATTTCCGTCGGACTCCGACGGGTCCGCGAGACCGCTTGCTTGCACTGGTGCTCTGCGCGGCAAGCTGAAGAAGCCGCTACGTCAGATGCCGGCGGGTTCGGGAATTGGTCTGCGGGCCCCGAGTGATAGCCTCAAAATCCCCGGGAGATGGGGGGCGCACGGCTACTCTCATCTTGCATGAAACTCTACTGAGCGTGCAGTTAGCACGGCCTTGCCTGCTAGAATAGGTGTGGTTTGATTTCCTGCCAATTTGGGGTCGGCTCTCCAATGTTGTTCTCACCACGGGCCGGCCAGGTTCAAATTTGCCCGCTCTCAAATCACGAGGAAGATCGAATATGAAGCCAGTTACGACAGGACCCGGCATATCCGGCGTTTTTAGCGACGATCTCGCGACCCTGCTCTCCGATCTTCGGGCCGAGAGCAAAGATAATCGATGGCGGCTCTATATTGAGGCTCTTCCTAGCGGCGGATTCTCACTTCGGATTTATGCTCCTGACCTGCGGACCGTGGTTCATGCGGTACGAAAGAACATAAACACTCTGGAAACCATTCGCCAGATTCTCGCAAAAGAGTGGGAATCTTGGCAGTCGCGAGTTCAAGCCGCGGCTGTGGCGTTGACGACTACGGCATAGGCGCATTGCCGATTGCCGGCGCGCTGCCGCACGGATCGAAGGGCATGAAGCCCGTCCGGTCACCCCTCTTACGAATCGTTCGACGCACGGCCCTACCCTCGGCTGAATCGAAGAGCATACGCCAGGCTGAGGAATGAGTTGGTTGTTTGCAGGGTGTGCCCGGGCCGTTCCCCGGGATAGGCGTGGGCAATCTGGAGGAGTTCCGCGGTTGGGCCAGCGCCGATTACCACGTCGCCACTCGAATCAGCAGTTCCGTGATCGAGTTCCACTGGCCCGGCCATCCTACACCAGCGAGCTAAGCAGCTTTTGGAGCTTGCGGATTGCAAGGACCAAAGTGCTTGAGGAAGACCAGATTCTCGGTCTCGCTGCGATTGTGGATGGTGACGCCCTCGCGCGCTGCGGCGGCGGAGACGAACAACTCATCCCGGGTCATCTGCCCGTAGCGTATCAACGCCGGCGTCTCGATCTCGTGTCTGCCGAAATGCCCAAAGCCTTGCACCAGAATCGTGCCGTAAGCCGCCATGTCATGGATCTTTACGGTTCGTCCCGGAAACACGGTGAGTTCTTTGGCTGAATAGTGTGAGGTGGAGTAGACCACCCAGTTTTCGCAATAGCCGGCTTCCTCCATCTCTTCGACCGGCGCCACCGGTGAAGGATGGAACAGGCGATGCTCGGCGAAGAGCGGGTCGGTGTTGGCCTCCCAGTCGAGCATGTCGAGCAGGTAGTCGAGATCGTGATGGTGCTCCGCGGGAACGTCCTTGATCATGAGGTCCCACGGCACTCCCCTGCCTTCCACCAATGACTGGAACATCGCAAAGACATCGGAATTGACCTGGGGTTCGTAAGTCACGAGAGATCCCGGCGCATGTAGAATGCCGGGGTCGATCTGCCAGCCGGTTCCAGGCTTCAATCTGTAAGCGCGGGAGTGATACAGAATTCCGTTATCGCCCTCATTCCAGCGCTCCAGGCAGCGGCGCACGTCTTCCCGAGTCGTGCCTGGGTTCAGCCCCATGAAGGTATACGGGAAGTTGTTGTCCTTGAAGTTGTACTGCGGCGGGAAATAATAGGCCTCGGGTTTGCCCTTCTGGCCCACACGCGCTGCGAATTCGTCGCTTTGATGGAGGTGATGAGGAATCGGCCCCAGATTGTCGAAGAACTTACACAGCAGATTCCAGCCGCCATGGCGCTGCATCACGTCGGCGCCGAGAAACTGATCGCCCACCGTTTCGATGGCTTCCTTCAGCAAGGCCTTTTTGCCGTGAAATTCGATGTAGCTCAAACCCTCATCATCGGGCGTGAGAGGGCCGTTCGCGGCCTTCGTCGTGGAGGAAAACCAACGCTCATCGATGCCGCCGCGGTGCGCGCCCAGCGCATACAAATCGCGAGGATCGAGCTTCAATCTTCCGCCCGGCATCAGGAAAGAGCGCGGAACCCAGCAGGGGGCCAGCCGTACGACGCCCTCACCCTCCGCCAGTGCTTCGAGTATCAGATTCTGGTTTGACATATTGCCCGGTGTCCGTGCGCTAAATAGTCACAATGGCGCGTAGACCTCGAATTGTCAAGGTCCCCAGGTGACCGTTCGTCAATTGCCGGAAACGAAAATCGTTACGCCCGACTGGCTGGATGCGGCGCCTACTTGAACGATCACGGGGACCGGGCCCGCAGACAGACCTGTAGGCACTACGAAATTGACCTGGACGATTCCAGCCACCACGCCCGGAGCGCCTCCTGCAAACGCGACATTGGCCCCTTTGCCGCCGATCGTGACGTTCACCGGGAGGGTCGGAAGCGAGATGGGATTTCCGGCAGAGCCGTCCCCGCCCGGTTTGCCATCAGCGCCCGGGGGATTGGTCTGCCCCGCTCCGGTGATGTAGAGGGTAACGGTATCACCGGCATTGGCGGGATGGCTCGCGTCGTTGACCGTCGTTCCCTTATTGAGTGCGGCGGCCGGGCCGGTGCCGGAACTGTTGGCCGTGAAGACTCCCGGCGATGAGGCCGCCACCTGTACCGTCGAAGCGGCTGAGGATTGTCCCTGATAGGCTACAATCACCGTCGCCGAGGAACCAGTGATTCCGAAAGGAACCATGGCAGCGACCTGGGTCGCAGAGGTGTACAGGATGGGAGCGAGTGCGCCATTCACCACCACGCTCGTGCCTGCCAGGGTGGTGGGGACGAGTCCGTTGGCGTTCAGTTGGAACTGCGTGAGATTGGCGGGTCCCATGCCGGAGCCGTAGATTACGATCAACTGGCCGGGGGAAATGGCTCCGGCGACATTGCTCGCACCATTTACCACCGCTCCGATGCTGATACCGGAACCGGCGATGTGCAGCATCCGAGTGGCGTTGTTGTTGGTGTCCGCGACGTAGAGATTCCCGTTGGGATCGAGCGCTACAGCCGAGGGGTTGTTGAGCTGCGCGCTGGTGGCCAGTCCACCATCACCGGAGTAGCCGAGAGTGCCATTGCCACCGATCGTAGTGATAATTCCGGTCGGGTAGACAATCTGGCGGATCAACGTGCCTCCATCGGCAATGAGGATGTTGCCGACCGCGTCCACGGCGATCGCCCTGGGATTGATGAGTTGTGCGCGGGTGGCTGGGCCTCCGTCACCGGTGTAGCCGGGGACTCCGGTGCCCGCAACGGTTGTAATGGCGCCCCCGGGAATCACCTTGCGAATCACGTTATTGCCGGAATCGGCGATGTACAGGTTGCCGGCAGAATCCAGAGCCACACCGCTTGGCAGGTTCAACATCGCACTGGCAGCAGGCCCGCCATCACCGGAGTATCCGCCATTTCCGTTGCCGGCGACAGTCGTGATGGTGCCGCCGGGCGTCACCATGCGGATGCGATTATTACTGAAATCGGCAATGTAGAGGTTGCCCGCGCCGTCCACGGCAAGGCCGAGCGGAGTGTTGATCTGGGCACTGCTTGCTGCCGCGCCATCGCCTCCGAATCCTGGAGTGCCATTGCCGGCAACGGTCGAGATCACCCCACTACTCGAAACTTTCCGGACCTTGGCATTGAGGCTATCGGAAATGTAGACATTGCCGGATCCATCGACGGCCAAGCCCATCGGCGAGTTGAGCTGCGCGCTGGTACCCGCGCTGCCGTCGCCGCCGCTGCCAGGGGATCCGTTACCGGCGATGGTGGAGATTACACCGCCCTTGGCTACTTTCCGGACCACGTTGTTGCCGCTATCGGAGACGTAGAAGTTGCCCGCGGCGTCGGCGGCCACCCCATGGGGCCCGTTCAACTGGGCCGCAACGGCCGGCCCGCCGTCCCCCGAGAAGCTCAGCACGCCATTGCCGGCGACGGTGGTGATGTTCCCGCCGGCGACTTTGCGGATGCGGAAGTTGAGGAAATCCGCGATGTACATGTTGCCAGAAGAATCGAGCGCGATGCCAGTAGGATAGTTGAGCTGCGCTTTGGTGGGGTCGCCGCCATCGCCCGCGAATCCGTCGTAGCCATTGCCGACCACCGTGTTGATATTCATCTTGGTGGTATCGATCTTGCGGATGCGGCTATCGCCATTCTCAACGATGTAGACCGCGCCCGAGGAATCCACTGCAACCGAAATGGGAGCCAGCAGCGCAGCCGCGGTAGCCAGGCCGCCATCGCCCGCGTATCCGACGGCGGTGGTGCCCGCGATGGTGCTGATCACGCCGGCTGCGGTAACCTCGCGAATGACGGCATTAGCCGTATCCGCGATGAAGAGGTTTCCATTCGAATCCACAAAAACGTCGGAGGGGGTATGCAGTTCGGCGTTCTGCGCGTTGCCGCCATCGCCGAGGAATCCTGGATAGCTGTCTCCCACGACGGTGTTGATGATGCCGTCGGTGGTGACCTTGCGGATGCTGTTGTCGCCGGTGTCGGCGATGTAGACGTTCCCGTTGGAATCGACTGCGACGCCCTGGGGAATGCGCAGCAGCCCATTGATGGCGGGGCCTCCGTCGTTATACTGGCCGGGTCCGCCGCCCAGGCTGGTCTGGCCGGTGCCGGCAAAGGTGGTGATGATGCCGTTCGGAGCGACCATGCGGATGCGGTTATTGGCGGAGTCGGCGATGTACAGATTGCCGGCGGCGTCGACGGCCAAGCCCTGAGGGGTGTTCAGTTGGGCGTTCACGGCGGGGCCGTTGTCGCCCGAGAAGCCAGCGCGCGAGTTTCCGGCTACCAGTGTCAGAACACCGGCGGAAGTCATCTTGAAAACGGAGTGCGCACTACTGAAGTAGATATTGCCGCTCTTGTCGAGGGTCACGCGGTGCGTCTGGCCGATGGAGATTTGGGAGGCGGACACGGGCGTGGCAGGGGGCGCACCGCCGGCCACAGTCGAAATAGTGTATTGCTGCGCTACAGCAATGGATGCGCTTGTAAGCAGCAGAAGAAATCTCAGCATGGAAACATTCCGTCCTGAAGGTATAAGTCTTGAATGATGATGATGTTGTTGTTGCGCAAAGACTCTTCTTTGCCGTCTCGACATTCCTGTCGAGACTGTGGGAAGGGGCCGCAGAGGTTCGGGGACAGACTCGGTGGACACTCGAAAAGCGTCGAGAGGGGTCTCGATGCGGCAAACAGGAGTGTTTGCGCCACCTCTGCAAGCTCAAGGCTAAGCGCTCTCATTGGGCCACCACTTCGCTGACAGCCTGCAGTGCCTGCGTACAGGCCTCGCGATCGACATCGTAGTGCGTGACCGCGCGCATTTGCCGTTCGTTGATGTAATTGATCAGGACGCCGCGTTCTTTCAGGCGCGCACTGAGGTCCGCCGGTGCGATCCCGGTGCCGCTCACATCGAATACCGCGATATTGGTGACTACTCTGCACGGATCGATCGAGATGCCGGGAATCCGTGCGAGTCCTTCGCCCAGAAACCGCGCATTGGCATGATCCTCACAGAGACGGGGAGGCGTTTCGTCCAAAGCAACCAGGCAGGCCGCCGCTAACACGCCAACCTGCCGCATTCCGCCGCCGAGCCGTTTGCGATAGAGGCGTCCCTTGGCGATCAGCGGCGCAGGGCCTGCAAGGATCGACCCCGCGGGCGCTCCCAGGCCCTTCGACAGGCAGAACATCAGCGTCTCGGCCGGCCGCGCGATCTCGCAAACCGGAAGGCCCATCGCGATCGACGCGTTGAAAATCCGTGCCCCATCCATGTGCACTTTTAGCCCGCGCTCGCGCGCGCCTTCGCAGATTTCGCGGATGGCACTCATCTGGTAGACCGTTCCGCCCCACATGTTGTGCGTGTTCTCGAGCGCGATCAGGCCGGTAGGCGCCGAATACGGACTGAGCGGCTTGATCAAGCGGCGGATCTGGTCCCACGTGAGGATGCCGTCTTCGGTCTGGATGGCGCGAATCACGCATCCCGAAAACCATGCGACCATCGAGAGCTCATAGTCGAGCAGGTGCGCGCGCGAATCGCAGATCACTTCCTGGCCGTGCTCGGTGAGCAGCTTGACCGCAATCGTGTTCCCCATGGTGCCCGTGGGTACGAACAGGGCAGCCTCTTTGCCGGCGATCTCCGCGGCGCGACGCTCCAGAAGATTGACCGTGGGATCCTCACCGTAAACGTCGTCGCCCACCTCGGCCTCCATCATGGCACGCCGCATGGCGGGGGTGGGCTTGGTCACGGTGTCGCTGCGAAGGTCGATCATCAGTTGAGGAACTCCTGGAAAACTTCGTTCGAGTAGAGCACGCCGCGTCCGGTGAGCCGTAAGACGCCGTCCTCTGTTTCCAGCAGGCCGGCGCTAACAAATCGACGGATCGGTTCGGCGAAACGGCGCCACTCCTCGGGCTCGGGCCGGATGCCCTCGGTAAGGCGAAGCCCGACGAAGAAGCGCTCGTCCTGGTGCGTCGCTTCTTCCACCGGTAGCGAGTTGTCCGCCAGATAATCGGTCACGGATTCGCGATTCTGCCTCCGCATTCGACCGTCGTACGAATGAGCATCGGCGCCGAAGCCTGCGTAGGGCGCCAGCTTCCAATACTTGAGGTTGTGGAGCGATTCCCAGCCGGGAACCGCAAAATTCGAGATCTCGTAGCGCTGTATTCCTATCCTGGATAGCAGGTCGACGGCCAATTCGTAGAACGCGGCGATCTGGTGGTCGGAAGGGATGTCCGCCGCGCCGTAACGGACACCGCCCAGCATCAGCTCTTTGCCCAAGCGGCTGTCCTCATCCACCTCGAGCATATAAATCGAGACGTGCATGGGGGCGATGCGCGCGATCCAGTCGAGCGATTCGCGCCAGCTGGCTTCGGTCTGTCCGGAAAGGCCGGCGATGAGGTCGATATTGCAGTTCACGATGCCGGCCTCGCGCAGAATGCGAACGTCATCAGCTACGATTTGCGCGGTGTGCTTGCGGCCTGTGCGGCGAATTTCGGTGTCGATGAAGGACTGCGCTCCCAGGCTCACCCGATTGATGCCGCAGCGCCCCCAGGCGTGGGCGAGGGAGGGCGTGATGGTGCCGGGAGCGGCCTCGATGGTGGCTTCTTTCCAGGGGCGGCCGGGCACCAGCGCGAGCAACTGGGCGAGGGCTTCGGCTTCGATGGTGCTGGGAGTACCACCACCCAGGTAGACGGTCTCGGGCTGCCATTCCCATCGGTACGCGCGCAGTTCGGCTGCTAACGCGTCGAGATAGCGCGCTTCGAGCGAGCGCGGAAAGACTCCCGACGCGAAATTGCAGTAGGTACACTTCTGCGCACAGAAGGGATAGGAAAGATAGACTCCTGGCACTCCTATGTATTGTAACGGCCAGAGCGGTGGGCGTGCTCGGCCACTGCTGTGAATTCAACTCACGCCGCGGTGGGGTGAACGCTATCGTCCCGCGCGAGCACCGCTTGAAACCAGTCCTGGCTACGGACGGCGGCGAATTCCTCTTGCTTCTCCATCGCATCGCGGCTGTATTGAATGCCGGGTTCGCGACTTGCTTCGAGCCAACGGCGGCACTCCTCGATCTCACCCGTCTGTGCGCACAAACACGCCAGGGAGTATGCCGCCGATTGCGGCGTTCCGGCTTCGAGATCCAAAAGCTTCCTCTTAACCTCGCGGTACAACTGCGCGCGCTCTTCGCCCTGAGCCAAATCGGCTTGAGCCCAGAGGACGGTACAGAGCGCAGTTTCGACTGATTCCGTCGGGACGCCATGCTGAGCCGCGGCTTGGATCGCAGGCGTTGCCTCCGCCAGCCTGCGGCGGCTCTCCTCGCCCGGCTGCAACTTCGCTCCGAGCGATAGCAGGGAAGCCCATCGCTTGAGCGCATCACCGTTTCCCGGATTGCGATCGAGCACGGGCAAAAGGCGATCGAAGGCCTCGGCGAGCAGACTGGGGGAATCGCATCGCCTGGCTTGTAGAGCGAGGGTCATCGCCAGCCCAAGCAGAAGATCGTCGTCGTTCGGCTTGATCGCAAGTCCCCGTTTGCACTTTTCGACGGTCAGTTGGAAGAGCCGTTCAGCCTCGGCGCCGTTCGCCGCCACCGCCCGCCAGCAGAGGGTGGCGGCGAATTCCGCGAAGAACTGAGCGTCCTGCGCTCCGAGTCCTTCGATCCGCTCGAACTCCGCAGAGGTCCGCTCCAGTTCTACGCGGCGTTCGGCGCCAGCCAGCCCGAACGCGCGGAGTGCCATGACGCGCACTCTTCCCACCTCCGCCGTCAAGTCTTGGGGATCGACGCGCAACGCGCGCGAGAATTTCTCCTCAGCAGCAGCATACAGGCGTCCGGCCTCCGGACGGTCGGCGAGGGACGCCTGCCAGGAGAGAGTATTCCCCCAGATGACCAGGTTCCTGGAGCCGCCGGTCCCACAGTCCGCGAGCGCCTGGCACATCTCGCAGACTTGCGCCAGTTTCTCGCGCTTCGTTTCGCCGGTGTGCAGCCTCGACCAGTAGAGCATGGACTGGGCGCGGTCCACCTGGAAATCGGCCTCCGGGCTTAATCTGTAGGCGTGGCAGAATCGCTCTTCGGCTTCCCTGTAGAGCGCCTCCGTCCGGGTGCCGGCATCGATCGATGCGAGATCCGCAAGTGCCAAGGCCCAGACCCACAGGATGCGGGCGTCATGTTTACCGTTCGCATAGATGCCGACCCGGCGCTGGCACATCTCGCAGATTTCCGACAGAAGGCGATGGCCCGCGGGGCTGTAAGGGTCCAGGAGTGCTCGCCTGCGGAGCGCCTCTACACGCGATGCGTAGATCTCCCCGTTGTTGGAGTCGATGGCTAATGCGCTTGCGAACCTGGCGTCCGCCTGTTTGTAAAGGCGTTCTGCCTGACCGTCCGGAGCCCGCGAGGCGCGCCACCAGAGAGCGATGCCCCACTTGTAGAGCACCTGAGAGTCATTGGGATTCTTCGACGAGCGCAGCTCACACTCCTCGCAGAATTTCGCCAGCAGAAGCTCGCCCTCCTTGCCTGGCGTGGCACAAGCCTCGTTCAGGCGCAGATAAAACTTCTCGACTTTCGATTTTGCGTATTCTTTACGCTTACCGGCGAGGTCGAGGCAGAGACTGGCGAGTTCCAAGACCCAACCGAACGACATCAGGCTGAGTGTATCGTCTCTCGGCGGCGAATACGCTGGTGCGAGGGCTTACTTTGGTTAATCCCGCGATTCGAATCAGTCAGCGAAACACCTTTGCCAGCACCCTGGTGATCTCCGCTTTGGCACGTTCCGGATCGACGCTTTTGGCGCGCGCGAATTGCTCGTTCCCTTCGGCGAAGATACGCTCTGCGTCGGGGCCGGCGTGCGCGACCTGGCACGAGAGGGCAGCCCCCCAGATCACCAAAGCCTTATACCCGCCGGACTGATTTTCCACCATACCCCGGCACAGGTCGCAGACGCGCGTGAGCATCTCCTGGCGATCGTCCCCGCGATGCAGCATCGATCGGTACAACAGGGCTTGGGCGCGGTCGAGCTGAAACTCAGGTTCGGGCCACATGCCGTAGGCTCGCCGAAATTTGGCTTCAGCTTCGTCGTACAGCCGCTCTGCTTCGGCGCCTTTTTCGATTTCGGCGAGGCCCGCCAGCGAAGCGCCCCATACCCACAGGAGGCGTGCATCGTGCTTTCCGCTCGCGACGATTCCGACGCGCCGCCGGCACATTTCGCAGGCTTCCGTAAGAAGGCGGCACCCTTCCGGGCTGCCGGAGTGCAACTGTGCCCGCCTGAGGATCGTCTCGACGCGCGCTGCGTGAATCTCCTCGTTGTTGGAGTCGATCGCGAGTGCGTGAGAGAATTTCTGGTCTGCTTCTGCGCAAAGGCGATCGGCTTCGCTCACCTCTGCGCGCGACGCGCGGCATCGTAACGCGATGCCCCACTTCATGAACAGGTGGCTGTCATTTAGAGTCTTGGCGGAGCGGCGTTCACAATCGTTGCAGAACTTCGCCAGGAGAAGGTCGCCGGGCTTTCCCGGTGTCGAACGTGCTTTCTCCAGACGCCGGTAGAACTGCTCGTCTCGCGATTTCCCGTAGGCTTGGCCGAACTGCGTCAACTCGACGCACAAATTCACCAGTTCGACCACCAGATCGAGCGCCATCAACCTAAGTTTATCGCCTCATGACTGTCGGTCTGCCTCACTGCAAGTTAAATTGCATCGAGACCGAAGCGGTAACGGAGATCCGGCCGAGTGCCACCGTGCCCTGGGGACCACCTGCGTCGCCGCTCGCGTTGACGAACGAATTCTGCGCCATCGTGCCCCGGTTGCCGCCCCACCATCCGCTGCCGTACCAGGAGCCCCCGCCGTATTGAGCCGCAACGATGCTGACGGGCCCTCCAACGACCCTCATCCCAGCCGCCGAGGCCATATCGCGAGCCTTTTCGCCGGCTGCCTTCACTGCCATGACGCGCGCCTGATCGCGATACTCACGCATTTTGGTGGTCTGAAATTCGACGCCGTGGATGTGCGTAGCGCCTGCATCCACGGCGGCTGCGAGAACTTCCTCCATCTTGTCCACCTCGTGCAAGGTCAGGACGATCGATTTGCGCGTGTAGTAGTAACTGGGGGTGATTCCGTCGTTGTTGTACTGGATGCCGAGTTGGATGAAGTCGGTCTGGACGTCTTTGTCGGCGATGCCCATGCGGGCCGCGGTGGCTCGGACGGCACGGATGCGGCGGTCGTTCTCCTTGCGGGCTTCTTCGAGCAGCTTCGAATGGACTTCGACGCCGAGATTGAGGATTACCTGGTCGGGAGCGACTTTCACTTCGGCATCGCCCGTGACGTTGATGGTGTTTTGGGCCACGGCGGGCAGGGCAGCTAGCAAGAGCGGGAGCAGGAGGATCGCTTTCATGCAGTGAGTATGCCACTAAGGGTGGATTCCTTTCAGAGTAGGCTGCCGAGGCGCCATTCGGCATAGACTGATCAGGTGTCCTGATCCATTCGTGAGCGATAGGTTCGTGCCGTGAATTGGGCCGGGACGGCAAAACAGAATGGGTTTACTTTGACCGCGCGCGAATGATGAACTGGTAGGCGAAGAGAGTCGGCCAAACGCGCGCGCAGGCTACCGACAGACGTTCCAGCGAACGGACCAGCCAGGAGCCATCCCATCGCGGCAGCGCGAGGCCCACGGGAACGGCCGACGCTCGCGTCGTCTCCACTTTGAATCCGGCACGCTCCAACAGACTTACCCAGCCGCTCCAGGCGTAGAAATGCAGATGCGTGCTGTCAAACAATCCGCGCTCGTGCTGCGGAAACCGTCCCATCAGCACATTCCAGCGGAAATACCAGTGTGCGCTATTGGGCAGCGACGCCATGAGCGTGCCGCCCGGCGCCAGGCGTTCGCGGCACTCCTTCAAGAGCCGCAGAGGATCACGCAGATGCTCGATCACGTCGGCGCAGATGATGAATTCGAATTTGCCGCCTACGGGACCAAGTCCGTCGTCTAAATCGCCGCCCGAGAACTCCACGGTTGCAGGATGAGGCGTCCCTGGCCAATCGATGCAGGCGACCGCGAAGCCGCGGTCCACCAGAATCTCGGAGAGGTAACCGGCGGCGCAACCGATATCGAGGACACGACGGCCTTTTCCCTCTTGCGGGAACTGTTCCAGGAGCAGTGTATGGCTGCTGTACCGTCCCGCTTTGAATTGATATCGGGGTTTTATTTCCGCCTGCGCGGCCATGCTTCGCTCCATTATGACATGCCCGTATCGCCAGGACTTTCCGCCAAGCCGTAAAATCGCTGCGCCGAGCCGCCAAGAAGCTCTTCGCGCACCTCGATGGTTTGTGCGCCGATCGCCTGGGTGAAGGCCGCTAGCGATGCTTTCCAGCTCGTGCCGGGCAATCCGTTAGGCCAGTCGCTGCCGAACATCAAGCGGCGCGGTCCAAAGACGTTCAGGGCGTGCTGTACATAGACCCGCGGCAACCCTGCCACGGCGCTCAGCTTGCAAAAGACGCGGTCGGATTGAGCCGCCTGCGCGAGATCGTAGGCCCACTGGTCGGGGGCCAAATCGCCCGTGCCCAGGTGATCGATGACGACGCGCAATGACGGGAACCGCTCCATAACGCGCGGGATGAGGCCGGGAGTCGTGACCGCGTCGAGCGGGATGCCACGGTGCTCGAGCTCTATCAGGCCGGCAGGAATCTCGTCCGTGAAGCGATGGCACACACCCTTAAAGATGGAATGGCGTTGGGCCTCATCGAGCAGGTGAGGAAGCAGAGGGTCGGCGAGGTCGCACTCGATCACGATTCCACGCACGAAGGGCGGAACTGCGATCAATTGAGGGGCAATCAGCACCGATCCTTCAAATCGGTTGCGCTTCAGAATTGTGCCCAGATAATCGAGCGGGTAGCGATCGGAGAAGGAGTGGTGGGCGTCGATGCGCAATTAGAAGATGAAGCTGAGGCCACCGCGGAAACTGCGTGGCGTCTCCACCAGGATCACCTGCTGGCTGTTGGCCATATTGATCGGCAGGTATCCCTGGGCCAGCATATTCCGCAAATCGGCGGTAGCTTCCATCCGCCAGGGCAGGCCCGCAAAGCCGGGGATCGGCTGGCGGATGTAGAGGTTCAGTCCCGGGGATTGCCGAATCGCCTGGGTACTGTACAGATTGCCGGCCATGGCCATACGGTGGTCATTGGTCCATTGGTAACTGGCAATCATGTGCGTGCCTGCATGCGGAATCGTGGCGGTGACCCGACCGGTGGCGGCCTGACGGCGGCCTGCGCGAATCATTGAACGCAACTCGTCCGGACTCTGGCTGACAAGCTCGCGATTGTCGACGGTGAGGCCTTCCATCGAACCGTACATCACTGTGGCGCTGGCATGGTCGCCCAGGTTTTGCGTCACGGCAGCAGTGTATCCGCTGCTCTTGTAATCCCCTGCATTAAAGATCGAGCTGCCCGAAAAGAGATCCGGCAGGATATCGGTTCCGCTAAATTGGCCGCCCGGTGTGACCATGGAAAGCGCGGCGTTGGCGACCGATTCCCGATGAGCCGACACGTACCAGGTTCGCGAGCCGACTTTCCGGGAGTAGGTCAATTCGTACTCCTCGCCCCTCTGGATCTTGGGCTTGCCTGCGAGCAAGGAGACGTTGGGGAACAAGCCCAGACTGCTCAAATCGCGCTGCAGGTCCGAGTCCTGCGACGACTGCCCGGCGAGATCGGGGCGGGCATTGCCGGAGGTGTACGCAAACTCCACGGCGGCGCCATCGCCGAGATCGTATTTCAGGCTGGCATACGGACTCAGGTAGTTCAGATGCTCCACGAACACCACAGAATCCATCGCGAAGCCGTAATGGATGGTAATGTTGTCCGCCACCTGCGCATGGTCGTCAAGAGACGCCGACATGGTCCGCAGCATGGGTAGTGCAGACTCATTTCCA
>Ga0209060_10000456_pt1 | contig 76836 bp, 61 predicted proteins | sample Coa_R1_8_FD_187155 | JGI IMG/M metagenome (GOLD analysis project Ga0209060, IMG submission 187155) | Surface soil microbial communities from Centralia Pennsylvania, which are recovering from an underground coalmine fire - Coalmine... | ecosystem: Environmental > Terrestrial > Soil >... | reverse complement strand
GCCATTCCGGCGGAGGTGGTGGGCACGGCGGTGGCGGCCACCGATAAGGAGTGTGTCGAGCTGGCAAGTAGCAGTAAACGAAGTGAACGATAGAGGCGAGAAGGGCGTGCTAAACGGCACGCCTTTTCTCTTTTGATCCAGATTTACGGTCTGGCGTACGCCGGACTATCCGGATCTGGACGATCGTAGTCGCGCCCGTACTTATTCTTATGCGCCAGTTCAACATTGGACTCGGCCAGACTGAACGTTCCTATCGTCGTGTCTCCGGGAGCGACGGTGATGTCGCGGCTGAGAGCACTCAATATTTCCGCCGGAACTGCGGAGTGAAATACCTGCAGTTCGTAGCGCCCTGGCGGAACGTTCGGCAAGGTAATGTCGCCTCGTGCGTTCGAGATCCCGTAGTATGGAGTGGCAAGGGCGATCACCACCGCGCTCATCTCGGGGTGAATGTTGCAAAATATGAACGAGATGCCCGGCTTATCAAAATGCACGGACTGAGTGGTTCCGCTTTCATAGAGTCCCAGATCAAACCGCTTGCCTTCGAAAAGCGAGAACACGTTGTGGAAGAACGGATCTTGATTGGGGAACTCGACCTTCCCGCCGACAGGAATCACCAGAAGTGACGGATGGAAGCTCTTGTTCCTCTGGACCAGCCGCGGAATTTCGCTCTCATTCTGGTGTGTCGGTGGAATCGGCACTCCCACCGGCGTGAGCCAGACCACCACTTTTGATGCGTCTCTCAAGCGATGGCCATCGCGGAGGAGTTGGGCGTGGGCGCTCAAAACGGCCTGCTGTGCCGATGCGCAATTCGAGGCCATGAGCAGACTCCATAGGAAAATCCCCAGCTTTGCGGTAAAAGGCACCGCAAAAATGGGGCGCCATTCGGGGTTCCTGGAGCAGGGCTGAAGTGAGAATTTCATTTTCAAAAGAGTATCCCCACAGAGATTCCGGCCTGATTCATCACCGCACTGTTGCTATAGACGGGGAAGGTGCGCAGTCGTCGCAGTTCCGCGGACAGGATCAAGTCTGACCGAGGGCGGAAAACGATATTCGCAAGTGCTCCGCGATTGCGGCCAACGATTTCGGGAAGATTGTTGGTGTCAACGGCGAAGTTGCGAATGTTTGCCGTGAATGCGTCATCCTGCGCAAAGACTCCGTTCAGCTCCAGCTTGGGAGTGATCTTTAATTTGAGTTGCGTCCACCCTCCAGCAGAATCGACGGCGCGAATTGGTGATGTCGGATCCATAAAGTTCCCGCCGTAGACAACCGAGCGGCCTATACCGCCTCCCAATCCGCCAATGCCGCGGCCTCGGTAAAATTCTGCGGACAGCGCTAGCCGGGGCGCAATCGGAATCTGCCAATCGGCTATGCCGGCCCAGGAATCCACGTAGCGATCCCAGGTCCAGTTTTGGCGGCCGTAGTATCCGGCCGCACCGAAGCTGAGAGGATGCGCATGCACCTGGCGAGTCCACGAGGTTCGCACCGCATACGCGGGTTGCCCGGATGCCTCGCCAGCCTGCGGATAGCGATAAAAAGGATCTTGGGGAAACTCCCAATCAAGATTGTCGAGAACCCCTGCCTGTATGGAAAGACTTTGCTCGTCGGTAATCGCGAAGCGGTGCTCGACGCGAAGCTGCGGCGTCCATCCCCACAGATTCCCGGCAAAAGCAAACGCTGGTGTCGCGAGCGACTGGAAGGAAGTTGGCGAGAGCGGTGAGATGAAAAGCGAGTCTTGTCCCGCAACCACAGAGGTGTGCTGCCAGTCAAAACGGACATTCGCAGTTTGCAAACGGGCAACTCCGAAGTTCACTCCATTTCCGGTGCCGGGAAAGCCTCCGGCGAAGTCGAGTTGAACATCGGCCGAAGTCTTGGCCCCGAACACGGTCGGGCCGAAGATTTCCAGTCCAAGTTCGGATTGGCGCAGCGTGGCTCCAATCGACGCCGCCGGTGAGCCGGCAGCAAGCGGTTCCGCATAGTCGGGCAAATCCAGGCTATCCGAGTTGCCCACATTCCGGAAGGCGTTCATGAGAACAATCCCGTGCAGGCGCGCGCGATACTTTGAGGCGCTCTCTACTTTCGTCTGATATTGCTCGTTGATTTTGGAACCCATCAGGGAAGTCGATTCTTCCAGTTTCTCGACGCGTTGCTCGAGATTGTTGCCCTGTGGCTGAGTCCCCGTGGTTGCGACGGGTTCGTTTGCCTGTGATTCATGCGAAGCGCTATTCGCCGCGACCGATTTTTCGCCGAGATTCCCGGCACGGTCGAGCATTGCGCGGGTGACTTGCAGGTCCTGCCGCAATTGGCGCATCTCCACGCGAGACTGGGTATTTTCGGCCCGCATCTCCTCTACCAGTGATCGAAGTTCGCGAACCTGTTCCTGAAGGGTGCGCACTGCGTCTTCACTGCTCGAAGGCCCAGTTGTTTCCTGCGCGCACGCGATAGTGCAGAACAGAACGAACGATGCGGCGAGTGGCAAAGCCATTCCGCAAGCGGATGAGATTACTAGATTCTTCACACCATCCTCCTGAAAAGGACACGAGATGAAGGGACGAGGCGCTTACATGTCTGGTCCGGAAATCGGGATATTTCTGCCGTCTTGCCGCGCTGCGGTTATGGAAGAATACTCCGCGCCGTTATCTCGCGAGGCTTCGGTCTCGGCCGGCATGCGCGCCGGTAATACGATCTTGAAAACCGTCTTCCCATCGGCAGTGCGTTCCACGGAAATCTCTCCTCCATGGTCCTGCACTATTTTGTGCACCACCGCCAGGCCAAGTCCGGTGCCGTTTTCCTTGCCATAGCTGACAAATGGATGAAACAAACGCTCACGAATCGATTCGGCGATGCCCGGGCCGTTGTCGGAAACCGCAATCGCGAGCGCGCCCGCGATTGCAGCCCCCGTGACTTCCACCTGGCCTCCGATGTTGGGGGCGGCCTCACAGGCGTTCAGCAGTAGGTTATACAGAGCGCGTTCCAACTTGCGCGAATCGAACCAGCCCGAGATCTGGCTACTGCACAGGACGTCGATCCTGCGCGAATGGTGCCGCGGATGTAATCGGACTGCCTGTACAGACCGCTGGATCACTTCGGAAACATTGGCGTACGCGGCAGTCAGAGATTCACGCGTGCGGGCAAATTCCAGCAGTGAGTCGATGAGATCGGTCATCAGGTTCACGCCGCTGCGCACTTCCTGATACAACTCTTCGCGCTGCGCTGGAGTGAGACGACTATCGACGAGGAATTCGGAGTTGGCTACAATCGCGGCCAATGAATGCCGCAGGTCGTGCGAGATTGAGCTGGCCATCCGGCCGATCGTCGCCAGCTGCTCCGATTCCAGCAGATCCCGCTGGCTTTTCAGCAGGCTCGAGCGCATGCGGTCAAACGCGCGAGTGAGTTCGCCGACTTCGTCTCCACCACGCGAGTCGAGGGGATGGTGGAAGTCCCCAGCCTCGAGAGCGCGCACGCCGTCCACAAGATTCGCGAGCGGGCGCGTGAAGGTGTGCGATAAGAAAAACACCAGAGCGCTGCCGATCAGAATCGCGGCGAAGCCCAGCAGCAACAGGTAACGGTTGAGGTCGTCGAGAAACCTCGTCGCCTGGTCGTAGGATCCCAGTACGCTGAGTCGCACCGGGGTACTGGGAGAAGTGGACAGCAACAGGGAAGTCGCCAGGAATCGTTCTTTTCCGATTTCAATATCGCGAGCGTCCGGCTGCGACGTTCCCGCAATCAGATTGTGGATGCTTGCGGCGCGGCGCTGTTCTTCCGGTAACGTCGACGCGACAAATTCATCCCCATACGAAAAAGCCACCTGGCTTCCGGCCACTTTACTGACTTCGCCGGCGAGGTGGTCGTTGATCTCATACCCAATGACCAGGAAACCCAGCAGCGTGCCTTCGGCGGGCGAACCGCGGTAGATCGGCTCCACAAATGCCTGGTAAAGGCGATGATCCCCAAACCACCAGTGGCTCGTTGACTCGCCCTCTTCATCCAGCGAGTGCTGGAAATATTTCTGTGCCGCGTCCTGGGTGAATCCGGGAGTCTTGGTGTGCAAGGCAACTACTTTTCCGCTGCGGTTTACCAGGACAAACAGGTCAAATCGCGCAATCTTCCAAACATCCTGGGACGCGTCCTGAATCGTGATCGGATCGGGGCTGGTCATGATGGCGCGCGTAATCGGAAGGTCGGCCAGCAGCGCAACGTCGCGCGTCAGCATGGTCTCGCGTTCCTGGCGAAAGTCCTCAAAAGCGCTGACCGAGTTGCGCAGGTTTACGGCGATGCTATGCCGTACATTTTGTTCGACACTGCGACGCACTAGCAGCAGGCTGATCGTGGTTAGCCCGGCAGTGACCACAAGCATGGAAATCAGGAACCGGGTGCGCAGCCGCAGGCGGGGCACAACCACGCGGACAGACGAAGTATGTTCGGATTCTGCCGCGTGCTGCCGGGATGAGTTCACAGGAATCAGCGGACGAACTTATATCCCATGCCGTGTACGGTGCGGAAGTGTACTGGGCTGGAGGGGTCTTTTTCGAGTTTCTGGCGCAGCTTCAGAATGTGATTGTCCACGGTGCGCGTGGTGGGATAGTTGTGATATCCCCACACTTCGTTCAGAAGTTCATCCCGGCTGATCACGCGATCGGCATTCTGCACCATAAACTTCAGCGTCTTGAATTCCTGCGCCGTCAGAACAACGGGAACGCCGTCGCGCTGCACTTCCATCTTCTTCAGATCTACAGAAATGCCATCAAAGCTGACGACCTTCAGTTCGGGAACGCGCATGGTATGACGTAGAGCCGCGCGCACGCGGGCCAACAGTTCGCGCGGGCTGAACGGCTTGGTCACGTAGTCGTCGGCGCCGAGCTCAAGCAGCAGGACTTTATCGGAGACATCGCTGGCCGCACTCAAAACCACGATCGGCACGGTGGGAGAGATTGCCTTGATCTCCTTGCACACGTCGCTGCCTGAAATCTTGGGAAGCCTCAGGTCGAGCACGATCGCCGCTGGAGCCGAGGCATGGAAGCTATCAAGCGCCGCTCGCCCGTCGGACTGCGTTTCCACGGCATACCCCTCAGTTTCAAATAACCGTCGCAAGGCTTTCTGTACTGCCGGATCGTCCTCCACCACGAGAATGCGGCCTGTCGGCTTGGCCGCAATGGCTGGGGTCATGGTTTTGATTGCGCTGATTGGCGTCGCGAGATTCCCCATAATTTTCCTTGTCCTTCGAAGCTTCCCGGATCAAATGCCCCAACCAGAAGGGATGTAGGCAGAAGCTTACATCCATTGGACGACAAAACCTCGCATTGGCTGCGGCTTTTGACAAGTTTTTTACATCTTGCGGACATTGTCTCAGCCGGCCACGGCAAACCAGTTGCTCCGGCGGAAAACCATCAACCACAAAGGGGCACGAAGGGGCACGAAGTTTGTTTGCATTCCTTCGTGTCCCTTCACGGCCTTCGTGGTTACGGAATTTGGACTTTCACGTGCCCGGACCAAATTCGTTACCGCGGTGTACCAGTGGAGACTAGTGGCTCCAGTCAGTTACGGATAAAATCTCTGCTGACCATCACCTGCTCAAGTTGTCTCATTCCACTGCCGGGGGCGAGGTGCGAGGCAAGATTCAACTAAGAGCGCAGGCTGGCAACGAACTGGGGAAAAAGCTGGCCAGGTTCATTGGAAAAATAGAGAAGCACGGTCTGCGTCTTAGCGCCGCTGCCGCGATAGCCTTTCTCTGCTTGCTGGCCAGCCACCCTGCTGCTGCGCAGATTTCGCCCGGACCGCTCTCGCGCCCTCATCAATCCCTCAATGGATCGACGAACTGCGCCGAATGCCACAAGTTCGGTGGACAGGCTCAGCTGAAGTGCGTGCAGTGCCACACGGAAATAGCGACCCGGCTCGCAGCTCACAGAGGCCTGCATGCGACCTATAACATCCCGCCAGGGTCGAGCCAGGAGTGCGCCCGCTGCCACTCCGAGCATAATGGCGAAGACTTTCCGCTGATCAAGTGGGACATCAAAACTTTCAATCACAAGGAAACCGGCTACGCGCTGGAAGGCAAGCACGCGGGATTGGCTTGCAACAAGTGCCATAATGCAACGCGCATTTCGCCACAAGAGAAGCCATTAATCAAAGACAAGGATCTGAACCGCAGCTATCTGGGCTTGACGCAGGCTTGCGTCCCCTGCCATGAGGATTTCCACAAGGGCCGGTTACCCCAGAACTGCCTGCAGTGCCACAACTATGAAGACTGGAAACAGGTCAACGTCGGCAAGTTCGATCACTCCAAGACGCGATATCCACTGACCGGGCTGCATGCCGAAGTAAAGTGCGAGAAGTGCCACACCAATGGTTCTGACGGGAAGCCGCGCTACGCCGGCATTCCCTTCAAGGAATGCTCTGATTGCCATGCGGATCCTCATCACGGCACCTTCAAGCAAGCCTGCGCGGCATGCCATACGACGTCTGGATGGAAGAAGATCTCGACATCGCAACTGAGCGAGAACTTCGACCACTCCAAAACCAAGTATCCGCTGGAAGGGAAACATGCCCAGGTCGGCTGCGAGAAGTGCCATGCCAGCGGCGACTTCAAGAAACCGCTGGCCTTCGATAAATGTACCGACTGCCACAAGCCCGATCCGCACAATGGACAGTTCGCCAAGCGGACCGGCGGGATCGAATGCTCCAACTGTCACACGGTGCAGGGGTGGAAGCCCTCTACCTTCACGGTGAAGGAGCACGCCACCAGCGCCTATCCACTCGAAGGTGGTCATGCCCGCGTGGATTGCGACAAGTGTCATATCCCAAAAGGGAAGGACACGCTGTTCAAAATCAAATTTGACCACTGCACCGACTGCCACACCGACCAGCACGGCGGTCAATTCGTCGCCGCGCCTTATTTCAACGCTTGCGATCGCTGCCACACCGTAGATGGCTACAAGCCCTCCACCTTCACCTTCGCCAAGCACAAAGAGACGCGGTTCGTCCTGACCGGCGCACACATTGCCACACCTTGCGGCGATTGCCACAAGGAATCGGATCAGTTCCAGCCCAAGACCGAGATCTACCGCTGGAAGACTCTCAACTGCAGCAGTTGTCATGAGGATGTGCACAAGGGCCAATTCAAGGACAGAATGGCGCAGAAGCGCGCCGACGGTTCTGTCTTAGGCTGCGAAGCCTGTCACAACACGAAATCCTGGAAGGAACTGTCTGCCTTCGATCACTCCAAGACCAAGTTCCCGCTAATCGGCGCGCATAAGGCCACGGCTTGCAGCGACTGTCACAAACCGCCAAACCTTGAGACCAAGCTCATCGACGTGGACTTCACTGCAGCGCCCTTGCAATGCGAAGAGTGCCATCAGGATGTCCATGGGAAGCAGTTCGCCAAAGCGGACGTGACCCGTTGCGCCGAGTGTCACAACAGCATGAAGTGGAAGCCCTCCACATTCGATCACGAGAAAACGGCCTTTTCCCTGAAGGGAGCTCACCAGAATGTCCGCTGCGGCGATTGTCACAAGTTGACGAAAATGGTTGCCGAAAAGCCCGTTTTGTTCTATAAACCAACGCCGAAGGATTGTGCGTCCTGCCATGGGGCAACCAATCCCGTGCCGAAGACCAAGAAAACCTCCTTATAGCTCGACGCTATCGTCGTCGCTCGGTGGATGCAAGTTCGATCAAAGGGCCTAGAACCTTCGTGCCCTGGGGACCCCGTTAGGCGTTCTAAATCTAGATAACATTGCATTTAGTCGTTAGGAGCAGTGTTTATAAATTAAGCATTAGGCAAAGTTTTTCACATCTTTAAGTAAATTGAAAAAAATGCGGGGCAACGGAAGAACTTACATCTGGGTTCCTAATGAAGAATCCACAGCGGAAAACCGAACAGTGAGGTTAGTGGTTACGGACACTCACTTCTGTAACTTTTCCTACATTGCTCAGGTGACTACCCTAAGTGGACGGCGAATTGCTGAGTAATGCATCACCGATCATAAAAATCTTAAACAGTCGTTGTTGCAAAGCAATAACAGCATCATTGGGGAACCCATAAATAAGTAGTTGCGGAGGCCAAAGCCAAAAGGGGCGAGCTATGTTGGCATCGGCGAGCGTACTCAATCTCGTTATGCTTCTGGCGCTCTCGGGAACACCCGGAGGCGCGGCTGCCCAAGCTTCCAACAACAACGTCACGCGTAGCCCGCACGGGAATTTGAACGTTCCTTGCCAGAACTGCCATACCGCCAGTGCTTGGAAGCCGATTCGCGCGGTTCCGGAATTCGATCACAACCAAACGAAATATCCGCTGCGGGGTATGCACGCAGCCGTGACATGCACGCAATGTCACGTGAAGATGGTCTTCAATAATGTGGGGCACGCTTGCCAGGATTGTCACGCCGATATCCACAGGCGGCAACTTGGCGCCAATTGCGAGCAGTGCCATACCGTGCGCGGATGGCAGGTCGCGGTCCAAAATATCAAGGATCACAATAACCGCTTCCCGCTTACCGGTGCCCATGCGGCTGTAGACTGCGACGCTTGCCACAAGAATGGTGCCAACAGCAATTTCCAGACAATGTCGACGGAATGCTATTCCTGTCACCAATCGGACTACACGAACACGACCAACCCAAAACACACGGCGAATACGCAGGCATTTCCAGTCGACCAGTGCGACACTTGCCACACCACCGATAACTGGCTCAACGCCAAGTTCGACCACAACGCGACGGGATTCGCGTTGACCGGCATGCATACGGTGCCGCCGCGCGCCTGCGCCGATTGCCACGTCAACAATAATTACAATCTGACCAGCACTACTTGCTACACCTGCCACCAGGCGGATTACCTCGGCACCACCAATCCGAAACACAATGAGCAGTCTTTTCCCGATGCTCAGTGCTCCACTTGCCACAACACCAGCAGTTGGGCGAACGCGAACTTTGATCACAGCTTGACTGGATTTCCGCTCACCGGTCAGCACACAGTTCCACCGCGGCAGTGCGGCGATTGCCACACCAACAATAATTACAATCTGACCAGCACCACCTGCGTGACCTGCCACTTAAAAGACTTTGACAGCACCACCAACCCGAATCACGTGTCGGGCGGATTCGCCCAGACCTGCGAGACCTGCCATACCACCAGTGCATGGCAGCCCGCGACCTTCGATCACTCGAAGACCGCGTTTCCGCTGACCGGAATGCATACGGTCCCGCCGAGGCAGTGCACGGATTGTCACGTCAACAACAACTACAACATCACCAATACTACCTGCGTATCGTGCCACCAGACCGATTTCAACAACGCGACCACTCCTGTGGCACACGCTGGCTTCCCGACGACCTGCGAGAACTGCCACGATACCGTGCAGTGGACAGATGGCAAGTTCGACCACTCCACGACCGGATTTACGCTGACCGGCCTCCACACGGTGCCGCCGCGGCAGTGCTCCGATTGCCACAACGCGCAGTTCGGCAATTACAACATCACGAGTGGCGCGTGCGTGAACTGTCACCTGAAGGACTATCAGGACACAACTAACCCGAACCACGTGCAGTCGAACTTCCCTCAGACCTGCGACCAGTGCCATGGCACATCGACCTGGCTGAATGGGACCTTCGACCACAACAGCACTGGATTCGTACTGACCAACGCACATGCTGTGCCGCCCCGGCAGTGCACGGACTGCCACAACTCTCAGTTCGGCAACTACAACATTACGACTACAGCGTGTGTGTACTGTCACCAGGCCGATTTCAACACTGCGACCAGCCCGGTCGCGCACGCCGGGTTCCCGACGACCTGCGAGAACTGCCACGATACCGTGCAGTGGACGGATGGCAAGTTCGACCACTCCACGACCGGATTTACGCTAACCGGGCTGCACACAGTGCCGCCGCGGCAGTGCACGGATTGCCATAACCAGCAGTTCGGTGACTACAACATTACGAGTGGCGCGTGCGTGAACTGCCACCTGAAGGATTATCAGGGTACAACTAATCCGAATCACGTCACGGCAAACTTCCCGCAGACTTGCGATCAGTGCCACGGCACGTCATCGTGGCTCAATGCGACGTTCAATCACAACAGCACCGGATTCGCGCTGACGGGCATGCACACTGTGCCGCCGCGTGCCTGCACCGATTGCCACAACGCGCAGTTTGGCAATTACAACATCACGACCACGGCCTGCGTTCTCTGTCATCAGGCGGACTACAACAGCACGACCAATCCCAATCACGCACAGGCGAACTTCCCGACCGACTGCACGCAGTGTCATAGCAGCACCAGCAGCTGGCTGGGCGCCACGTTCAACCATCCGGCGGCATTCCCGCTGACCAACATGCACGCGGTGCCGCCACGGCTGTGCAGCGATTGCCACAACGCGCAGTTCGGCAATTACAACATTACGACGACAGCCTGCGTTCTCTGTCATCAGGCGGATTACAACAGCACGACCAACCCGAATCACACGCAGGCGAATTACCCGACCGACTGCACACAGTGCCATAACAGCACCTCGACCTGGCTGGGGGCGACATTTACTCACCCTGCGGCTTTCCCGCTGACAAATTCGCACGCAGATCCACCGCGCGCCTGCACGGATTGCCACAATCCGCAATTTGGCAATTACAACATCACCACGACGGCCTGCATTTATTGCCACCAAACGGATTTCAACGGTGCGACCAGCCCGGTTGCGCACACTGGTTTTCCCACGACCTGTGACAGTTGCCACGACACGATTGCTTGGACCGATGCGGTGTTCAACCACACGAATGAAGGCTTCCAATTGACGGGTATGCACACCGTGCCGCCGCGCGCCTGCACAGATTGCCACAACGCGCAGTTCGGCAATTACAACATCACCACCACCCTCTGCATTCATTGTCACCAGACCGATTTCAACAATGCCACGAGCCCGGTGGCGCATACCGGCTTCCCGACCACCTGCGAGGTCTGTCACGACACGACCGCGTGGACGGATGCCACTTTCAACCACAACAACACGGCTTTTCCATTAACCGGCCAGCACACAGTTCCGCCGCGCGCGTGCGCGGACTGTCACGTCAACGGCAACTACACCACGCTGCCGACCACGTGTATCGGCTGCCATCAGACGGATTACAACAACACGACCAATCCGTCCCACTCTACGCCGCAGAACTCCGCGTTCTTCCCGACGGCTTCGTGTTCGACTTGCCACACCACGACAGCCTGGACGAACGCCACATTCAATCACACGCAGTACACGCAGTTCTCGACCTCGCATGGCAACGCCGGTGGCGTTTGCGCGACGTGCCATACAAACACGAGTGACTATTCCGTGTTCCAGTGCACAGGGTGTCACGGCGGAAACAACTCCGCCAATTTCCATCACGACAATGTGCCGGGATACGTCTACAACAGCGTTAATTGTTACCAGTGTCACCAGAGCGGCCACGGCGGCTAAGCCCTCCGTATATCTGTGGTCCGCCAAGTGCTACAGCAGCAATCAGGAGCTTCAGCAGCGGTTTTTCCGTGGTAGGTGGAGCGCCCAAGAGTGTTAACCAGGAATGAAGGCAGCTCAAAAATATCTTTCGAGTGTCGTATTGTTGGTGGCCGCTGCCGCGGCTCAAACCCAGGGCCGTTCTGTCGTTGTGCAGGGCGTCACAGCGGTTCGGGCCGGCGGCGATGTCCGAGTGGAGATCAAGCTTTCCGCGCCAGTGACGCCTTCGGTCGAAACCGCGGTTGATCCTGACCGCATCCTGCTCGACCTTCCCGACACGACCTGCACTGCAAACACGAAAAGCGTCTCCGTGAATGCCAATGGTGTGAGCCGCGTGCGCACCGGGCAGCACAGCATTACTCCCATGATCACGCGTGTCGTGCTTGATCTGGATCGCGCGCATCCCTACACGCTCAGGACCGAAGGTAACAACGTCATTCTTACCATTGGACCGGCAGAAAATGCGCGCCGCGCTGCCCGCAGTGGGGCGCCGGTTGCCGCAACTTCGGGCAACCTGATCGGCGGAGTTTTTCACCGCAAGCGCGAAACCGCGCCCCCTCCGGTGGTTGCGGACAACGGGGCTGATGCTCCGGCTCCCACGCCTCCGCCGGCGACTTCCGGTCCGGCATTTGAGCCCTCTGCCAATCCTTCTTCTGCGTCCACGCTTCCGGCTCCGCCTCCCGCAGTGGCACAGGGAGCGCCGGTAAAGGTTCCTTCTGAGACGCCCGCGCCCCCGCCGCGGGTTCAACAGACCACGGCCGAGGCGCCGCCCGCCGCATCGCCATCGACAACCACCCCAGCGGCCGCGCTTCCGACCCCGCCTCCGGCTGTCACGCAGGCGCAACCGCAACCGGTAAGCGTGCCGGCTGAGAAGCCAGTTCCACCCGCTCCTGTCGCGCCGCCGCAGGTAGTCGCCGCGGCACCGGCGCCAAGCACGAGCGCAATCGAGAGAGCGGCAACAGCACCGAAGCCCGAGCAACCCGCCGCCGCTCCTGCGAGCGATGCTGCCGCGCCGACTGCGCCAGCCATCACAACGGAAACAGTTGCGAAAGCGGAGGAGCCCGCAGTTGCTGCGACCGCGGGCGCTGCATCTGAGAATCCCGCTCCCGCGAATACCGAACCGGCTCCGGCAGAAAGTGCAGCGAACTCGGAAACGCCCGCGACGCCGCCAAAAGGCGAAGCTGCCACCGAGAATGCTTCTGGTCCAGAAGCCCTGGTGATCCCGCGCTCCGATGATCCCAATCTTCACACGATATTCAAGGTGAAATATGTTGCCGAAGGGGTCGCCTACCTCGACGGTGGACGCAGCCAAGGTCTGAGCGAAGGCATGAAGTTGGAAGTGAAGGAGTCCAATCTGCCGGCCCGCCAGGGTGACAGCGTGAATAACGCCGACCCACGGGTTGTAGCGGAATTGGAAGTCACCGCCGTGGCGGATACTTCTGCGGTGACCGAGATCCATATTCCCAAGCGACCGGTGAAGGTGGGAGATCTCGCCTATCTTTCCACCGGCGATGCCGAATCGCTAGTGCAGCAGCGCGCGCTGAGCGCTACGCGGCAATATCCGGCGGTGATCTCGTTCACGGAAGGAGACACGCTGGATGAGGAAGTCCGCGAGGAAGTGCCGCGTCCGCCGCTGCCTTCCGTCAATCGCGCGCGTGGCCGCATCGGCCTGGATACCATCGAGACCGTCAGTCATGGCACGAGCAGCGTCACCAGCACTGACGTGGGCGTGGTCTTTCGCGGCGACATCACCCGCATCGGCGGCACGTACTGGAATCTCAGCGGCTACTGGCGCGGACAGATCACCAAGGAGTCGGCCCTCGCCTCCCAGACGCTGCAGGAAACCATGAATCGTACGTATCACCTCAACATGACGTACGACAATCCCAATTCTGTCATCGTTGCCGGATTCGGCCGTCTGTACCTGCCCTGGGCGCCGAGCCTCGACACGATTGACGGCGGATACTTCGGTGTACGTCTGTCGAAAGGGTCGACCCTGGGGATCTTCGGTGGCTCTACGCCGGATCCCGCATCCTGGGACTACGCTCCCAACAACGCCATTGCCGGAACCTTCATTAACTTCGAAGGCGGAGAGTACAGCAGCTTCCATTACAGCACCACGACCGGGGCGGGAATGAGTATGGTGCATTGGGCTGCCAACGATCCCTTCCTCTTCTTTGAAGAGAACCTCTCCTACAAGCGCATTTTCGCCATCTACGAATCGGCGCAGGTCGATAGTCCCAAGGGCATTTTCAGTTCGACCGGCACTGTTATCACGCCTGCCCCAGGACCGGGTCTGGGCCGGAATTTCTTCACCTTCCGGGTGAATCCGCATCCCCGGGTCGAACTGGATGCAAACTATAATTATTTCCGGGAAATTCCCACCTACGATCCCACGCTGATCGGAACGGGACTGCTCGATAAATTCCTCTTCCAGGGATTCTCCGCGGGCGCTCGCGTGGAGGTGGTCAATCAGATCTGGTTATCGACACAACTGGGCAGGAGCAGCGGTACCGGCGACGCGAAATCCTCGCTGAACCAGATGTATGGCATCACCTTTGGCAAAGTCCCGTGGATCAACGCCCGCGCCGATGTGCACTACTCGCGCTTTAACAGTTCCTACGGCACGGGATCCTATGATTCGTTTTCGCTCTCACGTCAAATGAGCCAACGCCTGAGGCTGGAACTCTTGATCGGGCAGCAGAATTTCGCATCCCCGGTCACCGCTAACACGCACTCGAAGTTCCTTACCGGCACGATCGAAACCACGATCGGTCCGCATTACTACCTGCAGAGTAATTTCACAACCAACCGCGGGGACATGAGCTATGACCAGGTCATGTTTTCCATGGGATATCGTTTCGACTCGAAAAGGAGGGGCGAATGATTTGCCATCGACAATGGAGCGTGCTCGCCTTCTCTGCCATGGTTCTGCTAATGGTCAGCCCTTGCCTTGCCGGGGAGCATCCGGGCGGCACACCCGAAGCGCAGAAGTTGAATGATCTGATGATGCGCACCAGCGATGAAACGGCGGCGTTTCTGGATCAGTTCTCTGACGTGAAGTGTACCGAACAGGTACGTCAGGAGAAACTGGGCAAGGATGACAAAATCGAATTGAAAGAAGACTCCACCTACGACTACCTTGTCATCCTGGCCAACAGCGGGGGGGAGTTAAGTCTTTCCGAGTCGCGCATTCCGGTCAAGGAAGCCAAGCGCGATCGGCATAACACTTCGATGCTGCTGAGCAACGGCTTCGCGACGTTGTTCCTGGTCTTCCATCCGACCTACGCCGCCTCCTTCACCTTCACGTTGGCCGGGGAAGAGGTCGTGGATGGCCGCACGCTGCAGAGGATCAATTTCCAGCATATTCAGGGGATGAAATCTCCAGCCGCGCTGGCCCTGCGCGGGCGGGAATATCCTCTCGAACTTTCCGGGACCGCCTGGATTGATCCACAGACCGGTTCCATCGCCAAGATTCAGGCCGGCATTGCCGACACCCTGGTGGATGTTGGGCTAAAATCGTTGAACTCGGAAATCGACTTTGCCCCAGTCCCGTTCAAGGACACGAAGCAGGTTTACTGGTTTCCGACTCAGGCCCGCGTCGAAGTCGAAACTCCCAAGCAACACTGGCGTAACTTGCACCAATTTACCTCATACAAGAAATTCTCAGTGAGTACTGAAGAACAGGTCGTCAACAAATGAGCGCGAATGCTACTGCAACTGCCCGGATCGCCGATCGTGCCAAGCCCGTAGTCGACACGGAACGAGGTCATCGTGTGCGGCTCTACGGTCTCTACGCGCTGGCGATTGCCACCAATCTGGCCATCTTCATTTATGGCTTCGATTACTACAAGCTTTCGTCCATAGACCGCCCGTTTTCTCCGAAGCATCACATGCTGCGTCCCAGTGGGCCGATCGGCCTTTACCTGGGGTTCATGGGAGTAGCGCTGTTTATTGGAATCTTTCTCTATCCCATCCGCAAGCATTGGGCGTGGCTGGGACAGAAGGGCAGCACGCGGCATTGGCTCGATATTCACGTGCTGATGGGGCTGACCGCGCCCTTTATCATCGCGTTTCACTCCACCCTGAAGTTCCGTGGAATCGCTGGCATGGCTTTCTGGATCATGTTCGCGGTTTCGGCCAGCGGTGTGGTGGGACGGTATCTCTATGCGCAGATCCCGCGCCGAGTTACGACCACCGAACTGTCGATCAAGGAAGTGCAAGAATTGCAGGAAAATCTGGCGCAGCAACTAGCAGTCCAGCGAATCCTCCCCGAGGCGGATCTGCGCTCCCTGCTGAAAATGCCCGACGCGAATTTCGTCAGGAAATTGCCAATCCTGATCGCGCTGCCGTACATGATGATCCTTGACCTGGTTCGTGTCTTCGGCGTAGCCCGCCTGCGTCGCAATGCGCTCGGCTTCGGCCGGAGCGTGGAAACATTCTTCGGGTTCTTTCCGACCCGCCATCGCGAATTGGAAAAGGCGGTTCAGGCGGCGGCGGAAGAAGCGGCGCTCTCCAAGCGCGTGCTGTTCCTGTCACGCTCGCAAAAGGTATTTCACCTGTGGCACGTGATACACAAGCCGTTCAGCTATGCTTTTGCCGTATTAGCGCTGCTGCACATCGGACTGCAATTCGTTCTGGGATACTTCTGAGGCGGTCGCGATGGATACACTGATCACATACGCGATCGGCGGGATCATCTCGCTGTTCTTTCTGGTGATCTATCTCAAGAGCCTGAAGAAGCGGGAGCGGCTCGCCAAAGAAGCCGCGGAAAAAGGCAAGCTCTTTTCTCATGGTCCGACGGCCCAGCACCCGCACATCGACAATAACTACTGCATCGGTTGCGCCACCTGCACGATGGTCTGCCCCGAGGGCGATGTGCTGGCCATGATCGGCGGCAAGGCCGTCATTGTGAACGGACATAAGTGCATTGGCCACGGCCTCTGCGCTGACGCCTGTCCGGTGGGTGCTATCACCATGGTGATGGCGAGCCCCAGCATGGCCCGGGACATGCCCGTGCTTACTCCGGAGTTCGAAAGCACGGTTCCCGGCCTGTTCATCATCGGCGAACTCGGCGGCCTGGCGCTGATCAAGAATGCGGTGAACCAGGGCCGCGAGTGTGTGGACACGATCTGTGCACGGCTGAGCGCAAATCCCGCCCCCAAAGTCGACGGTGTCTACGACTTGCTCGTCGTCGGAGCAGGACCGGCGGGCATCAGCGCCTCCCTGCGCGCCATCGAGCACAAACTGAGCTACATCACCATCGAGCGCGATGAAATCGGGGGCACGGTCGCGAAGTATCCGCGGCAGAAACTGGTTATGACCAGCCCCGTCGAATTCCCCATGTACGGTAAGTTCAAGAAGCTGCAGCTCTCGAAGGAAGCGCTGTTGTCGTTCTGGGACATGATCCTGAATCGCTCTGACTTCAACGTTTCCACAGGGGAGAAAGTCGAGGACATCAAGAAGGGCGAAGACAAAGTCTTCACCGTCGTCACCGGGACCAACCAATACCGAGCTCGCAATGTGATTCTCGCTTTGGGCCGCGCCGGAGAGCCGCGCAAACTTGGGGTGAAAGGCGAAGACCTGCCCAAGGTGATGTATCGCCTGCTCGAGGCCGACCATTACATCAACAAAAAGATACTGATCGTTGGCGGCGGGGACAGCGCCGTCGAGGCCGCCATGGGACTCGCCTGCCAGTCTGGGAATCAAGTGACCCTGTCCTATCGCAGCGAGCGTTTCAGCCGCATCAAGGAACGGAACGAAAAGCGCATCCAGGACTTCGTGAAATCGGGCAAGATCAAGGTCGTCTTCAATTCCAATCCCGTCGAGTTCACGTCCGAGTCTGCGGTCCTCGACATTCAGGGCGCGAAGCAGGAGATCCCTAACGATTTCGTGTGGATCTTCGCGGGTGGCACGCCGCCCACTGCATTCCTTAAGAAAGTGGGAGTCGGTTTCGGCGAGCGCGATGTCACGCTGGAAGCGAGCAAAGCCGCCAAGGAAGCGGAAGCCGACCGCAAGCAGTTCGCCCATGCGGCCACGGTTCCAAGCTAAAGCCCTCAGCCTGCGTTTCACGAAGTTGTCATCCCGCGTGGAGCGACCGTGTGTTTCTTCTCAACGGCACACCGCTACATCCGATATCGTAAAATGTGCGCTTGCCGTCCACCGCTGAACTCGACCGCCTTGTAGTCGTTCTCGTTCGCCCTCGTAATCCCCTTAATATCGGCGCGGCGGCGCGCGCCATGAGCAACTTCGGAGCACGCAGCCTCCGGCTGGTGAATCCGTACGCGGTGGCATTCCGTGAAGCCCGCTCGGCCGTAGGCGCGGCGGCACTACTCAAACAGGCGCAAGAGTACAACACGCTTGCTGAGGCCGTAGCCGATTGCGCCTTGGCTGTCGGCACGACCGCTGCCCGCAATCGAGTGCTGGAACATCCTCTTTATCGACTGGATGATCATTCGGCATCGATTCGCGGCCAGCTGCGCAGCTCGAACGTCGCCCTGCTGTTTGGTTCAGAAAAAATCGGCCTCACCAACGAAGATTTCAGCCACTGTCACTGGCTCCTTCACATCCCCACACAACAAACGCACATCTCAATGAATCTCGGGCAGGCCGTCGCCGTATGCCTGTACGAACTCGCGCGAGAGTCCGGATCGCATCAGGATGCACCACAGATCGAACGGGCCGCCGCCGGCGTAAACGAGCAGATCAGCGACGCTTTAATCGAAGCACTCGATAAGAGCGGCTATATCCAGCCGGGCGCAGAGACCGCCTCCAAACAAAAAGTTCGACGGCTGCTGCATCGCTTTAATCTCGATTCCGATGACGCGAAGGTCTTGCTCGGAATGGTCCGCCAGATTGTCTGGCGCCTCCGTCAACACTCGATGTAGGGCGGGAGCTTTCGTCCGGCCCGCGAGCGAAGGCGAGCTTGGGATGTGGGAAGTAATTTCCTTATAGGTAGAAGTGGTCTTATCGTCTCGCTCGCTGCGGAGTCGCTTCGGTGCGCGTCCGCCCGAACCGATACGTAAGCAGCCACGTGCTCGCTACAGCCTGCCCATCGGATTGCGGCGGCGTGAATTCCCATCCCCGCGAGGCTTTCAGCGCGAGATTTGCGAAATACCGGCTTGGCCCGGGCGAAGCCAGCTTCTCATTCGTCACCTTGCCCTGCGGATCGACTTCCACTCGTACCACCACGCGAATCTTTCCGGTAATCGTATTGCGCGCGCTCTGTGGAACCTCGGGCAGCACCTGCCGCACTGCCACTCCTGGTGAACCTGTTTTGGGCGCCGGTGTGTTCGTGACCGGGGCTGCTGTTGTCGGGGAAACCGCCTCCGGAGGCGCGCTCTGCCCGGTAGACACCGGAGGAGCAGCTGCAGATTGCGAGTTCTTGTTCCCCGACTTTGAGAAGAAGAAAACAAGCACGATCAGCACAGTCGCGACCAGCACCGCAATCCCGATCGCGGCACGATTCATCGGTTTGCGAAATGCTTTCGAGGCGGCGCGCGGTTGGGGCGCGGGCTGTACTGAAGGCTGCAACCTCTGCAGGATCTCGGGCGCAGAACTCCGCTCTGTCGGGTTGATGCGAAGGCAATCTCTGGCAATTCCGCGAAACGGCTCAGGAAGCTCGCTGGGGATAATGGGATCTCCCTGTGGGCTGGTGCCGGAAGGGCGCTTCTGGGTCATCGCCTCGACCAGCAGCACGCCCAGCGACCACATGTCGTTCGCCGGAGAAATGGCTCCCGACGCCGTTTCCGGCGCATCGTAGACATCGCGTCGGGTGACCACAGAACTTTCCTGCCCGGGCATCGCGATCTGATCCGCGGAAAGCTTCAACTGATCTCCGGACGCCTCCACGTTCGATGGCTTGATCCGCGAATGCACGAATCCCTTTCCATGCAGGAAGCACAGCCCAGTTAACAATGGAGGCAGCATCACCGAGACTTCCGCCGGTGTCAGAGCACGCTGCGGGAGAATCTGCGAAAGATCTTCCTCCGCAAGCTCCATCACCACATAAAGAACTTCCGTGCCCTCGATCTGGCAACGTCCCGCTTCAAGGATGCGCACCAGACGAGGATCGGAAAGTTGTGCCGCGGTGCGCCAGCGCGCGAGTTGGCGCTGCGCGTCGAAGTCTGGGATCAGTTTGATGGCGGCCCGCTGCGGTGGTTGCCCCGGCCGTTCTGTGACGAAGACAACGCTATGATCGGACCCGCCCAGCCATTGGCGGAGCGGAAATTTCCCATCGACGATGCGGCCCTCCCACGTTCTCCACGTGCCCGTGCTGCTCATGGCGCTGACTCGCTCATTCTATGCTATCGAATCAAGTCGGCGGCACGCAGAAGTTCCTGTAGATGCGCTAAGCTGCGCTTTTTAGAACTATAGCTACAAGCTACGGAGCATCCCGCCCATTGGACCGCTTTCGTCTCTGCGATAGGATAGCGAGTCGCGTTTCAGGAGGTTGCTCCCTGTCATTCGAAACCGGAAAATCGAAGCAGCTCTACGAGCGCACACTCGGCGTCCTGGTCGAAGGCAGCAGTTCGTCTTCACGCGGTCCGGCGAATTATGGCGCCTACCCCATCTTCATGGACCGCGGCCGTGGTTCCCGCATCTTCGACGTGGACGGCAACGAGTACATCGACTGGATGATGGCTTTCGGAGCGCTCCCGCTGGGCCACGCACACCCCGAGGTCGTGGAAGCCATTACCGAGGCAGCCACTACGGGAGCTCATTTTGCGACCGCAACTCCGGTGGAACTCGAAGTCGCCGAGATGATCCAGCGCATGGTTCCTAATGCCGAACGCGTGCGCTTCGCCAATACTGGGACGGAAGCCGCGATGGCCGCGGCCCGTTTGGCTCGTGGGGTGACCGGCAGGCCAAAGATCCTCAAATTCGAAGGCCACTACCACGGCTGGTACGACGACCTGCTGGCGAGTTCGAACGTGTTGCCGCCCGCGGCGCTCGGCCTCCGCTCCGCTCCGATCAAAATTCCCGATAGCTCCGGCCTGAATCGCACCGCTCTCGATGACACGATCATCGTTCCGTGGAATGATCTGCCCGCGCTCGAGCGTGCCGCCGAAAATCATCCCGGCCAGATCGCCGCCATCATCACCGAAGGCGTAATGGCGAACATGGGCGTCATCCCCCCGGCAGAGGGATACCTGCAAGGCCTGCAGAAACTCGCCAAGGCGAATGGCATTCTCTTCATCCTCGACGAGACCGTTACCGGATTCCGCATCGCTCCCGGAGGCTGTCAGGAGCACTACAACCTCTCGCCTGATCTCGTGACTTTCGGCAAGGCACTGGGCTGCGGTCTGCCGGTTGCGGCGCTGGTCGGACGTGCGGAAGTGATGGACGCGCTGCAATGGGGCGGAGTGCTGCACTATGGCACGCACAATGGATCTCGCATCGGGATGCACGCCGCGCGCGCCAACCTGCGCGTCCTCACCCGTGACAACAGTGCCTCATTCAAGCACACCTGGAGGATTGCCGGCGCCCTGTGCGCGGGATACCGCGAATTGTTCCGCAAGAAGGGAATTGCGGCCATTGTGCAGAATGTCGGCCCGATGTTTCAGATCATGTTTACCGGGCGCAAGGCGATCCGGGACTATCGCGAGTTCTGTCAATTCGTGGACCGCGCTGTCTTCCAGAAATTTGTTCTGTCGCTGTTTCCCTTGGGTGTTTACGCCTCGCCCTCGGCCGCGCTGCACTCAATTGTGACTCTCGCTCACACCGATGACGATGTAGAACGCACGCTTCAAGCAGCGGAGCAAGCGGTCGATCGAGCCGCAAAGGACTCGCGATGACCAATCCCGCAGTCGCACAACGAGCCGGGCAGTTGCTCTCACTGGAGGGCAAGGTTGCCATGGTCACGGGCGCAGCCTCGGGCATTGGACGCGCCATCGCGCTGCGCCTCGCCGAAATGGGAGCTTTCATCGCCCTGCTCGATATCAATGAGCAAGGCGCCAAAGCAGCTGCCGGCGAAATTGCGTCGCAGCGCGGATCGGCGATTTTCGTAACCTGCGATGTCACCAGAGCCGACGACTGCCGTCGAGCCGTTCAAGCCGTAATCGTACAGAAAAGCCGCATCGACATTCTCTGCAACTGCGCCGGAGTCGCCATCCGCAAAGACGTAGTCGATCTCACCGAAGCGGAATGGGACCACGCCCTCGATGTGACGCTCAAGAGCATCTACCTGCTGTCACACGAGGTCGTACCGCACATGATCCGCAATGGGGAAGGCAGCATCATCAACATTGGCTCCGGATGGTCCTTGAAAGCAGGCCCGCGCGCCGCGTCTTATTGCGCGGCCAAGGGTGGGGTCCTGAACCTGACCCGCGCCATGGCCATCGATCACGGAAAGCACAACATCCGCGTAAACTGCGTCTGCCCCGGCGACGTGGACACTCCCATGCTGTGGAGCGAATGCGCACAGCTTGCCGCGAACAGGGAAGAATTCCTGCGCGAAGCCGCCACTCGGCCCCTGGCGCGGATCGGCACACCAGAAGACGTCGCCAACGCAGTTCTGTTCCTGGCAAGCCCGATGGCGAATTGGATTACCGGAGCAGCGTTGGTAGTCGACGGCGGGGGATTGGCCTAATCGAGGTTGGCGCTTGGGGCCATCGCCGTAACTGATTGCCGGCAGCCTATAGCTGGCGGCGGGGCGGGCCGGTACGCCCGCCCCACACTCTCTATTTCTTAGGTTGTGAATCGGGCTTCGGTGCGGGCGCGCCCTGCTGCTCGCTCGTGGGAGGCACGATGCCCTTCATTCGCATGTAGGTGACGAGGTTTCCGTAGTGCTCCATGTTGTGTCCGAAGTTGATACTCAGCACGGCATACTTTGGCATCTCATTCCCGAAAAACTTCACGGGCTCAGTGCCCATCGCATCGGTCATGGAGTCGTAGACCTTGTCACAGTAGGCAAAGCCTTCTTTGAGTGCGGCAATCAGATCGGCCTTTGCGGTTTTCGTCTTCTCGATATTCAGACCAGGATTTTTTTCGCCGGAAGCAGTGGAACAGAACAGATACTGGGCGTCGGCCAGGTGTCCGATGATCTGGCCGTAGCTGCGGACGGTGTCTATGGGCCTGAAGCTGTAATTCTCCTCGGGCATCTTTTCCGCGGAGCGCAGCAGGATTCCCTTCGTTCTTTCGTAGCTGCGCTTGTTGATGGTGCTGAACGGATTGTCGGAGGACTGCTTATCCTGGGAAAAAGCAGACAGCGCAAGAAGACACAACAGAAGTGTGGGCAGAATTTTTCGCATGGGTTCTCCTTTTGACGCGGTAGCAGGGTAGCAGAAAACTTGAAACCGGTTGTTAACGGAAGGGACTGCCTGCAGGGATCGATTCCCAGGTCTAGTCCAGATTGAGTATGCAAGCCGATTCTTGTTGGAAACAGGCGGCGGTAACTCGCTGCCCGGCATTTTGACTGTAATTAGGATGTTGAGCCAACAATAGTGCAGCCGATGCTAACATGCGGTTCATGACGCGTATCGTCTTGGCGGGAGTACTCGCCCTCTGATTTCTCTTGAATGCCCAGACCGCGGAGCCGGGCAATCGACTGGGGCAGTCCGGCTCGTCAAGTCTGGAATGAGAAATCATTGCGAGACTCCCCCGCGGATGCGGTTTACCGAGCCTTTCTTTGGACTCCATTCTTTGGACAGGCGGTCTCTCGTGTGACGGTCGCCGCAGATGAGACACCGAAACTAGTTACCAAGTTCAGAAAATCATCAAATGATAAGAACATAGTTTCGGACTCTCGGTTCCTAACCGATGCAGAGCTTCAGAAATTTCAAGCTTTGCTGAATGATGCTGGTTTCTGGAAGCTGCCCACGAAGGAAGCTGGACCCCATCGCTATACAGATTCAAACAGTTGCACCCTCGAAGTCATCAAACACGGCAACTATCACGCGGTTCATCGGGAAGTTGAGCCTCGATCCAGATTCACTGATGTTTGCGAGTTTTTTACGAGGCAAGTAATCAAAGACGCGCGGGCGCGTTCATGGCAGAGTCCCTAACTGACGCAATTTGAGCGTAATGGCGATTTATCGCCGGCTATGATGGAGGAATGCGGACGGTCGGCACGGCGGCAGCTATAGGGTCGGCAACGGGCCTCGTTGGTGGTGTCGTCGGATACTTTCTCGTGAGACTTCTCGTTGAGCGACTCGGTGTTGTAGAGGGTCCTCCGGCAGGGGTTTTACTCGTCACCCTTCCTCTCTTTCTCACTGCGGTTTTCGCGTTCGTCGGCTTCGTTGTGGCACTTTTGCGGCTTCGCGGAAAGGCAACGCCGCACGATGAGTGAAATGGGGATATTACGCCAACCATCCGGCTATCCCTGCGTTTGGGCGTTTAGGAATTGAGTCATTGTATCGCGGAGTTGGTTTTCGAGTTGCTTCCATTGCCAGCTTGGTGCATGTTCCGACTGTTTAGAAAGAGCAACGATGGGCTGCAACTCAGGCGGAGCGTCATGAAGTTCGCAAATGTGTATTCGGATGTGGGTCGCTTCATTGAACACGTTCGTTTCACCTGCCAGTGCTCTCCTTACGGCGTTCGTGGCAAGCACAAGCCGCGCCTTATCTTTGGAAATCGGAGCGTTTACCCCCATTTCGCGGAAGGCCGCGTCAATCTCCTCTTGCCGAATATCGCGCTGTACGGGATTCACCAATCCTGACAGCCTGCGCAAACAACGACCATCGAACCCGTGTTCTAGGGCCTCGATGCAGATAGCGGGGAGTTTCCAATATTGCAAGTCGCCAAAGTAGTATTGAATGGCGATTGCGTTCGGATCGAAGTTGACGGGCGATTTCTCCATGGGCCGCACTGTGCCATATCCTAACTGTTGCCCGAACCGTGGCTCAACTTCTGTTAACAGGCGATAGCGCTCAAGTCCGGTTCGCGAGAGTTTGAGCGCAATTGGAGATGCTACCTAAATTCACATTGACTCAAGAATGCGGGAAACAGGCGACGGCACCAACTCAAATACCTCCAACACATAGCGGGCTCGAATGCACGCAACAGTGAAGTAACGGGTTTCGTCATTAGTAGCGTAGTGGCAGTACTGAGGCCCCTTGCGAGCCAACTCTCGCGCCAAGCACAAATGCCCCGCCCGCGAAAAGGCATGTAGCGATACAGCCCGGCAGACGAAGGCGGTTGGTCCTCGAAATATCCCACCACCTGATTTCCAAAGAAAACTGGACGGTTTCAGGATCTGATCGCATTTCCTTAATTGTATGTCAGTTGACAATAGCAGGCCATTGCCTCATCTTCCCCAATGCTGCGCGTTGTTTTGAGCGTAATCGAAGAGATCTATCGATAACTAGAAAACAAGCGTTTCTTGCCCCCATGTCTCCGCGCTGTACGTTTTGCAGCGATGGCGAATTGGAGCCTCAGGAGACCACGGTTTGTGGTTGCGTCTGCACGAGCAGATTCACGCTGTTTCGTGGTTCTTGCCCGCAGTAAGACTTCGGTGGTGCGCACAGCGACCTCTTCTGCGCTCAAAAGCTACCCCGGCGGCCCTTCCTGCATCCACGGCGCCAGCAAAAGAACCCTGCCTAGCCTCTTTGTCGGGCTGACTCATATAGCACGATGCTGGCGGCTACTCCCGCGTTCAAGGATTCCACGCGCGAGGAGTGCGGGATGGAGACCGTCTCATCCATCTGAGTCATCAAGGATCGCGGCAGTCCGGCGCCCTCGCTGCCAATAAAAATCGCCAATGATCCAGTCAAGTTCGCCTCATCCAGCGCCGTGCCTTTGTGCGAGGAAGTCGCGATCAGCCGCACCTTCTCTGCGCGCAATTTCTGCGAAACTGCTTCCAGCCCACCTGTCGCCTTCCCCGTCACGATCGTTAGCCGGAACACCGATCCCGCCGACGCCCGTATGACTTTCGAATTGAAGCGGCTCACGGTTCCTTCACCCAACACTACTCCGGCGCTGCCGAAGGCTTCCGCAGATCGCAGGATTGTTCCCAGGTTCCCCGGATCCTGTAATCCCGCGACCACTAGAATCGGCCCGACCTGCACTCGCTCGAACAGATCTTCGAGAGAGTACTCTTTCAGCTTCACGAGCGCGGCCACGCCCTGAGGATTCTCGCTGGGCACAGCTCCATCGAAGACCCGGTCCGGTACCACGACCGTCTCCACATGCGCCCCAATCTGCGGAAGCAAACGCTCGGCGATCCCCTGCACCGATTCACGGAAAAGCACTGCCCGGAAGCGCAACCCGCTCCGGATCGCCTCCTCCACAATGTGTACGCCTTCGATGGCGGAATCGCCCTGCTCGGTCAATTCGCCATGGGCAAACGCCTGGCGCAACTGCTTCAGCAGCGGATTATGCCGGCCCTCAATACGGCGCAGCCGCTCCCCCGCGATCCTCTGCTTTTTTGCGGCTTCCCCGGAGTGGGGAGCGGCTTCTGGCTTTTGAGGCATAGATTTCCTGTCCGGGGGATGTATCCGTCGCCCTCGTCGATCTGGCGCTTTTGCCGTATTATGATAGGTTTCGCGATCCAAGCCAGTAAAATCCTGCAGTCGATACGAAGGGAGCGCAGCCGTGCGCGCCGAAATTGTAAAAATTAATCAAGAAAATCCTGAAGTCTCGCTGATCAAGTATGCCGCCGACCAGATTCGCTCCGGCGAAGTGCTGGGCATGCCCACAGACACGTTTTACGGTCTCGCCGCCGATCCCTTTAACCTCCGCGCCGTAGACAAAGTGTATGACATTAAGACTCGCTCGCGGCACAAGCCTCTTTCGCTGCTGATCTCCAGCGTCGAGCAGGCCGAGGAACTGGGCAAGACTCTGCCCGACGAATTCTATGCGCTCGCCCGTAAATTCTGGCCGGGACCTCTGACCATCATTGTGAAAGCCGGATCCCGTTTGCCTCTGAAAGTTACCGCCAACACCGGTAATGTTGCCCTGCGTGTGCCCAATGCCAAGATTCCGCTGGCTGTCGTGACCGCCGCCGCTATTCCCATCACCGCAACTTCAGCCAATCTGAGCGGCGCCGCTGAGTGTACCAGCGCCGAACAGGTGCGCGATCAGTTGCAAGGACGCATCAACATCATCGTCGACGGCGGCGCCTCGCCGCGCGATGTCGCTTCCACTATCGTTGACCTCACCGATGAATCAGCACGCTGGCGTGTCATTCGCCAGGGCGCTATTCCGTCTGATCAGATTTCCAGTTTCTTCGCCCAGGGATGAAGTCTTCAGCCCAGGCCGGGGAAGGAGATCGCATTGCAGCCAGTGCTGAAACGGGTAAGCTCTATTCGCACCCGCGGTGGTGGTTGCGCCTTCTGATCTCGGCTGCAGTGCTGTTCGTGTTGTTTTTCGCGATCACCGCAGTCCAGATCGTGCGCACCTCCTCGCTCGAGGAACTTCATCCTGCCGACGCCATATTGGTCTTTGGTGCTGCCGAATATTCCGGACATCCTTCGCCGGTCCTGCGCGCCCGCCTGGATCATGCCTTCGATCTGTTCCAGCAGGGCCTTGCCCCGGTGGTCATCACAACGGGGGGAGCCGCGCTCGATCCTACCTTCAGCGAAGGCGGCGTCGGCCGCGACTACCTCATGCGCCGCGGAATTCCAGAGCGCAGCCTGATCGCCGAAACCCAAGGCCGCGATACTTCCGAATCTGCCGTTCGCGTCGCAGTCATCATGCACGCGAACGGGCTGCACAGCTGCGTAGCCGTCAGCGATGCTTATCATGTCTTCCGTATTCGCAAACTTCTCGAGCACGAAGACATCGGACCCGTGTACGTGGCGCCACGCACCGACTCCAAACCCCACAGCGTTACGCAGCGTATGGTTGCCGTGCTGCGCGAGTGCACCAGCTATTGGCTCTGGAAGCTGGGAATTACTTAACAAGTTTCAGAGTTTCACAGCTTCAATGTTAATGACGAAATTAGTTTGACCCCTTTTCCCCGCTTCTGAAGCTTTGAAACTTGGAAACTTGTTTTTCGTTCACCAGCCTTCTCGCTCACGCAGGCTGGTGATGTGCGCCACATGATGGCGTCCATGCCAGGCATACAAAGCCAGTGTCTTCTCCAGCGTCATGGCTCCCAATTCGGGGTGCCGGAACGTTCTTTTCCACTCCTCCGGAGTGAGTGATCGAAGCAGCTTCAACCAGCGCGCGTGCAGGGCATCGAGCAAAGTCAACGAAACCTCGACCGGGGTGGCCTGCGTATCCGCGAGTTCCGCCCAACGGTCTTCCGCATAAGGCTTGATGGTCGGTTCATCTTCGGTGAGCGCGAGCTTGAAACGCACGTAGGAATTTAAATGGCTGTCGGGAAGATGGTGCACCACTTGCCGCACCGTCCAGCCGCCGGGACGATAGGCTGTGTCCAGTTGCGCCGCCGAGAGGCCTTGCACCGCCGCTCTCAAATGAGCTGGGGTCTGCTCGATCTGCTGCAGAAAACCCTGCTTCTGTTCTTCGTTAGCAGCTCCGTTAAAGCTGAACTTTCCAATCGGAAATCTCAGATCAGTCATTCTCGCCCCTTCGCTGGAAAAGTTTCAGGTAAAGATGATCCTGGCGCTCCGACGATGCGATTTACTTCATATCTCGCATCGAGATGGCGGCAAAAGTCACTCCCACGCAATTTGGCAGTAGCCGCATTCGAAGCGTCTAGTCGGCACCCTTTTGAGCCTGCCCGAACCCTATACGCCAACTACAATCTATTGTGTTCAAGTCCGTTCACCCACAGGTTCTTCGGCTTGGAATTTCGATTCCCCGAATCTTTGGTTTCGTGCATCAAAACATGGTTGTGCGCTAAACTCTCGGTGCTGTGGGGTTTAGCGTATCCCGGAAGCCTGGGGGCTTCGGACGCCCGCGAGGAAGACACTATGCCATCGTCGGTCTGGTCTGGTCACTTAACTTTTGGTCTGATCTCCATGCCGGTGCGCCTGTTTTCTGGCGCCCGCAGCCAGGGCATTTCCTTCAACATGCTGCATCGCCCGGACAAGTCGCGGCTCAAGCAGCAGTACATCTGCCAGGCTGAGGGAACGGTCGTCGACCGTAGCGACATCGTCAAGGGCTACGAGTTCCGCAAAGACGAATACATCGTCATTGAGCCGGACGAGATCAAGAAGATCGAGCCGCAGACCGCCAAGACGATGGAGATCCTCGAATTCGTGAAGGAGAGCGAAGTCGATCCGGTCTACTTTGAATCGTCGTACTACATGATGCCGGAAGAAGCCGGACGCCGGCCTTACGCGTTGCTGACCAAAGCTCTTGAAGAAAGCGAATACGTGGCCATCGCGAAGATCACCATGCATAACCGCGAGTACACGGTGTTCCTGCGCCCCAGCAAGGGTGGACTGATGCTGCACACGATGTACTACAAGGACGAAGTGAAGGAAGTGGAAGGCTTCGGCGCGCCCGATGTTGAATTGAAGGATGCGGAAGTGAAAGTAGCGCACCAGTTAATTGAAGCGCTCGCGGCCGAATGGGACCCGGAGAAGTACACCGACACGTTCCAGGAAAACTTGAAGAAGCTGATCGAAGCCAAGCTGGAAGGCGGCGAAGTGGCTGCCGTTGAGAAGCCAAAGAAACTGGCTCCGGTAGTCGATCTGATGGCCGCACTCAAGCAGAGCCTCGCACAGATGGAAGGCAAGAAAAAGCCCGCCGCCAGCGCCGAACCAGAACCCAAGCGCGCCGCCGGGGGAAGATCGCGCCGGAGGTAAAGCCGCGTCCGGCTTCTGTCTACCGCTCTTGGTCATGCCGAGCGGTATTTTTCCCCGCAAAGTACCTTTGAACTTTTTCGATGCTGCCGGACTACTCGGTGCTTTCGCCCAGGATGGCAGCGGCACTTCCGGGCATCTCATTGGCCCCGCAATCGCATCCGAGTTTGAAGCCTGAGGTCCGGAGCCGGAAACCGGCACACGACCTAGCGCCAATGCGCCGCAATCGTTACAATAACCCTTCGTTTCGATCACAAATTCTTTCTTGGGGTGCTGATGAGTTTCCGACGTGTGGGCGGGATTGTTGCAATCGCGCTGGCAACTTTGGTGTGTATATCATGTGGCCAGGTTTACCGCCCCGTGGTGCTGCCCGTGTTTACCCCACCGCCGAATCCGGCGAATTTCCACGCCGTCTTTGGTCTAAGCACCAATGTAGCTGCGAATCCCGGGACCGCCATCCAGATCGATGTTTCCGGAGATACTGCGATCGGGTCCGCCGACGCGGGCCTGAATCCAACCCACGCCGCCACGTTGCCCAACAACTCGCGCGTATTTGTTGCCAGCGCTGCAGGAACTCTCTGCCCCTTCGCCGGTGCCGACTCGGTTACGGCCTTTTCTCCCGCTGCTGACAGTACGATCGCCAGCGGCCTTGGAACACCCCTCGTCATCAGCTACCCGAACGCCGGCACCAGCCAGATCGCCAATATCATCGCAATTAGCGAATCCGCGAACCTGGTTAGCGTTACTCTGAGCACACCGCTGCTCAATGCCGCCCCAGGGCAATCCTTCGTGGTTTCCAACGTCTCCATCGCGGGTTACAACGGCTGCTTTCCTATCCAGTCGGTGAATGGAACGAACCTGACCTACGTGGATACGGCCACGGGCTTGAGTTCCATTACGAGCGGCCAGATCGGCACCGTCGAACTGCCCCAGTTCTGCCCCTATCTGCCCGACTACGTCGCGACCTCGCAGAACACCGCGGTCTTTGTGGCAAATTACGGAACGGAAAATAACCCGAACTGCGGCCAGTCCAGCACGGACTCAGTTGCCTCGATCAGTACAACGGCGAATTCGATCACAAATATCGCCTACCTTGGAGCAAATACTCATCCGGTTTCCATGGCCGAGACGCCCGACGGGCTGAATTTGTACGTTGTAAACCAGAACAGCAACAACGTGGTCAATCTTTCGCCCACAGACCTCTCCGTATTGACGCCGACGCCCATTTCCGTGGGGACGACGCCGGTGTGGGCTGTAGCGCGCGCCGATAGCCGCAGAGTTTATGTATTGTCGCAGGGCAGCGGACAGCTGGTGCCCATCGACGTGGCCAGCAATGCGGTTCTGCCCAGCACCACAAATCTCTCGGTGGGCGTCGGAGCGAACTTCATTCTGTATGATCCCAACCTCGGTCGCCTGTATGTCACCAACCCAGCGACGAGCACGCTCTACATATACTCGGTCAGCGGAGGCCAGGATCCTACCGCGAATCCCCCGACACCGAATGACACGCCTTCGCTGCTCAAGACCATTTCGTTTGCGAAAGGCTCGACCGCCTGTCCCAATGGATGTTCGCCGGTATCGGTTGCCGCCATGCCCGACGGCTCGCGCTTCTACGTGGCCAGCTATCAGCTGGCACCAGCTTGCCCGGATCCAAACGTGGGGACAGCCGCGCCGTGTGTCATCCCACAATTGACAATTTTTTATGCCGCCAGCATGACCGTGAAGCCGGTTTCGAAGAAGTATTCCCTGCTTTCGCCGTCGTTATCGCTGCTTTCGCCGCCGCAGTTTGGCGGCACGCAATATGCGGTCGCCCAGATACCGTCCTGCGCCCCCGCCCCGAGCTACAACCCCAATTCCACGCGCTTTCGCGTGTTCACGACCGCGGCGGCCGACAGCAGCCATGTATACGTCAGCATCTGCGACGCGGGAATCATCGCCGATGTGAACGCGACCACCAGTTCCGTCGCGACCACTGGTAGCAGCAATACGCCTGATATTCTGGTGGCAAATATCCCTACGCCGCTGGCGGCGTGTGCCGGAGCGGCGTGCGGTCTAGCCGCCAATATCACTGGTTTCTCCATCAGCGGCAACATCGTGACCTTCCAGGCGGCTAACAGCTTCATCGTAGGAGAGCAAGTCGCCATTTCTGGGTTAAGGACGCAGGCGGGTGCGAATCTGAATGGCTTAACCTTAACGGTGCTCTCGACCGGATTGTCGGCCACGCAATTCGAAGCTATCTTGAACGGGAACCCGGCGGGGGCGAACGCGCCGCTCACCAGCGACTCCGGCACCGCCATCCCGGTGCCTTCCCTGCAGAATCCAGTGTTTCTGCTCACGGGGACTTAGCATCGGAAATTTAAATCGTTGAAAATATGGGATTTGGCGCAACCGCCGTCGTTTTCCACAGTGTTCCTTCAGGAACATTGTATGTACACCAATATAAGTACAATAGAGCAGGTACGAAGAGAACACGTAAGAACCCGTCAATTCTAGTTTGCTGGTTCCGGGGAGCCTACGCCTTGGCTGGAATCTCTTCCTTTACGTCCTTGGCGGCGTAGTGGGTGTCTACGTACTCGTCGAGAATCTCGATGAACTCCGCGACGATCCGGTCGCCCTTCAGCGTGGTGAACAAACGTCCATCGACATAGACCGGAGCTTTGGGTTCCTCAAAGGTTCCAGGCAGGGAAATGCCGATATTCGCGTGCTTCGATTCCCCCGGGCCGTTGACCACGCAGCCCATGACAGCAAGTTTCATCTCTTCCACGCCCACATAACGGCCCTTCCACGAGGGCATTTGCTCGCGCAAATAAGACTGAATCTGCTCAGCCATCTCCTGAAAGAAGGTGCTGGTGGTGCGTCCGCAGCCAGGGCAGGCTGTGACTTGCGGGGTAAAGCTGCGAATGCCCATAGATTGCAGAATCTGTTGCGCGACTCGAACTTCTTCGGTGCGGTCGCCGCCGGGAGCCGGTGTCAACGAAACACGAATCGTGTCGCCAATACCCTCCTGCAGCACCACGCCCATAGCCGCGCTGGACGCTACAATTCCTTTCGCGCCCATACCGGCCTCGGTCAGGCCCAAATGCAGCGGATATTCGCAACGGGCCGCCAACGCGCGATATACGTCGATGAGATCCTGCACGCCGCTGACTTTCGCGCTCAAGATGATCTGATCCGGGCGCAAGCCGTATTTCTCGGCCAGCGCAGCTGATTCGAGCGCGCTTACCACCATGGCTTCCATGGTGACTTCGCGGGCGTCCTTCGGCTCTTCCAGTCGCGAATTCTCGTCCATCATGCGCGTCAGCAGCGCCTGATCGAGCGATCCCCAATTGACGCCGATCCGCACCGGCTTCTGATACTTCACCGCGACCTCGATCATGGTGCGGAAATTCGAATCGTCTTTGCGGCCAATGCTGGCATTCCCGGGATTAATGCGGTACTTCGCAAGATCGCGCGCGCACTCCGGATATTTGGTCAGCAGAATGTGCCCGTTGTAATGGAAATCGCCGATGATGGGCACGCGCACGCCTTGCTTGTCGAGTTGCTCTACGATGTGGGGCACGGCCGCCGCCGCCTCTTCGTTGTTCACGGTCACGCGCACCAGTTCCGAACCGGCCCGAGCGAGGGCGGCGCACTGCTGCACCGTGGCCGGAATATCGGCCGTGTCGGTGTTGGTCATGGATTGCACCACAACTGGTGCATCCGAGCCAACCCGCACACCGCCTACGTTGGCTGTGAAACTCTTTCTTCGCTGTAGGATAGCCATGTACCTATAGTGTACCAAACCGGCTTAATCCGCTTCTGCGGTGTCGTGATCCGGCAGGAACTTAACGGAGGCGGCGTCCTCGGCTGGTCGCCCGTGGCGAGCCCACATAAAATAAACTGGAACTCCGGTGGCAATCAGCGCCAGACCGGCGAGGGACGGTATCGGGCGCGTCCACAGCATATTCACCAGGAACCATGCCGTGATCGCCATGAACAACACCGGAGTCACGGGATAGCCCCACATACGATAAGGGCGGGGAAGATTCGGCTGGGTGCGCCGCAGAATCATCACTCCGGCGATCATCAGGCCGTAGGACAGCCATAATACGAACATCGCGTAATCGAGCAGGGTCTCGTACGACCCGCTAATCAGCAGGACTACCGCCCAGACGGCCTGCGCCAGAATCGCGAACCCGGGGGTCTGGTAGCGGGGTTGGATTTCGCCGAATTTGCGCAAGAACAGCCCATCTCGCGCTTGCGCAAAATACACGCGCGGACTGGTAAGAAAGCAGGCGTTCAAAGTTCCGATGATCGAAACGAGAATAGTCAGGGAGACCAGGCCGGCTCCGCGCGAACCCATGGTGCGTTCGGCGACGCTGGCTGCCACACGCTCGCTGGCGGCGATCTCGCTAACCGGGAGCACGCGCAAGTAGGCCATGTTGGCGAGCAGATAAATGCCAATGCAAGCCGCCGAACCGATTGCCAGCGCGAGTAGCACATTGCGCTGTGGGTTGCGTATTTCGCCGGCCACGGAGCTGAGTTGGATCCAGCCATCGTAGGCCAGTACGCACGCAATCAGCGCCACCCCGAAACTGCTGAACCCGGAACTGCTGAACCAATGGCCGCCGTTAATACCCGCCATCACTTGGGTCGAAGTGGGCGCAGGATTACCCGTCCATACAAACGCGCTAGCCACGATTACGAAAAGTCCTACGAGTTTGGCGAGGGTGAATATCCGTTGCACGATTGCGGACATCGCGACGCCGCGATAGTTGATCGCTGTGAAGAGCGCGATCGCGCCGACTCCCAGCAGCTTCGCTTCGATCGGAGAAAGTGGAACGAAGTAGGAGAAATACATAGCCAGCGTGACCGCCAGCCATGCAATCTGAGCGGTGCGCGCCACGGTGAACATCGACCACCCGCACAAGAACCCAATCATGGGGCCATACGCTTCGCGCAAATACACGTACTGACCGCCGGTAGCGGGAAGTGCGCAGCCTAGCTCGGCGGCGGCGAGTGCGCCGAAAAACGAGATCACTCCCGCAAAGGTCCAGACCCCGAGAATCGCGCCGGGAGATTTCAACTGCTGGGCAACGAGGTTGGGCACCAGAAAGATGCCGCCGCCGATGGTGATCCCGATGATGATGGCGAGCGCGTCGATTAACCCCAACGTGCGGGGGAGTTCCGATGGCCGTGCGTTGGGCATTCCGACACTATATACCGGGTTCCCTCGTCGGTTCTCATGACATGGTTGGTGATTGATTTATGGCGGGGGCTGCGGCAAACTGCTATTCAGTTACAACGCATTTCCTCACGCGCCCACTCCGCTCTAAATTCTTCCAACGAGGTATTCTATGAATCCCAGTAAGCCTGTCCGCAAAAAAGTCAGTTCGCGGAAATCTGCAGCCTCCGCCTCCACACCGGCGTGGCCCAGTTATACCGGAACCTCGCAGCTGGTCGGAACCAGCTCCAGCGGACGGGTAACAGTTTATGTCGATCCCACGCTGGGCCAGCAGGGCCTGCAGAATGCCCAAGATCTACTCAACGATGCCGATCGCGTGGTCACCGCCAACGATCAGATTTTTGGCACGACCGGCGGAGCGGTCAGTGCCATTGTGTTCGCGCTGGGGGGTGCAACCGACGGTACGGGCGGCGCCGACCACATGGCCTGCAACTACTCCACCGGGAATGCGATTGAGGTGGATGCATCCTTCGGCAATTCGGCCCGCGTCTCGGCCTTATTTGAAGCCGAATTGAGTGAATGTTCGATGGGAGGAAATCTTTGTGGAGAAAGCACCGGCGAGGCGCTCTCGCGCTGGTGCGCCGCCGCGACCAGCAACAACGCGCTCTCGGATTTCGCCACGGCTCCGCAGTGGGCCCAGGATGGCATGGCCGATTGGGTGGACAAGACCGAGAACACCGATCAGGATGCCGACAGCATCGGGTGCGGCATGGCCTTTCTCTCCTGGCTCATGAGCAAAGGCAGCAACCTCGACAAGATTGCCCCTGCGATGGTTTCTCTGGGGGATGCGGGGACTCTGGCGCAACTCTACGCCAATCTGACGGGGGATTCGGCCTCGAACGCCTGGCCAGATTTCCAAGCGCAGGTGCAGGCCTTACCCAACGGAGTGAATAGTGATGATCCGTTCGGCGCGTTAGCCGACGCCGCTGCCAGTTTTACGGTTTCAAAGCAGGTTCCAGAGGCGATGAGCACGGCGTTGCGGCATGCGTCGCAGACGAAGCCGTTGGGAAAACAGGTGGTCTGTCCGACAAAATCGAAGCGACTGCTGCCTCCAGGAAAAAAGGCGAGGTAATTGAAAAACCGCCTATGGTTTGCAGTTCTTAGCTTCTTCTGATTCCAAGCGAAGCGAGGAATCTTCCTTTCGGTAGTGGACTCGTGGGCAGGGATGCCTCCACTCCGAACGATTTCGCTTCGCTCATTCGTTCTCCGCTCAGCATGACCGATTCACGTACGAGCGAGGAGCTTACGGTAGTCGGTCTGCCAAGCCTGGGATCGTCTTCATGATGTCGTTGTAGATGACCATCACGGCAAACAGAACCAGGAAGACGAATGCCGCCTGATACACGCGTTCCTTGATGTTCATGCTGATATCGCGGCGCATGAGGCCTTCGATCAGCAGAAACAGAATCACGCCGCCATCGAGAATCGGGATCGGCAGCAGGTTGAAGATTCCAAGGTTGAGGCTTACGCCCGCGGTGAGTTCCATCAACGGCGTCCAGCCCTTCTGCTGGGCGGCATAACCTGCGTCCTGCGCAATACCAATAGGTCCGGAAACCGCGCGCAGAGAGATCTTCCGCTCCACCAGCTTTTTTGCCAGCTCTAAAATCAGCACGCCGTATTTCTTGTTCTGTTCCAGAGACAGCTTCAGCGCGGCCGGCAAGGACAACTGGGTCACCTTGGTGAGTCCTTTGTTTACGAAGCCCAGCCGGTAACGCTGTTCGCGCGGATCCTCGGTAGATGACAAGACGGGTTTCAGCTGCACGTTGAAGGTCTGGCTGCCCCGCTCGACGGTCAAATTCACTGGCTTGTCCTTCGTTTGCTGGAGGCTGTCGATCATGGCCTCGATCGAAGGCACGGGCTTGCCGTCCATCGCCACGATCCTGTCATCCTCTTTCAATCCCGCTTTGGCCGCCGGCAAATCGGGATCGACGCGGCCAATCACCACGGGCTCTTCCGGAAACCATCCCGCTGATCCCACTTCCGATGAGGTGACCGCTTTGGGTGTCAGCGTAATTGGTAGCAGTTGATTTCCGCGCTGGATCGTTACCGTCAGAGGCTGGTTGGGACTCAGCCAGACCGTCGGCTGCACTTGCTCCCACGTCGGATTTTCCACGCCGTCAATTCTTACGATCCGATCGCCGGCCTGAATGCCAGCCTTCGCCGCCGGGGAATCCGTGCGTACTCCCTGGATCACTGCGGGTTTATCGAGGTAAACGGGGTACTCGTAATGGACCATGTACACAGTGGTGAGCAGTACCACGGCCAGGAGGATATTCATCACCGGCCCGGCAATCGCAATCAGGAAACGGTGCCACCGCGGATGGTTGAGGAACTCCCGCGGATCGTCGGTGCGGGTATCCATCGGATTTTCGCCGCTCATCTTGACGTAGCCGCCCAACGGGATAGCGGCGATCCGGTAATCGGTCTCGCCTTTGCGGAACCCGACCAGCCGCTTGCCGAAGCCGATCGAGAAAACCTCGACCCGGACGCCCAGCCACTTGGCTACCGCATAGTGGCCGAACTCATGGATCAGGATCATGAACCCGAGGACTGCAGCGACCGCAACGATGGAGGTCAAAAAATCAGACATAGACGAGATACTTACTCCCACACATTAGATTCGGAATTCGGACGAAAGATGTTCCGGGCTCAGGCAAAAGATTTTGCCCGGTTTTGCACTCCGGGGCTTGCCCCTGCCCGCTTCAGAGCCTGCCGGCGGGCTTCAGCATCGGCCTCGAGCACCTTACTGATAGTGTCCAGTTGCCCAGAATCTGTTTCACGGAGAACCTCTTCGATGATCCTGGGAATCCCATCGAATCGGATGCGGCCTTCCAAAAATGCGGCTACGGCAACCTCGTCCGCGGCGTTCAAAGCCACCGTCTTCGCCCCGCCCGCCTCGACCGCCTCGTATGCCAGGCGCAAGCAAGGGAATTTTTTCAGGTCCGGCGGACAGAAGTCCAGATGACGCAAGTCGCTGACCGCGAAGCGCATATCCGACTGAATCCGCTCCGGATAGGTCAGAGCGTAAAGAATCGGTAACCGCATGTCGGTCACCGAGAACTGAGCAAGTATGCTGCCATCCACAAACTCAACCATGGAGTGGATTGTCGACTGGGGGTGGACAATTACTTCCACTTTTGCCGGGGGGATGTGAAAAAGTCTGCACGCCTCAATCACTTCGAAGCCTTTGTTCATCAAGGTGGCGGAGTCGATGGTGATCCGCCGTCCCATCTTCCACGTGGGGTGATTAAGCGCCTGTTGCACCGTAATTGATGCAAATTCGGACGCTGCCGTGTGCAGAAATGGCCCACCCGATGCCGTCAGCCAGATGCGCTCCACTTCCTCCATCCGTCCGCCGCGCATGCACTGATGAACAGCGTTATGTTCGCTATCGATGGGAAGCAGCGGTACGCCTTTTTTCCGGGCTTCGGCTGTGATTAACTCACCAGCGGCGACGAGGCATTCTTTATTGGCTAAGCCGAGAATCTTTCCGGCGCGAACGGCTTCGTACGTTGCCTCGAGTCCGGCGACGCCCACGATCGCGCTCACTACGAAATCTACTTCGGGATGCGTAGCTATGGCTACAGTCCCCCCTGCGCCATAGACGACTTCGATTTCGCCGAGACCTTCCTTTTTGAGTTGCTTGCTGAGGGTATTGGCATCGGCTTCCGCCGCCATGGAAATCATTCGAGGACGCCAGCGGCGCGCCTGCTCAACCGCGGCGTCAAGATTGTGCCCTGCAGCGAGCGCCACGATCTGAAAGCGATCAGGGTACGATTCGGCGACACTGAGCGTGCTGCCGCCAATAGAACCGGTAGATCCCAGGATGGCGATTCGTCTCATCTGTTAGTTGGTGAATGCCGTCGCATAATGGTCAATCCACTCGCGCTGTTCCTTCGTTTCTGGAACAGAAACACCGCGCGCGGAGGATATTTCTGCGACGGCAGCGCCGGGACTAATTCCGTTTCCTATCAAAAGACAAGCAGCTACTAACCCAGTGCGACCGACTCCCTGTCGGCAATGGATCAGGGCATTTCGGCCGGCCGCAAGCGTCGTCTTCAGGCTTTCCAATACCGTCGCCAGCTTTGATTCCGACCTCGGAACTTGACGATCAGCGATCGGAAATGACAAGAACTCAAGCCCTTGCGCCCTGGTCTCGTCTGCCTCCTGACGCAAATCAAGCTCTCTCTCCTCTTCGGGCGTAAGCAGGGATAAAACCAAATGAATCCCAAGTTGCTTCCAGTCCCTAATTTCATCCTGGAGCCAATCGCCGCCGCGTGGACGAGGCGATAGCGCCAGCTTTCCCGGCCACGCCCCCTGCACCCAGTAAAGTTCCGTTCGCACTGTTTATTCCTTCAGAATGACTTCACGCGGCAGGCTATCCACGTCGGCGCCCTCAAGCGCAGAATATGAATCCGATGATGTCCTTCCAGTATAGTTCCATCCGGCCGGGTTTTCAGGCAATGTGCGCCAGGTGGTAATAGCGTCGACAAGAGGAATTCGGTGGTTAAACGGTCGATTTGGGCCAGTTTGACCTTATTCAGTGAGCTCTCGGAATGAAGTGGTTTCAATGAGGGGCGCTTAGGATCCGCCATAAAAGATTTACTGCATCATGCGCCAGGCCGCGTAGTACCAGAGCACGGGAGCGGCAAACAGCAGCGCGTCGATGCGGTCGAGCATGCCGCCGTGGCCGGGAAGAATTGCGCCGGAATCTTTCACTCCCGCTCCGCGCTTGATCAGTGACTCCACGAGATCGCCCAACTGTGCCGCCAAGTTGAGAACGAACGTCAGCAGAAGGATGGGTCCCATCGCCGGCTGCTCCAGCCCGAACAATCCATCACGCCGTTGAATCAATCCGGCGTGTAAAAGTCCCGCACTGATCGGCAGGGCATACCGGAATAGCAGCCAGCCCACAACGATGCTGGCAACCACTGATGCGATCGCGCCTTCCCAGGTTTTTTTTGGACTCACGCGCGGCGACAGCAAGTGTCGCCCGATTGCCTTTCCGACGAAGTACGCGAAGATGTCTCCTGCCCAAACCACCAGCAGCAAATAGAGCAGGTAAAACGCGCCCGCCCATTGCTGCCGAAGTTGCACCAGCATGCCCATAGGTAGCGCGATATACGCGAAGGCAAAGACCGAAGCTGCGGCTGAAGGATATCCCCCGCGCAATTCTCCTTCCCGCATAGCCCGCGTCAGGAAGATGAATGGCGCAATCGCCGCTGCGAAGGCGAGCACTATAAGAAATTTCCCCGTCGACAGCAGCGGGGTTTCCCCTCCGCCGCCAATCGCCAAGGCAGCAAAGAATACGGCGGTGAACAAGTAAGTTGGCCAGGTCATCGGCCGCACGCCATAGGGTTCAGTCAGCTTGAGGAATTCGTGAATCGTGAGCAGCGTCACGATCGCCGCCACGACCGCCAGCACCGATACCGGCGCCCGCAAAATCAGCGCCAGCACTATCGGAATCAGTACGACCGCTGTCGCAATTCGTTTGAGCAAGGGAAGTGAAGAAGAACGGGCAATTATAACCACAGGGGACACGGAGGATTACAAAAGAACTCCCCTGTGCCTCTGTGCTCTCTGTACTTATGCTTTTACGGTTTCCAGATGGTTCAACCCGCCGTAACGCCGCTCGCGTTTCTGGTATTCGGCGATCCCCTCGAGCAGATGCACTCCGCGGAAATCCGGCCACAAGGTGGGGGTCACGTAAATCTCGGCATAGGCCAATTGCCAGAGGAGAAAATTGCTTAACCGCATTTCTCCGGAGGTACGAATCACCAGATCCGGATCCGGCAGATGCCGCGTATAAAGATGCCGGCTGACTGCCTCTTCATCAATTTCCAGGTGATCGATTCCGCCATTTTGGGCCGCTCCATCGACCATCGCCCGGAACGCATCCACCAGTTCGCTGCGCGCGCTGTAGTTCAGTGCCAGAGTGAGCATCATGCCGGTATTGCTGGCAGTGGCGTCCTGCGCCCACTTCATATGCTCCTGCACCTTCCCCGGGAGCTCGTGCTGGCGCCCGATGTACTCCAAACGGATATTGTTCTCATTCAGCGTGGGCACTTCGGCTTTTAGATACCGGCTGAGTAATCCCATTAAAAAATCGACTTCGGTGAGGGGCCGTCGCTTCCAGTTTTCTTCCGAGAAGGCATAAAGCGTAAGCGCTGGGATATGAATGCGTGCTGCCGTCTCCACGGTGGAGCGCACCGCCCCCACACCGGCGCGATGCCCGGCCACGCGCGGCATGTGGCGCCGCTTGGCCCAGCGCCCGTTGCCGTCCATGATGATGGCGATATGTCTGGGGAGCCGTTGCGGATCCAGGTGTCGATAAACCTCTGCTTCCTTCCGATCCAATCCCGCAGGTACTTTGTGATGCAAAGTGGAGCTCACGGTCTGAGGCTAACACAACGGGCAGGGGGATGCAACGACTGTGGTATAGCTGCCCCGCGAGAGCCAGGGCGCTGAATGAACTGCAAGGTTGGAACAAACTATCCGAACGGTCGGCGAATCAGGACTGGCATTGGACATCGGCAAAGCGCCCGCGAAACCCCGTCCTATTTCGTTTCCTCGGGCACGATGTGCAGCTCCAGCTTCTCGGTCCAACGCAGTACCGTCAAACTGGAACTCACCCCCACGCGCACATCCGTCAGAAGACGATGCAGGTCATCCACGCCCGCGACCGGCTGTCCTTCTAATGCGACGATGATGTCGCCGTCCCGCAGTCCGGCCCGTTTCGCCGGGCTGTTGTCCTCCAGCGACAAGACCAGGGCACCGCCCTCTTTGGGCAGATCATAGAACCGCACAAGTCGGCGATGGATGGGCGCGGTCTGCGCCGACACACCGATATAACTGCGGCGAATTCGTCCATCGCGCAGCAACCGGCTGGCGACAAACTTCGCCGTATTGATTCCGATCGCAAAGCAAATTCCCTGCGCGGGCAGAATCGTCGCCGTATTCACGCCCACGACGCGCCCTCCGGAATCGACCAGCGGCCCTCCTGAATTTCCCGGATTCAAAGCTGCATCGGTCTGAATCACATCGTCGATCAGCCGCCCGGAGTACGACCGCAAAGAGCGCCCCAGTGCGCTCACGACCCCAGCCGTGACCGTCGACTGAAATCCATAAGGAGCGCCGATGGCGATCGCCACCTGGCCCACGCGCACCTTCTGCGAATCACCCAACTCCGCCGCGACCAGACTGGGCTCCTCAAAATGCGGCTCATCCACGCGGATGACCGCCAGATCGCTCGCCGGATCCTCGCCAATCAGCGACGCTGCCATGTGTCGCCCGTCTGCGGTCGTGACCGCAATTCGCACCGCATCGTGCACCACATGGCTGTTGGTCAAAATCAATCCATCGGGAGTGAACACGAATCCCGAACCGCCGCCCTGCCGCTCACGAGGCTCGCCCGAACGCGTGCGTCCCGCGGCCTGATGCACCTCAATGTGCACCACAGACGGGCTGATGCGCTCGACCGCGCCCGTCACCGCCTGCGAATACGCATCCAGCAGGGAAGAGTCGGCAGTTGCATTCTCCGGAGCCGATGAACGATGAGAGTAGCCGGCGCTTGCAACCTCACTGCGTGGTGCTGAAAGTGAATCGGGCCAGAAATAATCCGCTCGAGTTTCCTGATCCATGCAAGATAGATGACCCTCAATCCATTCCGGATTCAGGCTCGCGCTGGCCGCGCTGGTCGCCGAATTTGCGAAGGCGGTATCTTTCTCGGTGCCAAGGAATTCGACACCCCATCGAGCCCAAACATCTGCATGCGAATCTCGTCGAACAGCCAATCGGGCAAGATCTTAGCCATAGCCGCCAGCAGTTTTGCGTGCTTACCCACGCGGTATCGAATCCGAGGACGACTGGAAGTCAATGCATGGTGAATAGCATCGGCAACAACTTCTGCTGGGCTGCCATCCTTTTCCCGGGTATAGGCCTGGCGAGCGAACTTCATGAGCATAGCTCCGTACTGCATCTGAGCCTCTGGCGGCAGGCTCTCGATCACGTGCTCCATGTTTCCCAGAGTCTTGTCTACTGCCGGAGTGGCGATGGCGCCGGGTTCAATGGTCAATACGCGAATACCGAAGGGCCGGAGTTCGAGCCGCATGGTGTCGCTTAGCATTCCAAAGGCACTCTTACTGGCATTCAGCAAGCCGCCGAATGGAATAGCGACATTCACGCCAACCGAAGTGATGTTTACGATTCTGCCTCGTCGTTTTCGCAGCAATGGAGCAAAGGCCTGAATTGTCGCGATCTGCCCAAAGACATTAACCTCGAAGATTTCCCGAATGTCTGGCAAACTGGCGTACTTGACTGGGCGAACCATCCCGATGCCCGCGACATTGGCCAGTCCGTCGATGGCGTTTCCATTGCACTGCGCTTCGACCTGCTGAGCGGCGGCGCGGATCGAGCCCTCATCCTGCAAGTCCATGCTCACGCTGCGAACTCCCGGGTACTCGGCTTCAAGTTTTCTGGCATCCGCCGCTTTGCGCACCGCGGCAAATACGGTCCACCCGGCTCGACTCAGGCTGGCAACACTAGCTTTCCCAATCCCGCTCGATGCACCGGTAATTACGACGGATCGATCCATGTGAAATCCCCTTAAAGAGACTTATGCATCACTTGGATGAATGGATGTACCAGTGAGTTCGAGGTATTCGATCGATCGCAGAAAAAAGCCGGGACCAGAGGATGGTCCCGGCAAGTGTTGGCTGGTTGCCCGGATAAAAATTGAGCCGCTTAGCGGGCGTGACAGTGAGCGCAGCCGAAAGTGGCTAAGCCCGCTCGCGAAATCCTGAGCCGTAATTTTTGTGGCTCAGGAACGCTTATAACCCAGTACAGATCGGCGGATCGAAACGACAACTTTAGCTACGCGCTCCGTCTCGGCCGTACCGTCAAATCTCGCACCTGAGTTAAGATGCTCGACATCTGCATTCCGTTCAGCTGAGAAACGAAGGGCAGCAGTTCGGCAATGAACTGATCCTTCACCAGTTCGGCGATTTCTTCCTGGCGGCTACGTTCTCCGCCACTGAGCAGTTCGGGCACGGTAACCTCCAGTGCGCGCGCCAGCCGCTCCAGCGACGACAGGGTCGGCGTGGCCTTCTCGTTTTCAATTTTGGAGACGTAGGTACGCGGCACCGCCATCCGTCCGGCCAACTGCCGCTGGCTCAGCCCGTTGCGCAGGCGCAGCGAACGGATTGAAGCAGCTAAATTCAAGTGCCCATGACCATTGCCTGGAATGGGCATCATGATCGGCGCAGCTACCGGAATTGGCTCCGGTTCCGGCTCCTCATCCAAAGACGCGTGGCAGCGCCGGCAGTTGTTGTTAGTGGTGCGGAATTGAACCAGCAGGCAGTGATCGCAACGAACAACTTCCCGGGAATCAACCGGGGCGAGAGTCGTGGCCATCGAGTTGTGGGAGAGCCAGAGCTGGGCTACCCCTACAGCTTGTAAGCAGGAACCAAATGGGTAAAGGTTTCCGGCTGCACAGAATCTGAGGCATATGGCCTGTGGAAGTCAACAGAAAAATACGCGCCACGCAGGCTAGCGCAGTCGAGGTGTTTACTAACTATATTCGTCGACCTGTGGTTTGTTTTTGCAGTAGTGACGCCGCACAAGACCGATCTCTTGCGACCCACCATTGTTGCGGCGCACCTACAGGGGCGGGAAAAGGATCGAACGTATGTACGCGACTCGCAAAGCTGATTTGCCGTTGATCGGCAGCTCTTACAATTTCGTTGGTGCGGACCATGAGAATGTTGGAATTTCGGTGTATCTGCTGGAAGCGCAGCCGGGCCGTGGAGCCCCGCTTCATCAGCACGAATATGACGAAGTTGTTCTGATCCAGGTGGGGCACTCGCGCTTCGTGGTCGGCGAAGAAACCCGAGAAGCAGTAGCCGGAGACATCCTCGTGGTCAAGGCGCACACGCCCCACGGATTCGTTAACATCGGCAGCGGGGTTTTGAAGCAGGTCGATATTCATGTGAGTCCGCGTTTTGGACAAGTGAATCTTGATCCAACGCCAACTTCGAACGAGGCCGGCCTGCCAAGCGCGCGATCTTTGGCCCGCTGACGAATGGTTACGCATACGCGCCGAAATTGATCTGCGACACTGCTATAAATATCCTCTTCACAGTTCCAATTAGCCACCTATGGAAAAAACCTACTCACGCCAACAGGCCTGGGAACTTCTGACGGAGTTCACTCAATCTGAAAGTTTGCGAAAGCATGCGCTCGCTGTCGAAGCCTGCATGCGCGGCTGCGCGCGAAAATTCGGCGACGGCACGCCGGAAGAGGAGAATCTCTGGTCGGTCGTTGGCCTGATTCACGACTTCGACTACGAGCGCTGGCCCAGTCTCGAGGATCATCCGTACCGAGGTAATGAGATTCTCAAGGAGCGCGGATGGCCCGAAGTGATCACCCGCGCCATCATGTCGCACGCTGAATACACCGGCGTGACCCGCGAGTCGAAGATGGAAAAAGCTCTCTTCGCCTGCGACGAACTTGCCGGATTCATCAGCGCTGTCGCTCTGATCAAGCCCGGGAAGTCGCTGGCCGAAGTCGACGCGAAATCCGTGCGAAAAAGAATGAAAGACAAGGCCTTCGCCCGTAAAGTGAATCGAAACGACATCATCCAAGGCGCAGCCGCTCTCGGGGTCGATCTTGACGAGCACATCGCCTTCTGCATTGAAGCCATGAAGCCGATCGCGGCGGAGCTAGGATTGGACGGCGGGGCCGCAAAAGCAATGGAATCGCACTAGGCCGACCGCATCTTCCAGGCGCGGCTCCTGAAGTTTCCACCCTGAAATCCTGTGCTAATATCGGCTGGATTTCTTTGGAGAGACTGTGCCATCTGTGCTGTGCAGCAAGTGTTCAACGGAGCTTCCTTCTGAGTCGCAGTTCTGCCTGAAGTGCGGCGAGCGAGTTGCAGCGCCCGCCGAGAATCCCGCCCCCGCTGCCCCAGAAACAATCTCCGACTCGAGTCACAGGCCGATGTCCCGTAGGCACTCAGTGGCACCCGTCCTGTTCTGGTTGTTTGTTTTTCTCATCCTGATGGCAATCGCCTGGGCGGCGACCAGCAACAGTTCACTAGCCCAGGGAATCCAGGAGTCCGCGGGTCTGCGGCATGATTACGGGGTTGTCGATTCGCCGTTCTCGGTCGCCGCACACAATTTTCGCTATTACAAGTTCGCGCTGCCGCAAGGTTCCCGCAACGTCTCCATTGTTGGAGAATTCTCTGCGGCCAGCGAGGCGGGCACGAAGCAGGAACGCGATGCAGACAACAGCATCGAAGTGTTTGTGCTCAGCGAAGCCGCGCTTCCAGTCTGGCAAAACGGATACGCCACCACTTCGGTTTACCAGAGCGGCAAGGTGCAGCAAGCCAAAATGCAAGCGGATTTGCCCGCAGGGGCAGGCGTCTACTATCTGGTTTTCAGCAACAAATTCGCTCCGAAAAGCTCGAAGAGAGTCACAGCTGACGTGTTGCTGCGGTACGGGAATTGGATGCCGCGATCAGTACAACTCGCAGGCCAGCACTTCTGGGATTGGCTCGGAATGTAGCTGGCTGACTTTTTGTTATTCCCAACGGCCAGAGGCCGAGAAAAATCTGATTAGGGCGCACGAAAGGAACTGTTTGTAATGTCATTCTCATTGAAGGGAGGAATCTGCTGACCTACCGCATCGATTCTTCTATTTCGGAGATCCAGTCGGGGCGTTTGAGGACTTCGCGTGGCTTGGGACCATCGGCAGCTCCAACGATACCATCCTGCTCCATCAGGTCGATCAAATGAGCGGCGCGGCCATAGCCGATACGCAAGCGGCGTTGTAATAGAGAAGTAGAGGCTTTACCGAACTCGACCACGAGTTTGACCGCATCGCCATACATGGGATCGTTTTCCGCTTCGCCTTCCGCGCCAGGCTCGCCGCTTCCGGACGCAGTGCCGGGTTCCCGCTCGTCCGCCGGAGGCTTGAGGAATTCCTCGATGTACTCGGCCTGCGCCTGTGCTTTCCAGAATTCTACGACCGCTGCGATTTCCTTCTCCGTAACAAACGGAGCGTGCAGACGATGGACGCGCGCCGATCCGGAGGGCAGATACAGCATGTCGCCTTTACCCAGCAGCGCTTCGGCGCCGTTGGCATCGAGAATCGTGCGTGAGTCAACTTTCGTTGCTACGCGGAAGGAAACGCGGGCAGGGAAGTTGGCCTTAATCAATCCAGTGATGACATCGACCGAAGGCCGTTGCGTGGCCAATACGAGGTGGATGCCAACAGCACGAGCCATCTGCGCCAGGCGTGTGATCGATTCCTCGACGTTATTGGAATCGAGCATCATCAGGTCCGCCAATTCGTCGATAATGATGACGATGTACGGAATCGGCTTGTCATCGGATTCTTCGTCGAACAACCCCGGCGAGTCGCCTTCGAAGAGGCGATTGTACTGATCGATGTTGCGTACGCCCTTCGCGGCGAGCAGCTTCAACCGGCGCTCCATCTCGCGGACCGCATTGCGCAGCGCATTCGCCGCCAACTTTGGCTCAGTGATGATGGGTGTATAGAGATGCGGAACACCTTCGTAGTTGCCCAGTTCCAGCCGCTTGGGATCGACCAGAATCAGCCGCACCTGATCGGGAGTCGCCTTGTACAGGATCGACATGATCATGGCGTTGATCGCCACGCTCTTGCCAGCGCCGGTGGATCCGGCGATCAGCAAGTGCGGCATGCCCGCGAGATCGGCGGTGACGATGCGGCCGTTGATATCTTTGCCCATTGCCATAGTGAGCTTGGATTTCGAGCCCATGAATTCCTGTGACTCAATGTTCTCGCGCAGGAAGATGATTTCGCGCTGGCGGTTCGGCACCTGAATTCCGACAGTGCTCTTACCCGCCATGCGCTCGATCAGGATGCTCTCGGCTTTCAACGCGAGGCAAAGGTCGTCAACCAGGTTGGTGATGCGGCTGTACTTGATGCCGGCTTCGGGCTTGAACTCGAAGGTTGTGACAACCGGTCCGGGATTGATCTGAGTGACTTGCCCGTGGACATCGAACTCTGCGTATTTCTCGGTTAAAACCTGAGCAAGCAGTTTGAGTTCGTCCGCATCCACCGCCTGCTGCTCATCCGGGCGCTGCAGCAGGCTGCTCGAGGGCAGCTTGTATCCGCCGGCGATACGGGGCATGGTGGTCTTGGTTCTCTGGCCGCTATCGGCTCGTTCCAACACTTCGGGATCGACTGGCGCCTCCGCCAACGGCTCAGGCTGAGGTTCTTGCAAAATTCCACCACTCGCAGATGCGGCCTGCACCGAGGTCTTTGCAAGACTCTCTTCCGCCAGCATGCGCTCGATGCCGGTCTTGCGTGACGGTTCCGCGGACACCTGCGCGGCCGGTTGCGTTGGACGCGACTGGATCCACTGCGTCTTCACCACCGGCTTGGCATTGCGGCGCTGCTCCAATCCCTTTTGCTGGCGTTTGCGCCGGCGTTCTTCCCGCCAATCTTGGTAGCGATCCCACCATGCCGTCGCGAACGCAAACCGCGTGGGAACCCAGAGGCGAATTGCAGAGAACGAAAAGGCGGTTGACAGATACAAGGCGACCGCTAGGATCGTGGCGCACACGATGTAGGCGCCGATGACATTCAGGTAGTGAATCAGGAAATCGCCGACCACGCGTCCCAGCAGGCCTTCGATGGGAATGACGTGCATCCAGCGCAGGTGTCCCGGCAAGAGCGCCAGCATAGCGGGAACGAACATCGCCAGCCAAATTCCGCCGAGGCTTTTCGCCAGCGGCGATTGCACCTTGCTGGAACGGAACCAGCGCGCGCCAAGCATCCCCGGAAAAATCACCAGCAGAAATGCGCCAACTCCGAAGAATTGCAGCAATGCATCGGCCGTGTAAGCGCCAACCACGCCGATCCAGTTGCGTGCGGCATGCGAGCCGGTGAGGACCGAAGCGCTGTTCCACGAAGGGTCCAGCGGGGAGTACGAAGCCAGCGCGAGGAACAGGAGGAGCGCGGAAACGCAGAGCAGGAACCCGACCAGCTCATTGAGCCGCCGGTTGCCGGTGGGCACAAATATCGTTGCCAGATAATCCATGAAGGCCGGATTTCAGACCGGAGACACCGATCCTGCAATCGGCCAGAGCGTTTCCATTATGCCAAGAACCGAGGGTTCAGACAATTGGCGAATTTGGCGGGAAGTGTTCAGGAAGATTCAGGTTTCAAAAGAAGCTGGTCATCCTGAGCGGCCTCTTGCCGCAAAGGACCGTGCCGTTTGACGGTACCAGCTGACGGTACCAGCTGAATCCAAAGGCACTTCGCTTCGCTCAAAATGACAGGGTTTCGGGCTAAAACACCGCGCTTACACCAACTTGGCCGCAAATGCGAGCACCAGGGCGCCGACGATGATGCGGTAGACCGCAAAAGGCGCGAAGCCGCGTTTGCGTACGTACGCCATGAACCATGCGACTGAGGCGTAGGCGACGATGAAGGAGACGACAAAGCCGATGGCGAGCACGACCCATCCATGAGGATCGATTTGCGAGACGCCGATGGGATTCTCGCCTTTGCCGCGCAAGGATTTGTAAAGAGTGTAGAGCGTCGCGGCAGCCATCGTGGGAATGGATACAAAGAACGAGAACTCAAGCGCGGAGGCACGCGACATACCGGCAATCTGTCCACCGGCGATCGTCGACATGGAGCGCGAAGTTCCCGGAAATACTGCGGAAAAGATCTGGCAGAAGCCAATCCAGATGGATTGGCCGAGGCTCATCGATTCCATCTTCCAGGTGTGAATGCGGCTACCGACGCTCGGTCCGACAGCTTCCGCTTTGGCGTGCACGGCGTCAACGATCCACATGACAACTCCGCCGATCAGCAGAGACCAGCCAATGATGACAACATCTTCCAGGTGCTTGCCAATGACCTTGGTCAGGAGGAAGGACGGGATCGCGGTCACGACGAAGGCAATCATGGTGAGGCTCAGCGGATGCGTGAGCAGGTTTCGGTTGCCGTTCTCGCCTCGTGGAAATGTGGAGACGAACTTCGTGATGCGGCTCCAGAAGTAGACAGGCAGGCAGAGAATTGCGCCCAGTTGGATGACGATCGAGTACATCTTCCAGTATCCGTCGTTCAGGCTGATGTGCAGCAGCGCTTCCGAAAGGCGAAGGTGCGCGGTGGAACTGACGGGAAGAAATTCAGTGAGGCCTTCGACAATGCCGAGAATCAGAGACAGCAAGTAATCGTGCAATGGTCCTCCAAGGATTTTAGGAAGGAACAGTATCGCAGGAGTGGAATCGCTTTTGTGAAGCGAAAATCAAAATTTGTCCTCCTGAGTGATCTATTTTTGCCGCGAAGGAGTAGTCGGCCGGCGTACAGACAAAATGCATGGCTTCGCTTCGCTCGGATGAGAAGAAAAATTTAACTCAGTCTGTGGCGTTGCCCCAGGTGGGAACGCCTTGCTGGACGTCGAACAGCAAGGTTTGGGTGCGATAGGCCCAATCGCTCTGGCCGTATTGGCTAAGAATTTTCTGCGCGGTCGAGATGGCACGGTTTTTCGATTCGTCGGATTTCTTCTGGTTGGCTTCGCTCTTATAGATTTCGATCAGGGCGGCGTAACGCCAAGCTGCATCGTAGAGCGCTTCGGCGTTCTCGGGCGATTGCGGGTGTTCCTTTACGTACTTCTCGTAAATATCGGCTTCTTTTTCCGGGCACTTCGAGGCGCCCTGCCAGTCGCCGCACAATTTGTTGTCGATCTGGTGGAAGGCGGCGAGGTCGGCCCATTTCGTGCCGGGAAACTTCTTGACGACCAGCTTCATCCACTGTTCATTAATCTGGCCGCGGAGATATGGATCGCGCTCGCGCGCCGAGGGCCGGGTCATTACATCGTTGCGGTCCATCTGCCAGCGGATATCGGCGGCGCGGTAGAGTCCTTCCGGCGCGAGTGGGGAATTGGGGAAAAGGTCGTAGACGCGGTAGTAGAGGCGCATAGCGTCCTGAGCGGCGTCGCGGCGTCCACGACGGCGGCTGGCTTCATCTTCTGAAGCGGCGGCCTCTCCGAAGACGATTTTGTCGCCGTCGGGAGTCGAATTGGTGACCAGCGCCTTGTTCAGGACCCAGCCAGTGATGGTCTTAGTGGACGATTCCTCGTCATCATCCTCATCGTCAGTTTCGCGGCGCGGATCCTGAATGATGGCTTCCACGTGCGCCCAGGCACCACTTTTGTCGAGGATGACGAGTTCGTAGCCGCGCCCGGTATCGGCGAGCTTCGCCGTATCAGTGCTCGGCGAGATGCGGATGGATTCTTCGCGGACCAGCGTGCCACGCGGGGCTTGCGCAACGGCGACTGTGGAAAAGAGCGCCGCCAAGGCCATCGCCGCAACTGAAAGCAATTTAGAGCCAGAGGGAGTTGTGGGCAAAATCTTGGGAACAAAGGAGTTCGGCGTGGACTGCGGCGCTGTATTCATTTTGTTTACGTGTTATCAGGATTATCTTTTGGAGGTTTGAAGTCAAGGTCATCGTGAACATCGGCTGCCCTGGAACCATGGGCGCTAAACCCGGTTCTCAGATTGTGACTCTTACGCGGCCCTGCAGGGGCGCTGTTCCCGGTTGCGCTAGGTCGCGTGATGACTTTGTGTCCTCGTGTCCTCTGTGATCACGGTTGCTCCACTGTTGACCTGTACGGATCGGTGCGGCGTTCCCGTATCACCTTCACTTTATTCGCGGCGGAGTTCTTCGAGCATTTGGGGTTCGATGTTGCCGCCGGAGATGATTGCCACGTTCACCTTCGTGTCAGGGAGTTCTTTGGCGTGGAAGATGAATCCGGCGGTGGCTACGGCGCCGCTGGGTTCGGCGATCGTCGCGGGATTTGCGCTCAGGTACTTCATGGCTTTGCGGATTTCATCTTCGGTGACGGTGATGATGTCGTCGACGTAGGCGCGAATGTGCTCGAAGTTGATGGGGCCAATCGATTGAGTGCGGAGCCCGTCGGCGATGGTGCGGGAGACTTGCTGGGCGGGGAATTGCGCGATTTCTCCTGAGCGCAGGCTGGCCTGGGCATCAGCGGCAAGTTCGGGTTCGACGCCGATCACTTTGATTTTGGGATTGGTGAGTTTGATCGCGGCGGCAATGCCGGAGATGAGGCCTCCGCCGCCGACAGGTGCGAGAACGGTTTCGACTTCGGGGAGGTCTTCGAGGATTTCGAGGCCGATAATGCCTTGTCCGGAAATGATTTTTTCGTCGTTGTAGGGAGGCACGATGGCGTATCCGTGCTCGGCGGCGAGGGCTTCGGCTTTGGTTTTTCGCTCGTCGCTGCCCGGGCCGACGATCACGATCTCGGCGCCGAGTTTGGATGTGGCTGCGCGCTTGATTTCGGGCGCGTTGCTGGGCATGACGATGACGGATTTCGTTTTAAGGGCCCGGGCAGCGTAAGCGACGCCCTGGGCGTGGTTACCGCTCGAATAGGAGATGACTCCGCGCTGGCGTTCGGCATCGGAGAGCGAGGCGATCTTGTTGTAAGCTCCACGGAGTTTGAAGGCGCCGATGGGTTGCTGGTTTTCGGGCTTGAGGTAGAGTTGGCGCGGGTCTTCGGCGCAGAGTGGGAATGGAACGAGCCTGGTGCGGATGGTGACGCCTGCGAGGCGGGATTGGGCAGCATGGAGGTCGGCGAGGGTGATCATGCGTTTCAGTTGTGCCTACGGCACAGGGTATCGTTAATGGCGCGTTTCCCGCCAGTGAACCGGCGGCCTGTTCAGCAGGGCCGGCCGTGGGAATTTGTGGTGATGCGCGAAACCCGGCGAATTTCTTGGCTGACTAAATTTCCAGGATTACCGGCATGATGAGCGGACGTTTTTGGGTTTGCTTGGAAATATAGCGCTTGAGATCGGCGCGAATTTTTTCTTTGATGACACCGTAGTCGGCTTTTTCTTCTTCGCTCGATTGCTCGAGGGTTCCGGTGACGACCTGGCGGGCGCCGTCCATGAAGCCGTTTTCGCCGACGTTGAAGCCGCGAGTCACGATTTCGGGTAACGTCTCGACTTTGCCCGACAACTTGTTGATGGCGATGATGGGCAGGACGATGCCGTCTTCGCTGATATGGCGGCGATCTTTGATGATGAGGTCTTCGACCACGTCGGTACGATTGCCGGAGTCGATGCAGACTCTGCCGACATTGATGGTTCCCGCTTTGCGGGCACCGAGTTCGTCGAACTCGAGAATGTCTCCGCTTTCGATCAGCATGACTTTTCCGACGGATCCGCGCATCGCGGCAGCCATTTCCGCGTGCAGCTTGAGTTGCCGATACTCGCCGTGAATGGGGACGAAGTAGCGCGGCTTGACCAGATTGATGAGGAGCTTGAGTTCTTCCTGGCTGGCGTGCCCGGAGACGTGAACGGGCGGGCTGGTGCCGTCTTCGTAGATGACGTGGGCTTCGCGGCGAAAGAGGTGATCGATCATGCGGTAAATCGTCTTCTCGTTGCCGGGAATGATGCGGCTGGAGAGCATGACGGTGTCGCCCTTTTCGATCTTGGCGTGCTTGTGATTGTCGACGGCGGCGCGGGAGAGCGCCGACATCGGCTCGCCCTGGGTACCGCTAATGAGCACGCAGACTTTTTCCGGGGGAAAATTTTTCATTTCGCCGGGATTGATGACCAGGCCTTCGGGGACCTCGATGTAGCCGAGGTCTTCAGCGATCTCGGCGGAGTTGTTCATGGAGCGGCCGATGAAGGCGACCTTGCGTCCGTGCTGGTAGGCAAGTTCGACGGCGAGATTGATGCGGTGAATCGAAGACGAGAAGCAGGAGATGAACAAACGGCGCTTCGTATGGGCGAAGACTTCGTCGAACTTGCGGCGCACGGCGCGTTCGCTGGGCGTGTATCCCTTGCGCTCGACGTTGGTGGAATCCTGAAAGAGCGCGAGCACGCCCTGTTTGCCGTATTCGGCGAAAGTGTGCAGGTCGAAGAGCTTGTTATCGGTGGGCGTGGGATCGACCTTGAAATCGCCCGTATGAATCACGATCCCGAGCGGACAGTGGATCGCCAGGGCGACGCAATCGACCAGGCTGTGCGTGACCTGAATGGGGTGAATGGTGAAGGCGCCGAGCTTGACGCGTTCATTGGCGCGGAGTTCGCGCAGGTCAGCATCGTCGAGCAAGCCGTGCTCGTCGAGCTTGTCTTCCACGTAGGCGAGCGTGAATTCCGTGCCCCAGACGGGGACGTTTAGTTCGGAAAGGATCCAGGGCAACGCGCCGATGTGATCTTCGTGGCCGTGGGTGAGAATAATGCCGCGAACTTTCTGGCGATTCTCAGTGAGGTACGTAATGTCGGGGACGACGATGTCGACGCCGAGCAGTTCGGCTTCGGGGAACATCAGTCCGGCGTCGATGACGATGATGTCGTCACCCCAACGCAGGGCCATACAGTTCATGCCAAATTCGCCGAGGCCGCCGAGTGGGATTGCGTGAAGTTTTCCGGTGGGCATTGAGTAAGAATGATGCTAGCACGTTCGCGTGCGGAGTAACGAGCAGGCGGTTTGCATGACCTGCCTGAAGCCCGTTTTCTTCTCGCGGATTTACGCGGCCCTTCGGCAAGGTCAGGTCAAGCCCCGAAGGGCCGCTCTTCCACGTTTTGTCCAGCTGCGGTAAGGTGGAATCAATGGGTGAAGAGCGTAGATCCTGGTTGCGAAAGCGGGCGGAGCAGGCGCTGGCGAAGGGGTTTACGCGGGCGTATGAGACGGTGCGTGTGGATCCGGAGAAATTCCTGTTGCAGTTGCGGATTGCGTATCGCCTGCCGATCAGCGGGTATCACGGCGTGTTTTCGCTGGATGTCGGGGAACTGGATACAGTCGCGGAGTCGGTGGTCCGTAGCGGGATGAAAATTGCCGCGGTAGAGGGCGCTGGACTCGGATTCGGCGGCTTGTTGACCATTGTGCCCGACCTGGGAATTTTGTCGGCGATCACGATGCGTACCATCCAGAAGCTGAGCTTGATCTACGGATTCGAATTCAATACCGACCACGAGATGGCGGAGTTGTGGATCGCGGCAGCGAGCGCGGCGGGTGTGGACATCAGCCGCGATCTGCTGGAAAAGGAATTCCTCAACAAGTTCGTGCCGCGGGTGATTGAGCGGATTGCGGCGCGGGCCAGCGCGGAAGTGGTGGAGAAATGGGCGGCGCGGATGATTCCTGTGGCCAGCGCGGCGATCGGGGCGGGGCTGAACTACTGGTTTGTGCGCGCATGGGGCGAGCGTGCGCGAGCACATTTTCGGACGCGGCATTTGGAGGTGCGTCCTGAGCGTTTGGCGTTGATAGCGGGGAACTTGCCTTCAAAAGCGTAAATAGTTTTCTATCCTAAAGACACTGAGGCACAGACAAGGATACGCAAGGTCTCTGCACGCCGGTCGAGAGGGCGATGTCCGGTGCAGGGGTTTCTGAATGTCTCTGCGGTTCTATAGTTAAAATCAAATCGCATGCCTACTTTTTCGTGCGCAGCCATTTTGTTCGATCTGGATGGGGTGCTGGTGGACTCGACGCGGCAGGTCGATCGCGAGTGGAGGGAGTGGGGCGCGCGAAAGGGAGTGGATGGGGATGCGATCATGGCGATTGCGCACGGGGTGCGGACCATTGAGGTGATCCGGCGGGTGGCGCCACATCTCAATGCTGAGGCCGAAGCGGCGGCGATTGAGAATCATGAGGCGCACGATCAGAGCGGCGTCGTTGTTATGCCCGGCGCCTTCGACCTGGTGCGATCGATCCCTCAGGGGCGCTGGGGCGTGGTCACGTCGGGGTCGAGGCTGTTGGCCCGGAACCGGCTGCGATATTGCGGATTGCCGGTGCCGGAGGTTCTGGTGACGTCCGATGATGTGACGAATGGGAAGCCGCATCCGGAGCCATATTTGAAGGGAGCAGAGCGGTTGGGCTTTCCTGCAGTCGAATGCCTCGTCATGGAAGATGCCCCCGCGGGGATTGAGTCCGCACACGCCGGCGGAATGAAAGTGATTGGGCTGGCGAGTACGTATCCGGCTGCGAAATTGGGCGAGGCCGATGCTGTAATCCGGGGATTTCAAGAGTTGTCCGTGCGGTTCGCGGCCGAGCGATTAGCGGTGACGGCGGCGTCTTCCGGGGGTAATGCGCCTCTCGTCTTTCGGCGAGCATCGGCAAATGATCGCGCGGCGATGGTGGATTTGATCAACTCTGCGTTTGCCATCGAAAAATTCCTTGATGGCAATCGCACGAGTGAGGAAGATTTAGCGGAGCGAATGAGAAAGGGCGAGTTTCTTCTGGGGCAGGACGAGTTGGGGAGGTTGGTCGCGTCGGTGTATGTGGAACTGCGTGGGCCGCGCGGATACTTTGGCATGCTGGCGGTCGATCCCAAGCGGCAGGGAAATGGGCTTGGCCGAAAGATGGTGGAGGCGGCGGAGGAATATTGTCGTGAGAAAGGCTGCACCGCAATGGATCTGACCGTTTTGAGCTTGCGTCCGGAATTGCCGCCGCTTTATCGCAAGCTGGGATATGTGGAAAGTGGCATTGAGGAATTTCGGCCTTCGCGTCCGCTCAAGGTGTCCATGGAGTGCCATTGCATTGTGATGTCGAAGGCGCTGTGAAGCGTACATTCCTGAGGACTTTCACCGCAGGGGACACAGGGGATCAGCGCAGCCAGTCTTCCAGTTCAATTCCTTTATCCGTTTTTTCGTCGCGGTATTTCACGATGACGGGTGTGTAGAGCGAGACATTCCATTCGACTGCTTTGCCTTTTTTCACCGCACGCGATCCAGGGACCACGACCGCATTCTCTGGAACCTCTAAGGGCGCGTCGGCGGTGGCGCGGTAGATTCTGCCATTCACAAGATCGTAGAGCGGAGTAGAGCGGGTCAGGATTGTGCCCGCGCCGAGGACAGCTCGCGCGCGCACCAGCGTGCCCTCGAAGATGCCGCAGTTGCCGCCGACCAGGACGTCGTCTTCGATGATGACCGGGGCGGCGTTAATCGGTTCGAGGACTCCTCCGATTTGCGCCGCGGCGCTTAGATGGACGCGCTTGCCGATCTGGGCGCAGGAGCCAACCAGCGCGTGCGAGTCGATCATGGTGCCTTCGTCGACATAGGCGCCAACGTTGATGAACATCGGCGGCATGCAAATCACCGACGGCGCGATGTACGCTCCCTCGCGAACGGAAGATCCGCCGGGGACGACGCGGACACGATCGGCGACGGTGAACTGGCGGGCGGGGAAGGTGTCTTTATCCACGAACGAGAGGCCGGCGGCCATTTCGGTGAGCGCGCCGAGACGGAAGCCCAGCAGGATGCCCTTTTTGACCCAGGTATTGACTCTCCACTGACCACGAATTTTCTCGGCGGCGCGGATTTTTCCTTGCGTGAGTTGGTTGCGGAATTCGAAAAATGTCTTGTGGGCTTGGGGATTCTGTTCGACTTCTCCTTGTGTAGCCAGGCGCTCGATGGATTCTTTCAGGCTCGACATGAACTGTTGATTGTCGATTTTGATTGTTGATTTGTCAAAAAAAGCAGGACGCAAGGTTCCTCCACTCCGCTTACTTCGCTGCGCTCCGTTGGGGAGGACAGTCCAGTGGAGGATATCGAAAATATCAGACGCATTTGCATTCGCTGCGGATGAGAATGCCGGTCATGGCGTGAGCGGCAGCGCGGGCTTCGGCAAGAACAGCATAGGGGCCGTGCCAGCGGGCATGGCTGGCGTCATGGCCGGAGGGGCGTCCTTTGCCGTGGCTGCATTGCCCGCAGGAGCCGCGGTGCAGGACAATCTTGTGCGGTCCGGCGGCCCAGTTTTCGTAAATAAAAAAATCGGCGGTTTCCGCGGCGGGGGCCGCTGGCCTGGTGATCAGCCCGGCTTCCGTGGCGATGCGCTGCAGGCGTGAGCGCGTGTCGCGCCGCATGGGCACGAGCGGCAGTCGGTAGACTTCTTCGATCTTGCCCATCATGGCGAGAACCGCTTTCACGGGCAGCGGGCTGGATTCGATGAAGTTGGCCTGCATCAGCGGCAGATATTTGCGCTGGAGATTGCGGGCGGTGGCCCAGTCGTTGTTGAGCGCGGCGCGCGTCAGTTCGGCCATCTCACGGGGGATTTCGTTGGAGGCAACTGAGATGATGCCGACGCCGCCGAGGGCGATCACAGGTAGTGTGACCGCATCATCGCCGGAGAAAACGAGAAAAGTTTCCGGCACGGAATGGATGGCTTCGGCGATTTGTGTCATGTTGCCACTGGCTTCTTTTACGCCGACGATATTTGGAACTTCGGCAAGGCGAGCGAGCGTGGCGGGTTCGAGGTTTGCCGAGGTGCGTCCGGGGACGTTGTAGAGAATCACCGGCTTGTCCACTACTGCTTCAGCGATGGCCTTGAAGTGGCGGTACTGACCCTCCTGCGTCGGCTTGTTGTAGTAGGGCGAAGCGGTGAGGATCGCGTTCACGCCGGGACGGGCGGCGAGTTCTCTGGCCTTTTCGACGGCTTCATGAGTGGCGTTCGAGGTGGCGCCGGCGACGATGGGGACGCGTCCGGCAGCGACTTCGGTCGTGGTGTCGATGACGTGCAGCCATTCGTCGTGCGTGAGCGTGGGCGTTTCGCCGGTGGTGCCGCAGGGAACGAGGAAGTCGATGCCGGAGTCGATTTGCCAGGAGACGAGATTGCGAAGGGCGGCATCGTCAATGGAGCCGTCTTGATGGAATGGAGTGACGAGAGCAGTGCCGCATCCACGAAGTTGCATGCGTATAAGATAGCGCGAACGGAAGGGCAGGGAAAATTCAGGGCTACGGGAAACTCCACCGGGGCTGAGGCCCTCTCATTCACTTTTTCGTCTTTACGAAGCCCCGAAGGGCTGGCCTCCCACCGAGTCGAGCTTGGCACCAGTGGGCATCCAAGGCTGGCTTCACCACATGCTTTTTTACAACTCCCGCCACACATCTCTGAACTCGTAGAAACCCGTTTTTCCTTGCAGCCATTCAGCGGCAAGGACAGCGCCTTCGGCGAAGGCGCGGCGCGATTTCGCGTCGTGACAGAGATAGATGCGGTCGTTGGGAGACTCGAAGATGAGTTCGTGCAGGCCGATGACTTCTCCTTCGCGGAAGGACGTGATTTCGAGAGGTTCGGGTTGAGCGCTGGCTTCCTGCACAATTTTCTGGATGGCGATGGCGGTGCCAGAGGGTGCGTCTTTTTTCTGCGCGTGGTGACGTTCGAAGATCTGGCCGGTGTATCCGCGTTGGAGGGCGGCCGCGGCAGTGCGGGCCGCGTCGAAGAAGAGGTTTACGCCGATAGAAAAGTTGGGCCCGTACAGGAGGCCGATCTTGTGCTGCTCGACCAGCTTTCGGATGCGGTCGAGTTCTGCGTACCAGCCGGTAGTTCCGACGACAATGTTTTTCCCTGCCTGGATACAGGCCTTGATGTTATCGAGGGCGCAGTGCGGGGTGGTGAAGTCGACGACCACGTCGACGCCTGCCAGCTTGTCAGGTTGCAGAGCGGACTGCTGCGCGTTCTCTTTAGAGCCAGCAATCTGGATGCGGTGATGGCGTTCGTGGGCCACTTCGGCGACGAGGGATCCGGTTTTGCCACGGCCGAGGAGGAGGAGGTTCATGCTGAGACGATTTAACCACAGCGGACACAGGGGAGCACAGGGGGAGGAACGTGTAGCGCCGGACGCATTCGTCCGGGGTTGCGCGCGAAAAGCGCAATCCTGATGGTCAGGGATTGCGAACACGCTCGCTGCGCTCAGGGGGCGGAGGAAAGCCCACCCCTAGACGAGCTATGCGAAGATTTCGGCGTCAAGTTCGGAGAAGAAGGTTTTGTGGAGGCGCTGGATGACATCGGGGACTTCGTCTTCTTCGATGACGAAGGTCAGATTAATTTCCGACGCGCCTTGCGAGATCATGCGGATCTTCTTGTCGGCTAGTTCGCGGAAGACCAGGGCGGCCATGCCCGGCGTTTCGCGCAGGTTTTCGCCAACCAGGCAGACGATGGCCTTTCGGCCTTCGTATTTCACGTCGGCGAGTTTGGCGAGATCGGCAGCCAGCGCGGGGATTGCCTGATTTGAATCGACTGTGAGCGAAACGCTCACTTCGGAGGTGGAGACGACATCCACGGAAACCTTATGGCGATCGAAGGCTTCGAAGATCGAGCGCAGGAACCCATGGGCGAGCAGCATGCGCGGCGCGGCCACATCGACGATGGTGATCCGCTTCTTGGCGGCAATGGCTTTGAAGATATTTTTTCCGTGCGGAGCGCGAGTGGTGATTCGCGTGCCATCGCAGCTGGGATTACGTGAGTTCAGCACATAGACCGGGATATTTTTTTGGATGGCCGGAAGAACCGTGGCGGGGTGCAGGACTTTCGCGCCGAAGTAAGCGAGTTCGGCGGCTTCGTCGAAGCTGATGACCTTGATGCGACGGGCTTCGGGGCAGATTCGAGGATCGGTGGTGAGAATGCCGTCAACGTCGGTCCAGATCTCGATACGCTCGGCGTTCAGACCGGCGCCGAAGATAGCGGCGGAAAAGTCGGAGCCGCCGCGGCCGATCGTCGTGGTAATTCCGGCGCGGCTGGCGCCGATAAATCCGCCCATCACCGGAACATTGCCGCCATCGAGCAACGGCTGGACTTTCTCCTTCAGGCGAGTATTGGTTTCTTCGTATTGCGGAACCGCTTGCATGTAGCCGCCATCCGTCACAAGCACTTCACGCGAATCGACGTGAACGCCTTGCAGTCCGCGGGCAGCGAACGCCGCGGCGACGATTTTGCTCGAGAGCATCTCGCCGAAAGCGGCGACATGATCTGTCGTGCGAGGCGTGATTTCGCCGACTGCGGAGATGCCGCGCAGGAGTTCGTCGAGAGATTCGAAGTCGGCGCCGATTTCGGAGTGGAATTCGGTGAAGAGCGCCGTGCCGAGCAGTTCGCTGGCCGTGTTGTAGTGGCGCTCCTGCAGCGAGCGGCAGAGCTTGAGCGCGGTCTTGCGCTCGCCGGCACCGGCGGTTTTGGCCATGGTCAGAAGGGTATCGGTGACTTTGGCCATCGCGCTGACGACGACGACCGGCTTGCGTTCGAGGCGGCCCTGAACAATGGAGGCGACGCGGTCGATGGCCTTGGCGTCCTCGACGGAGGTTCCGCCGAATTTCATGACAATCATCGGCGGGTCCTGCAACGGGAGTCACGAGAAGTGAACACAGGGCCTCTCCACTCCGCGTTCCCTCTCTTGCGCGGGAAGGAATGCGCCGGTCGAGATGACACTCCTTTGGAGCGGGAGTTCATCCCAGATATCCTTTGGCCTTGAGGAGTTCGGCGTTGAGGACGGCGGCTCCGGCGGCTCCGCGAATCGTATTGTGCGAGAGGACCGTGAATTTCCAGTCGAGCACGCCGCAGGGGCGTAGGCGCCCAACGACTGCGGTCATGCCCGCGCCGGTGTCGACGTCGAAACGCGGTTGCGGTCGATCGCTGGCTTCGACGTAGACGATGGGTTTTTCCGGCGCGCTCGGAAGCTTGAGCTGTTGCGGTTCCGCGCGATAGCTGTTCCAAGCCTGGATGATCTCTTCGGGCTCGGCTTTGGTCTTCAGTCGAATCGAGACGGATTCGGTGTGACCGTCTTCGACGGCGACGCGGTTACACTGCGCGCTCATGCCGAATTCGCCGGGGATGACCTTCGATCCGTTGAGGCTGCCCAGCAGCTTGCGGGTTTCCTCTTCCATTTTTTCTTCTTCATTGCGGATGAAGGGGATCACGTTGCCGAGAATGTCGAGCGAGGCGACACCCGGATATCCGGCGCCGCTGACGGCTTGCATCGTCACGGCCATGACCGTTTCAAGACCGAAGCGCTGATGGAGTGGCGCGAGGGCGAGAACAAGCCCAATGGCGGAGCAGTTGGGATTGGTGACGACGTATCCGCCGGATTTCTTGCGCCAGCTTTGGATATCGATCAGTTTGATGTGGCACGCGTTGACTTCGGGGATGACGAGCGGAACGTCTTCCTGCATGCGCAGGGCGCTGGAGTTGGAAACAACGGCGCAACCCGCGTCGGCGAAGCGCGGTTCGAGTTCAGCGGCGATCGAAGAGTCAAGAGCGGCGAATATGATTTTGGGCGCGCCCTCCGGAGTAGCCGGGGAAACCTGCATGCCGGCCACGCGAGATGGGATCTGGGTTTTCAGGCGCCAGCGCGCGGCCTCGCCGTACGGCTTGCCTTCGGAGCGGTCGGAGGCGGCGAGCCAGGCCACTTCAAACCAAGGATGATGCTCGAGCATCTGGATGAAACGTTGTCCGACGACGCCGGTGGCGCCGAGTATGCCGATGGGTAATTTGCGATCCATAAGAGTAAGTTTGAATTTTATAACAGTGGAGGCAAAGTTCCGGCACCGGAGCTAAAAGCCCATTCTGAACAACTCGACAATGCCCCTGAAGGGCTGCTCTTGCACGCGAACTGAGCGGCTTTCATATTGACTTGAGTCACTCCAGCACAAGACATAGATCGCCGATAGGGGTGGTTGGAGGATCTTCATGCCCGAGCTACGTCAGAATTTTTTCACCAAGGAATGGGTGATTATTGCGACCGAGCGCGCCAAGCGGCCGGAGGAGTTGGCCACGCATCGAGAGCCAGTTTCGGTGGCTTCATTTGTAGAAACCTGTCCGTTCTGTCCGGGGAACGAGGGCAAGACGCCGCCGGAAGTCACGCGATACCCCAAAGGAGGAAGCGAGCCATGGGCGGTGCGGGTGATTCCCAACAAGTTTGCGGCATTGTCGAGCGAGGCCCAGCCCACACGCGGGATGCAGCATCTGCGGCGGCGCATCGACGGATTCGGCTATCACGAGGTGATTATCGACAGCCCCGATCATGCGCGGACGATGGCGCTGCTGCCCGATGCGCAGGTGGCGAACATCCTTGGCGCGTACCGTGATCGCTACAACACTTTAAGCATGGACCATCGAGTGAATCACATCACAATTTTCAAGAATCATGGGATGGATGCCGGAGCGAGCCTGCAGCATCCGCACTCGCAGTTGATTGCGACGCCCGTCATTCCCAGCCAGGTACGGCACCGGTTGAACGAAGCGCTGCGTCATTATGACGACGTAGGAGAATGCATGTTCTGCCACATGATGGAGCGTGAAATCGAAGACGAGACACGCATCGTGCTCAAGAGTGAGCATTTCGTGGCCATGGAAGTGTTTGCCGCTCCCACACCGTTTGCCACGCATATTTTTCCGCTACGGCATATGGCATGTTTCGGAGATATCCGGGACCATGAGATTGCGGATCTGGCGCGGGTTCTGCGGACTCTTCTCGCCAAAATCTATATTGGCCTGGAAAATCCGGACCTCAATTTCACTGTGCGCAGTGGGCCCACCGAGTACGGCGGAGCGCGGCATTTTCACTGGTATGTCAGCGTGATTCCGCGGCTGACGCGAGTGGCGGGATTCGAGTTGGGGTCGGGGATGTTTATCAATTCGGTATTGCCGGAAGCGGCTGCGGAGTTCTTGCGGAAGATCGCGGTCGAGAAGGTGCAGGCGGAAGGCGCGGGGAAGTAGTTCTCGACTTATGCATAGCGAGTCCGAGCTCGGAGTGCTCCGACTCGCTTTGAAAGGGCGCAGCTTTAGACGCTCCGTCCCGCCGCGGCAATAGTTGACCTATAGGCGCTGAGGGGGGACCTCAGCGCCGAATTGTTTCGATTGATTGCCATTCCGGCACGGAATTGAATCCGTGCCCTTTCGAAGCCGAAAGTCGAACGTCACAACTTTCTGTGGGTGGTTGGGGTATCCAGCGCGTACTCGGTGAGAGGACCGAACTTTCGTTTTTCGGCGTAGAGGCGCCAGCGGCGGAAGACGATGCGCAGGCTGGCCATCACAGGGATGGATAGGTAGATGCCGAGAATGCCGGCGACTTCGCCTCCGGCCATGACGCCGAAGATTGCGGCGAGCGGATGCAGCTCCATGCTCTCGCCCATGATGCGCGGAGAAGAGACGTAGTCCTGGATCAGCCGCCAGATGATCAGGAAGATCACCAGCGCGAGCCAGTGCGGGTAGCTGTTCAGCAGGGCCACACCGATGATAGTGACGCCCGCCGCCAGCGGCCCGACTACCGGAATAAATTCGAGAAAGCCGCTGAGTGTGGCGAGAACCAGGAAATACGGCACACGCATGATCCAGAGAACGATCGAGTAGACCACCAGGCTTAGCGCCGCCAAGGTGAGTTGCGCGCGGATGAAGTGGGCGAGCATCTGGTTGAGATCGTTCAATACGTTTTGCAGGAATTCGCGCTGCGGGCGCGACTGGATGGTCGAAAGCAGGAAATCGCTAAAGTTGCGGCCATCTTTGAGGAAGAAGATCGAAAGCAGCGGGACAACGAAGAGCAGCCAGGCATCTTTGGCGACGTCGGCGACACGCAGGCCGAGGCGCTGCGCCAGATCGGTGATCTCCTGGCTGTGGCTCACCAGGAATGACTGCGCGAATTCTGTGGTAGCGGCGTTCCAGCCGTGTTCCTCACCCAGTTGGGTGGCAAGCTGGCCGGAACTGAGGCGCGAGAGCAGTGTGGGCAGGGATTGTCCGAGACGTCCGCCTTCGCGCGTCACTTTCGGTCCAACAGCGACGAAGAAGACCACCACGATCGCCAGCAGGCAGGTGTAGATGATGGCGATGGCGCGGACGCGGCCGTGCAAGACCCGTTCCATGTGGTTCACCAGGGGACTCATCAGGTAAGCGAAGAAGATGGCGAACAGGAAGGCGATGAGCGTGGCGTGGGCCACATAGAGGAATCCCAGTCCCAGGGCGAATAGCAGCACTGTGATCAGGACTCGTGCGGTGCGTGAGTCGGTGAGGGCCAATAGGTTTTCCAGGGGTGGTCCTCGATTTCTGCCGCCGGGTCAGTCCCGGACTACTTCTGTATCATCGGCAGGAATCGCCACCCGCATAAGTTTGAAGTGATCCTGGTCGTCGAGCCAGAGCGCCCACTGAAAATTCTCGCCGGTAAGATTCAGCCGGAGCAAGTCGCGCTCTGCGCCGCGAATATTGATTTTTTCTCTTCCAACGACTTCCATGCGTACACGCAACGAACTGCGGTCCTGGGGCACAAGCACGCCGAACTCGGCCGGACCCTGCTGGCATTTCAGGCCGCCTCCTTCAGACTTGCAATCGGCGGCGAGGTAGCGCCAGGCCAGCACCTCGCGATGCACAAAGAAATTGTTATCGAGAATCAGCGACGTGCTGGGCATCAGGAAGGGCTGCTCTGCGGGTTTACCGGACGAAGGAGCGGTGGTTCTTTCGATCAGGAAGTCATCTTTGGGCAGCACGCTCAGAGATCCGCCGGAACTCTGGCTCCAGTCATAGCGGACCAGTTCGCCATTGGAGGTGAATTCGAGGTCGGATTTCTGCTTCGCCGCATCATTGCCCGCGGTTTCCGTCAATTGAGATTTTACAATGCTGATCCCGTTCTGCTGTTCGACACTGAAGGTTTCGTTGATAACGCGCTGGCCTTTGATGAAGACGCCGAAGGTTCCGGAATCGATCATCTGCGGCCCTGCGTGCGAGTTCTTTTGCTTCTGGTCGTTCTTGTTACCGGCCCAAAGGGGAAAGGATGAGGCGAGCGCCAAAGCGAAGATCCAGCGGGTTGAGGATGACAACGTCGTCACTCCACTTCTCCTAGTTCTGAACGAACCGCAATTTCTTTCAGGCCGAGAGACCCGGCGATCTCGGCGGCGATCGCGTCCACGTTGCGCTGCTCGGTTGAGATTCTCACGGATGCGCGCGAATAGGCTTTACGCCGAGATTCATAGAGTTCACGAAATTGATCCATGTTTTGCAGCAGGGGGCGCTGCGCGCCCGTCTGCTCTGCGTGCTGACAGCAACGTTTCCATAGCGTTTCCACTGCCGCATCCAGAAATACGATGGGGATGCCGGCGGCTTTCAACAGGGCTGAATTCCGCTTTTGAGCGAACGCGCCGCCCCCAAGAGCAATCACTTTGGCTGCCCCGGCATGCAGTTCGGAGAGCAATCCCCGCAAAGCGGCGTGCTCGGCCTCGCGAAATGCGGGTTCCCCGGAATTGCGGAAGATCTCGGTCACGCTGCGCCCCTCGCGTTCTACGATGCGGTCGTCCAAATCTTCAAACAGCCAGTTCAAGCGCTGCGCGAGGGCGCGGCCGACAGTGGTCTTGCCGGCTCCCATAAAGCCGATGAGAACAATCGCGCTGCGGCGGCCTGCGGTCACGCTGGCGGACGGCCGAAAAGGCGAAGAAACGCGCTGACGTCTGTTCGTCCGGTCCGAGCCCTTTTTCGCGTTGCTGTTCTTTGCTATTGCGATTTCGCGGAGCGTTTTCTGAGGTGGATTTTACCACTGAAGCTGCGCAGCACGACCGTGGAAGAGACGGCGGCGCGGCCCATGGTACCCATGAAGGCACGTCCCTCCGTCAGGTTCATCCAGCTGTGGTTTTTGGGTTGGAGGGGGATATCGTCATGCACCTCACCCTTGACGGAACGGGCCACGACGTCGGCCGAGGTGTATTCGGGCACGATGGCGTCGATGTCGCCGCTGTGGCTGGTCAGGCGGTATTCGCCGCTGCTGCCAAAATCGCCGGTATAACTGATGCGCCCGCTGGTAGAGATAACCTGAACGAGTGGGCCGTTAACGTGGTCGAGAACGACTTCGCCGCTCAGCGAATCGACTTCGATATGGCCGTCCTGGATATTCGTCAGGGTGACGGGGCCATTCAGCGTTTTCACATGCACGTGCGCATCGCTGACATCGCGGATGTCGACCGCCGCCCCTGAGCCTTCCAAGGTCATATCACCATGAAGTTTTTCGGCGTGCAACGGGCCTGTGCTCGAATGCAGGGTGACACTGGCGTCAGCAGGAACGAAGACTTCGTAATCCACGCGACCAGATTCAGGATCGGCGCCGGCGAGCAGGTGCGATTGAATCTCGATGTGATTTCCAGTCTGGTTATTGTCGACTTCGACTTTATCGGAGTGCAGCACGGCATTCACCAGCACCGTATTGCCCGTGGAAGGTTTGACCGAGATGGAACCGTAAGGATTGTTGACCGAAACGCGAGCCTTGGGGCCGACGTTGAAGTGATATTCCTTGCGGGTTTCGGCGAATAGCGTGCCCGCGATCATCGCGCCGATAGCCACCAGCTGAATTGTGCGCCCGCTCATATGACTCCCCGAAAATGCAATTTACGGCAGAGAACGATCCATGGCCAGCTCAAAGAGCATAGCCTTTTCCTGATACGCCTCAAGCAGCGAGCGGCGGGCTTCCTCATCGTTCGGGTTAGCGGAGACCACGCCCTTCGCGTCTTGAATGTACTGATTCACATGGCGGAGATCATCTTCGTACTGCGCCTTGAGCGCGGGCGCTTGTTGGGCGACTTCCTGGAGCAAGTCGTCGTCATTGAGTCCGGCAATGGCTGCATCCGCAGGTTCGGTAATCGCAGGGGGAGCCACATTGGTAGCCAGCCGGGTCGAAGGAGAGTGTTGGTGCAGATAGATGCCGACGGCAAACAGAAAGAGGGCCGCGGCAGGAGCCAGCCAACGCGCCCATGTCCAGCGACTGTCGAACCTTGGGATTAAGGATCGGCTGGGGCGTGGAGGATGGATCAGGCCTTCGCGCCGCAGCGTGGCCTCAATGGAATTCCAGACACGAGGACTCGGTTCGTCGGCGCCGCTCAGTTCGACAGCGGAAGCGACGATGAGATTCAGTTCCGCGACCAGGGACGCACACTCCGGGCACGCTTTCAGGTGAGCTTTCTGCTCGTTGCTGGCGCAGTCCTCGCGTTCGGCCAGGCTCTCCTGCAGTTCAATGCAAGTCATACTGCCTCTCCCAAGCTCTCCGCCGCAACAGTGTACTGCCAATTTCGATTTCCGGGCAGAGCTTCCCGATTCCGCTCACGGTTACCGATGTGACCAGTCTTAGCTGGTTTCGTTGCCTTTCGGCTCTAACAAGCTGCTCACGATTTCGCCGTCCTCTCGGCACGGTTCATCTTGAGCAGGTCGCGCAATTTCATTCTTGCCTTGTGCAACTGCGATTTGCTGTTACCGATCGAGCAGCCCACGATACCGGCAATTTCGTTATGCTCGTAGCCCTCGATATCGTGCAGCACAAAGATCGTGCGATAACCGGGTGGGAGATTGTCAACCGCTTTTTGCAGTTGCAGCCGATCGATTGATCCGGCCAAGGCTAGATCTTCTGCCCCGAAATCCTTTTTCGGCGTATCTTCTTCGTTGCTCGCCTGGGTGGCCTCCTCGATCGAAACCACCGGCAGGTTCTTCCTTCGCAAGTGCATCAACACGACATTCACCGAAAGCCGATGTAGCCAGGTCGAAAATGCTGACTCGCCGCGGAAGGTAGCGATCTTCCGGTAGAGCTGCAGGAACGCTTCCTGCGTCAGATCCTCGGCCTCTGCGGTGTTAGCGGTCATCCGCAAGCAGAGGGAGTAAACCCGCCGCTTGTGGCGATCATAGAGAGCCTGAAACGCCTCGGCGTCCCCTTGCTTGGCCCGCTCGATGGCCGCGCCTTCATCGAAGTCGGTCGCTTGTCGATGCTTCGGGTCGGTCAAGTTACCTTTTCCGCCCGCACCCCGTGAGATGCGGCTAAATATCTTTCCGTTGTATGGCTTGCAGAGGTTCTGATGAGAAACTAAGGTGACCCCGGTATGCAAAATTTGAGAGCCAATCTACCGTTCTTTGGATGCTTGGGAGTGTGACTTGTTTCACGCAAGCCCCTTGTATTCCTCAATGTATACGTTTCCGCCTGCACATGCTGAGAACCGATTCCAATTTTGGAGTAATAATCTTCGAAAAACGGTAAATTCTTGTCCTTTTTTGGTCACTTTTTTGTCGTGGTAATGGTCTCCAGACCGTGTCCATGAGGCCCGAGTTCGCGCTGACGGAGGAGAAATGCGAATGTGAGCCCGAGGAAGCCGACGGAGGAAAAGATCCACATGCCTAAGTCATATCCTGCAGGATTTGAGGGTCCCGCATGGCTATGATCGTTCGCCCAGCCGATGAGCAGGTTGAATCCAGCCAGCCCGATGTTTTGAATCATCGTCATCAAGCCATAAGCCGTCCCCAATTTTGCCTGATCGACAAGATAAGCCACGGAAGGCCACATCACGGCGGGCACTAAAGAGAAGGCGATGCCCATCATAGCCATGGTGAGCAGCAGAATCGGCGGCAGATGGTGCGCGACGAAGGCGAAGTGGCCGTCAGCCGAAGAGGGAAGATACACGGTCACGTACTGCGCCGAGCGGACATAAGCCGATAAAAGGTATACCGGAATGAGAAGCAGCGAGCCCAGCATCATGAGCAGACCGCGTTTGCCGAGTTTGTCGACGAACAGTCCAAAGATCGGCGTGCCAAACATCGTGAACAGGGTCAGCATGCCCACCAGGTCGCCGCTGGCTTCACGGGTGACATGATGAGCGTCCATGAAAAACTTGTAAGCGAAGGTTTCGAAAGGGAAAATTCCGGAGTAAAACGTTACGCAGAGGGCGACAATATACCAATACGACAGGCCGAAAGTTTTGACGTCGCTGAAGACTACCTTGTCGGTAGCGCCTGCATGGCCGATCTGGTAAGTGTGCTCCGCGTGAACCTCGAGAACCCAGTAAATGATCGCTCCAATGATGCATAACGAGGCAAACCCTACCGAGATCCAAAGCGGGTTGCGCCAGTTGCCATACGCAAAGCCGGCCCAGGAGGGCGATTGCTGGGCAAGCAGCGATCCCGCGCGGGAGATCATCAGGTTGATGCCGAATGCGAAACTGAGCTCCTTGCCGCGAAACCATTTCGCCACCGCTGTAGTCACGGCGACGATTAGGGACTCGGCGCCAAGCCCGAAGATGAGCCGCCCGGTTGCCATGACAGCAAGGACTCCGGACAGGCAGGTCACGATCGAACCGACAAAGCAGAGTGCGCCAAAAATAAGAATTGCCTTGCGAGTTCCGATCCGATCTACAACGTAGCCACCCACCAGCACCATGACTACATTCGGCATGCTGTAGATGGCTTGCAGCAACCCGATGTTCGAATCGGAGAAGCCGAGTTGCCGGGTGAGCAGGTCGGCAATTGGGGCGATGCAGTCGTACACGTAGTAATTGCCCAGCATCGTCAGGCTGACGAAGAACAGGACCATCCAGCGATAAAAAGATGTGGGTTCCGGACGCGTACTGGTTGGGTTGGGGACGGAAAGGACGTTTCCCATAGAAGCGAAAAGATTAGCAGAGATGGCTGCGGGCTCCTAGCTTCCGGCAACCCGATACGCCGTTAGGGATGCTTCGACCCCGCTCAGAATGACAACGTTTGCCCTAACGTAATTCAGCTTCCGACGTAGCGGGCGTACAGACTTCTGGCCACCGCCGTGTCCGTCGTGCCCTTGATGATGGCGCGGCCATCGGGGAAAAGAGTCATCTCGTAGGGCTCGTGCCAGAACTTCAGGACGAAGTCATTGTGGCGAACCGTGCCGTGGGGTTGCAGGCGACGGTCGAGTTCGGCGAAATCAATAGGGCGCTGTCGCTCATGGATTTGTACGGAATTTCTGCCGCACAGGGTGATGTGTGGTCGTCCTTCGCCGGCGAGGTGAATGAAATCATGTTCGCCGCAGGCTCGGCAGCCCGGGCGGGGCTTGGCTGCGGAGATCTCGGCATGTTCGTTCGTCCAAACGTCGCGCGAAAGAAGAGTTCGCCGTAGTGTGGGGGCGTTCACGCCGCCCACTAAAACCTTCAAAGCCTCCGTGGCGGCGATTGAGGCCACAAAGTTCACCGCTGAATTCAAAATGCCGGACGTCTCGCAGGTTTCCACAATTCCGCGCGGCGAATCCGGGAAGATGCAGGCCAGGCAAGCGGTCTGTCCCGGAACGATGTTCAGGTTTACCGCGTAGCTTCCTACGGCGGCGGAATAGATCCATGGGATCGAATGTTCGACGGCGTAATCGTTGAGCAGATAACGGGTCTCGAAATTATCGGTTCCGTCGAGGATGAGCTCGAATGTCTCAAGCAATGATTCAACGTTCGAGGGGACGAGATCTTCCGCCTTCGCTTCAACTTCTATTTCGGAGTTGAACGCGGCGATTTTACGCCTGGCCGCAATGGCTTTCGGCAAAGACTCGGCGGCATCCTGCTCGTCGAAGAGAGACTGGCGTTGCAGGTTGCTGGGTTCGACGTAGTCGCGGTCGATAATGCGAAGCGTGCCGATCCCGGCGCGCGCGAGCAGTCCAGCCAGGGCGGAGCCGGTCGCGCCGCAGCCGACGATGGCCACGCGACCGGCGCTCAATTTCCGCTGCCCTTCGGCACCGATCCCGCGAAACAGCACTTGCCTGGAGTAGCGGCCGGTTTGGAGCGAATCGCTATGGGAAAGGTCGGGTTTTCGGGATTGAGTTGAGTCTTCGCGTGCCAAACCGGTCACCAGTCCTGCGCTCTGAAACCTTTATTATAAGTGTCGGCGGACGTGTGTTCGTGCACCACTGACCCAGCAAGTTGGACAACGGGCCGCCATCAACGTTTCATCGAAGTGAGAAAAGGGGCACCGCGCCTGGACCCAAGGACATCGTTGCTAAGACGGTACACGAGACTGCTGACCGCGATTCTGCTGCTGTGGCCGGCGGCCGTCCCGTGGCGGGCACGCGCGGCCCCTCCCGCCGCGCCCGGCTCATCACAGGCGGCTGGGGGGATTTCCCATTACGAGGGCAAGATTGTTGAATCGATCGAGCTTCCCGGTGTGCAGGAGCACGATCGTGGCCATCTGTTGGCTTTGCTGCCGCAAAAAGTGGGACAGCCGCTCAGCCGCGAAAACGTGAGCCAAAGCATTCGTGCCCTTTTCGCCAGCGGGCGCTTCGCGGACATTCAGGCAGAAGTCGAACCTTCCGGCGATGGAGTTGCCCTCACGTTTACGACTTCTCCCAACTTCTTTGTGGGTGCGGTCGATATTGATGGCGCGCCCAGCCGTCCGAATGCAAATGCCATTGGGAACGCCACCAAATTTCAGTTAGGTGAGCTCTATAGCGCCGAGCGCATGAATCGCGCGATCGAAAACGTGAAACATGTCCTCGAGGAGAATGGCTATTACCGAGCCAAGGTGACGGGGGAAACAACGTCCAACGTTTCCAATCAACAAGTCAATGTTGTGTTGCACGTGAGTCCCGGGCCGCAAGCGGAGGTGGGAGAGGTTCGCGTCACGGGCACGTCGGACCTTACACCAGCGCAGGTAGAGAAAATTGCACGTCTGCGTCACGGCCACCGCCTGACATCGACCCGCGTGAATGACGCCCTGCAACGATTGCGCAAGAAGTTCCAGAAGCAGAACAAGGCCCTGGCGCAGGTCTCCATCGCCCAGCAGTCTTATCAGGAAAAAACCAATACCGTGGATTTCACTTTCCAGATTGATCCCGGCCCGCTAGTAGTGATCTATGCCCAGGGATATCACATCAGCCGCAGGACGATGCGGAAGGAGATACCGGTCTACGAAGAAGATACGGTCGACGAAGACCTGCTCAACGAAGGCAAGAGGAACTTGCTTGATTACATGCAGACGCACGGCCACTTTGACGCGAGTGTTGACATCGAAAAGGAAAGCGAGCCGACAGTTCTGCGCGTGATCTACAAAATCAATCCCGGGCCCATTCATAAGCTGGTGCTGGTACGGATCAGCGGAAATGAGCAATTTCTGGATACGGCGAAGCTGAAATCGTATTTGCAGATTCAGCCCGCCACCAAATTTCTCAGCCATGGCCGGTATAGCGGAGACTTGCTAAAAGCCGATGTGGGGACGCTTGAGGGTCTCTATCGATCGAACGGTTTTCGGCAGGTGAAGATCGACACCAATGTGGACGACAATTACCGCGGGGCGCAGAATCAGCTGGCGGTCTTCATTCATATCGACGAGGGGCCGCGCACGGAAGTTGGGACATTGCGTATCGTCGGCAATCAAACCATTCCGCTGAATGAGTTGCCAGAGACCAGCACCCAGCCCGGCCAACCCTACTCGGAAGAAAACCTGGCGAACGATCGCCAGCAGATTCTGAGCTATTACTTCAACCATGGTTTTCCCAATGCCACGATGGACATCTCCACCGCGCCCGCGAGCGAGCCGAACCTCGAAGATGTGACTTTCACGATTCAGGAAGGAGAGCGTTTCATCGTCAACCAGGTGATGGTGGATGGTGCCGACCACACCCGCGATTACGTGATCGACCGCGATGTGCAGGTGCGGGCCGGTCGGCCGCTTAGCCAGCAGGACCTGCTCGATACACAGACCCGGCTTTACAACCTAGGGATTTTCAGCCAGGTGGATACCGCCGTGCAGAATCCCAATGGAACCGATCCTCTGAAGAACGTGCTGGTGCAGGTGCGCGAGGCCAAGCGCTACACGTTCACCTACATTGCGGGCCTGGAATTCGAGACCGGACAGCCCGGCGGTTCTACGGCCCCGCAGGGCACGACCGGAGTGAGCCCGCGGGTCGGACTCAACGTGAGTCGACTCAATATGTTCGGCAGGGACCAGACGCTCGATTTCCAATCCCACGTAGGCCGACTGCAGCAGCGCGGGCTGGTCAGCTATTCGATTCCCAAGCTACTCAATAACGATAAGTTCAAGACCATATTTACGGCTTTCTACGACAACAGCCTGGATGTGGCCACATTTACCTCGCAGCGACTGGAAGGGAAGATCGATGTCCGACAGCAGTTTGGCAGCGCCGGGACCGAGCCGGGGACGCAGCCCGGGCCGAGTTCGATCACCTATCGATTCGATTTCCGCACGGTAAAGGCCAGCCATTTTGCCAGCACATTCAATGCCGGTGAACTTCAACTCTTCTCGTTGCCGGCCAGGGTGGGTGGGCCGGGGTTCACATTTATCCACGACAAGCGGGACAATCCCCTGGAAAGCACGAAGGGAGTCTATTTTACGCTCGATGCCTTTGCGGCAACGAGTTCCTTCGGGTCACGCTCCGAGACATCGGCGGCGAGTCTGCCCACTGATTTTGGTCGGACGCTGGCGCAATATTCGACGTATTACGCGTTCGGGCGAAAGAGCAAGCCGGAGCAGAAATTCGTATTCGCCCGATCCACGACCATCGGGGTGGAGCAGCCGTTTGGCCAGACCAGGGTGTTGGCCCCGGGTTCGTGTCCACTCAACGCTGCGGGCGAGCCGACTTGCCCCTCGATTGCGACCATTCCCCTGCCGGAACAGTTTTTTGCGGGCGGCGGCAACTCGCATCGCGGGTTCGGGTTAAATCAAGCAGGGCCTCGCGATCCATTTTCGGGTTTCCCCATAGGGGGAACCGCACTGTTTGTCAACAGCCTGGAACTCCGCTTTCCTGAGACCCCGCTGCCCTACCTGGGCGAGGGGTTTGGATTCGCGATTTTTCACGATATGGGCAACGTCTATACCGCACCGCATGACATGATCAAGGGAGCCTTGCGATGGCATCAGCCCAATCCCTCACAGTGTCTAGGAGCCAAAGGTGTATTGGACCAAGGGTGCGGAACCTACTTCAATAACTATGGCTATGATTACACTTCGCATGCGGTCGGAATCGGAGTACGCTATAAAACGCCGATTGGGCCTTTGCGGTTTGATTTCGGTTACAATCTAAACCCGACCAGTTATCTTCAAGGGCTTCCCCAGAGTGCTACCGGGCAACAGCCGTATGAAAGGCAGCGTTTGCGGCCTTTCAACGTATTTTTCAGCATAGGCCAGCCGTTCTAGTCATGAGTGCACGAATTCGCATCCGTATGATTTTCGCCGTGCTGGCGCTGCTGCCGGTAACCAGCGGTATTGTTACTTCCGCGCGAGCCGAGGTGGTCGACCGAATTGTGGCGAAAGTCAACGACCACATTATTCTGCAAAGTGACTGGGATAATGCGCTGCGCTACGAAGCTTTGTTGAACGGGCGCTCGCTCGACCAGTTCACGGACGATGACCGCCGGGCGGTGCTCGATCGCTTGATTGATCAGGAATTGCTGGCCGAGCAGATGAAGTCACAGAATTTTCAGCGCGCCTCGGAGGAAGAAGCCGCTGCCCGGATCGCCGAAGCGCGAAAGCAATATCCGGAAGCGGCTACGGCGGAAGGTTGGCAGGAAGTCCTGGCGCGGTTCGATTTCACGGAAAAAGACGTGATCGAGCATGTACGGCAGCAAATCGATCTGATGCGGTTGGTGGATGCTCATCTGCGCCCCGAAGTGCAGATCGATTCCAAGAGTGTCGAGACTTATTACCGCGACAAGTTCGTTCAGCAGTTGAAGCAGTCGGGCGCGGGACAGGTCGCGTTAGCCGACGTTTCCAGCCAGATCCGCGAATTGCTGACCGAGCAAAGAGTGAATGAGTTGCTGGTCTCCTGGCTACAAACCTTGCGCTCGGAAAGCAAGGTAACGATTGCGGAATTGCGCCGGCCGAGCATCGACGGAGTGGGATCGCAGTGAGCGAGGCTGCCGCCAGTCCTTGGCGCTGGTGGAAATACGCGCTCGTGGTAGTTGGAGCGGGCATCCTCTGCCTGCTTGCTGCTTTGTGGTACGTCCATAGCGACTCCTTCCAGGCATATGTTCGCCGGCGGATGGTGGCCGAGATCGAGCGCATTACCGGCGGCCGCGCCCAGATTGGCAGCTTCCATGTGGTTCCCTTTCATCTCCAGGTCGAGGTGCGGGACATCACTGTTCACGGCAGCGAGGGGCCCGACGAAGCGCCTCTGGCGCATGCCGATCATCTGCTGGCTCAACTGAAAGTCATTTCCTTTTTGCGCACCGAATTTGGATTCAACCTGCTTGTGCTGGAACATCCCACAGTGCACATTGCGGTTGCCGCGAATGGCTCTACCAACATCCCTGTGCTGAATGTGCCGCTTAAGACTTCTGCCAGAAATTCTCTGGACTCACTGTTTGCGCTTTCCATTGATCACCTGGCGGTGCGTAACGGCGAACTGCTATGGGCGGACCGGAAAGTTCCGCTCGATTTTGATCTGCGGGACGCAAACGCGCAGATGGATTACTCATACCTGCGCGGGCGTTACGAGAGCCGTTTCAGTGTGGGCAAGGTGGACACGACATTTGAGAACTTTCGTCCGTTCGCCTGGAGCGCCTCGACTCGCCTCAGCTTGGGACCGAACTTCGCCGACATCGAATCTCTGCAATGGAATTCTGGGCGATCGAGTGTGGAGGCGAAAGGGAGCGTCGCGAATTTTAAGAATCCGCGCCTGGACGGCAGTTACACCGCGCATTTTGATCTGGAAGAAGCCGCTGCGATCGCGCGGCGCCAGGATCTCCGGCAGGGCACCGCTGATTTGAAGGGCAGCGGCACCTGGTCCGTCGACGATTTCAACTCTTCCGGCACGCTTGCGCTGCGGGACTTGACGTGGCAAAGCGATCAATTCGTGGCGAAAAAGGCCAGCGTCAGCAGCGATTATACGATCTCCGACCAGCAGATCAAACTCGCGAAACTGCAGGGCAAGCTGTTTGGAGGGAATTTCAGCGGCGACGCCCAGGTCGACAACTGGCTGCACAGTCTTCCGCTTCCTCCGGCGAGTAAAGCGAGCACTAGAAGTGCGCGCGGGAAAAAGGGCCCGGAAAATACCGCCGTGGTAACTGCGCAGCATCCCATGGTTCGGAACGCACAGAAAGAAAAAGAGCGTGGGGTTCAGGCTGGGGTTGTGCATTTGCGAGTGCGGGACGTTTCTGCCGCCGAGGTGGGATCGGCCCTCAACACTCCGGAGCACCCGCTGGGGCACTTTCGTCCGGTGGGACTGGCGGCCGGAAATCTGGATGCGACTTGGAAGGGTTCTCCCAGGAATGCGGAAATCGCTTTTACGTTTGATGTGAATCCTCCGGCAATCTCTGCTTCGGGCGAGTTGCCCATCACGGCTCACACCCAGGGCACTTATCGGGCTGCGGCCGATGAACTGGAACTTGCCGAGTTTCGCTTGTCCACTCCAGAATCTCACATCCAAGCGTCCGGTTTGCTCTCCAGGTCATCCACCATTCGATTCTCCGTCTCCACCACGAATTTGGAGGAGTGGCGTCCGCTGGTGGCCGCCTTGGGCGGCCCAACCAACCTGCCATTCCGGGTGGATGGCAACGCGACGTTCAGTGGAGTGGCAGCGGGAACATTCTCATCTCCGACTTTGAGCGGGACGTTGCTGGCGCAGGATTTTGAATTTACGGTTCCGGCAACCTCATTCACCCCGACTAAAGAAGTGCATTGGGACTCGCTGGCCGCGAGCATTCAATTTTCCTCCCGCGACCTGCTGATGCGCGGGGGCAGTCTCCGGCGGGGAAACACGAGTGCTGACTTTGATGTCACGGCGACGTTGAAAAAAGGGCAACTCACCGAAGACAGCCCTTACACGGCACGGGTCAGCCTGCATAACGTGGACGTCGCTTCTACGGCTGCACTGGCGGGATTTGATTATCCCGTGACCGGTTCCGCAGACGTGGTGCTGCAGATTGCGGGAACTCGCGCCAATCCGCAGGTGCAAGGCCATATCCGCGCAACGAACGCTTCAGCCTATGGCGAGGCGATCGAGTCATTCGATGCCGACC